>Ga0164294_10005759_pt1 | contig 10635 bp, 5 predicted proteins | sample GEODES005metaG_FD_111479 | JGI IMG/M metagenome (GOLD analysis project Ga0164294, IMG submission 111479) | Oligotrophic lake water microbial communities from Sparkling Lake, Wisconsin, USA - GEODES005 metaG | ecosystem: Environmental > Aquatic > Freshwater > Lake | place: USA: Sparkling Lake...
AGCTTCGCCCTTCTTTGCAACCTTTCCAACTTCTGGTAGGGAAACAAAAACCACATCGCCAAGTGAGCTCTGCGCGTGGTTAGTAATACCGCACGTTGCCACCTTTCCGTCTAACTTTGCATACTCATGTTCCTTTGTAAAGCGAACAACACTTGAAAAATTTCGCCCTTTGACTACGGAAACTAGCCTTCTAGAGATTTGAAACATTCTTTTTTACTAAATTACTATGGCGAAAATCCGACGTACCTCTAGTTCGAAATCTAAACCTTCGCTCAATATGAATGGCTACTCAGTTTTGCTGCCTACATATAACGAAAGCGAGAATCTGCCCTTGATTGTTGCTCTCCTTGATAAGTCATTTACAGACGCTGGACTTGGTGAACGCTATCAAATCGTTATTGTAGAGGACAGCTCGCCTGATGGGACCTATTTGGTCGCGCTTGAGCTCCAACGCGTTTTTGGAACCAAGAAGATCGCAATCCTAAAACGCCCAGGCAAGATGGGACTCGGCTCTGCATACATTGATGGTCTGAAACTGTGCACAGGTGATTTTGTGGTCTTGATGGATGCAGACCTTTCTCATCATCCAAAGTTCATTCCAGAGATGATTGAAAAACAAAACGAGGCTGACTATGACGTCGTTTCTGGCACTCGTTACGTCGCAGGAGGCGGTGTTTATGGATGGGATCTAAAGAGAAAATTAATCTCGCGAGTGGCGAACTATCTAGCTACGATTCTTTTGAATCCAAGAGCTTCAGATCTTACTGGGTCATTTCGACTTTATAAGAAATCGATTCTAGAGACTGTGATGCCAATGGTCAAGTCTAGAGGGTACGTGTTTCAGATGGAAGTGATTGTTAGGTGCAGACAGCTTCCTGGAATGACCATCGGTGAGGTGCCAATCACGTTTGTTGATCGAGTCTATGGTGAAAGTAAAATGGGTGCAAACGAAATCTTTGGTTATCTTAAAGGGTTGTGGAATCTTTTTTTAGAGACTGACTTGTAAAACTTTATATAAAAATGATATTTTCGCTAGTGCTCTTCTATTGAACTTGCTAATGCCGTAAGCCATACGCTTGCTGCAAATGCTCCTGCGTCTTCATTTCCGAGGACATTGTCGACTGGAACGTAAGTTGCTCGACCAGCTCGTGGTGTCATTGTTGACGTCGCACTTGCTCCATTTCGAGCAGCTTCCGCAGCTGCAGTCATCACTTCTTTAACATTTAACCCATTACTGTTTGCAGTGCGGGCAGCAAATAAAGCAGGGAAAAGTGCGTCAAGAAACGTTCGATCTCCACTTTTGGCTCCTCCGACTCGCTGAACAGCATTTAGAGCCACTTCAATGCCATTTAGCGATCCCTCCATAAAGTTTAACGTTCCAACAGAACGCGTTGCGCTGGAAGCAATATTGAGCATCAGCGAATACAAAACTCCCGACGTTCCTCCTGCTTGTTGACCGATGGAAATAGCAGCTACCTCAAAAATCTTTGATAGTGTTAGTCCTTGCCCTTGAGCTCTTGCTAATTCATTTCTCACACCTTCAGCTGAAGCTGATCCGACTCGGGTCATTGTTTCACCTGCATCGCCATCACCAGCAAATGCATCGAGTTCGTCAATAGCAGACGAAGAATCTTTGAGAGCTTTCTCAATCATATCAATCGCTTTAGAAATAGAAGCCGGATTAATCTTTAAAGTATCTAATGATTCACTCGTCAAAGGTTGAGAATCCCAAGATGGGAGAGTTTTTATCATAGCCTTCATACAAACTCCGTCGAGGGTTCCTTTCGTCGATAAAGGCCAGTGTGGAACATCAGTATGTGCATCCAAAGCTTCTATTAATGACATTTTAGTAGCACCAAGGGATATATCAATTGGTAACAAAGTCAGAGAAACTCCTTTTGCATCAAAGCTAGTTACAATCGGTGCCACATACAATCGGATAATAATGAAACCTTCCTCTTGTAGTTTCGTTACAAGTTCTTTTGTTATAACTCCAATTTCAACTCCTGATAATCCTCCCAGATTGTTTAAAATTGCAGCGACGCGAGTACCACGAAGGCATCGACGTGATATTATGTTAACCAATTGTTCAGCGACTTCTTTAGCAGACAGGGTCTTTTCAATTAAATATTTCCCAGCTTCGCCGTGAATGCCAAGACCAATTTCGGTTCTCTCTCCATCAAGTCGGGTACTACGAGGTAATCCGGGAACATTACAACAAGACAGAGATGCACCTACGGTACACACAGCCGCTCCTACTCTTCGCGCTGCTTCTGAGACCACAGCTAGGGACTCGCCTGCATCTGCCAACGCACCTGCAATTTTGTGAACAAGAACTACACCAGCTAGACCCCTTTTTCCAGTTATACCATCACTTTCTTCCATTGACACATCATCTGACACAAGGACAACTTCGCAAGGAAATCCATTTCGGTTAGCAATTTCAGCAGCGCTAGAGAATGCTAGTTTATCGCCGGTGTAATTTTTCACAACTAGAAGACAACCACAGCACTTTCCACTTTGTAATACACGTAGAGCTTTTAACACAGAGTCTGTTGGAGGAGAAGAAAAGACGTCTCCTGAAACAGCTGCAGACAACATTCCTGCACCAACGAGGCCTATATGCGCAGGTTCGTGGCCCGCTCCTCCGCCAGAAACCAAAGAGACCTTTCCTTCAGGTAATGCAGAACGGAGAACGACTTTAGCAATTGGATCATCTAATCGACAGAGGTCCGATCGGGTGAGTAGGTAACCATCAATTGCTTCAGTTACACAGTTCTGGATATCGTTCAATAGCATTTTACTACTTCTTTCATCCTTTATGATTGGTCTGGCCCCCCTCCGTCCGCTTGTCTCTTTTTCCCTCTCTCGCTCCGTCATTCCCTCCGCCGCTGATTACAAGTTACAGACCAGATTTTTATTGCTATGATTGTAATTTGTAAACGTATTATTTATAAGCTAGAGCTGGGTGAATATTAGTGTTGGGTAGTGATAATTCTTCACGTTCAGGCACTGAATCAGGCATGTCGACAAGTACTCCACCGTCTCCTCTCCTATCTTCTTCTTCCATAGTGTTTCCTTCCATAAGGCCTTGAGTAGCTTCTTCTGCATTCACCTCTCTTCCTCGCCAGAGTGCATCAAAGTCGCCCCGAAAATTTGACATGACACAGATTGGAATCACAGTACACGGAACCAAATAAAGAAGCGCTGGCTGTCCCATTTGAAAGAGAGCAACTGCAAAGTTTGCTAATATTAGTCCAACCGCATAGCCCGCGAGTGCGATTATCCATAGTCCGTCGACGATTATTCCATACTTTGCCAACGTTGTAGCAAACGAAGAAATTAAGAAAAACGAATTGGACGAAGACAATGACGTCTCTTGAGGAAGAGGGGCGCTTGGATTATAAGAAGAATTAGAGCCTCTTTGAGTCAAAGACGGAGACGTTATACTAGGCACTGAAGTTGGATGCAGTGGATTAGAATTCACAGCTCCACCATCCGTTGAATAAATTCTCTCATTAGCGTCTGAGCCAGCTCGAGGGTGAAGTCCTCGAGCGAGTTCATAATCTGTGCGAAGCGCATATGATAGAAGTAATCCTGGTAAAACAATGTCACCAAGACCAAGCATTGAGAAGCCACCTCGATAGTCATTCATTCGCGGAAGACGTAATAGAATCGGCATGACCTCGCCCACACCACAAACGCTGTCATCGTTTGGGTTAAGCCTGCAATAACAAGCAGGATTGGTCACCTGCTGAGGCTGACCAGCTGTAGCTACATCTACCATAACAGATGAACCAAAAATAAAAGGAGTAAGAAAGACCATAAAGACATCATATGCGAAAAATGCAGCAAGTACCAAGGAAGCTGTTCGAAGAGTCGTTACACGAACTTGTTTCAAAAACACACAACAGATCAAGGTTGCAAGGAAATCTTGGAGAACATATGAGCCAGTTAAGTTTCGCGTCAAGAACCAAGCAAGCACCACTAGGAAACTTAGAAATGACGAGAAAACCTCTGTGGCGGTAAAGGTTCCTTGACGAAAAGGAAGCACAAGGTTAGGCAACGTCAAAAGAGCCGGCAAAACCTTAACACTCAACAGTACAATCAAGGGCGAAAAGATCAAGGTGGACAGAGCTGATATGGATCCCACGGCGAAGACAACCATGATTAAATAGACTACTATTTTCCCAAACTGCAGGAGAAAATAAAGCACAAGAAGAAGTATGGCGCTAAATGCAAGTAAATACATTGATTGCCTCGGCGAAAGAGTTACCTGTTGAGATTCTGCCTCGCCCCGGCTGAGCGCGTCCTTCAGTTGCTTTCTCTTTCTTCGTGCTGCCAATCGCTGCAGCCTGCGAGATGATAAGAATCGCTGGCCTTCAGCTTCATTCGTTGAAACAGTAGGGTCATTTTCGTCAAGATCGATTCCCTCTAATCGGTCAATAAAGTCTTCTCTTTCATCGGAGGCAGAAACCCACGACGCAGCCCCAACAGTTGTAATACCCAATAACCAAAGAAAGATACTACCCACGTCCATGAACGGTACAGGGCGCAATGAAAGAAATACACTTAATGGCACAGACGAAAGCGATGATTTGCGTTGGACTGTTGTGCTTAATTTAGCCCCATCGCCTGCAGAAACAAAGGCTGCGCTAATCGAGTAGACCGGATCGGTCGGGTCCTCAGGGAGATCAGCGTCTCCATAACCCATGATCAAAAGGTCGTCCACAACACAACAGATTTGCCTGGATCCTGTCGATGAGTCTGGGACCTTATTGGTAAGGGCACAGAGGCCAGACCCGCAGACTGTTCCACAAGAATCTGTAAATCCAGAATTCCTAGCTTCCACATCAGCCGCTTGAATGACAGTGACAGACCCGCTCCATACGGAGCAATCTGTCTCGCAGCTTCCAACAGACGAATACTGTTGGGAGCCGCTAAGATTAGCATTTAGATACATTCCTGGAAGGCCGTTGTAGACCAAGATTGTTGTGGCTCCTGCGTAAGCAGCGAACTGCGCCTTGTAAAAGAAGCTACAGTTACCTCGAGAGACAAGAATTGCGGTGGGCCCATTAAAGACTGGGGTCGAAGGAAGCGGCCCGCAGAGGAATGGGTCGTCTAGAGAGATCGAGTCGGATGGAAACAGATCTTGAGGTTCAAGTCCATCTGTACCAACGGGGAGGATAGCACCAAATTGTGCGCTCTCTACAAACGTTGAAAGGGAAAATGAATCACCAGTTACAGACAGGGTTGAATCAGGAGGAGGGATTAACACAGCGTCTGCTTCTTCAATCGCAGAATAAAGGACCAAACAGAACAAAATCATTCCTGAACTAAACAAGTCCCCTGTCTGTTTTGTGAAACGTTTCTTCATGCTGATATAATTACCACTGCAATGCGCGCCTGAATAAAATGAATTCCTCTCAACCAACTTTTTTTTCATTGTGCGACGAAGGCCTCTTACATGGCGGATCTTCTCGTCCAATAAGGCTGCGAAACACCACTGACTACTCTGTTCTTCACATTGGAGCTCTCCAGGCACTCCTCTCAGCTCGAGCCTCGGCTGCCTCGGCTGCTTCTGCTGCTGCTATAGCGGCCTCCGCTGCGGCAGCAACTCTTGCCGAGGAGACGAACGCGGCTAGCCGAAAACGCTCTATCGATGTAAGCACCTCGGAAAACGGAAGAAATCCTAGAAAAGCAGCTAGACTGGAATCACGAGATTGCTCAACTCAAACCATTGAGGTAAACACCCCTGTTACTTATCAGTCTGCGGCTCGTCCAGCCCTTCCACCGCCTTTACCGCCCACAACGACATCTACAGCCTCAAAAGTGAATGAGTTCAAATCTGCCCGTACAGGTCTTCCTCCTTCGACCGTTTCAAATGCACACGCAATAAACGCAGGCCCGACAGCAGCTGATAACAAGGCTGCTGCGATAAGTCTAGCAGCTGCTCAAGCTGCTGCTGCTGCTGCTGTTCAAGCAGCGACTTCAAGCCTATCTGCAACAAGTGGAAGCACCATGACTCGTAAAATGGGTGCGGGCTTACCAAGACCTATTCATTCTTCTTCAGCAGCAGCAGCAACATCAGGGCAAGCTGCAGGTGGTGGTTTTCGACTTCCTCGAAAAGTTGGAGACCCTGCCCAGCCTCCTGCTCCGTCAACGACATCATCATCATCATCATCATCATCATCTGCTCAAGCGACATCCATGTCATCAGTTCCTAATGGACCGAATGGGCTTCCTTCAATTTTGCAAATGTATGGAAAGGATGCAACATTCCCTAAGCCATTACCTGACCACATGGCAGGAGTCGATTTAAACATCGCAGATGAGCTTTCAAAGTCTCTAGTTTATACGGGCGATGCTGTCTCATTTGCTGACATAGCAGGCCTTGAAGCTGTTAAGAGGCTTTTATACCAAGCAGTCGTTTATCCGATGGAGGCGAGCCACCTCTTGAAGGGCTCAAAGTTATTAGAGATGCCAAAGGGGATTCTTCTTTTCGGGCCTCCAGGCACTGGCAAGACACTTCTTGCAAAGGCAGCTGCATCTACGTTAAAAGCTACGTTTTTCTGCGCAAGTGCAAGTTCTATAGGAAGTAAATGGTACGGTGAGAGCGAAAAAATGGTAAAAGCTCTCTTCGCTGCAGCTATTGAGTATGAGCCTACGATTCTCTTCATTGATGAGGTTGATAGTCTGCTGACTGCTCGAAAAGACAATGAAGATCCAGCAAGTGGTAAAATAAAAACCCAGTTTCTTATTGAAATGGACGGAGCGAACCGAAAATCTGAGGCAAAGGTTTTAGTGATGGCAGCCACAAACAGACCCGACATGCTTGATGAGGCAGTTCGGCGTCGATTTTCTCGACGTATATTGATTCCTCTTCCTGACTATGTTTCTCGCCTTGGACTCATTAATCGATGCTTGGACTCTCATGGAGGACCGGTTGACGTTCCGCCAGCTGCGCGCGAGGAGTTAGCAGCAGCAACTGAAAGTTATTCCAGCGCAGATGTAGAAAAACTCTGTCAGACTGCTGGAGCTCGTGCATTCAGTAGATGGATCCGAAAATCGGCGAGTGGCGCTCAGATGGATGTTGATGGCGCTCAACAAAACACCCAAGATGCAGAGCTTCACGTTCTTCAATCTGCGCAGAGTATAAAGAACATTGATCCAATTCTTGCGAAAGACCTTCGCGCAGCCTTGCGAGAGCAGCGTCCGTCGGTTTCTGCTGTCGACGTTCTTCGACATGAAAAATTCAATGAAGAATTTGGGTTCAAGGCAACCATAGCAGATGATGATTCTGATGATGAGTGAAGATGTAAAGTGCACTAGCCTCGTAGTTGACTAATGACGAAAAACATAAAATACATTTTTCAAGTTTCATTCTATGGTTAATTTGTATCGCTGTCCAAATCGCTTCCGCTAGAGGTTGTGATCGACTTTGTTGACGATGACTTAACAACGAGCGCTTTTGAGCTGCCTCCTTTCTGCTCATCTTCCATTGGACCTAGAGGTAACTCCTCGACGCGGTGAAGGTAAATCTCAATAGCAAAGTTCTTGGGCACTTTCTTCCCAGAAGTGTCTTTCGATACCTTGTCAATCACCCCTCGTCCAAAGACCAGAACATTTCGAGTAATAAAACCTGTGTGGAGCCACAGATGGCAAATCTTTTGCGTTGAACTATACCCTTCGTTATTTACCTGCATCTTCACGTTATTGGCAATGCGAACATCGTGAGCTGTGAGGTCCAGATCCATATATGGCTCACTCTTCTTAAAGGAGAGAAGCTTCTTGGCTCCACCCATGGCTTTCTTGTAATCAAAAACCTTTGCGCCATCAACAAACAGCTGGAACCATGGCTTTGCAGCAGAGGCACCCATATCGAGAACAGGCACGCCTCTGAATCGAATGTGATTGACCTTGTACGTATAGGTGACTGGGAACCCAAGTCTCAAAATTTGCTCATAATAGTGGACATATCGCATTTGACTCGGAATCGTAACACCTTTTGCGTTGGCTGTTCGTTGCATGCCAAAGAATTTAAGGGCTTGTTCGGAGCTTGCTTTGAACCCGCAGTGCATTAAATACGTGGAGATAACTAAACCGGTCCTTCCCTTTCCAGCTTTACAGTGAATCGCAGCAACATTGTCTGGATGCGCTGTTAGCCAGCTATCAACATCTTCGCAAAACGCAGCTATTACGTGAAGAGGACACGGGTTGTGGTCATCGAAAGGATAGCGAGCCACGCGACCCAGAAAGTCTGCGGGGTCATACGCTCGTTCACTGCATAGGTTATAGATTCGATATCGCCCGGCATGACGTTTTTCAAAAAAGCGCTGAACTTCAGGGAGCGGATTTCGATACAGTCCCTCTCTTCCAACTGATGGGAATCCCATAGCGATGATCTTAGGTGTAATATAAGACAAGTCGAGATCAAAGTCATCCGCTACGAATCGCTTCTTCTTTTTTGAAACAGCTTTTCGAAACGTTCGAAGAGCGCCGCCGACTCCGACACAGTAGCTCTTTTTTGGTTCAAAGACTTCTGCGGGAATCCTTGCCTCAGGATTGTGATCCTTCCAAGGCTCAAGTGAATCTCGAACGTAGCTTAGACCACCAGGAGGAGCATCAGCGGCTGGGTCAAATTTAAAAGCATCAACCACCACCTTTTTTGTGCTCTTCGCTGGAGTTCGCGCAGAGGAAATTACTGGAGCGCGGGATGCACTATCTGATGACTTGATTGGGGTAGAAGCAGAAACAGAAGAGGGTTTAACAGACTCTTCGGCAGACAAAGTAGGAGAAGAGTTAACGACAGGGCCTTCGTTTGGCAGTGCTTCAGGAACAGCTTGAGTCGTTTCGACAACCGCAGGGGAAATTTCCACATCAGTAGCTTCAGTAGCAGCTTCAACAGTTGTTGTTGTTGTTGCAGCTTCCACAGTTGTAGCAGCTTCCAATGCACTTTCTATATTTGGCTCCGCAAACTCTTCATCCTTTTTTTCTACCTCCTCCGTCGACATAACGCAAATATTTAAAATCAACTAGTCTAACGTGTAGAAATTAAATCAACCTTTATATGGACTCGTAAGTACTATCCTAATTAAAGGCGCTCACCCAATATTCTTCTAACCAAAAACAATGAAGTAGCTCTTCTTCCACGTCCACTTCGTCTTCAATTCAGAAGCGCGCTCCGTCAGATTTTCTACGCTCAGTTATTGGCCGCCCTGTCTCTGTTCGACTACTCTCTGGTGTTGATTATAGGGGAATATTAGTCTGCTTGGATGGATACATGAATGTCGCGATGGAACAGACGGAAGAGTTTGTTGACGGCGTATTGCGTAATAAGTACGGCGACACTATGATTAGGGGAAATAATGTCTTGTATATTTCACAGCTAAAGTGATCGATTCAATTTGGGAACAGAAAAGGAACGTTTGGACGGAAGGGAAATTGGGAGATAAGAGGAATAAGGTAGAAAAAGATGAGAAAGAAAAGGTTAATGGAAGTGGATATTGACCATTTGCGTCGTGGCTAAGGTTAAAAACTAGGTGCGTCGAGGAAGTTTGACTAAAGCCAATCCCTGTTCGTGTGGCTGAAGAAAAATCATTCCAACTAACCGCTACTTGAATTTAAATGTCAAGCGCTCGCGTTTGAAAACACTAGCATGTAGTGAGTAAAAACGTGACTCTGTAATTAGTACTACTTGAATACACTAGCACGTAGTGAGTACAACAAATAGTACTACTTGAACCGAATATTGTGTTAAAATTAGTATACTAATTATACCCTCTTTTTCTACTTAACCAGTCCCGCATTTGCGATGCTGTCCAATCAGGAGCGTGAGGAATAGAATAAACGTGCTGAGTATCTGCATCTGAATTGTCACTACTAGTCTTGAGGAACTGTTGCGTCCTTTCTTTCATTTCATATGGTGTGGCCCGCATTAGAAAATGAGATGACACTGAAGCTAATCTGACTGCCTGTCCACCTTCAGTTAATCCTGACGAAAGTTCAGACTGGGCTATTCTACACAGATCTGAATAGGACTTTCCTTCCGTTTCATCATGAGTATCCTCAAAGTCGTGGAAGAAAAACTCTCCAAAGATGAGTCGCATATACATTTCGTGAATAACTAAGAGAGGGTTTGGAAACCTTTTTGGAATCATTGCGAAGCCGCATCCCATGCAACAATCTCGCTGTTGGAATCTTTTAAAGCTTAAGTAGCCAGACAGGGCCCACAGAATGAAAACAAGGCAAACGAAGAAGACTATCTCCGTGTTTATGTGGATAAATGTATGTGCTTGTCCTGCTCTCAGTAAAACCCAGGACATGCAAGCCAGAATTAAAGCGGCAAAAACTAATGATATTTCCAGCGCCCTGGCAAGCTCAGCACCTGATCGCTGAATTCGAAGAACATTATCCATGACGTACAAATCTGATAGATATCGAACAAAAAGACAAATAGCGCAAGCAAGATTCAAGATAGGAAGACCCGATTGAAAAGCTGAACATAATAAAACAGTACGCATAAGCGACGCGCAGCGAGAATCAAGGTTGAAAGCAGGAGGGGTGCAAATTGACATCCACTCGGTAAATGATTTATATCCCGAGGTGTATTTGGCCACGTGCGTTTTTATCCAC
>Ga0164294_10005760_pt1 | contig 10635 bp, 2 predicted proteins | sample GEODES005metaG_FD_111479 | JGI IMG/M metagenome (GOLD analysis project Ga0164294, IMG submission 111479) | Oligotrophic lake water microbial communities from Sparkling Lake, Wisconsin, USA - GEODES005 metaG | ecosystem: Environmental > Aquatic > Freshwater > Lake | place: USA: Sparkling Lake...
GCGCGGCGCGAGCCTGCACGACGCGCCGGGCGGCGGCGACCACGGCGCCTTCTGCCAGTTTGCAGGGCTCGGTGTGGTGGGCGCGAGCTTCGACGGCGAGGGCGCGGTGCGCTGCATCGCGCCAGCTTCGCGGAGGGCCTTCAACTGTGCTGTTACGTTGCTGAAAGCAGGCTTGGTTGTGTTCTCGGCGCCTTTTACTTTTTTTTCTATCCCTGTTGTTACCAGCATTCTACCTGCTTTCGGTTCTCGAAACGGTAGCACGCGCATCGTGTTTTCTGGAGTCCATCTTTACGGTGCTGCGTTTTGCTTCTTCCGACCTTTGCGACATCCCATAGGAGCCGTCATCATCGTCCCTGTTTCGTCGACGATGCCGCTTTCGTGTGGCGCTCCTCGATCACATTCTGCTGGAATTTTCACCGTCGAGCTCGGATATTCGGCAGGTCACACAAGCGATTCTGGTATGTTGTTTGAGATCTTGCCTTCCATTAATGTGCACGCAGTCACACCCACTGCTGGCCCGAATTTGGGAGGGACCCGAGTATGGCTGCTGGGATCAGGCTACTCGTTGCGCACTGCTAGGTTGTCCCTGTTATCGTGTCGCTTCAATGATTCAGTGACCTCTGCTCTAATAGTCAGCACTGCCAAGATTATCTGCGTCACTATTGCCTCGTCGGCTGGCATCGTTACAGTGGAAGCCTCCAATGACGGACAAACGTTTACGTCAAGCGGGATGCTATATCGTTTCCAGTCGGTGCGACTGACCGCTCTTTCCCCTACGAGTGGGCCGTCCCTTGGTGGTGCGTTTATATCCGCCGTCCACATCAAGGCCCAATCTTACGTTTGTGTTCGAATCTGACCCTCAGGAACTGGTGTCACGCTATATGGTGAGAATATTGGAGCGCATCATGGAATGATTGCCCTTTCAGGGCTACAATGTGAGTTCGCCGCTTCGATCACTCTACCAGCTGCTTCCCGCTCTGCCAACACGATCACTTGCACAACTCCGCCGATGCTCACGTCGGCGGGTCGAGAACTCTCCGTTCGGGTGAGAGAAAACGATGTCTTTATCGCAGGGGTAGTGACTTTCCAGTACACAAGTCCCGACATTGAAATGGTGTTCTACGGGCCCTCATGGGGTCCACTTTTTGGTGGAACGTCGATCATTGTTGCATTTCATCGCTCTCTGAGTCAAGAGCATTTCTGCTTCTTCGATTCGGTGCGCGTCCCTCTCATTTCTTTGGGTCAAAACGCTCGCCAGACAATGCAGAAATACCAATGCGCCTCCCCGTCAAGCGATCGGCCCAAAAGTAGCGAAGTGAGGTTGAGCCTGAACGGCGCGGATACTGTGTCGCGACCCATTCGCTTCGAATACGAAATCATTCTGCAGGTACACTCTCTCTTTCCGACGCAGGGTTCGTGCGAAGGCGGGGAGCGTGTCATCGTGTATGGAAGTGGTTTCACTCGGCGCGCAAGCGAGCGTGAATTCATCTGGTGCATGTTCAATCACATCCGAATCCGTGCTATCTACATATCGAATGATGCGATCAGCTGCACTAGTCCTTCGTACCAGCAAGGCGCCGTGGCCCTGGAGGTAACGAACAATAATCAGCAGTTCAGCACTAATGGTATTGTATTTGCTTTCATGTTGCAAGGCTTGGTGAGGGTACACCCTGCTGGCGGGCCGATTCGTGGAGGCACCCTCATCATGATCACCGCGCGTACTGTGATGAGCATCTCCAGCTTCAATTGCAATTTCGAGGACGGCATCACTTCGGCCTCGTTCCAGAGCCACGGACGTGTTGTGTGCAGAACACCATTGCGTAATATAGCTGGCTCTGTGCGCGTTTCCCTGCATGCGGCAGGCACAGGCGACCGTGAAATGATGCAGTCCACTGCGTTCTTCACCTTTCACGACGAAGTTTCCCTCATTATGGCTTTGCCCAGCTTTGGACCTGCCGTAGGTGGCACGCAACTCGCCCTCAAACTCGCCGAGCCTCTACATGCGTCACTAGTTTGGTGCAGCTTTCGAATGTTGGTGGGCCAAGGAGGCTCTTTACCGATACCATCGCCGGCCAGATTTCTGTCAGCCTCAATAATCATCTGCGTGTCGCCAGCAACCAACAATCGCGGTGTTGCAGCAATTTCCATATCACAGAACGCCCAAGACCAGTCAGTCTCTGTGGTCACTTTTGAGTATGTGAACCCTATACACGTTTTGGCCATTACGCCTTCCCAAGGCCCTGTGCACGGCGGCACGCACATCTCAGTTGTTGGTGATCATGTCGACGGTCGTTGGTCATCACTTGCACTGGCTACTTGCAAGTTTGAGCAGTTACTTGGTAGGCTCGTGATAGTAGCTGCGTCACTGCTTGGGGATAATGAAGCTCTGTGCACGACGACATCGGCGCACCTGCTGGGCGCCAGCTCCATCGAGCTCAGCTTGAATGGCGTTGACTACACCACGGATGGGCGATCATTTGAATTTGTTTCGATGGTCGTGAGTTTGAATCCAACGGCAGGTCCCATTTTAGGTGACCGCTCGTACTTCCTTTTCTAATCTCGACTGCGACTCCCTCACTGAATATCAACCCCATGAGCTGTTCTTGTCGTCACTCGTCGTCACCTGACTGATCCCTTCGCAGGCGGAACGCTTGTGACTGTCGCCGGGACGCACCTTGGTTGGCTGCCTGCTTTTATCGGCCATGGTCAGGATGCCATGTGCACATGGACATGGGGAAGCCAGGTTGAACGGCTGACTACAACTGCCAGCCGCGTATCAATATCGCTGCTACAATGCGCATCTCCTCGACCGCCACATGCTCTTATTGCGGACATCCAGGTAACAGTAGCGGGTACCAGGCACGGCGTACATCGATTCCACTTCTACGAATCGGCAATATTGAGCACTGTCCGCCCGCTTGTCGGCCCAGAGGAGGGAGGTACTATCGTGACTTTGACCTCCAGGAAATATCATTCGTTCCGCTCCGGCACCATGTGTCGCTTTGGAATTGAACTTGCTATAGGTATACATTTGCTAGTCGCTGATCGTCTTGCTTGCATCGCCCCGCCTATCGGCGGAGCCGCCGTGCGCCACGTGCCTATCTTTGTAAGCAACAACGGCCAGCAATTTGTATTCAGCGAGCACCACTTTAGCTATCTTCGACGCTTGCTCATCACATCAATCTGGCCAACCAGCGGACCTGTCGATGGTGGCACATTCGTACGCATAGGCGGCGTGGGATTCAGTCAGCGGCCGGCCACGCTGTCGCACTTGCTTTGCAAGTTCAACGTGTCGGTCGTCCCAGCAATCTTTATATCTGCGGCTGAGATTGCATGCTACAGCCCGGAAGTAGCAGCTGGCGTCGCAGCGCTCGAAATCAGCATGGCTGTCCCAGATTTTAGTATTGGTGGCATGTTCACGTACCTGAGTATGCGGGTAATTAGGATCCATCCTTCGAAAGGCGCTATGTCGGGCGGCACTGAGATTCATATTCGTACTACGAATTCCGTTGCTGGAAATGACCTTCACTGCAAATTCTTGTTCGATACCGGGAGCGAGATTTGTGTGCCGGCCAAGCAGCGATCCGTCAATGTATTGACATGCGTCTCACCGGCATATCCGGAGGTGCCAAATATCACTCAGCATGTTCACAAATTGAGCGCGGCTGTGCGGCTCATCATCCACGAGGCACAGCTCCTAAGCATCAGCACATTTGAGTATCTACTTCCAATGCACCTCATCCGCGTTGAGCCGCGAAACGGCCCGATCTTCGGTGGCACCACAATCACGGTGAAGGGTAGCTGGTTCCCTCAGCAATCGCCCCAGCATTGCGTCTTCAGTGGCAATGCGCTGTACGAAAGAATCTTTGCCTTGGCTGAGACGGTCACGAGTACAAGTCTCGAGTGCGTGACTCCGCCGTTTTCACAGCCCTATTCCATAGTCACCTTGCACGCAGCCGGAGCTGAATACCAATTCGAAAGCCATCTCCTGTTCACATATCACCCGATCCTGCACGTCGTCGAACTTCTCCCATCCCACGGCCCGCTGCACGGAGGGTCTCACCTTCAGATCAGGGGAAGGTTTTCGCATCAAAGTAGTGCACAAAGCCCTGTCAGTGTCACATGCAGGCTCAACTCAACTACTGTGCCGGCAACAAGCCGTGGGCCACAACGAATAGTTTGCATCTCTCCAGCTCAACCTCTCGGGTACGTGAATGTCGAGATTTCTCTTAACTTTGTCGACTGGAGTGAGAGCGATTTTCACTTTGAATACGTGGACCCAGGTATCCACGAGATATCTCCAAACAGTGGCCCATTTGCGGGACACACCTTGATCTTGATTCGTGCCACACAGAGGTTTACGACGACGGTCTCCACGCTTCGCTGCTTGTTCGGTGAACAGCTGATGGTCAATGCATCTCAGCCCAGCTTATTTACCGTTACATGCTCATCACCTGCGTGGCCGCGCCCTCACGAAAATGTTTCAACCTCAATATCAGTCCAGTTGTTGGCAGACAGCGCCGTGCTGAACATGGATCACATGTTATTCTTCCGCTACGAGTCCGAAGGGGTGATTCTGACGACGTCGCCACTTTCAGGACCAATTGCGGGCGGCACCAATATTATCCTAAACGGTGCCTTTCCTTGGACACAAGGTTCTGATTGCATCTGTGCGTTTTGGACTCGATTGCAGCAGCCGCAGCAGCAGCAGGTAGTTGTGGCGCAGCATGCAAGTTCAAACCAAGTGAAATGCGTCAGCCCTACGCATCGTGCTGGCTTTGCGTTTATACGACTAAGCAGCAACGGCCAAAATTTCACTGTAAGCTACGGGGTATTTCAATTTCACGACCCCCCATCGATGATTTCAATCGACCCCACAAGTGGCCCGATGAATGGACATGTCAAGGTGAACATTTCTTTTCTGGTTGTAAATGACATTTCGAATTCATTCCAAACCCACGCGTGCCGCTTTGGTGAGGTTGTGGCTCTAGCTACTTACCACAGTCAGACTACGGTCAGCTGCCTGGCTCCACTACGGACGTCTCCCAGAATGGTGAGTGTCGAGGTCTCTGCAAATATGCAGCAGTTCGTGGGTGGCACAGGCACTGCCTTACTCTTCAGGTACGAGGACAGGCAAGAGGACACTGTGCTACCATCAGCGTCATCGCGCGCAGGTTCAGCTCCAAAGATTCTTTCTCTGTCACCCACTTCCGGACCGCAAGAAGGCGGAACAACATTGTCCATCGTGACATCACATAAGCTAATTAGTGCCGAGCATTTTTCCTGTCACTTTAGTTCGCCCAGAGAGAAGGTGGCCATTGTGCCAGCCTTTACTGGAGGCTCGCGAGAAGCAAAATGCGTTACACCGCCGCTATTGACCTCGCTTGCACATGTTGCGCTCATTCCAAGTCTGCGTCTCCATGCGATTGCGATAGAGCGTGAGGCTTTGCCATTCTACTTCGACCCGACTATAATACCAATAAGTTTGTCGCCGCGCCAGGGTAGCCCGAGGGGCGGGACCCGTGTGCGTATTACTATGGAGAGTATTCCTATCGAGCCTCGGTCACTCCGGTGCCGCTTCAATACCACCGAAGTGGTTGCTTCGCGCGATGGCACTAATGTGCTGTGCCAAGCACCTCCGTCGGCTGGCGAGGACATCGTGTCCATTTGCATCTCGTATAATGATGGAGTGGATTATTCCTCGATATGCCCAAATTTTGAATATGTTTTTACGCGCCTTGCTTCTGCCATGCCCTCAATTGGACCTCGTGCCGGAGGCACACACATTGTCGTACGGACGAGTGCTAAATTGCTGGGCAACGACTACGCTTGCGTCTTTGGAAGAACAAATTACATGCATGCAACTCTCGACTCCGCCAGCTCACTGCGCTGCTTCTCCCCTGCGGCACCCGAAGACGTATCGAGTAGTTCACTCATGTTCGTCACCCTGCTCGTTGACGGCTCGATTGCAAGTGCCAGCCCGCTTCACTTCTTTTCCTTTCCGGAGTTGATTGTGTCCAGCTTGTACCCTGTCTCTGCGCCAGCTTCAGGCGGCTCTATGATCACGATCACACTGGGAATGAAGCCACATTCAGCTCCCACGCCAAGCTTAATGATGAGCACGGCCCGCTGTCGCGTGGGCGGAGTGCAAATCGCAGCCATATGGCTTTCCGCCAAGAGCTTTCAGTGCATTCTCCCTGAGTTTTCACTCAATTCAAACAACAGCATCCTGATGCCGGTGCAGGTCGGGCTGAATGGCCAACAGTGGTCTGAACCAGGCCCATCAAGGTTGCATCTGTTTGGAGAGTCGGTGTGGGAAGGTATCATCGGAATCCCAACTCGAAGCCCAGCCATTTTGATCGACCACTTTCCTGAGTCTGGGCCTGCAAGAGGGTCACGCACGATCCGATTGAATGGCTACCATTTTCACTCGTTGCTCAGCCTCATGTGCGCATTCGGCCAAGCGCCTGTGCTTACGCGCGCCACCATTGAGTCACCAACACATGCGACTTGCTTGACGCCAGCCTACCTTCCAAGTAGTAACGTTGAGCTTAGGCTGATTCGGTCGCCGTATGCTATACTGGCGACTTATCGTTACACTTTCCGTGCACAGTCAATTGTCTCGCAAATACAACCTAATTCAGGTCCTGTGAGTGGAGGCACAACCATCAGAATATACGGCGCAAATTTGGACCTCCCTTTTGCGTTTCTGGACGCAAATTTGCTACTTGCCAGGCGTATCTCAACTTCTGAGCTCCGATGCACATCATCGGAAGTCACGTATGCTGAGATCGCAAACGTCGGGGTATCTGGTCGCAGCGATGACGACAGACACGAATCCACTTTCTTTTTTAGTTACAATGAACTCGAGTCTTGTTACAAAGTGGAGCCCGAAGAAGGACCTGCTCAGGGCGGCTCTTTTGTTGCCGTTTGGTGCCATGGCATCAGCCGCCATGCTTGCTTACATGATCAAGTACGCTGCAAATTTGGAACTGAGGACAGCCCGGCCACCTGTGATGAGCGTCTAGCATCCATCTCATGCTTCAGTCCTATGCACGACGTGGGTTTCGTCTCCATCGACATCAGCCAGAATTCTGGTACAGACTACAGTAGCGCAGGGCTCTTCTTTCACTACGTGCGCTCACTCAGCGGTCTCACAGCCGAGCTGAGCCCAGTGGCAGGCCCATCAGCAGGTGGCACGCTCCTAACTCTTGCGTGTCCTGTTCGTACATCGAGAACCATGTTATGCGTATTGATTGACAACGATCATTCGAGCCCCGCAAGTTTCGTCAGTGGCGGTTATGTACGATGCGTGACGCCGCCGCACAGGAGTACGCATCGAACGTCAGTTGAGCTGGTAGCGGATCGTGCCCGCGTCACGATAGGCTGGTTTGATTACCATGTACGTGCCCCCCCTACGAATCCCGTACTTCTGCCTGCAAATTCACTGCCGAAACTGTCTCACGGTTCTGACAGGACGAGGAGCTCGTAGATATCACTCCCAGGTTGGCCAGCATTGGCACCCGACTCATACTTCGCGGCACATTCTCGCAACCGTCACGATTGCCATGGCTGTGCAGATTCTTTCACATTGAACGTGTCGTCAGCATGACATTTGCCGAGTGGTACGATCGAAACAGCCTCTCTTGCCGAGTGCCGGAGCTCGACGCTGGACCCAATATATTTGTCGATGCCGCCACTAGCTTGTTTGCTCGTGGTGGCACTCGCATCCCGGTCACCTTAGTACTGGAAGCAAGTACTCGAGTGATTCGGCTGCAGCCGTTCTCTGGCCCCACGAGTGGCTCAACGGACGTCAGAGTTTTGCACGACCAACGTTCAGCAGTCGGTCTGGTATTGTGGTGTCACTTTCACTTTGAAACTTCTACGCTTGCACGTGCTGAATGCATACAGACTCGTGTGTGGACGGCTGGTGAGAATACATCGATTTGCTCTTGCAGCTCGCCACCATCCGTCACTGGTCCAGGAGCAGTGTTGCTCACGCTGAGCCATAGTCATACCGCAACAACGGGAAGGCATGGCGGCGCCATGTTCTTATACGTGCGACCACATTCACTCATCGCCGTGCAGCCGTCACACGGACCTCTTTGGGGAGGTCCAGTGACACTTCAGGTAGCATTAAACCCTCTAGCTGCTCCAATTGCTGCTTGCGTTCGTGTGTTGGTAGCTTGCTCATTTGGTGCCGGCACTTCAACAACTGTGATGACGCCAGGAACGTGCGCCCAGTCCACTAGCCGTTCAACCTTACATTTCGAGTTCTCGTGTCGTGCCCCGCCCTCCCTGAAGCCGGCACCCTTGGTCATTCGCGCAGTCATTGATGGGACAGAGACTATATCGCACGAGGACATGTTGTATACCTACGTCGCCCATGTGCGGCTCGTGCAAATCTGGCCACTCCTGGGTCCAACCGCCGGAGGTACAAGAGTCTTGATAGCCACTGAAGGATTGGCACGAGAGCTATGGAACTGGCTCGCCTGCCGCTTCGGCGCAACTTCCGTGCCCGCACAGGCTGACGTGCACCGAGTTATCTGTGTGACACCACCGGCATCATTCGGTCCGAATGAAGTTCCTCTTGCGTTGACAAGTGCCGGCTCTGCCATCACTGCGCCTGGCATGGCGTACACGTACTATCATTTCACGACTGTGACCGCAAGACCATCATGTGGCCCTGTTGTTGGTGGCAGTCAAATCATGATTGTTGGTCTGTTTACAGCGGCGCTTCGACTGCGACCTGCGACGCTGTCATGGCGAATTGGAGAAGCAGAAGTCGCGTGTTCTACACATTGGACGCCAGCCCCTGCGCTAACCATGATGAATGTGACGAGGAGCCGTCAAGTGCAGATTACATGCCAAACGCCGTCCCTCTTCGAGGCCGACCCACACGCGTCGCCTTCGATATACGCTGCGCGCATTACAGACGTGGCCGTGAGTGCAAACCGCGTTGACTTCGAGGCTGCTGGCATCACCTTTAAGTATGCGAGGAGCTTCGTGAGCTCCGTTGCTCCTTCTGCAGGACCATTACAAGGTGGCGTGTCGTTGACCGTGTATGGTGCATTCGGCTGCTTGCTTACAGATTTGTACTGTCACTTCGGAGACGATGCAAACAGTGCTCTTGCGGTCGAGGCCAGCATTTCGACAAGCGGGGAAGAGATCCGCTGCAGGGCTCCTGCGATATCATCCCCCGAAGCTCTCCGCGTTTCAATTCGCGCTGAAGTATTGGGCACGCATCTGGGCTCTTTCATCTTCACATATCATCCATCGGTTTCGGTTGTGCGTATGCTTACACCGGCCACTGGCCCGCATTTGGGTGGCACGGTTGTCCAAATCAAGTTGGAACTGACTCCACTGGTTGCCAGTACCTTAGCGCTTCCTCGCATCTGCTCCTTTGCAAGTGTTGCGAGCACACCTGGGCGCATGGTCACACTGCTGCCAACTCCAACTTTTGAGTGCATCAGCCCGCCGTCTAGGTTCATAGGGACCAGTGCGCTGAGCCTTGACCAGGCACAAAGCGAAACTGATATGAACTTTTACTTTGAGAAGCAACACCGACTCCACGATATCTGGCCAACTAGAGGCCACTGCAAAGGCGGAACAATAATGCGTATACAAGGATCGGAAATATGTCAGCGCATCCTGCAGCTTGGCCATGTGGCTTGCCGTTTCGGTGCGCGCCATACGGTACCTGCTTCCGGTCTCACAAGCATCTACGAGGTGCAATGTGTCTCTCCAGCTGGGCACGCCGGCTCAGATGGAGTGGAGGTGACGCAAAATGGTGTGGACTTCACGGATTCTGGCTTCATTTTTGAATACGTAGATCCGATGGTATCCTCTATGTTTCCCCGTCGTGGGTTGCTTGCATCAAGCACCACCTATATCACAGTCGTTGGTAAAGGGCTGGTGCCTGGAATTACGATGCTGATCGGAGCTAGTCGGCCTACGATGTGCTCCTTTGACTCTCCCACTCGAATTATGTGTGTAGCCCACCAAGGGAAAGGCTTGCAAGCTGGGTGGATTCAGGATGGAGCACAGCTGTTGATGGGCAACGAAACGCTTTACAAGACTCCCTTTATATACGAGGCAAGTAATCCAGTGGTGTTCAGCGCCTCGCCGTCTGTTGGCCCAGTAGGGGGTGGTACACGATTAGACATCATTGGCCGCGGCTTTTGGGGTCAACGCGCAGTGTGCATATTTGAATTTTCTACATCAAAGCGCATTTCGGTGGCCTCTGTGATATCGCCATCGGAAGCTGTTTGCCAAACACCCGTCCTCAATCTCAGAACTGATACGAGACTAGGATCTGAAACCCGTGGCGGGCATCGTGTGCATAACTACATGCTTCGAGTTGGCTGGGCGGGGAAGATTATGTCACGACGGACAGTCATGTTTATTGCCGAAGCTCCACTCCAGGTCATCAGCACAGTACCAGGCAGAGGGTCGTGTTCTGGACAAACAAGTATTGTCGCAATTGTGTCGCATGTGCTTATCCGCTCTGCGGAGCTGGGGTACTTACGTTGCCGGTTCAATGTGACAGTTGTTGCCGCTAGCTACGTGAACCAGTCCGCAATGCGCTGTTCATCGCCGCCGCTCGCCGCTGGCGTCGTTTCGACGGGCACTGCA
>Ga0164294_10005761_pt1 | contig 10631 bp, 10 predicted proteins | sample GEODES005metaG_FD_111479 | JGI IMG/M metagenome (GOLD analysis project Ga0164294, IMG submission 111479) | Oligotrophic lake water microbial communities from Sparkling Lake, Wisconsin, USA - GEODES005 metaG | ecosystem: Environmental > Aquatic > Freshwater > Lake | place: USA: Sparkling Lake...
GCAGGCCACGCACGGCTCCCGTGAAAGAGAGCGCGGCTTCTTCCGCTCCCGTGATGACCTCTGGGTCAATACCTAATCGCGCGCGAACGCCAGCGACGAAGTCCTCCTTGTTGCTGGCATCACGACTCGCACTCGTGGCGACGAAGCGCACATGGGTTACACCGTGCGCGGACAGCACTTCGGCATATCGATCACATGCGGCGAAAGTACGTTCGAGCGCCGCAGCGGATAACATCCCGGTGCGATCGACCCCCTCGCCGAGTCGAACAATTTCCATCTGGCGATCTACGTCTACGAAATGATCACCCTCAATATCCGCAATGAGTAGCCGAATCGAATTGGTGCCACAGTCAATAGCCCCTACGCGCACGGCCCGTCCTTCCACCAGACGCCGAGCATTTCTCGGACTTCGTCACCGAACGGATTGATCCCGGGGCCTGCTGCAAGTGCGTGTCCCAGCAGCGCATGCAAGCACTTGACACGCGAAGGCATGCCGCCAGCAGAAATCCCCGTGATCTCAGGCACCGCGTCGCCACGTCGCTCAAGGTAATCCGCGTGCGCGAGGGCATAGGCATCACGAAGTTCGGGATCATCAGCAAGACGCTGATTCATCTCGCGCATCACGCCGCTAGCCTCGAGGGTCCCCACCGCGGCACTGGCTTTGGAGCAGGTCAGATAAAAGACAGTGGGGAAAGGCGCGCCATCCTCAAGTCGTGCCTCAGTCTCGACAACTGTAGGCAGCCCACAACCACAACGATGAGCAACCGCACGAATATCACGCGGCGTGCGACCCAACTGTGCAGCGACGGCGGAGATATCAGCAGCGGTCGGAAGCTCAGCCGGCATCAGCAACTCGTACGGAATCCCATAATCCCGACCACCACGATTGCTCTTCGCCAGTAGCCGCTGTCGCAACAGGTGTGTCATTAGCGCCGATTACGACGTAGCCGATCTCGCCAGGCAATACGAAGTGCAGGCGACTACGCGCTTGCGCTGCAACGTAGGCCGGATCTTGCCAACGCTCCTGCTCAGTCGCAAGGTCCACAACTCCTTGCTGAGTGGCTGCGACAGATGCCTCAAGCCGGGAGATCTCCATGCGCTGGGAAACCCACTCGCGGATCGGGAGTGCCAATGTCAAAGCCAGTGCACCGAGGACAACGAGCAGCGCGACAGCCCTACCTCGGGCCGAGCGACGGCGCCGGGGCGCAGCGACGCGACCCTCACGCGGCGTAGACATACTCCTAGGGTCGCACGACTAGCGCGCGAAACGCGGGAATGCGCCCGCACCCGCATAGCGGGCGCCGTCGTCGAGCTGCTCCGCAATGCGCAGGAGCTGGTTGTACTTGGCCACTCGCTCCGAGCGCGCCGGGGCTCCAGTCTTGATCTGACCGCAGTCGGTGGCCACGGCCAGATCAGCAATCGTGGTGTCCTCCGTCTCGCCAGATCGATGGCTCATCATGCAGGCGTAGCCATTGCGATGGGCGAGGCTCACCGCATCAAGAGTCTCAGTCAGTGAGCCGATCTGATTGACCTTCACGAGCATCGCGTTAGCCGTGCCGGCGTCGATGCCGCGCTGAAGTCGCTCGGGGTTGGTGACGAACAGGTCGTCGCCGACAAGCTGTACGCGGTCGCCAAGGGTGGTCGTGATGTGCGCCCAGCCAGCCCAGTCGTCCTCGGACAGCGGGTCTTCGATGGACACCAGCGGGAAGTCGGCGCACAACGTCTCGTAGTAGGAAGTCATCCACTCCGCCGAACGATCGGCGCCCTCGAATCGGTAGGCGCCATTCGAGAAGAACTCGGTGGCTGCGACGTCGAGTGCGAGTGCGATGTCTTTGCCGAGAGTGAGTCCGGTTTTTGCAACCGCAACCGAAATGAGATCAAGTGCCGCACGGTTGCTCGGCAGGTCGGGGGCGAAGCCACCTTCGTCACCAAGACCTGTGGCATAGCCGGACTCCTTGAGAACAGCCTTGAGAGCGTGGTAGACCTCGGTGCCCCAACGCAGCGATTCAGAGAAGTCTGCAGCGCCGATGGGCGCGACCATGAACTCTTGGATGTCAACACCAGTGTCTGCGTGCGCACCACCGTTGAGGATGTTCATCATCGGCACGGGTAGGACGTGCGCGTTTGGCCCACCGACGTAGCGGAACAGCGGTAGGTCTGCCGATCGCGCAGCGGCTTTGGCTACTGCAAGCGAAACACCGAGAATGGCGTTAGCGCCAAGTCGGGCCTTATTGGGTGTGCCATCAAGGTCGATCATGATCTGGTCGATGATGCGCTGCTCACTGGCGTCCATACCGAGCAACTCGGGCATGATCTCGTCCTCGACACAAGCGACAGCGAGAAGCACCCCCTTGCCGTTATAGCGAGCCTTGTCGCCGTCACGACGCTCGGATGCCTCAAAGGCACCCGTCGATGCGCCCGAGGGAACGGCCGCACGAGCGGCGGTACCGTCATCGAGGACGATTTCCACCTCGACGGTGGGATTACCGCGGGAGTCAAGGATCTCGCGGGCCAACATGTCTTCGATAGCAGCCATAAGTCCAACCCTATCTGCACTCCAGCCGGGCTATTCCTTGTGTCCCTCGGCTTGCCGCAGGGCCGAGGCATAACGGCGGTTGGCGTCGCGCAGGGCTGTTTCGGCCTCCCAGCCACGCTCCGCGCCCGCTGCGACTAGGGCCACGAGTAGGTCGCCATACGCCGCTGCATCGGGCAGAGCGTGGGCGAGCTCATCTGCCGCAGTCGATGCGGGCAAGTCGACAGCGACATGGCCGTTGCGCGCCCGGCTGAGAAGTTTGGCAGCCAGGGCTAGCGCAGGCAATCCCATCGGGACACCATCAGTCACTGAGGTGCGGCCCTTCTCTCGGGCTTTGATCGCCTGCCACGCCGACTCAACCTGCTCTGGTGTCTCGGCATCGCCATCTGCGAAGACATGTGGATGACGAGAGATAAGTTTTGTCACGATGCCATCAGCCACATCGTCGATTGACCACGGCTGCTCTCCGTCTTGCGCGATCCGCGCGTGGAACACAACTTGAAGCAGAACATCACCAAGTTCTTCGAGAAGCGCAGCTGAGTCTTTCGATTCGATTGCGTCGAGAGTCTCGTACGTCTCTTCGATCAAGTACGGAACGAGTGATTCATGGGTCTGCTTCTCGTCCCATGGACAACCACCCGGTGACCGGAGTCGATCCATTACCTCGACGAGGTCGAGGAGTCGTTCACCGGGTCGCGAGGTCACTTCGAGACAGGTGTGGACAGGTCAGAGGGCAGCGCACCGAGCTTCAATTGCTTCGCGTCCCAGGTGCCGTAACGCGGATTAGGAGTGACACCAATGTCGCTGGCTAGAGCTATCACGTATTCATACACCGCCAACTCCTGAGCTTGCGTATCAGTCCCCGGCACAAGGACCGGTCCCATCTTCTCGAGCATCAAAGCGAGGCGGAAGGCGCCATTCATCGCGCTCGGGGGAATCTGACTCTCCAGCAGAGCCGCTTCTAGTTGGGCGCGACCACCCAGCGTCTCTTCGGCGGCCGCGATCCGCGCTTGGATTTCTGCATCCGTCACGACAATCCCCAGCTTGACTCCCGATTGGTCCGCCAGGTTCTCCAGCACAAGCCGGTTCAAAGCGTCTTGAGTCACTGCCAAGTCAACCTGATTGACCGGCTGGTTCAGTGCTCGATGTAAATCGGAGACAAAATTGTCAAGAGTCGTATTGGCAACGGCCTGCTCTCCCACGATCACAGCCGAAGAAGCAGCCACGGGGCCACCACACGCTGAAAGGACCATCGCCACAACGGCGATGCCGACGGCGGGGGTAAGTCCGCGGCGGATCAGCTTCACGAAACGCTCCTGTCTGGCTCGAGTACCGAGGTGATGAGTTCGGCCGCCCACTGTAGAAGGTTGCCATCAGGTCTCGGTACAAGGATGGTACGGACGGTGGGCTTGATGATGCTCCCCGGGTGGAGCCTCGTCAGGCGCATCGACCGGGAATCGGGCAATTCGACCGGGTGGAAGCGAACGGCGTTGCCCTGCAGGACCACCTCATCGAGGCCGGCTCGCCTAGCCAATACGCGGAAGCGAGCCACGCCCAAGAGGTTCTCGACTACAGCGGGAAGCGCCCCGAACCGGTCAGTCATTTCAGCCGCCACCGCCTCTACCTCAGGATCAGTCGTGGCTGCAGCAAGGCGGCGGTAGACATCGAGGCGAAGTCGTTCTTCGGGTACGAACTCATGCGGCAGATGTGCGTCGATGGGGAGTTCGACACGAATCTCCGCAACCTCCTGCACGCCCGTGCCACGCACTTCTGCGAGTGCCTCCCCCACTAGCCGCAGGTAGAGGTCGAAGCCCACATCGGCAATGTGGCCGCTCTGCTCGCCACCGAGCAGATTGCCTGCACCGCGGATCTCCAGATCCTTCATAGCGATCTGCATGCCCGAGCCGAGATCCGTGTGTTGTGCAATCGTCGCGAGGCGATCATGGGCTGTCTCTGTAAGCGGCTGTTCTACTGGGTACATGAAGTATGCGTAGGCCCGGTCACGCCCACGGCCCACGCGCCCTCTCAATTGATGAAGTTGAGAAAGCCCAAGTAGATCAGCACGGTCAACGATGAGCGTGTTGGCGTTGGAGATATCCAGCCCGGACTCCACGATTGTCGTGCACACGAGGATGTCAATCTCTCGTTCCCAGAAGTCGAGAATGACCTGCTCCAGTGTGTGCTCATTCATCTGGCCGTGTGCAACACCGATTCGCGCATCGGGCACGAGTTCATGCAAACGTGCGGCCACACGCTCAATCGATTCAACGCGGTTGTGCACAAAGAAGATCTGTCCCTCGCGCAAAAGCTCGCGGCGAATTGCGGCACCGATTTGCTTGTCGTCGTAGGGGCCGACATAAGTAAGAATCGGCAGCCGCTCTTCCGGAGGAGTCTGGATCGTCGACATTTCCCGGATGCCAGTGACGGCCATCTCCAAGGATCGCGGGATTGGTGTCGCGGACATCGTGAGCACATCAACATTGGTGCGCAGAGCCTTCAAATGCTCCTTATGTTCAACTCCGAAGCGTTGTTCTTCATCGACAATGACCAAACCAAGGTCCTTGAATCGCATTTGTGAGGTGAGCAGGCGATGCGTACCGATGACAACATCGACAGTGCCATCGGCCACCGCCTCCACCACGGCAGTGGCTTCCTTATTGGTCTGGAATCTCGACAGTCCGGCGATCTTCACCGGGAAAGGCGCAAATCGTTCGCCAAAGGTGGACAGATGCTGCTGCACGAGAAGTGTGGTGGGGACGAGAACGACCACCTGGCGACCGTCTTGCACGGCCTTGAAAGCCGCCCGCACCGCGATCTCGGTCTTGCCGTAACCCACGTCGCCACAGATGAGTCGATCCATGGGGACGGCCTTTTCCATATCGGCCTTGACCTCATCGATGCATGAGAGCTGATCAGGGGTCTCGACATAAGCGAAGGCATCCTCGAGTTCGCGCTGCCAGGGAGTATCCGGGCCGAACGCATATCCAGGAGCAGACATGCGCGCCGCATAGAGACGAATGAGTTCACCGGCGATCTGGCGCACCGCTTTGCGGGCACGACCCTTGGTCTTCTCCCAATCCGCGCCTCCGAGTCGATGCACTGTCGGCGCCTCACCGCCCACATAGCGCGTGACCTGATCGAGTTGATCCATCGGGACGTAGAGCCGGTCCGCGGGCTGGCCGCGCTTGCTAGATGCATATTCGAGTACGAGGTATTCGCGAGTCGCCCCAGCTACGACTCGTTGAGCCATCTCGACATAACGTCCCACGCCATGCTGCTCGTGTACGACGTAGTCACCCGGTTTGAGCTGCAAGGGGTCAAGAGTCGCCCGACGTCGCGATGGCATTCGACGCATGTCACGAGTCGAGGAGCGCTGACCTACGACATCGTCCTCAGTGATGAGCAAGAGATTCATCGATGGCGATACGAAGCCGTGATAGATGCGGGCGGTCACCACCGTCACGACACCGGCGCGAGGAGCATGGTCGAGATCCGCAACAAGTGTGGCCGCGATCTCTGCTGCAACCAAGGACTCAACCGTGCGTTCGGCAGAGCCGTGTCCCTCACAAGCCCAAACCACACTCATACCTTGTACGAGAGACGCACGTACGTCACCAATCACGCGCTCGATGTCACCGCGATACGCCTGACCTTCATGGGCATCAATCACTAACGATTCAACTTCGCCGTCATCGGCAAATGGCGTAATCCACCACCAAGGCAATTGGCGGGCGGACGATATATCGCGAAGGTCCGCTATCGACCGATAAGCCGCGGCTGCGAGGTCAATCGGAGTGCTATTGCCCACTGTCGCGTTGTGCCAAGACGCCTCAAGGAATTCCTGCGACGTCGCGACGAGTTCGTGCGCTCGTGCACGTACCCTCTCTGGATCACAGACAAGGACGAGCGTGTCGTCAGGAACGACATCCAGCAAGGTCTCCATACCGTCTGTCAGCAGTGGGGCAAGGGCCTCCATCCCATCGACGGTTGCACCTTCTGCGATGCGGGCGAGAAGGTCCGCAACTTCTGGGTGTGTGCCCACCAATGCCGCCGCTCGCTCACGAATCTGGCTCGTGAGTTGCAGTTCGCGAACGGGCAGACAGTTGATGCCATCGGGCACAGCCTCGAGTGACCGCTGATCGGCGACGGCAAAGCTGCGAACTTCTTCAACCGTGTCGCCCCACAACTCAGCGCGCAACGGATGTTCGGCGGTCGGTGGAAATACATCGATGATTCCGCCGCGGATAGCGAAATGACCGCGGCGTTCGACCAGATCCGTTCGGGTGTAACCACGCTCGACCAAGGCGTGTGCGATTGCATCGATATCGATGTCTTCGCCCTCACGAATCACAAGGGGTGCCAAGAGACCTAGCCCGCGCACGATGGGCTGCAGAACCGAACGGACCGGGGCAACAATGACGCGCACATCCCGGAGTGGGTCGGCTAGCTGCGAAAGCAAATCAATGCGTCGGCCGACTGTGTCCGCCGAGGGCGAGAGTCGCTCATGTGGGAGTGTCTCCCAGGCCGGGAATTCCGCGCACACACCATCGATTGCCCCCTGAAGTGAGGAGCACAGATCCTCGGCTTCGCGTCCCGTAGCGGTCACCAGAAGCACCGTGCGGTGCTGAGCCACACCCGACGTAATCAGACTGCGCAAGGACGCGGGAGCAGTAATCCCAACATCGCTCACGGCACCGCGGTGAAGACCGGCCAACCGCATCGCTTCGGCAAATGCTGGATCCGCTTGGGCTAATTGCAGGAGCGCGGCCAGGGTCACGAGGCGCTGGCCTCCGCGAATACCGCGCGTAGGTCTGAAAGTAGTGGCGGGATGGAGACAAGCAGGCTGTTGACGTACGGCGGATCTGCGTTAAATGCGATAGGCGCACCATCAACGTGCGATGCGTGCAATCCGTAACGGTGAGCAACGGCATAGGGCGCCGCGACATCCCACTCGTAAAAGCCGGTGTCATGCACGTAGGCATCCGCGCGTCTACACAGGATCTCGTTGACCTTCGCACCGACGGATCCCACATCGACAACTTCGACCTCACGGCCGAGTCGCTCCGCCAGAGTCACGACAGCAGCCGGCAGCCACTTTGGCGCACGACTCCGCGATGCCACGATACGGATCGGTCGATCCGCGGGTAAAGCGAAGAGCACATCAGTTGGATCGGTGTCGGTGCATGTGAGTTTCTGTGCCGGAAGTTCGACCGTGCTCGCCTCGAGCCGCCCACCTGTCGGTGAGGACTCATCTCGGACCCACAGCACGATATGCACAGCGAAATCAGAGCGTCCTTGGCCGAACTCAAACGTGCCGTCGAGGGGGTCAACTATCCAGACCCGATCCGCATCTAGGCGCGCAAGATCATCCTTGCCCTCCTCGCTGAGGATGCAATCATTGGGCCGAGCCGAACCGAGCCGGTCGACGATAAGCAGGTGTGAAGCGCGGTCGGCTTCTTTGCGGAGTCGATTTGCCGTGTCTGTATCGGCGGGATCCAAATCGCCAAAAGTCGCCCGCAGGTCCAGCAGCAGTTGGCCGGCCTCGACCGCTGTCGCCACGGATAGTTCACTATCGCTCGACATCACGTTGCCTTTCCATCGATGGAGTTGTAGATATTCTGGGAGCGTTCAAGTCCTGCGACGACAAGTGACTCGATCGCATCGGCCGCCTGCTCCAGCAACAATGGAAGTTCCTTACGTTCTTCCGAACCAAAGGGTCGAAGCACGAAATCAGCGGGGTCCTGTCGCCCGGGTGGCCGCCCGATCCCCACCCGAACCCGCAGGTACTCGCCAGTGCCGATTGAGCGTCGGATGCTCTTGAGCCCGTTGTGCCCTCCGTCGCCGCCACCAAGTTTGACCCGAAGCGCAGCAAATGCGATGTCGAGTTCGTCATGTACAACTACGAGATGTGTCGGGTCGACCTTGTAGAAGTCGATCAGCGCAGAGACCGGCCCACCGGACTCATTCATGAAACTGCGAGGGACTGCGAAGATTGTGCGCTGTTGCGATATGCGGCCCTCGGCAACATCGCTGCGTCCACGCTTGTGCGCCGTGAGTCTTTCATTGAGACGAGATGCGAGTGCCGCGACGGCCATCGCGCCAACGTTGTGCCGCGTCGCTGCGTATTCAGGCCCCGGATTGCCCAGGCCCACGATGAGCCACGGGCTGTCCACGTCAGTAAGCGTTGCCCTCAGCCTCAGCCACAGCCTCAGCGTCGGCGATCACAACTGCTTCGGCTGCGCGATCGCCAGCCTCAGCCTTGGTGACGACAATCAGATCGACGTGCTCAAGTTGACGGCTGACCGGGTCACGCTGGATATCACGAGGCTTCGTGAGAGTGACGGTGCCACCAAACTCGACCTCGAGGACGATACGTGGCTTGGTGAGGGCGAGAGTCAACTCGTGACCAGGGAGTGCGACATGCAGAAGTTCGCCACCACCGTAGATGACCGCGGGCACCAGGCCAGCACGGCGAAGACGACGGGCCGCGCCCTTGCCAAAATCGGAACGGGGCTCAGCGACGAGACGTACCTGCGACACAACTACTCCTTCATCGGTTTCAGCACGCAAGTCTAGCCCACCACCCTCGAACGACCGAATCAGGCCGACGACTCGTGGTCTTCTTCGAACATTCGGGTGACGGAGCCGTCCGTGAAGACCTCATAAACCGCCCGGGCAAGGATCGGAGCGATCGAGAGGATCGTGAGCTTGTCGAACCGTTGATCCTCCGGGATCGGGAGGGTATTGGTCACCACGACCTCAGAAATCGGGGCGTCGCGCAGGCGCTCAGCAGCCGGCTTGCTGAGGATCCCGTGAGTAGCGGCCACGATGACGTCCTTGGCACCGAAGTCCATGAGAGTCTGGGCGGCTTTGGCAATGGTGCCGCCCGTGTCGATCATGTCATCGACCACGACACACACACGGCCCTCGACATCGCCGACGACCTCGAGCATGGTGACCTGGTTAGGGACGTCCGGATCCCGGCGCTTGTGAATAATCGCTAGGGGTGCCCCCAGCACGTCTGTCCAGCGCTCGGCTACGCGCACGCGGCCCGCGTCAGGAGACACCACAGTGATCTCACGACGATCGACGCGGCTGGCGATGTGCTCCGAGAGGAGCGGCAGCGCGAAGAGATGATCGACGGGGCCGTCAAAGAACCCTTGGATCTGAGATGTGTGCAGATCAACCGTCATGATGCGGCTTGCACCTGCTGCCTTGAACAGGTCAGCGAGGAGCCGGGCCGAGATCGGCTCACGGCCGCGGTGCTTCTTGTCCTGACGGGCATAGCCATAGAACGGAATGATCAGGTTGATGCGCTTGGCGGATGCGCGCTTGAGTGCATCGACCATGATCAGTTGCTCCATGATCCACTTGTTGATTGGAGTCGTGTGGCTCTGCAGCACAAAAACATCGCACCCGCGGACGGACTCCTCGAATCGAACGAAGATCTCTCCGTTGGCGAAGTCGTAGGCAGACGTCACCGACAAGGAGATGCCAAGTTGCTCGGCCACCTCTGCGGCGAGCTCCGGATGTGCGCGCCCGCTCAGCAGCACCAACTGCTTACTGGTGGGAACACTCAGACCCGTCATGCGTCCTCCTTGGGATTGTCCTTGGCTCGTGCTGCTGCTTCTGCTGACTTCGTGCCGCCACGACGGCGCTCGACCCATCCTTCAATATTGCGTTGCGGCGCCCGCGCGACTGCCATTGCTCCCGGGGGAACATCCTCGGTGATGACCGATCCTGCCGCGGTGTAGGCCCCATCGCCGATAGTGATGGGCGCAACCAGCATCGTGTCGCTGCCCACGCGGACCTGATCGCCGATGACCGTGGTGTGCTTTTCGACTCCGTCGTAGTTGACGAAGACCGTGGCAGCGCCAATATTGGAGCCCGCACCGATCTGGGCGTCTCCGACGTAGGAAAGATGCGGCACCTTGGAGCCTGCGCCGAGGGACGCATTCTTCATCTCCACGAATGCGCCGGCCTTGGTGTGGGCGCCTAGCGTGGTGCCCGGACGTAGGTAGGTATACGGCCCAACGGATGCATCAGGACCAATGACGGCAAGTTCGGCCCAAGTGTGCCGGACAGTGGCACCCTCACC
>Ga0164294_10005767_pt1 | contig 10627 bp, 13 predicted proteins | sample GEODES005metaG_FD_111479 | JGI IMG/M metagenome (GOLD analysis project Ga0164294, IMG submission 111479) | Oligotrophic lake water microbial communities from Sparkling Lake, Wisconsin, USA - GEODES005 metaG | ecosystem: Environmental > Aquatic > Freshwater > Lake | place: USA: Sparkling Lake...
GCGGGTCCCGGAAGGCGACGAGGGTGTCCTGACCGTCCACCTCGAGGAGCGCCACGCACGAATAGGCCCCGCGCACGCGGCGGTAGACCTCTCGCACGGCGTGCCGCACGTCCTCCGCGTCGTGGCCGCTCGGGCGGCGCTCCCCGAGGGCCTCGGCGAACACGAGGAGGATGGGCTCGACGTCGCATTGTGACTGTACTCGGATGCCGCGGCTGTTGAGCCACCCCTCGAGCTCGGGGAGGTTGGTGACGTTGCCGTTGTGCGCCATCACCACGCCGGGGCGGCGGGTGTGGAAGGGCTGGGCGTCCTCTCGGCTGCCCCCACCCACGGTCGGGTAGCGCACGTGGCCGATGCCCGCGCGCCCCGCGAGCCCCACGAGCACGGGGACGGTGAAGACCCCCGCGACGCTCCCGAGCTCCTTGTGCAGGTGGACGCGGCCGCGCTCGACGGTGCCGATGCCCGTGGCGTCCTGGCCGCGGTGTTGGATGGCCTGGAGGCCGATGGAGAGGGCGCCGCTGGCCTTCTCGACGCCGATGAGCCCGATGAAGCCGCACATCTTAGGACTCCAAGAGCTTGATGAGCAGCTTGGCCTGATACAACGCGTCGTAATCGGCACGGTGCTTCTGGCCCATGTCTTCCTTCTCGAGGCCCAGGCGCTCTTCGAGCACCTCCTTGCTCGAGTCGAACCAGTGCACGCCGAGCTTCCCGGTGGCGAGCGCCTTGGTGTCGAGCGCCTTGTAGCCGAAGGGGTTCGGCAGCTCCTCGGCGGCGTAGCACCAGGCGACGAAGCTCCAGTCGAAGGGGGCGTTGTGCCCCACGAACACCGGCTTGGTGCCGGGCCGGGTCTGCGCCTTGACCCAGTCGGCGAGGCGAAGGAGCGCGTCCCGCCGGACCTCACCGTCGCGGCGGAGGGCGTCGATGTCGAGGCCGTTGACCTTCATGGCGCCGGGGTCGACCTTCGGGCCCTCGGGCTTGAGCTCGACGTAGAACGTGTCCCCGATGCGGAGCGCGCCCGCGTCATCTCCCGCGACGACGACCGCGCCGAGCGAGATCATGTCGTAGATCGCCGGTACCGGGCCCGAGCACTCGATGTCGATGGAGAAGTAGGTGGCGCGGGTCTCTGGCGGCATGGGCGCCTCCGACGGTTCGGGTGCGAGGGGGGCGCGCATAACCCGGACGGGGAGGGAGGGCGGATCGCCGGGCGAGGGGAGGGATGCGCTCCAGGCTCCTACGTCGGGCCGATGCCGAGGCGCGCGAGGCGGTCCTGCTCGGCGTCCATGATGGGGTCAACCGATAGCGCGGTGACCTCGCTGACGCCCAGCGAGAGGCGGGCGCCGCGCAGGCGAGGGTCGTCCTCGCAGCGCGCGAGGAAGCGCTCCTCGATCTGGCGGAGGCGCTCGTCGAGCGACCACGCCTGGGAGCCGCGGAAGGCGACCGCGTACTGACCGGGGCCGAGCTCGCCCACGATGTCGCTCGTGCGGACACACTCGAAGAGCACGCGCCCGAGGAGGCCCTGCGCGAGGCCGGCGGCCGACATGTCCACGGCGCCGACCTGGGAGGGCTCATGGGCGAAGCTCACGACGGTCAGCCACGCCTCGCTCCGCCGGCGCGCGGCGACCTCCGAGCGGAGCACCGTGTGGAACGCGGCGGGAGAGAGGGCGCCGGTCCAGGGCTCGTGCGCACGGAGCGCGCGCTCCCGGCGGCCGCGGGCGAGCAGGACGCCGATGAGGACGCCGAGGTGCTCGGGGTCGAGAGTGGCGGGGAGGGTCTGCTCGAGCACGCCGAAGATGGGGCGGTCGGAGAGGATCACACGCGGTACGACGGGCGCGGAGGGGTGCGCGTCGAGCACCGTCAGGAGCTCGACCGACGCGGGGGTGGTGAGCACGAGGAGGGTCGGCCGGAGGGCCTCCAACATCGTGAGGGCGTCGTCATTCGTGCGGGCGTGGAACACTTCGGCGCGCCACGACGCGCTCGCGCGCTCCCAGGTGCCCTGGATGCTCGCGGTCGCGCCGACGACCAGGATGCGCTCGGGGAGCGTGTCTCCGCGGGGGAGCGCCCAGATCGCCCGGACGACGGCGTCGAGCGCGACCGCTCCCTCGAAGTACATCGTCGCCCGCTGGCCGCGGGCGCGGGTGCGGTCCTCGAAGGTGCCGTCTCCCCCGTAGACCACGCGGGCCGTCCCGCGCAGGCCCGCGGGGAGGCGGCGGAGGGCGGCGCGCGGGACGACGACGGCGGTGGGCGCGAGCGTGTCGAGCGCGGCGAGGAGGGCCGGCAGGGAGTCAAAGACGCGAACACAGGGATCGGGCGCCATCGGCACGAGCGCCGGATCTGCCAACACGAGGACGAGGGGCTCTGCGGCGGACGCAGGCGTACCCAGCACCTGATCGGGGGGAGGGGCGAACATCGAATTCCTGCTTCGCGGTTCGTACGCGATGGATTTCGTTTCCGATACAGACGTCGTGATCGAAGCAGGCCCGATTTCGGGGATGTTCCGCCTGTAAGGTTGTTTCGAAATGTTTATCCCGCCCGCCTTTCGCAAACGTGAAAGCGAGAGGTCCGGACGCGTGTCACCCGGCGTGCCATTTCCCTCGATCCGCCCGCGTCCGGGCGCCGCCGGGCGGCCGTGTGCCGGGGGTTAGGGGGGAGCGTGTCCACGGCCCTCGTCCCCACCGCCGCCGCCGCGCTCTACCCGGCGCTCGTCGGGGCCGCGTGGGACGGCCTCCCGGCGCCGGTGCGCGCGATCCACGCCCTCCCGCCCGGCGCGGTCGCCCGCGGCGTCGTGACCGTGCGCCGCGGCACGAACCTCCTCGCGCGCCTCGTCGGCGCCGTGCTCGGCCTCCCCGCCGCCGGGGAGGGCGTCGCCACCGAGCTCCGCGTCACCCCGCTCCCGCGCGGCCAGCGGTGGACGCGCCGCTTCGCCGGCGTCGCCCTCGTCTCCGACTAGGCCGCGCACGACGGCGCGCTCCTCGAGTTCGTCGGCCCCTTCGCCCTCGCGTTCCGCCTCCTCGCGGACGGCGCCGCCCTCCGCTTCGCCCAGGCGCCCACCCGCCTCGGCCGCCCCGGGCTCCTCGTCCCCTGGCCCGCGCTCCTCGCCCCCCGCATCACGGGGACCTGCGTCGGCGTCGGCCCCGCCACCGCCCACGTCGCCGTGGTCATCGCCACGCCGCTCCTGGGCCTGCTCGTCTCCTACGAAGGTGACTTCATGGTCTCCCCCGAATGACCGCCGCCCTCACCCTGTTGATGTGCCAGGGGGTGCTCGGCGCCGCGGACACCTTGTACTACCACGAGTATCGCGCGCGCCTCCCCGCCGGCGGCGCCACCACCCGCCCGGAGCTGCTCCTCCACGGCGTGCGCGACCTCGTCTACGCCTTCCTCTTCGGCGCCCTGCCGTTCATCGCGTTCCACGGCGTGCTCGCCGTCGCGCTCGGCCTCCTCGTCGCCGCCGAGATGGTCATCACCCTCGTCGACTTCGTCGTCGCGGACCGCGTCCGCAAGCCCCTCGGCGGCGTGTTCCCCGGCGAGCGCGCCATGCACGCCGTCATGGCGATCGTGTACGGCGCCATGCTCGCCCACCTCGTCCCCGAGCTCCTCGCGTGGGCGGCCCTCCCCACCGGCCTCGTCGCGAACACGCCGCTCTCGCCGGCGCTCACCTGGGTCATGGTCGCGATGTCGGCCGGCGTGCTCGTGTCCGGCGTGCGCGACCTCGCGGCTGCCAACGGGGTGCGCGGCGCCGCCTTCCCCTGGGACCGCGCGGGCCACGGATGGTGATGCCCCGCGCGCGCCTCCACCGCGTCACCTTCGTGCTCGCGGGCGTCTACAACGGCCTCTGGGGCCTCTACGCCGCGTACGATCCCGATTGGCTCTTCCGCTTCGCCGGCATGGAGCCCCTGCGCCACCCGCAGATCTTCGCGTGCCTCGGCATGGTGATCGGCCTGTACGGGCTGATCTACCTCGAGGTCGCGCGCCGCCCCGCGCACGGCTTCGCGCTCGCGGCCGTCGGCCTCCTCGGGAAGGTGCTGGGCCCGATCGGCATGGCGCAGCTCGTCTGGAGCGGCACCTGGCCCCCGGCGGCGGCGGTGTTGTGCCTGACGAACGACGTGATCTGGTGGGTCCCGTTCGGGCTCTACCTCCGGGACGCATGGCCCGCGTGGCGCGAGACCTTCCGGGACTGACTCCGCCCCCACGGGCCGCGCGCCCGGGGTTACGCAGGGGGACGCCGCCCCGAGAGAGCCCTGTCCCGCGTGCTCGTCGCCCTCTGCATCGCCCTCGGGGCCCTCCCGGCGGGCGCGGCCGTCGCGGCGCTGACCGGGCTCGGCGTCATGCGGGACCTCAGCGCCCTCCACGTCGGCCTCGGCGCCGCGCTCGTCACCGTGCTCCCCATCGCCGGCCTCTGGTCCCTCTTCGGGCGCACGCCGCCGGCCCTCGCCGCCGCCATGCTCCTCTGGCCGGGGCTCCTCCTCGCGGGCCTCCCCGGCTACTTCCCCGGCGAGGTCCCCGGCGCCATCGGCACGGGCTTCTCGGTGTTCGCGGCGCCGGGCGGCCGGGACCTCTCCCGCTCCGCGGCGAAGCTCGGGCAGCGCGTCGGCCAGCCGATGGAGAGCGCGCCCAAGGGCGACTCCCCCGCGCCGGAGGCCGAGCGTCAGGTGCCCGTGTGCGTGCCCAGCGCGGTCGCCGCCACGGGGGACCAGGCCGCGCTCCCCTACGAGGGCAGCGGCCACAGCATGGCCATCCCGGTCCAGTTTGGCGACGTCGAGCTCCCGATGCTCTTCGACACCGGCGCCAGCGTCACCACCCTCGACCGCGCCAGCCTCGCGAAGATCGGCGTGCGCGTCCCGGCGGACGCCCCGGAGATCACCCTCCGCACGGCAAACGGCGAGCGCACCGCCAAGCTCGTGCTCGTGCCCGACGTGTGGGTTGGCGGCCTGCACGTCGAGGGGGTCACGATCGGCATCTGCGAGGAGTGCTCGGACGAGCGCACGAAGGGCCTCCTCGGGCTGAACGTGTCCAGCCAGTTCCTCGTCACCGTCGACACCGTCCGCAAGGAGGTCGTGTTCCAGGCCCGGGACGGCGCCGGCGAGCGCCTCATCGACGTGTCGCCGTGGCTGCGCGTCTCCGCGCGCGCGACGATCTACCCGGACACCCGCGTCGAGGTCGAGGTCACGGGGGACAACCTCGCCCCGCGCCCCATCGACGAGGCCGTAGTCGGGCTCGCCTGCGGGGAGGACCGCTTCGTCGCGCGGCTCACCAACGTGCCGCCCGGCGGCACCGCCACCACCACCGTGAACCTCCCCCGGGGCACGGACTGCTCGAGCTACCGGGTCACGCTCGATTCGGCGAGGTGGTAGGTCGGTGACGACGGGCTGAAACACAGCTATGAACGGGCTCCCCCGAGAGAACCCGATGCGCTTCGTCCTCCCCCTCTTCGCCGCCCCCGCCCTCCTCTCGTCGCTCGCGTGCGCGGGCGTCTTCATCAACCCAGAGGAGGGCGACTACACTCCCGACGTGACCGACGTCGAGATGAGCGCCGCGTGCTCCGACGCCTGGGAGATCGCCGCCGAGGACGTGGCCGACGTCGGCACCCTCGAGGTCGCGATCAACGACGACGGCGACGAGATGACCATCAACGAGCTCATCGAGTGCGACCTGAAGGGAGCGGCCTTCGAGGGCGGCCTGGAGCAGGACTACACCGGCAAGGGCATGGACTCCGTCTTCACCTACTCGACCGACGTGGAGGGGAAATTCACCACGTCGACCTCGTTCCAGGCCGACTGGCAGCTCTCCTTCACGTGTGAGGGCGGGGACTGCGGGGAGCTGGACCCCTGCACCATCACCTTCACGACGGACGCCGAGCTCGACGAGTAGCGCGGGCGCCGATCCGCACGCCGCCTACAACACCTCGAACGGAAACGCGACCTGCATCTCCTTCGGGAGGTTCATGAGCACGCGCTCGTCCTCTTCGTTCAGGACATCCTGGGCGTGGAAGGCGTACATCCCCGCGACGACGGGCTCGCGCGTGGTGATGAGGTAGGCGTCCCGCGCGGGGAGGGCCTTCAGATCGAAGGCGATGTCCTCCGCGGCGACCCAGAGGTTGACCGTCGCGTCCATCGCGCCGAGCACGCCCTTGACGCGCGTGTGGTCCACGAAGTCGAGGCGGGAGAGGTGGAGGTTCATCCGGGAGAGCTCGGAGGCGCGCAGCGTCGAGCTGAAGACGAAGGAGGCGGGCTTCCCCGCGTTCAACGTCTCCTCCGCGATGTCCTGGAGGCCGGCGTAGTGCTTGAGCTCGGTGCCGACGACGCGGATCCGGCGGGCGCCGAGGTGGACGTAGTCCGCCTGGCCGATACCGTAGAAGCCGGGCTCTTCGGGCTTCGGGTAGAGGGAGAAGGCGAGGGGATTGTAGTCGTCGCCCTCTTCGAGGGGGGCCGGGACCATCTCGATGTCCTTGATGTACCCCTCTTTTCCAGCCATCACGCGGATTACCGGGGCCTCGGTGTCGATCGTGAAGCGGCCCGCGGAGTCGGAGTGGTACCGCTCCAGGACGCCCTCGATGACGACCGTCGCCTCCGGCACGGGCTTCCCCCAGATGTCGCGCACATCACCCACCAGGACCCGTGTGTCCGTGCAGGCCGTGAGCAAGAGGCTCAGAAGCATGGTCTCCCTCGTTCTCCACGTATCGCATTGGCCGATCAACGGCCCCGCCGTCAAGGCTTCTCGACGAACCAGTGATCGAGCGTGCCGTTCTCGAGCTCCGCGAGGGTGTGGTCGGTGAAGCGGAGGTAGGATTCCCAGTCGTTCGTGGGGCGGCCGGCGGCGCGGCGGCGGTCGATCTCGGCGACCGCGTACGCCCGGCAGCGCGTGGTAAAGGCGTGGACGGCGGCGAGGCGCTCCTCCGGCGTGGCCTCGGAGAGGGCGTCGGCAGGAGCACGCTCGAAGAGGATCACGAACGCACCCGCAAGACGTCGCGAATGGCGGTGAAGTCGACGCTGCCGGTGCGAGAGAGCCCCTCGAGGAGGCGCCGCCCGGTCTTCGCGAGCTCCAGGAGGTTGCGGACGCGCGTGACGAGGAAGCGGCTCTGGAGCATGGCGGTGGGCCCGGCGCCGCGGCCCGCGCCGTCGAGGAGGTTCAGCGCCTCCTCCAGCTGGTCGATCGTGCGCTCGACGAGGTGCAGCTCGCGCTCGCGGAAGACGCGCGCGACCATCGCCCACATGTCCGTCTCCGCGATGAAGAGGCGGCGGCGGCTGGAGGCCCCCGGCGAGCCCCCGGCGGGCACGCGCTTGACGACGCCCCACTGGAGGAGCTCCTGCAGCGACATGCTGACGTTGCCCGTGCTAAGCCCGCTCCTCGCTTCGATCTCCTCGGCGTCGAGGGGCCCCGGCGAGAGGTAGAGGACCGCCCAGGTCCGCCCCAGCGAAGGCTTGAAGTTCCAGAAGCGCATCAGCTCCCCGACCGAGTCCGCCACGATCCCGACGGCGCGCGCCCTCGCCTCGTCGACTTCGCTGTCGGAGCTTGTCGCCATGAATCCCTCGCCCCATTCACTAACTTCAATTAGTATTGAAATCCATGAAGCGGCGCCAGATGCGGCGCGGACGGGAGGACTCATGAACACCGCGGCCCCGCGTCGGACCCCCGACAGCGCCTCCCGCGCACCCCAGCCGCCGGCGGACTGCGTCGCCGCCTTCGATGCGGACACGGTCGTGCGTCGCCTTCACCCGGTCGGTCTGCACGGCGGCGCGCCGCTTTCCTTCGTCGCCACCCCGGCGGACGTTTTCGCCCTCGCCGCCCCCTCCATGGCCGCGGCCGAGGCGCGACTCCGGGAGCTCGTCGCCTCCGAGGTCGACGTGGTGGCCGCCATCGGCGCCTACCTCTCCGCGGCTGGCGGCAAGCGCCTCCGCCCGCTCCTCACCGCGCTCGGGGCGGGCGCGGTCGGCTACGGCGGCCGGCTCGACGGCCTGATGTGCGCCGGGGAGCTCATCCACCTCGGCTCCCTCCTTCACGACGACGTGGTGGATGACGCCAGCACCCGCCGCGGCCTCCCCGCCGCCCAGCGCGTCTACGGCAACGCCGCGGTCATCCTCACCGGTGACTTCTGCCTCGCCCGGGCCGTGCTCCTCGCCGCGACCGACGGCGGGCACGCCGCCGTGACCGCCCTCGCCGCCGCCGTCACCGCGATGGCCGAGGGCGAGGTCCTCCAGCTCCAGCGCGCGGGCAACCTCGACACCACGCTCGAGCAGTACCTCGAGATGATTGACAAGAAGAGCGCCGCGCTCATCGCCTGGTGCGCCTCCGCCGGGGCCCTCGCCGCGGGAGACCGCGCCGCCGCCGACGCGCTGGAGCTCTTCGGGCGCGGCGTGGGCGTCGCGTTCCAGATCACGGACGACGTGTTGGACTACGCCGAGGGCACCGGCAAGCCCGCCGGTCAGGACCTCCGCGAGCGCAAGCTCACGCTGCCGCTCCTCTTCGCGATGGAGCGCGTGCCGGGCCTCCGCGCCCGCCTCGAGACGGACGATGTCGCCGTCCTCCTCGACGTGGTGCGCGGCTGCGGCGCGCTCGACGCCGCCCAGGCCGAGGCCCGCCGCCGCGTGGGCCTCTCCCTCGGCGCGCTCGAGTCCCTTCCTCCCTCGGTGTTCCGGGATGCGCTGGCCGTGCTCGGCCGGCACCTCGTCGAGCGGTCGTCGTGAGCGGCGACACCGACACCGCCCTCGTCGCGGGCGGCCCGGTCCCCGGGGATCCCAACCGCGCGCCCGCCGTGCGGGACATGTTCGCGCGCATCGCCCCCGGATACGACCGGGCGAACCAGTTCATGTCGATGGGGATCGACCGCGCGTGGCGCCGCATCGCCATCCGCGAGATGGGCGCGGGCGCCAAGGGGGACGTGCTCGATCTCTGCGCCGGCACGATGGACTTCACCGCGGCCCTCGCCGGCGGCGCCAAGAGTGTGATCGCCCTCGACTTCTGCGCCCCGATGCTCGAGGCGGGGATGACCAAGATCCCCGCCGGCGCCAACGTCCGCACGATCTGCGCGGACGCCCGCGAGCTCCCCCTGCCCGACGCCAGCTTCGACGCCATCGTGATCGGCTTCGGCATCCGCAACGTCCCCGAGCCCGAGCGCGCCCTCGCCGAGGCCCGCCGCGTCCTCCGCCCGGGCGGCGTGTTGGTCGTGGTCGACTTCTTCCGGCCGACCTCGCTCGCCCAGAAGTTCTTCGCGGGCACCTACAACCGGGTGGTCCTGCCGATCGTGGGCGGGCTCGTCACGGGGCACAGCTCCGCCTACCGCTACCTCGCCGGCTCGATGGCCGCCTGGTACGACCGCCCCGGCTTCGAGGGCGCGTGCCGCACCGCCGGCTTCGGGACCGTCACCGGCCGGGAATTGTTCCCGCCCGTCGCGTCCATCGTCATCGCTCGCGCAGGGGGGGCCGCATGAAGCTCGTCCTCGGGATCTCCGGCGCCTCCGGCGCCCCCTACGCCGACCGCGCCATGCGGTTCCTCTCCGGCCCCGGCCGCGAGGCCGGCATCGAGACGGACGTGGTCTTCACCAAGACCGCGCGCCTCGTGTGGCAACACGAGATGGGCACCAACCCCGCCGACTACGGGCTCCGCATCTGGCCTTCGGGGGACATGACCGCCCCCTTCGCCTCGGGCTCCGCCCGCTACGACGCGATGTTGGTCGTGCCCTGCTCGGCGGGCGCGATGGCGCGGATCGCCCACGGCATGAGCGTGGATCTGTTGGGCCGCGCGGCGGACGTGATGCTCAAGGAGCGCCGCCCGCTCGTGCTCGTGCTCCGGGAGACGCCGTTCTCCCTGATCCAGGTGCGGAACATGGAGGCCGTCACCCTCGCCGGGGGCGTCGTCATGCCGGCCGCTCCCTCCTTCTACAGCCGCCCGAAGACGATGGACGCCCTGCTCGACACCGTGGTCGCGCGCGCCTTCGACCGCTGCGGCATCGCCAACGAGCTCGTCCGCCGCTGGACGGGCCTGCACGACGCCGACGCCGAGCCTGTGACCCGTGAGGTGAGCGATGATTGAGTTGGGCTCCACCACCCGCCGCGCGATCGACGCCGCGGGCCTCGGTGCCATCCGCGAGAAGCTCGAAGCCGGCGTTCGCCTCTCCATGGAGGACGGCGTCCAGCTCTTCCACACCCCCGAGGTGGCCGCGGTCGGCGCGCTCGCCAATCGGGTGCGCGAGCAGCGCTTCGGGGATCTCACCTACTTCAACCGCAACCTGCACGTGAACGCCACGAACGTGTGTGAGGCGAGCTGCATCTTCTGCAGTTTCGCGCGGCTCAAGACGGGGGACAAGGACGCCTACACGATGTCGATCGACCAGGCCGTCGGCCGGGTGCGCGCGCTCCGCGAGGAGTTCATCACCGAGGTCCACATCGTGAACGGGCTCAACCCGGACCTCCCCTGGGAGTACTACACGGACCTCTTGCGCGGCATCAAGGCCGAGCGCCCGGACCTCCACATCAAGGGCTTCACCGCGGTCGAGATCCACTACTTCGCCGAGAAGTACGGGAAGTCCTACGAGCAGGTCCTCACCGAGCTCGTCGCGGCGGGGCTCGGCTCGTTGCCCGGCGGCGGCGCCGAGATCTTCCACCCCCGCGCGCGCAAGAAGTTGTGTCACGACAAGGTA
>Ga0164294_10005769_pt1 | contig 10622 bp, 9 predicted proteins | sample GEODES005metaG_FD_111479 | JGI IMG/M metagenome (GOLD analysis project Ga0164294, IMG submission 111479) | Oligotrophic lake water microbial communities from Sparkling Lake, Wisconsin, USA - GEODES005 metaG | ecosystem: Environmental > Aquatic > Freshwater > Lake | place: USA: Sparkling Lake...
CGAATTTCGCCGCGCGTCGGCGTGTACGTCGCGCTCAAAATCCCAGCACTTGAACGAGGTCGCCGGCCGCGAGTGCGGGCCGATCGGGTAGGAGGCGAACCAGACCATTGGCGCGCGCCAGCATCAGTTGCGAGGAAGCGGACTGACGTTCGATAATCTCGACACCCGCCTCGGTGAGGGTGCCGCACAGGAAGCTTTCCCGCGGCCCCGCCGGATCGGCGGCTGCCAGGAGCGGTGTCGATCGCCAAGCCAGCGCGCCGAGAAGGTCGCGACCGCCGAGTGCGCGCAGCAGGGGGACGAGGAACAGCCGGGCGGCCGTCAGCGCGGCGGTGGGATTCCCCGGCAGGCCGAGGACGTGCGTCTCGCCGATCCTTCCGTACCATACCGGCCGCCCAGGCTTCATCGCGACCTCCGCGAAGCGCACATCCAGCCCGAGCGGGTGGAGGCCGCTCTTCGCGAAATCGCGATCCCCCCGCGAGGCGCCGCCGACCAGCACCAGCACGTCGCACTCCGGCAGTGCCGTCTCGGCGGCCGCTCGGATCGCGTCCTGCGCATAGCGGACGAGAAAGGCGTCGCCCAACTTGGCGTCATATTGGCGGGCCAGCAGGAGCAGCGCTTCGGACAGGCTATCGGGAACGGTCGCCGCGGCTTCGGATGCTGTGCCGGGCGGGGTCAGTTCGTCGCCACTGGCGATCACGGTGACGACCGGGCGGCGCCAGGTGCGGACCGTTGCGACATCGGCCGCCGCCGCAACCAGAAGGCCGCGGGGATCGAGCATCGTGCCGGCGTCCAGCACCACACGCCCCGTCTGCACGTCGGAGCCCCGTGAGCGGATGTGCGTGCGGCGAGGCCAGTCGTCATCGAAGCAGACGATGCCTTCCCGGATCGTGGCGAGTTCGATTGGGACGACGCGATCTGCGCCCGGTGGCACGGCAGCGCCCGTCATGATCCGGACCGCCTCGCCATCGCCAATGATGCCGCCCCAAGGCGCGCCCGGGTAAGCCGCGCCCACGATCCGATACTCTTCTTTGCCCGGGGGCGCTCCGGAACGTAGCGCGAAGCCATCCATCGCCGCCGCGTCGAAGCGCGGGGCGTCGATCCGCGCGATCACCGGCTCGGCCAGAACGCGGCGGCCCGCCTTGGCCAGCCGGGTGGTTTCGATTCCGAGCGGTTGCGCCTCCTTCCGCAGGATAGCGATCGCCTCGTCGAAGCGGATGTTCGCGGGGCAGATCATGGGACGGCCGAAGAGCTTTCCAGTGCCGCGAGATCGGCAGGCCGGTTGATGTTGGCAGGCAGCGTCACGCCGCCGACCGGGCGAGCTCCGATCGCTGCGGCGAAGGCGTGCATCGAATGTTTGCCGGGGCCGAGCAGGATGGCGTCCAGCTGGTCCACGCTATCGACGGGCCAGAGCCCGATCACCGGCTGGCCGGCGAGGTAAGACGGCCCAGGCTCCAGCGACAGCCGCAGATCGGCGGGCAGGAGTGGGGCATCGATGGAGACAGTGAGTAGCTGATAAAATACGCCCCGCGCATATCGCAATGCGCCCGCCAGACCGCCCAGCGGGCCTTCGTCCGGGCCGGGCCAGTCGGCAAGCGAAGGCGCAAGCGCGGTCTCGCGGCCAACGACGGCGACGGCTTCGCATTGGGGGCGCAATGCCTCCAGTGCGTGCTCCAGCAGCGTGCGGCCGAAGAGCCGGGCTTCGGCCTTGTCCGATCCGAAGCGGCTGGAGCGACCGCCTGCGAGCACGACGCCAAGCGTTCTCACTGGATGCGCCCCTCAGGATCGTTGAAGATCAGCGCGCTGTCCGAACGTGCCAGCGAGATCAGGAGAAGTCCGGCTTCCTTCGCCCGTTCGACGGCAAGGCTGGTCGGCACCGAGATGGTGACGAGCATCGGAAAGCCGCCCCGCACCGCTTTCTCGACGAGTTCGTAACTGCACCGCGCCGACAGCAGGAGGAATCCCGAGGCCGGGTCGTGGCCGGCAAGCGCCAGAGTGCCGACGACTTTGTCGAGCGCATTGTGTCGCCCGACATCTTCGCTGGCGAACAGGATTCCGCCGTCGGGCGCGCAGAAGGCAGCGACGTGGCAGCCGCCGGAGGCGCGGCCCAGCGGTTGATGATCCGACAGACGCGCAAGCGCGGTGGCGATGGCCTCGCGAGTCACCGAGATGCGGCTCGTGACCCTTGGGAGCGGTCTAAGCGCCTCTTCGATGCTCTCGATGCCGCAGAGGCCGCAGCTGCTCTCGGACACGCGCGTACGCACGCGCTCGATGATCTTCTCGGCGCTCGTCCCGGGTATGGTGACGCGGACGATCCAGCCGCCTGCGACGGCATGGGCGGAGATGTCTTCGATCTCGGAGGCCCGCTCGACGAGCCCTTCGGCCAACGTCAGCCCCACCGCGAACGCCTCCAGCTCGATCGGCGTCGCCATCATCACCGCGAAGGCGATGCCGTTATATTCGATCGCAACCGGCGCTTCGATCGGAACCTGCCGGGCGAGATCGGTGTCCCCTGTCTCGGCGAAGCCGATCCGTCGGGCGGCCGCGCCGATCAGACCTTGCGCTTCAGTCGTCATCGACTTCGTCAGGCGACGATCCTTACCGGCACGGACTTTGCCGCTGGCACATGGCTCTGCTCGGCATGGTGCTCAACCGGGATCAGCACATTGGCTTCTGGATAATAAGCGCCGAGGCATCCGCGCGGGATATCATAGGGCGTCACGATGAAGCCCTCGCGGCGACGAGCCTTGCCATCGCCCGCATCGCTTTCGAGCGCGACGATCTGGCCATCGCTTAATCTCGCTTCTGCAATATCCTCACGGTTCATGAAGAGCACGTCGCGCGTCCCCTTCACGCCGCGGAAGCGGTCGTGATAGCCGTAGATGGTCGTGTTGAACTGGTCGTTCGATCGCAGCGTGACCAGCCGAAAGCGCCCCTCGGCATCCTCGAACCCCGTCGACGACAGTCCGGTCGGCCGCAGGAATTCCGCTTTCTTGCTCGGTGTCAGCCAGATGCGTTCGGCGGCCTTGTTGCCTTTCCAGAAGCCGCCCGGCGTGAAGAGCCGCTTGTTATAATCCTTGAACACAGCAGGATAGGTTTCCTCGATCGCATCGCGGATGCGCGAATAATCGGCGACCCAGGCGTCCCAATCGACCTTCGGATTGGGCGGCAGGATGCGTTTGGCGAGTTCGGCGACGATCGCCGGTTCGGAGAGGAGGTGCGGGCTCGCCGGCTTCGCCTTGCCGCGCGAGCCGTGGATGCAGCTGGTGGAGTCCTCGGTCGAGACGGCTTGGGGCCCCGTCGCCTGAACATCCTCCTCGATGCGGCCAAGGCACGGGAGCAGATAGGTAACCCTGCCCGGAAACAGATGATTGCGGTTGAGCTTGGTCGCGATCTGCACCGAGACGTCGAGGCGCGGCCATGCCTCCTCCATCGGCCCGGTCTCGGGCACGGCGCGCAGAAAATTGCCGCCGAGCGCGATCACCGCCTTTACCGAACCGTCGATGACGCCGCGGCATGTCTCGACGGTGTCGAGCCCCTTCTCGCGTGGCGCCTTGAAGCCATATTGCGCTTCGATCTTCTCGACGGGCACAAGCTCGGTCTTCTCGGTGATGCCGACGGTGCGCTGGCCCTGGACGTTGGAATGGCCGCGAACGGGCGTGGGACCCGCGCCGGGCTTGCCGATGTTGCCGCGCATCATAAGCAGGTTGCAGATCATCCGCACGCTTTCGACGCCCTTGACGTGCTGGGTGATACCCATGCCGTAGATCGCCATCACCGCCTTGGCCTTCGCATAGACGCGCGCGGCCTCTTCGATCGCCGCCTTGGTCAGCCCCGCTTCGCGCTCGATATCGGACCATTCCGCAGCGCGGACGCTATCGACGAATTCCGGGAAGCCGGTGGTGTGCTGGCGGATGAAGTCCGCGTCCAGAATGCGCGGTTCGCCGGCGGCCTGCGCGGCATCGTCCCATTCTACGAGAAACTTCGCGATGCCCACGATCGCCGCGATGTCGCCGCCCGCTTTCACCTGATGATATTGGGTCGAGATCTGCGTCTCGGACAGGGTCGCCATTTCGACCGGGCTCTGCGGGTTCGTGAACCGCTCCAGCCCGCGTTCCTTCAGCGGATTGAAGGTGATGATCTCGACGCCGCGCTTGCGGCAGTCGCGCAGATCATGGAGCATCCGCGGCGCGTTCGATCCGACGTTCTGGCCGAAAAACAGGATCGCGTCGCAATGCTTGAAATCCTCAAGCTGCGTGGGGCCCACCGGAACCCCGATCGCCGCCTTCAGGCCGACCGACGTCGACTCGTGGCACATGTTCGAACTGTCGGGCAGGTTCTGGTTGCCGAACATCCGCGCCATGAGACTATACATGTAAGAGGCCTCGAGGCTGGTCCGCCCTGAAGAATAAAAGACCACCGATTTGGGAGCGAGCGGCGTCACCGCAGCGCCGATCGCGTCGAACGCCTCGGCCCAGCTGCACGCTTGATACTTGTCCGTCGCGGCATCGTACCGGAGCGGATGGGTCAGGCGGCCGTGCTGCTCCAGATCGTAATCCTTCCATTCGCGAAGCTCGGCGAGCGCGTGCTGCTCGAAGAATTCCGGCGTGGTGCGAAGCGTCGTCAGTTCCCAGGCGGTTGCTTTCGCGCCTTCCTCGCAGAATTCGAAGGGGTGATGATCTGCGGGCTTCGGCCATGCGCAGCTTACGCATGTGAAGCCCTCGGGCTTGTTCTGCCGGCCAAGCTCCTTGAGCGCGGTCGCCTTGACATGCTCGCGCGGTAGGATTTCGGCAAGTGAGCGCACCGAGCCCCAGCCTCCGGCCGGTCCTTTGAACGGTTTGACCTCCGGCTTGTCCGACTCTTGCTTCGCCACTGGCGGTCCTAGCTTATGTAAATGTAGAGCTTTTTAGTTTCCCACGACGCAAACGGCGCCGCAAGCAAATGGTTCGGGTGAAGGGTCGTGTCAGACGAAGTTGCCCCACGGGTGTGGTTTGCTAATCGAGCCGGATGCGCACCTATGAGCCCGTTCCCGACAGCCCATTCCGACGCTTCAATTTCTCGTCGGAGATCATCCGTCTCGTGGTGATGATGTACGTCCGTTTCCCGCTGTCGCTGCGAAACGTCGAGGATCTGCTAGCCGAGCGCGGGATCGACATCAGCTACGAGACGGTGCGGTTCTGGTGGAACCGCTTCGGCCCGCTCTTCGCCGGTGACATCAGGCGCCAGCGCGTTTCGCGGATGCGTGGCTTCCGGCATTGGCGATGGCATCTCGACGAGGTCTACGTGAAGATCAACGGCGAGCTGCATTACCTCTGGCGAGCGGTCGACCACGAAGGCGAGGTGCTCGAAAGCTATGTCACGAAGAGCAGGGACAAGAAGGCGGCGCTGGCCTTCATGAGGAAGGCGCTGAAGCGCCACGGCTCGCCCGAGAAGATCACCACTGACGGCCTTCGCTCTTACGGTGCTGCGATGGATGAACTCGGCAATCGCGAGAAGCAGGAGATTGGCCGATACGCCAACAACCGGGTTGAGAACTCACACTTGCCGTTCCGACGACGAGAGCGAGCGATGCTCAGGTTTCGACAGATGAAGTCGCTACAGAAATTCGCCTCGGTTCACGCCAACGTCCACAACCACTTCAGCCTAGAACGCCACCTCGTTGATCGACAGACCTACAAGCTTCGCCGCTCAGCCGCCCAGGCCGAGTGGCAATGCCTCGTGAGCTAGGCCGCGGCTCTCAAAGATGCAGGTGCATCCAGGAGAGACGAGTTCGACTTAGTCTGACAGCTCACCTGAAAGCCCTCGATCTCGCGGCGCGCGCCGCTAATTGCGAGAATTTCAAGCACGCTAGACACACTCTCCCTGCGCGGGGAACCGGCTTGCAGCACCCCTATGTGCTGCTGACTATCTATTGGACCGACAAGGACAAGAGGTGGCAGGCGGGACGCGAGACGCTCCGTATCGAACTCGCCCGCCCAATACTCAACACCTGCAGCCGGACGTTGCTGAAGCAGGTCCGCGGCTTCGGCAATTTGCGCATGGCGGCGCCAGATCATTTCGTATGTGACACGATTGCGCCGAACCAAGACTATGCACGCGAGCGGCTGACGACGGCCGAGCGGTCGCTGCGCTTCATGGAGCGGACCGGGTTGATGCCCACGCGCGACTTCCGCCGTGCTTATCCGAACGGCCACGCCGATGGCAAATTGCCCGGTAACGACCATTCGACCGACTGGATCGATCCGGCGACCGGTCAGTTCATTCTTGTCGACGAGCCCTATCGCCGCGTACCCGATAATGCTGAGCGCGCGGACTGGATGGCGCGAACGGGATGGCGGGTCACCAAGACGACCTGGCCCGGCATGTATTATCCGCACAGCTGCGAACTCTATGTCGCGACCGATGTGCGAATCGGCTACGATCTCGATGCGCTGGTCGCGAAGATCGAGGCGATGCCCGCTCCGCTCCTCGCCAAGGACTGGGCCGGCGTATCCGCTTCCGGTTGGGAGACTTTCGTCAGCCCGATGGCGAAGACGCCGCAGGATCATCGTCGCGCACGTTGTCGAGGCATGATTTACCCGTCAGCGACCAAGACCTCGATCCCCTACAGCTACAACATGGGCTGTGACCGGCGGCGACCCAACGGCACGATGCCGGTCGAGGGACATATCGACGTCGGCAGCATCATCAAGGCGGTGCTACGAACGCGCCATCGTCCTTACGGCGTCTATCGCCGGCTCAATTCGCTTCGCTCGACGCTTGAAGACTGGTTTAGCCTCGAAATCGGGCGCGGACAGATGGAAGGCTCGGAATTTTTCGACGTCTACTATCACGAGGGCGAAAGCGATAATCCTTATGGCGCGCGTGCGAGCTCGAAAGACGGCGTGCTCGGGCTGCTCGCCGAGCTGAAGGCGAAGCTCCAGGCTGCGTATCCTGACAGCGCGCCGCTGCGCGCCGAATTGTATCTCATCACTATGTCGATCAGGCTGGTCGAGCGTATGAAGCCGGACACGGATTGACCGGTCAGGCCGGCGGCGCGCCTGACGGTGCGTCGTCCGGCGCCGGTTCGACGCCATCAGGTTAGGCCGAAATGTCCTAGGGGTTAGGCCTTCACAGGTGTGCGCCGCCAATGAACAACAAACGGCAGGTTTTGAGGAAACCGCTAAGGCCGTCGAAAGGCCGGAATTGGGACGCATAGCTGCCTGCCGCGGCTCGCTCTTCCGCGCATCCAGCAGAGACTTCTGCAACAGATTTGGACCGACGAAGAGCCACACTTTACTGGGTCGCGGCAAGGATCACAGCGACCGTTTCGTCTGGCTGATCCCACATTGGAAAATGTCCGCTGGCCTCGAACCAATGCAGATTGGCGGAAGGAAAGGCGGCCTTCGCCCGCGCTGCCTGCCTTGGCAAACACAGCCGATCATGGCGGCCCCAACCAATGACAATCCGGCGAGCCGGATCAGCTGCCGGACCGACTTGCTCGGCCCCGTTCGCAAGATCATGAACCAACGCGTCGAATGTCACGGTCGTGCTTAGGCTCTCCAGCTCCGTTTCAACGATTTTCGGATCGAGCGCCCAAGGACGCGCAGATAGCTGTGCCAGCAACGCAGTTCGTGATGCGGCGTTTTTACTCAAGGTCGGCAGGAGGGGCCGAATTGCCCGGACCAGACGTCCTGAAAGTCCTATGGTTGTCTTGAAAAACGTGCGCTCCCAACCGCGCCAAAAGCCCCCAGGATCGAGCGCCACCACGTTGCCGACAACGCCACGTCGAGCAAGTTCAAGAGCGATCCTCGCGCCCATCGAGCTACCGACGACGTCGATCCCGTTCAGCCCCTTCTCGGCAATGTATCGCTCGACGCTACCGACCAGACCATCGAACGTTCCGCTATCCTGTTCCGCCGGGGTGGCGCCATGTCCCGGAAGGTCAATTACGATCAGCGTTCGCTTAGCGCTGAGCGTATCCATGATAGAGCCCCAAGATTGCCAGCTTCCGCCGAGACCATGAATAAGTAGCAGCTTGCGGCCAGAGCCGGGTTGGATCTCGTTCATTCAGAAGCACTCTCGTTTGTTGAGATCCGGAACGATCATGCGCAGTGTTCGGGGCCGATAGGCCTGATTAAAGGAGCGGCCGCTTTTAGAAGCGGCGAAGGCGCCACCAAACGACTGAACTTAGGACGCTTAGCCGCCTGAAATAACTGAATGGACTGAGCCGGGTCGAGGCGGAGCGTCGTCACCCCTCTATGCGTAAGAACCTTGCCGCATTATCATGAAGAATAAGCCGCTTCTGACGCTCGGTCAGGAAGGGAGCGTGTTCGATCCGCTTGATCGCTACATCGATTGCATCCGGCCACACCATGTTATCCGATCCAAACATCACGCGTCGCTCAAAGCCGGCGTCGATCAGGCGGCGCAAATATGCGTAGAAGTCCTTCTCGGTGTAGGCCCAGTCGATGACGCCAACGTCGACGTAGAGTTGAGGGTGCGCGAACATCATGGCGATCATTGCGTCGCCCATCGGCCAGCCGGCATGCATCGCGTAAACGCGCAATTTGGGATGCCGCACTAGCACGCTTTCAAGGCGCATCGGATCACCTGCCGATACTCGGTAAGAAGGCGTAGCGAAGTAGGCTGTCCCCGGTGGTCCTGGGCCCATGTGTAAACCAACCGGTATGTCCAATTCTTCAGCAAGCGTAAAATAAGGCTCCAGGCGAGGATCGTCCGGCGCGATGCCGGCGTATTGGGTCGTGATCTCGCTTAGCGCATTGAGCTTCCCTTCTGCATGCAGTTCGCGAAGAGACTTGATCGACGGGAATTGTCCGCTGCTACCGAAACCGACCGCCGGCAAAATATGGCCATCAGCATGCGACCGGTAATCCTCCACGGTAGCGGCCTCGCCGCCTGCCAGTGCCAAGACGCCATTTCGCTTGAGTGCGGCGATGCTCTTGTCGCGCAAGTCTACGGGATCGGTAGGGGCCAGCAAAACACGACGGCAGGGCGGTTTGTTGGTGAACCAGTCCAGATACTCGCCAATGTCTTTGCCAGGATCGCGGGGCGCCCATTCTTCGTAAGGCGCGCAGGCTTTGCCGCCCGGCGGCCCCTCATCGTCTGGTCGGTCGGCATGAAAATGCGTGTCGATCACAGAGAATCGCTGCTGCGCACCAGCAGCTGTCATGCCGGCACAAGCTATCGCAATGCCGATAGCGATCGCACCTATCTTACCCATGTGGTGCCCTCCCTTACCGGCTAACCTGGAAGGCTACGGACGAGTTGGCAACCTCTACGCCCCCCCCAATCAATGTCGGGTCTTAAGGGATCCGCAACATGCGCCTAAGGTCAGGAATTGGGACGCATTGCTGACCGGCGGCCGCCGCCAATGACGGCCCAGCACTGATGGATCGGTAGCAGTCTGGCAGCTTTTAGTCGTACATTTAAAGTTAGCGGACGGTCAGTGAGCGACTGAGTATTTAGAGCCATTCAAGCGTGGACGTGTGCACGGTGCTCGCCCTTAAAAAGCGGCAACTTCATCCCCAACGTAATCCGTTGCTATCAGCCGAAGCTAATCACCGACAACCAAGCGTCCCCGTCGAGGGTGACGACACCGAAGGCGGCGCGGTCTAGATCGACGGCCACTCGGCGGGGATCGATCATGGCGGCGGCAGCCTTTCAGCACATCCTCTATGCGGTTGCGGACGGTGTGGCCGAGGTCACGCTGAACTTGCCCTCCTCCCGCAATGCACTTTGGTTCGGCGAAGGGTCGCTGCGCGAAGAACTGCTGGCTGCGCTGGCGCTCGCGGACGAGGATACTGCCGTCGGCGCCGTCCTCGTTACCGCCAACGGCGAGGATTTCTGTGCCGGAGCGGACCTGCGCCGTACCGCGCCACGCGATACTGCGGTCGAGCAGCAGCGCTTCTTCGAAGGCTCCGCACGCTTCCTTGCGGGGGTTCGCGGTTGCGCCAAGCCGACCGTCGCCGCCGTGCAGGGGCGCTGCCTCGGCGCCGGCCTCGGCCTTATCGCGCAGTTCGATCTCGTCGTCGCGGCTGACGATGCGCGCTTCGGGCTGGTGGAAGGCGTCTATGGTTGGCCAGGCGCTTCGGATCTGGTGCCGGTGATCGGGCCGAGCTGGGCCAAGTTCCTGATCCTGACCGGCGAGTTGGTCACGGCCGCTGTCGCGGAGCGCATCGGCCTGGTCCTGACTACCGTGGCGACCAGAGAACTGCGGGAAGCCGCATCAGGACTCGCGCGGCTTGTCGCGAGGGCGCCGCGCGAAAGCTCCCAGCTCAACAAGCGCGGCATCAACGGCGTCGCCGACGGCCTCGGGCGCGATCAGGCGCTTGCGATCGGGCGGACGTTCGATGCGCTGGTCGCGGAGCAGGCCAAGTCCGCACGGGCGCCGGATGGGCGCGCCTTCCGCGACATCGTTGCGCAGGAAGGCGTCGGCGGCTTGCGGGCGGCGGTTGCCCACGAACCCTGGTCCGAACGCTGGGGGCTGGGTACTCACGGGAGCACCGCATCGTGACAAAGCCCCTCGCCGGCACTCGCGTGCTCGATCTGACGCAGGTCGTCATGGGCCCGTTCGCGACGCAGATCCTCGCCGAATATGGCGCCGACGTCATCAAGATCGAACC
>Ga0164294_10005770_pt1 | contig 10622 bp, 11 predicted proteins | sample GEODES005metaG_FD_111479 | JGI IMG/M metagenome (GOLD analysis project Ga0164294, IMG submission 111479) | Oligotrophic lake water microbial communities from Sparkling Lake, Wisconsin, USA - GEODES005 metaG | ecosystem: Environmental > Aquatic > Freshwater > Lake | place: USA: Sparkling Lake...
CCTGCGCACGACTGTCGATACCGCGAGACTGTCCGGGGCCAATCCCTTCCAAACCATCCTCGCCACCGTCCCCGCCTGAAAGGTCAGAGCAGGGGGTGGGTAATTACCAAATTCGTGATGGAACCATTGCCGTCAATTGTGCTGTTGACCGTGCCTGAAATAGAAGAAAGCGCATATTGACCGGGTGCAAAAAGATCAGACATGAATGATCCGGTAACGGTTGACACCGTATTCACGTATCTGAAGTTGAACTGCACCGGCGCTGCCTGTGCGGCAGAGGCCGCGAGTGCCATTACAAAGGCGCCGGCAAAGACGCTGGACCGAAGACTAGTTTTAATATTCAACATGATAGCTATCGCTCCTAAATAACTTATGGTGGGCGAGAGTGCTGGTGAGCCGAGACGTTTCGCCGCGTTTCACCCCTCCCAAAAAAACTCGCCGCTTCTCATGTGCCCGAAACTGCGCGGGGCAGCTTTAGCCAGATTGGTTACCCCTCAGAGCCTGATCCGAAACTAAGTTGAGTGGTATCAGCGGGTTAGCTTGACGCTTGCCCAAGTCGTTGATTCAGCGGTTTTGCAACGAACCGAAGGAAACCAACGATGTGGACCGACACCACTCGGGCTCAATATGCTCGTGCCGGACTGGCTTTGAATTACGGAATTACTGTGGGATTGCGATGACAGTGCACTCCTTTCATGCAGAATGACTTCGGATGGTCGTTGTTTAGCTGCCGCATCGGGCTTTGCCCCGAAGGCACGGGGATGCAAGGGCGATGGCCCTTGCCCGCCGGAGGCTCTTGAACCTTCAAAAGATGCAGGCTCACCTAATGATCGACACCTCGACGCCCACCGCATCCGCAATGCTCCGCCATTGCCTGTCCGCCGTCAGCGCAGGAAGCCCATCGCGCTTCGCGAGGGCGAGGCAGAAGCGGTCGCCGAGGGAGAGGCCGGCCTCTGCGGTTGCGGCGCGGAGGCGGCCGGCGAGGGTGGCGAGGGTTTGGTCGGCATCGACCACGGTCAGGGGCAGGGGGCGGAGCATGGCGTCGACTTGATCGGCGGGCATGCCGGCGTGGATGAAGTGGCTGACGACTTCGGCGTAGTTGACGCTGGACATGCGCGCTTCGGTGATGACTTCGGCGACTATCGCGGCGCCGGGTTCGTCCAGCAGCAGGGCAAGGAGCGCGGAGGCATCGAGCACGGTTTGGCTCATTCGCCGGAGTCTGCGCGGCGGCGGGTGAGGAAGGCGTCGACCGAGGCTTCGGGGTTGCCTGCGGTGTAGTGCCGCGCGAGGGCCTGGGCGTGGGCGATGGCTTGCGCGGGTGTGCGCAGGATCACGCCGTCTGCGGTTTCTTCGATCAGGAGCGCACCGCCGGCGGAGAGGCCGAGGCGTTTGCGGATGTCGGCGGGGAGGCTCATCCGGCCATTCGGGGTGATGGTGACTTGCACGGTCATGGTGTTGCTCGCGTTTGGCTGATGTTGGCACATTGTGGCGTGGTGGGGAGTTTATGGCATAATTTTATGTTTATGTCACGTTTTTGGGATTGTGGCATAATTGTGGGGATTGGGCGAGGGCGTTAACTGGTATAGGCTCCCTCCAATTCCAATCCTCCCTCGAAAGGCCAAACCGTGATGCAGTGGGATGTCTCCAGCAAGGTGGTGCAGGTGGCGTATGTCGTGCCGGATCTGGAGGCGGCGTGCGGGGACTTTCATCGGCTTTATGGGATTGGGCCGTTCGTGGGCGCTGAGGGGGTGCGGACGCTGGATAGCCATGTCTATCGCGGCGTGGCGGCGGCGCCGATTGCGTTTCGGGGGGTGTTTGTCCAGTCGGGCGATCTGAACATCGAGCTGATCGAGCTGGCTTCGACCACGGACAGCGCGTTTCACGATATGGCGCGGGGCATGGCGGGGCCGTTTGTGCATCACGTGGCGATGTTTTGTGAGGATTATGCGGGCACGCGCGATGCGTATGTGGCCAAGGGCTTTGCAGTGGCGAGTGCGTTCAAGACCGGGTTTGGCGCGGAGATCTGCTACATCGACGCGCGCGCAGCGACGGGGCATATGCTGGAGCTTTATCCCGAGGATGCGACGATCCGGGCGATGTACCGCGCGACGGTGGCGGCGGCGCGGGCGTGGGATGGGCGCGAGCTGATCATTCCGTGGGAGCGGGCGATGGCGTTGTTGGCTGAGGGGTGATGTCCCCTCCGTCAGCCCTGCGGGCTGCCACCTCCCCGAGACGAGCTCGGGGAGGAGTTAGACCGTGAGCGCCCGCGCTATCGCGACGAAATCGGCGACTTCGAGGGTTTCGGCGCGGCGCTGCGAGTCTATGGATAGGGCTTCGAGAGCGTCCAGCGCGCCGGGGAGGCCTTTGAGCGATTGGCGGAGCATTTTGCGGCGCTGGCCGAAGGAGGCTTCGGTCACGCGTTCGAGCATGCGGGCGGAGACGCCTGTGGGCATCTCTGTGGGTTCGACGTGGATAACCGCCGACATGACTTTGGGGGCGGGGGTGAAGGCGCTGCGGTGCACTTTCATGGCGATGCGCGGGTGCGCGCGCCATTGGGCGAGGACGGCGAGGCGGCCGTAGGCGTCGCTGCCGGGCCCGGCGATGATGCGCTCGGCCACTTCCTGCTGGAACATCAGGGTGAGGCTCCGCCAGGGCGGCGGCCAGCTCTGGCCCGAGAGCCAGCCGACGAAGAGCGCGGTGCCGACGTTGTAGGGCAAGTTGGCGGCGACGTGCCACGGCGTGTCGAACAGCGTTTCGGGGACGATCTTGGTGGCGTCGCCCTCGATCACGGTGAGCTGGCCGGGGAACACTTCGGCCAGATCGGCGAGCGCGGGAAGGCAGCGGCGGTCCATTTCGATGGCGGTGACCTGCGCGCCGCGCCGTAGCAGCGCGCGGGTGAGGCCGCCGGGGCCGGGGCCGATTTCGAGCACGGGCTGGCCTTTGAGATCGCCCGGGATCGCCGCGATGCGGGCGAGGAGCTGCTCGTCGAACAGGAAGTTCTGCCCCAGCGCTTTGGTGGCGATGAGGCCATAGCGCTGGGCGACTTCGCGCAGCGGGGGCAATGCGTGAAGATCCGTCATCCGGCGGCGGCAAGCCGGCGCGCTGCGCATTGGCCGGCCATGCGGATGGCGGCGATGGTCGCGCCGGGGCGCGCGGTGCCGGTGCCGGCGATGCCGAAGGCGGTGCCATGGTCGGGCGAGGTGCGCACGATGGGCAGGCCGAGCGTGACGTTCACGCCCTTATCGAAATCGAGCACCTTGATCGGGATGAGGGCCTGGTCGTGGTACATGCAGATCGCGGCGTCATACGTGGCGCGGGCTTCGGCATGGAACATGGTGTCGGCGGGGAGCGGCCCGCGCGCGTCGATCCCGGCTTCGCGCAAGGCGGCGACGGCAGGGGCGATCAGGTCGCGGTCCTCGGTGCCCATGCGGCCATCCTCGCCGGCATGGGGATTGAGCGCGGCGACGGCGAGGCGCGGGTGCTGGACGCCGAAATCGCGGGTGAGCGCGGCGGCGGCGATGGCGCTGCGCGCGCGGATGAGCTCGGCGTTGAGCAGGCCGGGCACCAGGGCGAGCGGCACGTGGACGGTGATGGGCACGACTTTGAGGTTTGGCCCGGCGAGCATCATCACCGCGTTTTCGGGGGTGATCCCGCAGGCCTGTGCGACGAATTCGGTCTGGCCCGGCTGGGTGAAGCCGACGCGGGCGAGCAGGCTTTTGGCGATGGGGCCGGTGACCAGCGCGGAGGCGGCGCCCGCGCGGACGAGGCCGGTGGCGGTTTCCAGCGCGCGCAGGGCGAGCGTGGCGCCGGCGTCGTCGGGCGCGCCGGGGGTGTAGTCTGCCGCGCCGAGGTCGATCACCGGGAGCGCTTCGTCGAATAGTGCGGCGGCTTCATCGGGCGCGGCGATGGCGCGCACCGCGATGTCGAGGCCGCGCCGCCGGGCTGCGGCTTCGATCAGATCGCGGCTGCCGACCGCGAAGAACGGGGGCAGGCCGTGCGCGGCGCGTGTCGCCCAGGCGGCGCAGATCAGTTCGGGGCCGACACCGGCGGGATCGCCGATGCTGATGGCCAGCGGGAGCGGAGTGGTCATGGCGCGCGCTTAGCAGGTTTTTCCTGCCGAGCGCAGCGCCTTAGTTATATTCGATCACCGCGTCGCGGCGCAGATCGCGCAAGTAGGTTTGCGCGCGCTTGTTGACGCGGTCGTCTTCCATCTGGCTCTGCAGCGCCTCGAAGCTGGGTCCGGCGTCGACCTTGGGATCGTCGCGGCCGCATAGCAGCAGCACGCGCACGCCGTCTTCGATCGAGCCGAACGGCGGGGTGGCTTCGCCGATCGAGAGCTTGAGCACCGATTCCTGCAGCGCGGAAGGCAGATCGCGGGCGCGGATCTGGTCGTTGGCGACGACTTGCGCGCCGAGCGGCGCGGCGGCCGCTTCGGCCTGGCCGCAGCCTTTGATATCCTTGACCATCTTGGCAAATTCGCTGGCCTTGCCCGCGGCGTCTTTTTCTGCCGTGCCCTTGGGGAAGGCGATCGAGATCTGCTTGAGGCTGAGCACCGCATCGCGCGGATCGGCGGTGAGCACTTTACGCTTGTCGATCAGGTAAAGGATGGAAAAGCCGCCGTTGAGCGGAACCGGGCCGACCAACTGGCCGTTGGTCATCTGCGCGGCGGGGCCGGACAGCTCGGGCGGCAACTGGGCGAGACGGATCCAGCCCAGATCGCCGCCGACGGCCGCGGTCGAGGCTTCGGAAAACTGGCGGGCATAGGCGACAAAGCTGCCGCCCTTCTTGAGCTGCTCGACGATCTTGTCTGCGTTGGCCTGAACCTGAAAGCGTGTTTCATCGGTGGCGGAGAGGAAGATTTCGCCGATCCGGTACTCTTCGGTGCCCTTGGCCGCTTTCAGGCGGTCCATCATTTCCTTCACTTCGCCATCGGCGACATTGATGAACGGCTGGACGTTGCGGCGCAGCAGCCGCTGCCACGCCAGCTCGCCATTGATCTGGCGCTTCAGCGAATTGGCGGATGAGCCGATCGAGATCAGATACTTTTCGAGGTTTTCCGATTTCTGGCCGAAATTCTGCGCCGCAACCCGGTTGAACGATTCGTTCACTTCTTCGGGGCTGATCTCGATGCTGGCGGCTTTCGCCTCTTGAATCTGCAAGGTTTCGTCGATCAGATTGCGCAGGACTTGCAGGCGCAGACGCTCCATTTCTTCGGGCGTGACCTTGCCGCCATTGGCGCTGATGATCAGTGCGAGACGCTGCTCGATATCGGTGCCGGTGACGATTTCGCCGTTCACGATCGCGGTGGCGCGGCGCACATTGGGGTCGTTCTTGCCGAAGATCGTAGGATTGGCGGGCAGGTTCAGCGCCCCGGTTGCGCCGCTTGAGCCTGTGCTCGACGTCGTCGTATCGTCATCGAGCAGGCCCTGGGCCCGCAACGGGGTGAGCGCCAGCGGCGCTGTTGCGGCCGCCAATAAACCAAGTGCCGCCATCGAGCGGGCTAATGCGGAGGGCAGGCGGGGAGCCATCTTCATATCGATCAGAATATCCTGTGCATCACGCTCAAGAAACGTGTTGGCCATCGCTAACTACGGCTTTGGCGGCTTAACCAAAGCTGAGTGGCGCGCCGATAGCCCGAATGCAACGGCGATGAAAGCGAAACAGGGGAAAACAGGGCCTGATTTGGCGAGGGTCAGCGCCCGCCAAGGTTGCGCAGCGAGAGAGTCAGCTGAAATGAATTGCCCTTCTGCGCGTCGCCGGTGGTGACGTAGTCGCGACGCCAGGTGAAGCCGAGGTCGAGGCAATCGTCGGTATAGGCGACCCCGAGCCGGTGGCGCAGCAGATTGAATCCGCTCGAGGCATTGGTCGGATCGGCGCTGCGCGGGGTGAGATTGAGCACGCCCGAACCAAACAGCGACCAGTATTTGGCAAACGCGACACGGCCGGCCAGACGCAGTTCCTCGCGGTCGCGCAAATCTTCGAAGGCGTTGGAAATATTGCGGTTCAGCCGCAGATAGCCGACCTCGACATAGGTGCGGTGGTTGCCGATCGTGGCGTCGAGTTCGTTGCGGCGCAGCGCGAGGCTGTTCTTGTCGAGCCGGAAGCGATGCGTCAGCTGGACAATATCGCGAAAGCGGATCTGCGTGCGGCCGACGATATCGGATCGCCGCGCGGCGAGGCCCGTGCCATCGGGCAGCAAGGATTGCTGATTGGTCAGGCGGTAGCTTTGCCCGATCGTGGAGAACACCCGCCAGCCAGGCCGGTTGACCTGCCAATCGAGGCCATAGGTAAACCGCGCGCCGTCTTCGATCCGGTCATAGCCGGGGAAGCGGTTGAGCGAGAAGAGATTGGAAGTTTCCAGCTCCACCGCGCGCGAGTCTTCGTCAGGAATGGCAAGGTTGCGGACGTTTGGCGTGGCGACAATCTGGAAACGCGGCGTGAGCACTTGCGTTCCGCCAAACAGGCTGCCGACCAGCGGCCATTTCACGTCGATCGCGGCGGTGGCGATGCCGCGCCCCTGCCAGCCCGGCTCGCCGCGATAAACCGCGTTGGAGGTCAGCGCGTTGCGGCTGGAATGATAGACATCGCTGCGCAGCAATCCGGTGAAGGTGATCTCCTGACCCAGCCCGGTGATGAACCGCCGATCCCATTGCGCGCGGGCGAAGGCGCGCTGCGTGTCCTGTCCGCTTGGCCGGGTGATCGCCAGCGTGTTGACCTCAAGCTCAAGCTTGCCGCCGACCCCGGGGACATCCAGCCGCCGCCGGTAATCGAGCGCCGGGAGCGCGATCGGCACAAGGCCTTGCCGGTCGCCCGCGCGCAAAGTCTGCACGGCCCAGCCAGCGAGGCTGAAATAGCTGTCTTGGTCGATCCGTTCGAGATTGATGGTCGAGCGCAGGCGGTTTTCGCGGCTGATGTCATAGCGGCGCAGGAACGTACGGTCGCTGGCGTAGCGGCCATAGCCGGTCAGGCTCCAGTTCTCCGACAACTGGAAACGGCCATTGGCTTCGAAATAGCCGCGGATCTGATTGCGCCTGATCCCCACATCGCCAGTGGTGAGCGCGTTGATGCGCCCGCTCTGCGTGACATAGCCGGTCAATTGATAAGCGCCGTTGCTGGTCAGCTGGCGAAACCGCGCGGAAATCATCGGCAGCGCCGCGGTAAAGACCGAGGCCGTCACGGACACGTCGCGGTTGTCCGCCAGACTCCAGAGATAGCTGCCGGTAATTTGGGCCCCGTTGCTGGCGCTGAGGCGGAAGTCGGGGATCAGCAGTCCGCTGCTCGAGCGGCCATCGAACCGGTGCGACAGCCCGGGCAGCGATAGCAGCGGCACACCGAACAGCCGCAGCGTGGCGCCCCTGTAGCGCATGCGCTTTTTCGTGGTATCAAAGGTTACTTTGACAGCGGTGATTTCCCAGCTTGGATTCTTGGGGCAACCATCGCCGTTCTCGATCGAGCAGCCCGAGTATACGGCGTTATCGAGCAAGAGGTTGCCCTTCGCGTCGCGCTGGCCATGGCGCGCGACGAGCCGGCCGCCGCCGCGCAGCACCAACAGCATGTCCTCGATCGCCCCGGCCTTCAGCGCATCGGTCAGTTCGACCTTGTCGGTATAGAGCACATTGCCGTTCTCATCGACAAAGCGGATGTTGCCGCTGGCTTCGATCAGGCCCGACTTGCGGTTCCACACGATGGTATCCGCGCGCACCGTCTGCTCCTCGCGGCGCAGCACGACATTGCCGGTGGCGGTCACCAGATCGTTATCGCGCGCATAGTGCAGCGAATCCGCCTCGAAGCGGATCTGCTCTTCGCTGGGCGCAGGCGGCGCGGCGCCCAGCTCGGGGTCTGCGGTCTGCGCCAGCGCGCTGCAAGGCATCCCGATGACGACCGCATGAGCGGAGGCGATCAGCATGCCGCGCGCACGCAAGCGTTGGAAAAAGGCTTGGCGTAATAGCCGCGCGGCGGGTTGCATGGCTTGCCTATCGCACCGGCGCGGCCTAACTGCAAACGCACAATTCAGGCCTCGCGCGGTCTCGCGGCGGCCTGTTGCCGCATTCCGACAGGAGCTACTCAATGAACATCGTTTTTGCCGGGGCCGAAGCCGCCCAGCCGCGCTTGCTCGCTCGTATTGTCGCGCAAGGCGCGCTTCCCGGCGATACCGACGCGCTGGTGCGCGAGGCGGCCGCGGCGGCACGCTTCAGCGGCAAGGCGGGCCAGGTGTTCGAAGCGTTCGTCAGCGCGGATGGTGCTTTGCAGCGGCTTGCCTATGCGGGGCTTGGCGAGGCGGGAGATTCGGGCCGGATCGCAGCGCTCGAGCGCGCGGGCGGCGCGCTCACCGCAAAATACATCGCCTCGGGCGAGACCGCGATGGCCATCGACTTCGGCGGCTGCGGCTTTTCCGCAGAGGAGGCCGCCGCCGTGCTGCTGGGCGCGCGGCTGCGCGGCTGGCGCCATGACGTTTACCGCACCAAGCTGCCCGAGGATCAGAAGGCGTCGCTGACCGAGATCATCGCGCTGCACGCGCCCGAAGGAACCGCCGAGGCATGGCAGACCGAAAGCGCCATTGCCGACGGGGTCGAGTTCACCCGTGAACTGGTGACCGAGCCGGCCAACGTGATTTATCCCGAGAGCTTTGTCGCGGCCTGCGAAGCGCGGCTGGCGGGCACCGGGGTCGAGATTCTGGTGCTGGACGGCGAGCAGATGGCTGACCTTGGCATGGGCGCGCTGCTCGGCGTGTCGCAAGGTTCGGTGCGGCCGCCGCGCCTTCTGGCGATGCGCTGGAAAGGCCGTGCGGGGGTCAAGCCGACCGCCTTTGTCGGCAAGGGCGTGACGTTCGATACCGGCGGCATCTCGATCAAGCCGGCGGCGGGCATGGAAGACATGAAGTGGGACATGGGCGGCGCGGCCGCCGTGGCGGGCACGATGCTCGCGCTGGCGCGGCGGCGCGCGGCGGCGGACGTGATCGGCGTGTGCGGTCTGGTGGAAAACATGCCCGATGGCGCGGCGCAGCGCCCGGGCGATGTCGTCACCTCGATGTCGGGCCAGACGATCGAAGTGATCAACACCGACGCCGAAGGTCGCCTGGTGCTGTGCGACGCGATCACCTGGGTGCAGAAGACCTATGCCCCCGCGACGATCATCGATCTCGCCACCTTGACCGGCGCGATCATCGTCTCGCTGGGCCACGAGCACGCGGGCATGTTTGCCAACGACGATCTGCTTGCCAGCCAGCTCGATGCGGCGGGCAAGGCGAGCGGCGATACGCTGTGGCGCTTCCCGCTGGGCGCGGCTTACGACAAGCTGATCGACAGCCCGATTGCCGACATGAAGAATGTGGGGCCGCGCTATGGCGGCTCGATCACTGCGGCGCAGTTCATCCAGCGCTTTGTCGACAAGGGCGTGGCCTGGGCGCACCTCGATATCGCGGGCACGGTATGGATCGACAAGGCCGGGGCGACGCACGACAAGGGCGCGACGGGCTTTGGCGTGCGCTTGCTCGACCGCTACGTGCGCGACGTGCTGGAAGCCTGACCCGCCCGCAATGCGCGTCGATTTCTATCAGCTGACGCGCGATCCGGCCGAACTGGTGCTGCCGCTGCTGGCGCGCAGCGCCTTGGCCGCAGGCGAGCGGATGCTGGTGGTTTCCGCCGACAAGGCGCAGCTGGGCCGGGTGAGCGAGGCGCTGTGGAAGCAGCTGCCTGAGAGCTTTCTGGCGCACGGCCATGCCGGCGGCGCGCACGATGCGCGCCAGCCGATCCTGCTTTCGGACCAGCCGGAGCCCGCCAATGGGGCGCGGTTCATGGCGCTGGCCGATGGCGTATGGCGCGAGGGCGAGGCTTTCGAGCGGGTGTTCCTGCTGTTTGCGCCGGACCGGATCGATGATGCGCGCGGCTGCTGGCGCATGCTGGGCAGCCGCGAAGGCGTGGAGCGCAAATATTGGCGGCAGGACGGGGGCAAGTGGCGCGAGGGGCCATAGCACCCCTCCACCATGCTGCGCATGGTCCCCCTCCCCGTGCCGGGGAGGTACTGACTGCGCTAACCTTGCAGCGCAGCAATTTCCCGGCTAGGGGCGCGGCCAAACCACAACACTTACCTCGCAAGGAACGTCCCATGGCGGTAACCCGCACGTTTTCGATTATCAAGCCCGACGCCACGCGCCGCAACCTGACCGGCGCGGTCACCAAGATGCTGGAAGAAGCAGGCCTGCGCGTCGTCGCCTCGAAGCGCATCCAGATGACCCGCGAGCAGGCCGAAGGCTTCTACGGCGTTCACCGCGAGCGTTCGTTTTTCGGCGAACTGGTCGCATTCATGATTTCGGGTCCGGTCGTCGTGCAGGTGCTCGAAGGCGAGAACGCGATGCAGCGCAACCGCGACGTGATGGGCGCGACCAACCCGGCCAATGCCGAGCCGGGCACGATCCGCAAGGAACTGGCCGAATCGATCGAAGCCAATTCGGTGCACGGTTCGGACTCGGACGAGAACGCGGCGATCGAGATCGCCTACTTCTTCAAGCCGGAAGAAATCGTCGGCTGATTGGCCGACGGAGGGGTTGAGGGCCCTCCCCCACCCCCTCGCGGCGGGCCCCCCCCCCCTTTTGGTTTCGCCCAAAAGGGGGGGGATGGTGTTCA
>Ga0164294_10005773_pt1 | contig 10616 bp, 8 predicted proteins | sample GEODES005metaG_FD_111479 | JGI IMG/M metagenome (GOLD analysis project Ga0164294, IMG submission 111479) | Oligotrophic lake water microbial communities from Sparkling Lake, Wisconsin, USA - GEODES005 metaG | ecosystem: Environmental > Aquatic > Freshwater > Lake | place: USA: Sparkling Lake...
ATAGGGATCGTCGGGATCCATCTTCAGCAGCGCGTCGGTTTCGGCGAGCGCCTTGTCCATCAGCGCTTCCTTGTGGAAGGCATAGGCGCGGGCAAGATGCGCGGGCGCGTCCTGCATCCATTCGGGATAGGCGGCCAGCGTGCCGGCGGGCTCCGACAGATAGCCGACAAGCTTGGCCTTGACGCGCAGGAAGCGGGCCTGAAGCGCGGGATCGATGGGCCGGTTCCACGCCGGGTCCTGCGAGAAGGAATCCTGCAAGGTGGTGAGGCGGTCGGCCGTCATCGGGTGGGTCGAGTAGAACTCGGCATCGGCATCGCGCTTGAAGCCGTAGCGGAATTCCAGATTCTGCAGCTTCTTGAAGAAATCGACCGAGCCCTTGCCGGAAATCCCCGCCTTGGTGAGGAACTGCACGCTCGCCGCATCGGCCGAGGATTCCTGCGCGCGGCTGAAGGCAAGATACTTGCCGAGCGCGGCCTGCTGGCCCGCCATCAGGATGCCGATCCCGGCATCGCCCGAGCCGGCCGCCGCCGCTGCCGCGCCGAGCAGCAGGCTGAGCAGCGTGATGCCGGTTGCAGGCTTGCCGCCTTCGTCGCCGCGGATCACGTGGCCGCCGGTGATATGGCCGAGCTCGTGCGCGAAGACGCCCTGCACTTCCTGCACGTTATCCGCCGCGCTGATCAGGCCCGAATGGAAATAGACCGCCTGCCCGCCCGCCACGAAGGCGTTGATCGAGGGATCGTTGAGCAGGACAAGATCGATTGCGCGCGGGTTGAACCCGGCGGCAGAAACGATCGGCGCGGCCATGTCCTGAAACAACGCCTCGGTTTCGGCATCGCGCAGCACCGATTGCGCAGCCGCCGGGGCAGGCGCGAGGAGCAGCGCCAGGGTGGCCGCGAGCACAGGGCCGGAGCGCCGGGGGGGAGATCGTGTCACGGTGCCGCCAGCTTATTGCCCAAGCGCCTTAACCGGCGGTGAAGCGGTGACCTGCGCAAGGAACGGCAGCACCGCATCGATCGCGCGCGGATCACGCGAAAAGGGCCGGGCGAACAGCATGATGAGGCCCTCGTGCGTGACGCCGTCCAGCAGCATGGCGCGGGTCGGCGCTCCGGCGCGGGTCATCGTGCGGGCCAGCTCGACCGAATTGCGCGGGCGCACGCGCTTGTCGGCGGTGCCGTGGACGAGAAGGAGCGGCGGCGCATCGCCGCGCGCGTGGACCACCGGCTGGGTTTCCTCCGGGTTTGGCGCCTTGCCGAAGCTGAGCCGGGTCGCCTCGCTTTCGAAGGGGTAGAAGTCATAGGGTCCGGCGAGCCCGACAACACCGCGGAAGGCATCGGCCGAAAGGCCCTGCGCCGCCATCCAGCGCCGGTCGAGCCCGAGCATGACCGCGTTGTAGGCCCCGGCGGAATGGCCCATCAGAACGATCCGCGAAGGATCGCCGCCCCGCGCGGCCGCGTGGTCCGAAACCCAGCGCAGCGCCGCAGCGCCATCTTCGAGCATCCCCGGATAGCGCGCTTTGGGATAGAGCCGGTAGCCTGCCAGCACCACGGCATAGCCCTGCGGCGCCAGCGCGCGGGCCATGAAGCGGTAGTCATGCGGATCGCCCGAGCGCCAGCCGCCACCGTGGATGAACACCACGATCGGGAGCGGCCCCTTGCGGCCGCCCGGATCGGCGGGAAGGAACATTTCCAGCTTCTGCGCCGGATCGCGACCATAGCGCACTGCCGCAACTTCGCGGATCGACCCGTCGCCGCCGCGCAGCACACGGTCCGCGGTATCGAGCAGCGCCACGGCCTCGGTCGCCAGCGCCTGACGGTAGACCAGAAATCCGCCCACGCCGAGCAGCACAAGCACGGCGAGCAGCCACAGCAGCCAGCGGCGGCGGGGCTTCGCGGGAGAAGGCGTAAAGGTCTGATCATCTGCCATGGGCGATGGCTAGACGGTTTTTTGCGGACGGGGAAGCAGTCCCCCCGAAAGGGCCTCAGCCGAGGAGGCGGCGCGCGGCGCGTTCGAGCAAGGGCTGGTCGTCGGCGATCTCGCCGAGCATGACCGCCGAACCGCCGGCAAGGCGTCGCACCATGACCAGCGCAAACTCGGCGCCTTCGGGCTCCAGCGCATAGAGCGGCCGGTGATCGAGCGAGCGCAGGCTTTCGACCAGCGAGGCGCGCGGCTTGGGGGCGGACTTGCCGGTTTCCTCGCGGCGCAGCTTGCGCTCCAGCGCGACGACGCCCTTGAGCCCGCCGGGGGCCTTGGCAAGATATCCGGCCAGCTCGCCGCAGCCGAGCGCGAGACGCTGTGCATGGCCCAGCGCGGTCGTGTATTCGGCAATGCGCGTCTTGTCGTAGTCCGCGCCGAACACGAGCTTGACCAGCGGCGTCAGCGGCGCGCGCGCCTGCATGGTGAGGCCGGCGTCGGCGACCATTTCGGCATAGTCCTCGGGCGCGGCCTCGGCGGCCTGCGCGAAGTCCCAGGCCCGGCTGATCGCGGCATAGAGCGCGCCGCGCGTGCGGTCCTCGTTGGCATGGGCGATATGCGCCAGATCGCGCGCGGAGGCGAGCCAGTCGGCAAGGCAGGCGGGCTCGGGCTCGTCGACCAGGGGATCGAGCGCTTGTGCGCCCGCGTCCTTGTCACTGGCGATGATTTCGGCACCGAACGCCGCCAGATCGAGCGGCGGCGCATCGTTGGCCGCTTCACCATCCGCAGCGTGCAGGATTTCGCTGTCCGGACCATCGGCCCAGCCGCCCAGCTGGATCGGCACATCGCGGCGCGGCGCCAGCGAAGCATTGCTGGGGCGCTGGTCGAGCGCCTGGTCGATCTCGAGCAGCAGTGCGTCGGTGGTCTGCTGGTCGGCCAGTTCCTTCCAGTTGATCACGCCGTAGATGTAGTCGATCGTCGCATTATCGGTCGAGAACGGCAGGAGAATGCCGCGATAGAGGATCGTGCGGCCGCGCTGGTTGACGAATTCGGCCTCGAAGCCGATCGGCGCCTGGTTGGCGATGATCTGCAGATAATGATCGGTGATGCGCGAAAGCAGCGAGCGGCCCGGAATGTCGCTCAACCGGCGCAGGGGGCTGCCCGCCTCGCATTCATCCGCGAGCACCTGGCCAAGGAAGGGGATAGCCGGGTCCTCGATGCCTTCATCGAAGTGCAGCAGCACCGAATGATCGGCAAAATCGGGCATCACCCCGTCGAGCAGCGACTGGACCGGCGGGAAATGACCCTGATCGAGCAGGCTTGCCCAGAAGTTGTAGGCGCGCACCTGCATGCGGCGCTCGTCCTGCCCGATGGACGGCGGCGGGGCGGCGGCAGGGCCCTGCTCGTCGATCGATTCCTCGTAAGCGGTATAGTCGGCAGCGTAATCGAGCGGCTCCTGCCCCTCCGATCCGTCCGTGCTGATGCCGCGATAAGTATCCATGAACCGGTCCCCATGGTCGTCCGATGGGCCCGTCATGGCGCAACATGGTAAAGATGTGCTTAAGTTGCGCCGCCTGTGCGCAAGGGATTGTTCGAAACCGGCGCGACCGGCTGGTTACCGTGCCGCGATCGCCGCAGCCTTGGCCAGCAGGCGCACGGCCATGTCGCGGTGGAGCAGTTCGGCCATCTTGCCGCCCACCTTGAGCGCGCCCTTGCCGGCATTGGCCGGATCGGCAAACGCAGCGACGATCGCCTCGGCCTCGGCCACTTCGGCAGCGCCCGGCGCGAAGACGCGGTTGGCCGTCTCGATCTGCGAAGGATGGATCAGCGTCTTGCCGTCGAGGCCCAGTTCGCGCGCCTGCAGGCATTCCGCCTCGAGCCGCGCGGCATCATCGATCGCATTGCAAACGCCGTCGAGCAGGGCGAGGCCATAGGCGCGCGCCGCCATGAGCGCCTGGACCATGACCGGCACGAAGCCGGCGCGGCCGGGCAACTGCGCCATGCCGGTTTCCTTGGCAAGATCGTTGAGCCCGAGCACGAAACCGGCAAGGCGCGAGATCTTGGCAGCGGCGGCAATGCGTTCGAGCGCGAGCACGGCATGCGGGGTTTCGATCATCACCCAGAGGCGGACCGCGGGATCGTAGCCGGCCCCGTCCATCGCCACCGACAGCGCGACGACATCGGCGGCATCATCGACCTTGGGCGCGAGCAGCGCATGGAGCGGGCAACCGGCGAGCGCGGCCAGATCGGCCTTCCCCCAGGGCGAGCCCAGGGGATTGATCCGCGCGATCAGCTGCCGGTGCCCGAAACCGCCTGCAGTCAGTTCGCCGACCAGCGCGGCGCGTGCGGTATCCTTCATCTCGGGCGCGACGGCATCTTCGAGATCGAGCGCGACCGCATCGCAGGGCAGTGCCCGGGCCTTGTCGACCGCGCGGGCGTTACTGGCAGGCATGTAGAGCAGCGAACGCAAGGGCTGCGCATCGGTCTTGGCTTCGGGCACGCAGATCTCCGCAAGGGGCGAGGGAACTGGCTAGCGCCCATTCCCCAAGCCGTCGCGCCGCGCAAGAGGATGTTACAGAATGTAGCGGACCTTGATCGCAGTGCGAAGCTGGGCCGAGCCGACCTGGAACGAGGCGGCGCCGAAACGCGGCGGGCCAAACTGCAGCGGCGCATCGCGCGAGAAGCCGAAGCCTTCGCGCGGGAGCATCATCATCTTGTCCATGCGGCCATTGCCGTTCTCGTCATGGAACAGCGCGATGGCATAGCGGCCCGGCGTGACGTCGCTGAACTGCACCGTCTCGCCTTTCAGCGCCGGCACGGTGAGATGCCGCGCGTTGGGGTCCTTCTGGCAATCGGGGAAGGTCTTGGGATTGGCGGTCATGCACGCCATGATCTGCCCGTTGTTCGAGCGCAGCCCGCCGATCTCGATCAGAATCGAGGTTGGCGCGGCCGCCTGGATTGGGGCCGGCTCATGCGTCTGGGTCTGCGGCAGCGGCACCGCCCCCATGGCCAGCGGCGCCGCGAGCGCTGTCAGCCCGGCGGCCAGACCCTGGCGCTTCACGGCGCGGAAAGCCCCTTGTCCGTCCCGCAGACGTGATCCCAGAAGCGGAAATAGAGGCCGTAGTTGCATCGGTAAAGCTCGTGGTGACGATGATGATGACTCGCTGTTATCACCCAATCCCCTACAGTTGAATGAACAAGCGCCTTGGGAAATAGCTCCCAGCCCATATGATTGGTTACCCCCATCACGGTCATGACCATGAGCACGAGGCCGAGCACGCCGGCGTGGATCGGCACCACGAACACCAGCGCAGGGATGAACAAGCCGACGACGGCGGCTTCGAAGGGGTGGAAATTCATGGCTGCCCAGGCCGTCGGCGGACGGCTGGCATGGTGCACGGCATGCACGGCGCGGAACACCGCCGGGCGGTGCATCCAGCGGTGGGTCCAGTAGAACCAGGTATCGTGGAGCGCGAGATAGACGAACAGCGAGACCGGCAGCCACCACAGCGGCCAGTCGTTCACGTCGGTATAGACGCGCGTCCAGCCATAGTGCTGCCAGCCCCAGGCGATGATCCCGGCAGGCACGCCATAGATCGCGGCGGAAGCGAGGCTCCACGCGATCTCGCTGCGCATCTGGCGGGCCAGCCCGTCATAGTGGCCCGGACGCACCAGCTTGGTCAGCCAGGCAAACAGCCCGCTGACCGCAAGATAGCGCGCCGCGACGATCACCGTCATGATCAATGCGGTGAGCCACATTTCGCTCATGCGCGTGAGGCCTTGAGAGAGGAAAGCGTTGTCACACAGCCTCTATGCCAAGGCCGCGCGCCTGTGGACAGCCCGCAGTTGGGGCAGTCCACACGGCTTGCGGCGGATGGCCCCCGGCATCAGACGGCGCGGCGGACCTTGTTGCGGTGCTGGCCGACACCGGGTGCACCGCCGCCGCCACGCGGGCGGAAGCTGCGGGGCTGGTCGCCCTGCGGCGCATCACCGCGTTCGGCGCGGACCGGGTTGCCGACGGGGCCACGTTCGCCGCCGCGCTCATCGGCCTTGCGCGGATTGGGGTCGCGGGGACGTCCATCGACCCCCTGCGCGCGGCCGCCAGGCGAACGGTCGTCGCGGCGATTGGGATTGGGGCCAGCACCCCGACCTTCACCACCGCGTCCGCCATGACCCTGACCACCACGGCCCTGACCACCACCGCGGTTGCCGCCGCGCCCGCGCGCATCGCGGTCATCGCGTCGCGCATCGCGTTCGGCTTCCTCGGGCTTGCGGCTGACGGCGGGGAGCTTCGCGGCCTCGGCCAGGAAGCCTTCGGGCAGCGGCAGCGGCATGAGCTTGATGCCGGTCAGCTTCTCGATGTCCTTGAGGTAGGGCTTTTCATCCGGCGCGCAGAAGCTGATCGCCTCGCCATCCGCGCCGGCGCGCGCGGTGCGGCCGATGCGGTGGACGTATTGTTCGGCCACATTGGGCAGCTCGAAATTGAACACGTGGCTCACCCCGCTCACGTCGATCCCGCGCGCGGCGATATCGGTGGCAACAAGGATCGGGCACGAACCCTGGCGGAACGCGTCCAGCGCGGCGGTGCGCTGCGCCTGGCTCTTGTTGCCGTGGATCGCGCGCGCGCTGATCGAGGCGGCGGACAAGTGGCGCACCACGCGGTCCGCGCCGTGCTTGGTGCGGGAGAAGACGAGCGCACGGTCGAGCTTGCCATCGGCCAGCAGCGCGCGGATGCGCAGCGTGAGCAGCGCCTGCTTCTCGGCCTGGTTGACGAACGTGACGAACTGCTCAACGCGCTCCGCCGTGCTCGCCTGCGGCGTCACTTCAACGCGCACCGGGTTGTTGATGAACTGCTTGCCAAGGTCGGCGATCGCCTTGGGCATGGTCGCGGAGAAGAACAGGCTCTGGCGGTCCTTGGGCAGCAGGTTAGCGACCCGGCGCAGCGCGTGGATGAAGCCGAGGTCCATCATCTGGTCGGCTTCATCGAGCACGAAGATCTCGACCCGGCCAAGCGTCAGCGCGCGCTGGTCGATGAGATCAAGCAGGCGGCCCGGCGTCGCGACGAGAATGTCGCAACCCGGCACGAGGCGGCGGGCCTGCTTGCCCACCGGCACGCCGCCGAACACGCAATCGACCGTGAGGCGCAGGTTCTTGGCATAAGCCGCAATGTTCTCGGCAATCTGCGCGGCCAGTTCGCGCGTGGGCGAAAGCACCAGCATGCGGCACGAAGCGGGCTTGCGCGGCTTCATGTCGGCCGCGAGGCGATGGAGCGAAGGCAGCGCGAAAGCGGCGGTCTTGCCGGTGCCGGTCTGCGCGATACCGAGGAGGTCGCGCCCCTCGAGGAGCGCGGGAATGGCCTGGCGCTGGATCGGCGTCGGGTCGGTATAGCCCTTGGCTTCAAGCGCGTGGAGGATCGGCTCGGCAAGGCCGAGATCGCTGAAATATGACATGTTGAATCCAATCGGAATGGCGCGCGCGGCAAAGGTGCGGCGCGCAGAGGCAAGTGGTCGACCATGCGACCCATGCGTGAAGGGGAAGCCAAGCGAAGCAGCCGTTCAGCCGGGGCGGGTACACGCCCTGAAACGGCGGACCTCACGCTTGCCCGGGCCTGCGGCGGAAAGTCCGCTCGCCAGTCCTGCTGGTCGGCCGCTTAAACTCAATTGCGCGCAAAAGCAAGGAAATTGCGCGAAGGGGTTGAGCAAGGACTGCGGGCTTCCCAAGGGCGGGGCTCTGCCGTTATGCAGTGCGCCATGCCAAATCTGCGCTTTGCCCCGCTCCTCGCCGCGCTGCTGCTTCCCGCCAGCGCCATGGCCGCCCCGGCGCTGACCGTGCCAGAACAGCGTATGGTCGCCGCAGTCGAAACGAATGAACCGCGCGACCTTGCCTTGCTCGAAAAGCTGGTCAACCAGAACTCGGGCTCGCGCAATCTCGCCGGCGTGGAAGCCGTGGCGAACATGCTGCGCCCCGAATTCGAAGCGCTGGGCTTTGCTGTGCGCTGGCTGGAGATGAAGCACACCGGCCGCGCCGGCCATTTCATCGCCACCCACAAGGGCTGGCCTGGCACCAAGCGCCTGCTCCTGATCGGCCATCTCGATACGGTGTTCGAGGCAGATTCGCCCTTCCAGACCTACACGCGCCTCATCACCATTTCCGACCGCAAGCCGAGCGATCATGCGCGCGGGCCGGGCGTGGCCGACAACAAGGGCGGGGTCGTCGCCATGCTGGCCGCGCTGCGCGCCATGGCGGCTGCCGGTACGCTCAAAGACGCCAATGTGGTCGCCTTCCTGACCGGCGACGAAGAGGACGCGGGCGAACCGCAGGCGGTGGCGCGCGCCGATCTGATCGCGGCGGGCAAGGAAGCGGATGTCGCGCTCGATTTCGAGGGCCTTGCCCGCGACGAGGATGCCAGCGGCAAGCTCGTCGACATGGGTTCGATCGCCCGCCGCTCGGCCTATAGCTGGACGATCGGGGTCATGGCCAAGTCGGGCCATTCCAGCGGGGTGTTCAGCGCCAGCGGCGATGGCGCAATCTATGCCCTCGCGCGCATTCTCGCCGCGATCCGCGCCGAAGTGCCCGAGCCCAATCTCACCCTCAATGTCGGCATGATCACCGGCGGGGCCGAAGCCGCGCTCGCTGCCGATCTCGCGCATGCCTCGGCCACGGGCAAGACCAATATCATCCCTGCCATCGCCATCGCGCGCGGCGATCTGCGCACGCTTTCGCCCGAACAGAATGCCCGCGCGCAGGAGAAGATGAGCGCCATTGTGGAGGAGCGGGCCTATCCCGGCGCCAAGGCCACGATCACCTTCGAAGACGGCTACCCGCCGATGGCACAGACCGATGGCAACCGCGCGCTGCTTGCAAAGCTCAACGACGTGAACGCGGCGCTCGGCCTGCCCGCCATGGCGCCGCTTGATCCGCTGAAGCGCGGCGCGGGCGATATCAGCTTCGTTGCCGCCGATGTGCCGGGCCTCGTCGGCCTCGGGCCCGCCAGCACCGGCGATCACACGCCCGATGAAACGGTCGACCTTGCGAGCCTCACCCTCCAGGCCAAGCGCGCCGCGCTGCTGATGAGCCGGCTGGCGGCGGAAAAGCGCTGATGGACCATCCCGCCAGCCCCTGCACCGGCACTTGCACGCTCGATCCCGTGACCGCGCTGTGCCGCGGCTGCGCGCGGACGATGGACGAGATCATGGCCTGGCCCGCAGCGACCACGGCGCAGAAGCATGCGATCCTCGGCGCCGTGGTCGCGCGCCGTCAGAGAGTGAGCGTCAGGTCGAAATAGCCGTAGACGCTGTCGCCAGTGCCGGGCGCATTGGGCGCGGTCCTGAGCACCCCTCGCTTGAACAGCACGGCGCCGCCGGTCTCGGCCTGAAGCAGTCCAGGCACCAGCCAGTGGCGCAGCCGGACTTCCGCCTGATGCCCGGCAAAACGCCCGGACCCACCGCTCGCATTGCGCACGCTAGTCGTTGCGAAGGCATCGCGCGGGTTCTCGAGCCAGAGCGCGCGGTAGCTCGCCATCACATCGGTGCGGTTGTCGGGCGCCCCTTCCAGCCGCAGGCCGGGAGAGATGATATTCGTGCGCTGCAAGGCGCCATAAAGCGCGGTCGGCCCGAAATCGAAGCGCCGTGCGCCAAAGAGCGTGTCGAACCGGCGGTAACGCCCCGGCTTGCCGCCATCGCCGCTGGCCGCATCGACCAGCGCGGCCAGACGCGGATGCCACCCGCCCCGGAGTGTGTAGCCTGCCTCGGCATGGAGGAACCACGCGGAGACGTCGAGGTCGGCCACGTCCGCCGCACCGGTGCTGCGCCGCGCGGTGCCGAACTGGTATGCGGCCTCGACATCGTGATCCCACTTCCCCGCCGCCGGCCGCGCGAAAGCCCGGGCGCCCACGGTCCAGAGGCGGCGGTTGCGTGTCAGCCGGTTGTCGCCGTCCTGCTCGGCAAGGCGAAAGCCATAGGTTTCGAGCGTTCCGCCCAACACGTGCGGCAAAGTGGCGTGCGCCCCGAAGAACTGGACCCGCGTCGTCTCGAGGTCGAACTTGACCTTGTTGTCCCGCAGCCCCTGCGCATCATCCGGGCGCCGGATCTGCGGCATGGTCCAGAATGCCTGGAGGTGGGCACCGCCGCGCATGGTCCATTCGAGATTGGCGCCGGTGAAGCCATTGGTGGTCTGGCGAAAGCGATTGCGCGCGACGAGGCGGCGCGAGCCCACATCCATGGTCTGGCGGCCGAGCGTGAGGAGGCCCTTTCCGCCGCTCGCACCCCTGCCCCAGTCGCCAAGCTCGACCTTGGCATAGGCTTGGACCATTTCCACCGTGTTGACGTCCGCCGTCGTGATGCTGGAAGTGGGCGATTGGCCATAGGCGCGCGAATCCCACAGTTCGCCGCCGAAGCGCACCGGCCCGGCATCGTATTCGATGGCGAGCGTGGTGCGGAGCGAGGCCATCGAATCGGCAGCCGCCGGGCTGGGCCGGAACTGCCCGTCGATACCCTCGACCCGCGCGCGCATGGTCGCGCTGATGGAGAGCGCTTCGGGCGCGCCGATCGCTTCGGCGAGCGGTCCGGCTTTGGCTGCAACGGGAGCAGCGGGAGCGAACGCGGCAAGGGTCGCTGCGGCGAGGAGGGCTCTTTGGGTCAAAGTCGCTTCCACTTGTCGGCTATGCATCCCCTCCCGGTGACGGGTCGGCAATTGGATGCTATGCA
>Ga0164294_10005774_pt1 | contig 10616 bp, 9 predicted proteins | sample GEODES005metaG_FD_111479 | JGI IMG/M metagenome (GOLD analysis project Ga0164294, IMG submission 111479) | Oligotrophic lake water microbial communities from Sparkling Lake, Wisconsin, USA - GEODES005 metaG | ecosystem: Environmental > Aquatic > Freshwater > Lake | place: USA: Sparkling Lake...
GGCGTCACCACCAGTGGTGACCCAATGGACGTTGTGCCCTGCCTCGGCCAAAGCCTCCTGCACTTGGCGCGCCAGTTCAAGGTCGTCTTCGGCAAGTAGCAGAGTCATGGCGGATATTGGATAGGACGCGAGGGCAACTTTGAATGTGTTACGATAAGAGCTTCTGCGCTCAATCAGCAAGCCAAGCCTGAACATTACCTTTTGTTCACGTGACTTGAAATACCATCACCACTATCATAACGTCGTAAAGATAAGCCAATTATGAAACCAACAAATAAATAACGTCGTAAAGATAAGCCAATTATGAAACCAACAAATAAGAAACTTCTCGGGCTACTAGCTGCTGGCGGCATCCTGGCCGGATCGGCGGGCATGGCCAGCGCCGCCACCGGTCGTGACCTGGATGGCGATGGCATCCCCAATGCCGTGGACAGTGATATCGACAACGACGGCTTGCCCAATGGATCGGACCCCAATGTCGATGGTGGGTTTTGCCGCCGCGGGCCGAAGCGCGGCCAGTATGTCGGTGATCGCTTGTTGAATGGCAGCCGCTCCGAGCGCGACATTGATGACGACGGCTTGGCTGACAACAGCCCTTCGGAAAGTGACATCGACGGCGACCGCCTGGCCGATGACAGTCCTTCGGAAAGTGACATCGATGGCGACGGGCTCACCGATGACAGCCCTTCGGAAAGTGACATCGACGGCGACGGCCTGGACGATGACAGCCCCTCCGAAAGCGACATCGATGGGGACGGCAAAAACGACGACAGCGCCACCGAGCTGGACATCGACGGCGACGGAGCCACGGATGACAACCCATCCGAAAGCGACATCGACGGTGACGGCGACGAAGACGATTCCTTCAGCGAGGACGACATCGACGGCGACGGCAAGGATGATGACGCCGTCAACGAAGACGATATCGACGGCGATGGTCGCAAGGACGACTCCCCTTCTGAAGACGACATTGATGGCGACGGCCTGGACGATGACGATCCCAGCGAATCCGATGGCGACGGCGATGGCGACGATGACTCGATCGACGACGACGATGATGGCGATGGCCGTCACGATGACGATGATGACGACGATGACGGTGACGGCAAAAACGACGATGACGACGGCCTGCCCGGTGGCATCGTGGGTGATGGCAATGCCCCCGCCGATGTGAACGGCCTGAGCTATCGTCTCGGCGTGGATGAAACCGTGACCTTCACCTCCGCCACCAGGGCGACCAAGGTCGAGGAAACCGAAAGCGAAGACTACACCTACACCTATGCGCCGAACGGCACCGCTGCCACGCTCACTCTTACCGAAGAGCCCGGCGACTACGACGTGTATCAACTGAACTTCACCACAGGAGCTTACACCCGGGCCAAGTATCGCGATGGCATCCTGCGCCAAAACAAGGCGGGCTTCTTCGCCCTGCCTCCGGCTCCTTGATTCGATCCATCCTTCCTCAGGCCCGCACTTCTGAAAAGGGGTGCGGGCTTGATCGTTCTCAGTCCCCATGCCACTGCCCGTCACCCACGTCGTGCGCACCATCAGCTTCGTGCTGGTGGGGGTGATCGTGTTGCTCGTTGGCCTCAACTACGTGCCGAACTGGAACGAAAAACAGGTTCAGCCGCCAGCCACCACGGACCAGCGCGGCACTCCATCACCCCAGCGCCAGTCCGGCCCGGCTAAGCCCACCGCCGCCATCTCCAGCGTGCTGGCAGAGCTGGATGCCAGCCAGCGACAAGCCGATTTGCAGACCCTGGCTGAGCAGCTCGGCAGCTCCGATCCCCGTCGTGGCTGGGCGATGCTGCCCGGCATCCCTGGTCTGGCCGACCGCCAAACTTTCGCCAGTGCCCTGTTGCAAGCCTGGGCTCGGCACGACGTGTCAGGCGCGCTGGCCGCTTGCCAGACGCTCCCTGCCGGCGAGCTGCGCGGCACCAGCCACGCCGCCGTCATGACCGTGTGGGCTCGCAGCGCACCCGCGGTCGCCGCAGACTGGGCGCGCACCCAGCTCACCGGCAGCGCGCGCCAGACGGCCCTCACCGCCGCCGCACGGAGCTGGGCACAGAAAGATGCCGGGGCCGCCGCACGATGGGCACAGGCTTACGCCGACACCTCCGCCGGCCAGGCGGTGATTGCGGAGGTCATGACTCATTGGGCCAACACGGATCCGCAAGCCGGGGCCACGTGGTCCGCCTCGCTGCCAGACGGTCCCTTCCGCGACAGCGCCCTGCAAGCCGTCATCGGCGAATGGGCCGATCAATACCCCGCCGAAGCCGCCGCCTGGGTGCAAGCGACTCCCGGTGCGGCGACCCAGAGCGATCAGGTGGCTCAAGTCTGGGCCTCCCACGATCCCGCGCCTGCCAGTGAGTGGGCGCTCGCTCTGAACGACCCTCAGCAGCGACAAAGCACGGCGCTCATTGCCTTCACCACCTGGGCTGCTGCCGCCCCCCAGGAAGCCCTCACCAAGGCACACACGATCCGCGATGAATCTCTGCGCCAGGAGATCACAGCCTCGGTCTTGGAGGTCTGGCAGTCTGATGATCCGACCGCTGCGCAGGCTTGGCTGGCCGCAAACGCACAGTTTCAATCCGGCTCCGGCAAGTAAGAGGCATTAACGCGTCGGCATTTTGAACTCAAAGCTTGCCCGCCCGCCCAGCAGCTTTGCATAGCCACCGCCCATGATCCACTGCTTGGCAGCGGCATTATCTTTGAGATAAGCATCCCAATACGCCGTCGTGCCCGCGCAGATCAGACGCTGAAACACCGCGTCCTGCGCCAGTTTCTCCGCCGTGCCCTGGCGCTCGCGGCCTGAGAAGATCATGTGATCACCGCCATTGAAAATCACCAAGCATGTCTCCGCCGCGCTCATGTGGTCGAAGGGGATGCGCCGGTCTTCCGGTTTGGTCTGTGGTAGGATGGGCACAAAATCTTCGGTGCCCGTCATGTGCATCGTCGGCACGGTGAGACTGCCATACACCTGATCCAAATCAGTGCGTCGAGTGGGAGCCGGGGCGCTCATTTGGATCGCGGCCTTCAGGCGGGGCTCGTCATAGCGTTTGGTCCGTCCCAGCGGCAGCATGAAGGTTTGCCCGGCGAGCGCCAGCGTGGTGAAGCCGCCAAACGAGTGCCCAGCAATCGCGAAGGCTTGCACATCCAAGCGCCCTTTCAGCGACGAACTGCTGTCCACATTCAACTTCGCCATCTCGTCCATGGCAAATTGCGCATCGAGCGGCCGGTTCGTGGCATTGGAGATGTCCATGGCCGCCTTCTGCAACGCCTTCGCCCGCTGCGCAGCTGGCGTATCCCGCCACACACCATCATCACTGCCCAGGTGCTGCACATGCACACTGACATAGCCACAGCCCGCCCAGTGCATGCCGAGATACGCGTAGTTGTCCCGCGACCCGCCCAAGCCATGCGAGAAGAGGATGACCGGGAACGGTCCCGCGCCGTCTTTTGGGAAATAGAGCTTCACAGGCACCGCGCGATCACGAGCAGAGTCGTGCCAATCAAGCTTCAGTTCACTGACCGCCGCAGAAGGCACCGGAGGCGTGTAGGGCTTCGCCTCTTCGGCCAGGATCGACGAAACAAAAGCAAGCAGGGCAAGGATGCGTTTCATGCGCCATGTCTAACTCGCTCAGTGTGAAAAGGTAACGCACAAAGGTCCTATCAGGCCCTTACTTTTTCCGCTTCACCTCCGGCAGGTCCGCAAACGGATCCCACGACGGGTCGCGATGCCACTCATACTCGGTGGTGCGCGCGAGAGCTTCGGCTCGTTTGACACCATACAAGCGGCTGATCACGTGCAGTGTCATGTCCATACCCGCAGATACCCCGGACGACGTGACGAGGTTCCTGTCGTCCACCCAGCGGGCCTTGCGCACCCATTGCACCTTCGGGCCGGGCTTCGTGGCCAGTGTCCAGAAGGCCTTGTTGGTGGTGGCCTTGCGCCCATCCAATAAGCCCGCAGCCGCGAGGATGGAAGCACCGTTGCACACCGACATCGTGATCTCTGCCTGAGCGGAGCGTGCACGCAGCCAATCGAGAGTGGTCTTGTCCTTCAACACCTCGAACGCCCCAAACCCGCCGGGCACCAGCAGCAGGTCGAGCTTCGGGCAATCCTCAAAGCCATGCTCCGCGATCATCTGCGGTCCTTGCGCCGAAGCCACCGCACCTTTCGTGCTAGCCACGGTGATCAGTTGAATCGGCCCCTTCATGTTGCCCCATATCTCCATCGGGCCACAGGCATCGAGCATTTCGAAGCCAGGGAAAAGAAGCACGCCGAGCGTGCGCTTGGATGCATCGGCAGCAGCGGCGGTTACGCCGACAAGCAGCAGGATTGCGAGAGCGCGGCGAATAATCGTGTGCATCACGAGCATGTTGATTGGGTTCATGCGGCTAACGCAGCCTACTTCATCGCCACGCCACCACTGAGCGGCTGGAAGTATTCGATGTAGCCGATCATCATCTCGTCATAGGTCTGCTGTCCCCATTTCACCGTCTGGGTCGGGTCAGGATTGGCCTTATTAGCCGCGCTGTTGTCGAACACGGCGGTGATCCTCACCTTGCTGCCGCGTGGGATGGTCCGTGGCTGCTTGTATTCATAGCGTAGCTGCCAGTTGAAGTCGTAGCGCGGAATGTCCAGCAGCGTCTCCTGCGTGCCATCGGGCAGAGTCACGTCATAGCGGAAGGACTTCCCACGCACATGCATGTGCGCCACGAAAGCCATCGCATTCACATCGAATGGCGCAGTGCGCTCGGTCCACTCCACATGATCCGCCACGCCGGGCGGGATGTTCAATTGATGATCCGTCACGGCCAGCGTCTTCACTTCATATTTCGGTGCCGTCTTCGCGAAGACGAGGCCCATCTTCACCTGCTCCTGCACTGCTTTGCCGTTGGGCGTGTAGTGAATCTGGAAACTGACCGTGCAACCGGCGGGCAGCTTGCGCGCAAAACCCGCGGGATACACACGGCTGGCGTTCCCCGGCACATAGGCAGCATAGAAGCCGCTGGCTCCCTCGCCACGGTCCCGCACCTTGGTGCCCTTCTCATGCACCTGCACGATGACGTGGTGCACCACCTCCCGCACCGAAGGCATGATCTCATAAGCGCTCACCCAGTGATCCTCTGTCAGCGTGGTCTCCACCACAGCGAATTGATAAGGCATGTAGCCATCGGCCTTGATGTCGAAGGGCTTGGGGATTTGCAGGACCAAGTCCGGCGTGCCGATGCTCCATTCGTTGCTGAACTTCAGCGGTGCAGGCGCGTCTTTTTCATCGCCCAGCGGTCGATTGGCGGAGTCCAGCCAGGCAAACAAGTCCGCCTTGTCCCGAGCACTGAGCGAGCAGTCGTTCGCCCACGGATTCGGTGCGCCATCGGCCACGGGCGCTGCAAACCACGGCGGCATCTGGCCTTGCTCAATCACTCGCTTGATCGTCTTCGCGCGATCGGTGACCTCCGCCACATCATCCAGGCCAAATGGCGCAATGCCGCCATCATGATGGCACTGCACGCAGTTCTGCTGAAGGATGCGCGCGACATCTTTGTGATAAGTGATCTCCGTGGGCTTCGCCAGAGCTGAAGGCACATCCAGCTCACAGCCCGGTGCCTCCGTGGCGGCGATCTGCGGACGCTGCCCAGCCACCAGAGATGCCACAGCCTCGCGCAGATAAGACTCGCGTGGCGCATCCAGATTGTAGTTCAGCCCATACTGGTCATCCAGCGCACCGCGATAGATCAACGTGCGAGCGGCATCGAGTAGGAAAACTTCTGTTGTGGTGCGCGCACTCAGCACCGTGGTGAAGGCCTTGTCCGTGTCGTGCAGCACCGCGCAGGTGAAGCCGTGCTCCTTCGTGAAAGCATCGAGTTGGGCGGCTGCCTCACTGGCAAACGGATCGACCAATAGCAAGGCGACGCCTTGAGCCGCGAGGTCCTTCTCCAACCGCGCGAGCGATGGTGCGTAGCGTTTGCTGACGGGACAAGTCGTGCTGGTGTAGGCAATCGCCAGTCCCTTGCCAGCCACCAGTGCGGACAGCGTGCGCGCTGTGCCGTCACGCGTGGTGAAGCTGGCCTCCGCCACCTGACGCCCCACGCCGACATCGCCGCCTTTGATCACCTTCGGGCCGGTGATGACCGGCTTGGCGGGCTCGCGGCTGGCATTCGCTTCCGCAGGCACCTCGCCGCCGTTGCGCACATACTTGGCCAGGGCGTGAATCGCTTCCGCACAAGTGATGCGACCGTCCTGATCGGCATCTACGGCCTTCAAACGCTTAGCCTGTGGCGGCATCTCGTTCTCGGTGATCGCGCCATCGTTGTTCTTGTCCAGGTAACGGAAAAGCTTCTCCGCTGGTTCGTCGCTGGCAGAAGCAGAGGCCGACTCGCTTGCCAAGGCCCCAGTGCCAATGACCTGCCGACCTTCCTCCAGCGTGATGATGCCGTCCTTGTTCAAATCAAACTTCGCAAAGGTCTTTTCGTCCGACACTTCATCGCGTGTGACCTGACCATCGCCATTCTTGTCGGCCCTTTTGAAGATCGCTTCTGCCGGTTTGGATTGCGCCCATATCAGGGACAGACCGGCGAGAACGACGGCGAATACAGCGAGTTTGGATTTCATAGGCATGAGAGCAGTGGGATGCTCACCTATCTAACCCGTCACACAGCGCATGTAACACCGCCTGTAAACTTTTTCGCTCACTCGGCTTCCGCAATCACCGGGAGCTGGTCGCAGAGCGCCAGCGCCTTCAAGGCCTGGCAGGTGGCGATGTAGGTGATGTAGTGGTAGTTCCCGCGATAGAGCGAATGCATCCACCAGCGGCCGGAGACGCGCTGCTCCTTCTTGAGCCAAGTCGCCGCCCTCTGAAGGCGGCTGTCACTGGCCGGCACGCCGCTCTCGCGCATCAAGATGATGGCCAGAGCCGTCATGTAGGCGTCACTTTCAGGATGCGCAGCATCGGGCAGGCTCGTGATCAAACGCGCGACCGCATCACTGATCTCAAAGTGCCAGTCCTTCAGCGCGGAGAAGTCACGCGTGGACCAGCCACCATCGGCGTGCTGCTTCGATGACAACAATTTCAACGCCAATTCACGCTCGGCCTGGGGCACCAGCTCTGGCAGATGCGCTGCCAACTGCAACCGCAGCACACGGTCGAAGTCGTTCTTCAGCACGGGTTGCTTGAGCCAGGCCCGGAGTTTCTCGACTCGCGCCAGCAACGTTTGATCCGTCAAACCTGCGAGCCAACCGGGCGCGGCAATCATGGCCCGCACCGCTTGCAATGACAGTTCAAAGTCGGTCGTGATGTGGGGGATCTCGACCTCACCATGGCTGACGAAGGCTCCGCTGGCCGACTGACGCTCAAACATGTCCCGCAGCGAACGATCTGTGTGTTCCGAAGTCTTGCCCGTGACATGCTTGTCCCACTCCGCAAGGCCAAGCGATCTCCACACGCTGGTGAAGGCCGATGGGTAGTGCTTGTGGCCGCCCTTTGTCGCGGTCTCTGCCACTGCCTTGATCTCCTTCGGCACGAAGCCCACGAAGTCCGCCACGATCTCCGCATTTGCCGCGCCCAGCTGCGGGATCAGTGCCGGACGTTCGCTCAGATATGGCCCGGTCGTGTGGCAGTTCACACAGGTCTTCTCACGCACCCAGCTCACCGCCCCATCGTTCAGGTATTGCGCCGCCGCTTTTACCGACGCGATGCCGAACTCTTGCACACGCGGTTCATCAGCGGAAGGGATGCTGATTTGAATGCCTTCCGTCTGGTATTGAAACGCGGGCTTCGGCTTCGCCACATCGGCAGCAAAAGCTGTGTGGGCAACCACGAGAGCGAGGAGGGCTAGTTTCATGCACCGATGCATACGCTCGCTTGACCTGGATTCTACCCATCCAGCCGAATCGCATCACCCACGCGGATGATGCCATCGTTCAAGATGTTTGCGCGCAGCCCCCCGCGATCCGCCAGCGGCTTGAGCAGTTGTTTACCTGTCACCTGGTCCAGATGCGTGCAGGGCGGACATAAGCGGATGCCTTCAATGAGCACCTCGCCAATGCGGAATTTCAGGCCAACGAGTTCATTCAACCGCACTCCCACTGTGACGACATTGCGTCGAGCCTCGGCAGCGCTCAACGCGAGTTCCGCGAGCACCTCGCTCTCAATCAACGTGATCTCTCGTCCCGGCCCTCTGGGCTCGGCGTCTGAGAAGGTGCCACAGCCTTCAAAATAGCGATCTCCAACGAGACCACGATGAGCACGGGCTTCGACCTCCGCCACCGCGTGCGGCAAAACGATGGCAGCGGGAGAGATGTAAATGGCAGCGATGCGGGCGTTCATATCAGACAATCGAAGACCGCTTCATACAGACATAAGGATGCTGTTCAAAACCATGCGGCTCGTAGAACTTCATCGCATCGCGAGTGATCAGCAGTTGATTCGTCCGAGCGAGGTCAGGGTGAGCCATCAGCACCTCCAGCATCCAAGTGCCGAGCCCCAGACCCTGGCACTCCTCCGAGATGACAAAGTCACAGATGTAGGAGTTCACCGAGTGATCTGTAATCGCCCGCACAAAACCAATCGTGCGACCTTCGCGCATGAGCACAAGGCACGTCGAGTGCCGCAGCGACTCCGCAATCTGCTCCACGTTGCGATGGCTTGCCCAGTAGGTCGTTTGGATCAGCGCGCAGATGGCGGGCACGTCGAAGTTTTCCGGCTCGTCCGTCAGAGTGAGGTTATCGCGATTCAGCAACATGGAGGTCGATACCCTAACCGGACTCAGGGCAACCATGAAGGGAAAAGAGTGAACCATGGAGCTGCGTTCTTTGAAGTTTGCATGAGAATCATCGTTCCTCTTTTCGCCTGTGTGCTGCTTGGCCACTCCTTGACGGCTGCCGCGCAGGATAAAGCGGCCGCGTCGCTTGTCTTCAAAGCCGGTGCCGCCACTAGCAACATCACACCACCGCTGGGCATGGAGATCGTGGGGAACTTTGCACCACGCCCCATCGCCAAGCATGTGCATGACGAACTGCATGTGCGTTGCCTCGTGCTCGATGATGGCACGACCAAGCTCGCCTTTGCCGTGGCCGACACGATCTCGCTTGCGCGCGACGTTTGGGACGACGCCAAGAAGCTGGTGCATGAGCGCACAAGCATTCCCGTCGCGAACATGATGTTCTCCGGCACGCACACACACTCCAGCGTGTCAGCCATCACGAACTCAGACCCGTCGCTCGACTATCGCAGCTTCATCGTTCGCCGAGTGGCCGATGGCGTTCAACGGGCAATGAACAACTTGCAGCCCGCCCGCATTGCGTGGGGCACAGGCAGGCTCCCGCAGCATGTCTTCAATCGTCGCTGGCTGCTCAAAGAAGGCGTCACCAATGACAACCCGTTCGGCGGCAAAGATCGCGCGGTGATGAATCCAAGCAGCCTGCTGCGCTCGCGCCTCGCCGGACCTGCCGGACCAACGAATCCAGAAGTCTATTGCCTGTCCGTGCAGGCCACCGACGGACGCCAGATCGCCCTGATGGCGAACTACTGGCTGCACTATGTCGGTGGCGTGAACAAAGAAGATCTCTCCGCAGATTACTTCGGCGAATTCTGCCGCCAGATCGAAGCCGCAGCAGGCGCACCCTGCGTCGGCATCTTGGCAAATGGTCCCTGCGGAGACGTGAACAACAACGACTACAGCGGCAACACGCCCGCCGTGAAACGCGAACCCTACGAGAAGATCAAACTCGTCGCTGGCGACCTTGCTCAGGAGGTGCTGCGTGTTCGCGAGACCCTCAAACATCACGACTGGGTGCCTCTCAAAGCGACCGCGAGCGACTTAGAGCTCGCCGTGCGTCGTCCCACGCCGGAGATGATCACGTGGGCAGAAGCCGTGCTCGCCAAACCGAAAGACGCCACGCCCACGCACCGCCTGGAGCAGCCCTACGCCGAGCGCACGCTGGCCGCACGTGACGCGAAGCCAGACACCATTCAAGCTGTCATCCAGGCCTTCCGCATCGGCGACCTCGGCATCGCCTCCATCCCCTTCGAGGTCTTCACCGAGATCGGTCTCGAAATCAAAGCCCGCAGCCCCTTCAAAGACACCTTCACCATCGAACTGGCCAATGGCAGCAACGGCTACCTGCCCACGCCGAAGCATCACGACCTCGGCGGCTACGAAACCTGGCTCGGCACCAATCGCGTCGAGCGCGAAGCGTCTGTGAAGATCACCGCACAGGCTCTGGAGATGCTTGAGAAGGTGAAGTGAATCATCTTCAGCTTAGCAAGGCATTTCGTTGGGCATCGTATCGTTCTCATGCGCTTTCCCCTGCTCTTATCGTGTCTTGCTGTTCATAGCTCCCTCCTCGCCGCCGACCTCTCCAAGCTCGACTTTGGCACCGTGCGCGAGGAGCACATCATGATCCCGATGCGGGATGGCAAGCGCCTGTCGGCCTACGTCTTCTTTCCGCAGGGCAAAGGCAAGTGGCCCGCGATTTTCGAGCAGCGCTATGCAGACATCTCGAGTGCAGGGTCACGCAAAGCGGCAGCCAAGTTTGCTGAGGGAGGTTTTGTCATCGCACTGGTGAACTACCGCGGCACACATCTGAGCGAGGGCGTGTATCGCGGCTA
>Ga0164294_10005776_pt1 | contig 10614 bp, 7 predicted proteins | sample GEODES005metaG_FD_111479 | JGI IMG/M metagenome (GOLD analysis project Ga0164294, IMG submission 111479) | Oligotrophic lake water microbial communities from Sparkling Lake, Wisconsin, USA - GEODES005 metaG | ecosystem: Environmental > Aquatic > Freshwater > Lake | place: USA: Sparkling Lake...
AAGTCGGCGTGTCCGGGGGTGTCGACGATGTTGATGTGCGTGCCTTCCCAGGTCACAGCGCAGTTCTTGGCCAAAATCGTGATGCCGCGCTCTTTTTCAATCGCGTTGTTGTCCATCACGGTGTCGACCACTTTTTCGTGCTCGGCAAAGGTGCCAGACTGGCGCAGGAGCTGGTCCACCATGGTGGTTTTGCCATGGTCAACGTGGGCGATGATGGCGATGTTGCGGATTTGCTTGCTACTCATGTTTCACTTTCTTTCAACAGATTCAAATTTCAATTCTTCATGCCTGCTCAGGGCCAGTGCCGCAGTTTGCGCCTGTACCTCACTAATTTCTATCGGGCTCAAGAGCCGCCCCGGTATCAATTCCCCCGCCTTCACGTGGCCGCTTCCCAAAAGAGCAGCCGGTACGGCGGCGTACACGGCCACTTGCTCTGCGTCGGGCCAATCGCCCCTTCGGCGCACACCACTTAAAAACCGCCCTGCACTCTCGCTCTCCAAAGTGACGCGGTCATGACCTTCGAGCAAAGCGTCTACCGGCAACAACAGCGCAAGCCTTTGCGCGTCCGTCATAGCCTCCAATGATTCCAGGCTCACGCACTGCGTTTGCCCGAAACTCCCGGTGTGCGTCCGCCGCAGAGCACTTAAATGCGCTCCACAACCCAAGGCCTCACCCATATCTTCACCTAAGGTGCGGATATAGGTGCCCTTGCTGCAACTCACCTCAATCTTCAGCGCATGCGGAGCTGCAGGCGCAGGCATTTCCAGCACACGCAAAGCGTAAATCGTCACATCGCGCGCCGCGCGCTCCACCTCTACACCGGCCCTGGCGTATTCGTACAAGGCCTTACCGTCCTTCTTCAAGGCGCTGTGCATGGGCGGCACCTGGCTTATCGGGCCGGTGAACTGGCGCAGCACACGCTCGATATCTTCCACACTCACGCGCACCGCCCGCTCGACCATCACCTCGCCCTCCGCGTCAGCGGTGCTTGTTTTGACACCCAGGTGCAGCGTTGCCTCGTACACCTTGTCGGCGTCCAAATGCATCTGACTGAACTTGGTCGCAGCGCCAAAGCACACCGGCAGAACCCCGGTTGCCAGCGGATCAAGCGTGCCGGTGTGCCCGGCCTTTTCGGCCCGCAATAGCCACTTCGCTTTTTGCAAAGCCTGGTTACTGGAGAAACCGAAAGGCTTATCCAGCAACAGCACCCCATGCACGGGGCGCCTTGCAAGCCGTGCACGTGGCGCGTTCATCGTCGTTCAATCCTCTTTGGCACGCGAAGACACCGCGCGCGCTATCAAGGCGTTCATATCGGCCGCGCGCTCGGTGGTCTGGTCGAACAAAAAATGCAACGTCGGCACGGTGTGAATGTGCAGGCGCTTGAACAAACCCGAGCGCAAAAAACCGGCCGCCTGGTTCAAGCCCTCGGCGCACTGAACCGGATCACCCACCAGCAAGCTGAAATACACCTTGGCATGCGCGTAGTCCGGCGTCACCTCGACCGACTGGATGGTCACCATGCCCACGCGGGGATCTTTCAGCTCGCGCGCGATCAGCTCGGTCAGGTCGCGCTGGATCTGATCAGCGACGCGGAAACCACGATTCGGGGCAGACGACTTTTTCCTCACATGCACGCTCCGCGCGCCGCCGGGCCTTCCGAAGGCGTTCGACGGCCTCCCAAGCTGGCAGCGCAGTTCACGAAGTGACCAGCGTGGGGGCTCATATCGTGCGAGCGATTTCTTTGATCTCGAAGAATTCCAACTGGTCACCCACCGCAATGTCGTTGTAGTTCTTGAGTTTGATACCGCACTCGAAGCCCTCCTTGACCTCGCGCACATCGTCTTTCATCCGCTTGAGCGAATCGAGCTCGCCGGTGTAGATGACCGCGTTGTCGCGCAGCAGGCGGAAATGGGCAGTGCGGTTGACAGAGCCACCCGTGACCATACAACCCGCCACCGTACCAATCTTGGACGCCACAAACACGGTGCGGATCTCGGCGAAACCGATGACTTCTTCGCGCTTTTCCGGCGCCAGCATGCCCGACATGGCAGCCTTGAGCTCGTCGACCGCGTCGTAAATAATGCTGTAGTAATGGATGTCCACGCCATTGTGTTCGGCCAGTTTGCGGGCACCGGCGTCGGCGCGCACATTGAAGCCGATCACCACCGCCTTGGACGCAATGGCCAGGTTGATGTCGGACTCACTGATGCCTCCCACAGCGGAATACACCATTTGCACCTTGACCTCTTCGGTCGAGAGCTTGAGCAGAGACGCGGCCAGTGCCTCTTGCGAACCCTGCACGTCGGCCTTGACGATGATGGGCAACATCTTGACGTCGCCACCCGACATATCGCTGAACATGTTTTCCAGCTTGGCGGCTTGCTGCTTGGCCAGCTTGGTGTTGCGGAACTTGCCAGCACGGTAGGTGGCAATTTCACGGGCACGACGCTCGTCAGACATAACCATAAACTCGTCACCCGCCTGCGGCACGTCGGTCAGACCCTGGATTTCCACCGGAATGGACGGCCCGGCCTCTTTGATCGCCTTGCCGTTTTCGTCCAGCATGGCGCGCACACGGCCAAAGGTTTGGCCCGCCAGCACCACATCGCCGGTCTTGAGTGTGCCCGACTGCACCAAAATCGTGGCTACAGGGCCGCGGCCCTTGTCCAGCCGCGCCTCAATGACCAAGCCCTTGGCCATGGACGAGACTGGGGCGCGCAGTTCCAGAACCTCAGCCTGAAGCAGCACTTGCTCCAGCAACTGGTCGATGCCCTGGCCGGTTTTTGCCGACACAGACACAAACGGTGAATCACCACCAAACTCTTCGGGCACCACTTCTTCAACGACCAGCTCGTTTTTCACGCGCTCGGGGTTAGAGTCGGGTTTGTCGATCTTGTTGATCGCCACCACGATGGGCACGCCAGCCGCCTTGGCGTGCTTGATCGCCTCTTTGGTTTGCGGCATCACACCATCGTCGGCAGCAACCACCAGAATCACGATGTCGGTGGCCTTGGCGCCACGGGCACGCATGGCGGTAAACGCTTCGTGGCCCGGGGTGTCCAAGAAAGAGATCATGCCGCGCGGTGTTTCCACGTGGTAGGCACCAATGTGCTGGGTAATGCCACCGGCTTCGCCAGACGCCACTTTGGCGCGGCGAATGTAGTCCAGCAGAGAGGTCTTGCCATGGTCCACGTGGCCCATGACGGTCACCACCGGAGCGCGTGGCAAGGACTCAAACTGGGCTTGCGTCACGTCGTCGTCGGTAAAGGCTTCGGGGTCGTCCAGCGCGGCGATCACAGCGGTGTGGCCCAGTTCTTCGACCACGATCATCGCGGTGTCCTGGTCCAGCGGCTGGTTGATGGTGACCATTTGGCCCAGCTTCATCAGCTGCTTGATCACTTCAGAAGCTTTGATCGCCATCTTGTGGGCGAGTTCGGCCACGGTGATCGTCTCAGGCACGTGGACTTCGAGCACCCGGACCTCGGCAGGTGCAGCCTGCACATGCTCGTCACGGTCACGGTCATTACCGCGTCGGCCACGCGGGCCGACGCGCCAGTTAGTAGAACGCCCTGCTCCGGCACCTGTGTCGCCACGGGTTTTAATCTCTTTCTTCTTAGCCGGATCGCCCGCCCAGCTGCTGGAGAGTTTGGCGGATTTAACCTCTTTGCCCGTGCCTGCGGCTGCACCGGCGCTGGCTGCAGGTTTGGCTGCCTTGACCACGGTCGAACCTGCAGCGGGCTTGTGCAAGGTGCCTTTGATGGCGCCTTTGGCATCGACTGCGGGTTTGGCCGGCTCTGGCTTCTTCGGAGCAACGGCCACTTTGTTAGGGGTCGACATCATCATTCGGATGGCCGCTGCCTCGGCTTCGGCCTTGCGTCGGCGGTCGCCAAGTTCAGCAGCACGCTGGGTTTCCTCCAAGGCCGCAGCCTTGGATGCCAGCGCAGCGAGAGCGGCGGCTTCTTCTCGGGCGAGCGCTGCCAATTGCGCGGCCTGGGCTACTGCAATGCCTTGTTCTTGTGGCTCCAATTTGGCCTTGGCTGCGGGACTGCTGGTTTTCCCCGACGCTTGCGCGTCGTCAACTGGCGCTTGTGCTTGGGCCAGAGCGTCGGCGGCAGCTTTTTCGTGTGCCACACGGGCTCTGGCTTCCTGCTCCTCGCGCTCCTGGCGGCGCAGAGCCAGCTCTTCCTCCTGACGGCGGATGAACTCTGCCTGGTGGCGTGCTTCCTCCTCGCGGCGTACTAGCTCGGCGGTATCGATCACTGCCGCCGCTGGGGTGCCTGCAGACTCGTTGTCCAAAGACTCTGGCGCCGAGTCCAGACCGTCTTCGCGGCGAACAAACGTACGCTTTTTGCGAACCTCCACCTGAATGGTGCGTGCTTTGCCGCTGGCATCCGCTTGCTTGATCTCGGTGGTTTGCTTTTTCACCAAGGTGATCTTCTTGCGATCCGCACCCGCCGTGCCATGCGCACTTTGCAGGTAGTTGAGCAAGCTGTGCTTGTCTGCGTCTGTCAACACATCACTCGGCATTGCCTTGGCAACACCGGCCGACTTCAGTTGGTCGAGCAGTGTTTCGGTAGATTTTTTGAGTTCATTTGCAAACTCGGCGACGGTCGTACTGGACATTTATAAGGTAACCTTTCATGGCCGTGGCTCTTGAGAAGCGGCTTCATCGGTAAACCAATGTGCGCGCGCTTTCATGATCAGGGCAGTGGCTTCGTCCGCAGACTGGCCTGTAATTTCTGTAAGTTCGTCGGTGGCAAGGTCTGCCAGGTCATCGAGCGTTTGCACACCCGCCTGGGCCAACATGCCGATGTGCTCTGCGCTCAATCCACTCAAGTCGCGCAAGTCTTGAGAAACACTGTCCGTATTTTCTTCGCGCGCAATTTCCATCGTCAGCAGCGCATCCTTGGCGCGGGTGCGCAGTTCATTGACCGTATCCTCGTCAAAACTCTCGATCTCCAACATTTCTTGCAGCGGTACGTAGGCCACTTCTTCCAGGCTGGTAAAGCCTTCGGCAATCAAGATATCGGCGATTTCTTCGTCCACATCGAGTTTGTCCATGAACAGTTTGCGACCGGAGTCGGTTTCCACCGCCTGCTTTTGGGCCGACTCGGCGGCGTCCATGATGTTGATTTTCCAGCCCGTAAGCTCTGCCGCCAAACGCACGTTTTGGCCGCCACGGCCAATCGCAATCGCCAGGTTTTCTTCATCCACCACCACATCCATGGCGTGGCGCTCTTCGTCTACCACGATGGAGGACACATTGGCCGGGGCTAAGGCGCCGATAACGAACTGCGCCGGGTCTTCGCTCCACAGCACGATGTCCACGCGTTCACCCGCTAGTTCGTTGGTCACGCCGTTGACGCGGGTTCCACGCACACCGACGCAGGTGCCGATCGGGTCGACGCGTTTGTCATGCGACAACACGGCGATCTTGGCGCGTGAACCAGCGTCACGGGCACAAGATTTAATCTCCAGTAAACCTTGTTCTATCTCAGGCACTTCCTGGCGGAACAACTCGATCATGAAGTCAGGCGCCGAGCGCGACAGCACGATAGGCGCGCCGCGAAGAGTAAGGTCCACTTCCATGATCATGGCGCGCACGCGATCGCCGGCGCGGAAGTTCTCTTTGGGAATCATCTCGTTGCGGCGCAAGCGGCCTTCAACACGCCCGCTCTCGATAATCAGATCGCCTTTGTCCATGCGCTTGACGGTGCCGACAAAAATGTTGTCGCCCCGCGACATAAAGTCATTGAGTAGCATTTCACGTTCGGCATCACGAATCTTTTGCAGGATGACCTGCTTGGCCGCCATCGCACCAATGCGCCCGATCGGCACGGACTCGATGGGTTCTTCGATGTACTCGTCGACCTCGATGTCCGAGATTTGCTCTTTGGCTTCAAACAATAAGATTTCCTGGTCAGGCAGTTGGAGGCCAGCTTCATCGGGCACCACATGCCAGCGGCGAAAGGTCTCGTAATTGCCGCTGTCACGGTCTAGCGCGACACGGATGTCTACATCGCCGGCGTAGAGCTTTTTCGTGGCTTGCGCCAGGGCCGCTTCCACTGCCCCCAGCACCACATCACGCTCCACGTTCTTTTCACGTGAAATGGCTTCGACCAACATTAACAATTCGCGATTCATGCCTTGACTCTCCTGAACACTCTATTCAATGACTAAGAAAACGACCTTGGCTCGCTGCGCGAAGCCACCGGTTCCAACGCTCTTAGCCGCCCGATTCATCACCAACCAAACCTTCATCCCCTGCGGTCTCCATGCCGCTTGCGCCGCTGTTGCGGCCCTTGAAACTCACCAGTGGCGCCAAACGCACCTCGCGGCATTCGTCAAGCGCAAAGCCCATTGCCTGCAACGGAGCGGGCGCACGCTTCTTGCTCACACGCTGCCCCGGCTTGACCGCTGGGGAGTCGCTCCAGACGATTTGCCAACCAGCCAACCCTTGTTCGCTCACCGTGCGCTCCAAAGTGCCCCGGAACTTCTTGCGGCTCGCATTCACCTGCCCTGCGCCAGCCACACCAATAGGCACACGCAAGGTCACATCAATAACCTGGCCTGCAAACCGTTCAAAATCAGCCTCGTGACGCAAGGGGCGGTCAATGCCTGGCGAGGAAACTTCCAGCCGCCGGTACTCAACCCCATCCACCTCCAGAGCAAATTGCAATTGGCGTGTGACCTTCTCACAATCCTCAACATTGACAAACTGCGCCGCCTGCACTTCACCGCTGTCCGCTGGCGTCCAAGGCAAATCAATAGTGACCCTCAGCAAGCCGCCCGCCGAGCGCTCAATCTCAACCAAGTCGTAGCCCAAACCGGCCACAATCTGCGTAACAATGTCCTGCCAAGCCACGTACTTATTCCGCCTTCATTTGATCAAGAAGCCCATGCCAGGCGAGCCGTCAAAAAACAATAGACCAAAAAAAACGGGCGGTAATTACCCGCCCGTTTGGTCGTGAAGCGGCGATTGTAGCCGAAAATGGTCTAAGAAGACCTGTTTTAGGAGCCTTGCGTCAAGCGAAAAGCCCTGGCTTGCCGACAAGCCCAGACTCTACCGCCCCATGACGCCCCGAGCCTGCCCGGACGGTGAGATACACCCGTACCACCACCTCCAGGCCTCGGGTGACTCCTTGTCTGCCGAACATGGCTCGGGCTCCAAGCGCATCGGCGCCATAAACGCTATGACCTACGGAATCACACTCGCGGTCACGGGTCAGGCACAGGGCCTCCTGTACCCTCAGGGGTTGTAAACCTGGGGAAGGTGTTTTCCGCCTGAGGCCTTTGCCCAAGCCTGGGCCCTAGCCTCGGTTTATGCGGTGCCCAATGGCGGCAGCGAACGCTCCACCAATGCCGAAAACAGCGCCGCGCCCAGGGGCAGGATGTCGTCGTTGAAGTCGTAGCGCGTGTTGTGCAAAAAGCAGCTGCCTTCGCCACCTTGACCGATGCGGATGTAGGCGCCGGGCTTGGCCTGGAGCATGAAGGAAAAGTCTTCAGCCCCCATGCTAGGCGCCATGGCGCGCAGAACGTGTGATTCGCCCACCAGCGTGGCCGCCACGTCTGCCGCAAACGCCGCTTCGGGCGCGCTGTTGATGGTGGCGGGGTAATTGCGACGGTAGTTGATGCTGGCGCTGGCGCCAAAAGCCTGGGCGATCGACTGCACCAGACCCTCCAGGCGCTGCTCCATCAGCGTTTGCACTGTGCCTGAGAAGCTGCGCACCGTACCCGCAATGCGCGCCTGGCGCGGAATCACGCTGTAGGCGCCGGGATCCCCCGCGTGAATGGCGCACAAGCTGAGCACTGCGTGGTCTATCGGGCTCACGTTGCGCGACACCAGTGACTGCGCCGCTGTGATGATGTGCGCCGCCACCAGCACCGGGTCTACCGCCAGTTCCGGGTGACCGCCGTGACCGCCCCGTCCGGTCACCACAATCTCCACCAGGTCCGATGCCGCCATCACCGGCCCGGTATTGACGTTGATGGTGCCCGGCGTCAGCGTGGGCCAGTTGTGCATGGCGTACACCGCCTCGACCGGAAAGCGTTCAAACAGACCGTCTTCGATCATCGCCCGGGCGCCGGCAAAGCCTTCTTCCCCGGGCTGGAAGATCAGCACCGCATCACCGGCAAAGTTACGGCTGGCTGCCAGGTAACGCGCCGCGCCTATGAGCATCGCCATATGCCCGTCGTGGCCGCAGCCGTGCATCATGCCGGGCTGGGTGGACTTCCATGCAAAGCTGTTTTCCTCTTGCATGGGCAGTGCATCCATGTCTGCACGCAAGCCGATTGAGCGCCCATTTGCTGTGCCCCGGCCATGGATGACGCCCACCACACCGGTCTTGCCAATGCCGGTGTGCACTTGGTCCACGCCCACCAGTCGCAGCATCTCAGCAATCCGCGCGCCGGTACGCACTTCTTTGAATCCGATTTCAGGGTAGGTGTGCAGCTCGCGCCGCAGCGCAGTAAGCTCGCCTTGCCACTGCAAAAGGCGGCTGTAAGGTCCGCGGTAAATCAGGCCAGTATCGACAGACATTGATTGCTACTCCCAAAAATGTGCAGCACCTTGCAAGGGTGGCGGATTGCGGATGAAAAAATCGCCGTACAAGTATGTACCAGGACGGGTGAAAGCCAGCATCCACATCTGAGATCGCCTCGCTCAGCAGCGGGGTTGGGCCATCCGGGTCGCCGGTCCTCTCCATAATGCCGCGCTTGGTATGGATGATCACCTCGGCGCCCACGTCGGCTAGCCAGCGCGCAGGTGAAGTGGAGAACCGGCGAACCGTCCGGGGGACGCATACCGGGCACATTAGCCATCCAACACTACCGCACCCGCTCGCCAAACAGTATTGGCCGGCCCCTGTACCGCGCCGATCCGAAACATCGCATGCGACAATTCCTCTCACACCGCAGTTCACAGACAAAGAGGACCGACATGGGCTTTTTAGCAGGTAAGAAGTTGTTAATCACCGGCGTGTTATCCAACCGCTCCATCGCCTATGGCATCGCCAAATGCTGCCGTGCCCAAGGCGCGGAACTAGCGTTTAGCTATGTGGGTGAGCGGTTTAAGGACCGCATCACGGAATTTGCAGCCGACTTTGACTCCGAGCTGATTTTTGACTGCGACGTGGGCGATGACGCGCAGATCGAGCGCTTGTTTGCCGACCTGACGACGCACTGGCCAACCTTTGACGGCTTTGTGCACGCCATTGGGTTTGCGCCGCGTGAGGCAATTGCCGGTAATTTTTTAGATGGCTTAAGTCGCGAGGGCTACAAAATCGCCCATGACATCAGCGCCTACAGCTTTCCCGCTATGGCCAAGTCAGCCCTGCCCTACCTCAACCCGAAGTCCGCGCTGTTGACGCTGACCTACTTGGGCGCTGAGCGCATCATCCCCAACTACAACACCATGGGCTTGGCCAAAGCGTCGCTGGAATCGTCGGTGCGCTACCTGGCTGAGGCTGTGGGCGCCAGGGGCATTCGCGTCAACGGCATCAGCGCCGGGCCCATCAAGACCCTGGCGGCCAGCGGTATCAAAGACTTCGGCAAGCTACTGAGCCTGGTGGCCGGTGCCTCGCCTATCCGACGCAACGTGACCACCGAAGACGTGGGCAACGTGGCCGCTTTTTTGCTTAGCGACCTGGCTGGCGGTGTGACGGCCGAGATCACCTATGTGGACGGTGGCTACAGCAAGACCATGGGCGTGGTTTCAGATTGAGTTTTCGCAGCGCATGAACTTCGCACTCTTTGAAAAAAATAGAGCATGAATCCATCTGTTACCACCGCGCCTTTTACTTTCGAATATCCGCGCGTGCTAACCATCGCAGGCTCTGACAGCGGCGGCGGCGCGGGCATTCAGGCCGACCTGAAGACGTTTTCAGCCTTGGGCTGCTTTGGCATGTGCGCCATTACCGCGCTCACCGCACAAAACACCCAAGGTGTGCGCGCCATCCACGCCGTGCCGACCGAGATGCTGCGCCAGCAGATTGATGCCGTGGTGGACGACATAGGCGTGCACGCAGTCAAGGTTGGAATGCTGCATTCGGCAGAAGTGGTTGCCACCGTAGCCGGCGCCATAGACCGCCACCAGCTGCCCCACGTGGTGCTGGACCCGGTGATGGTTGCCACCAGCGGTGCGGTGCTGATCGAGCAGCCGGCCGTGCAGGCGCTGATTGCCCAACTGTTTGGCCGCGTAAGCCTGGTCACCCCCAACCTGGACGAGGCCGCGCTCTTGGTAGGTCGGCCGCTGGCCACGCAAGAAGATATGGAACGCGCGGCGAGTGACTTGCTGGCCATGGGCGCCCACGCGGTGCTTGTCAAGGGCGGCCACCTTGCGGGCGACATGGTGCACGACCTTCTGGCTACGCGAAATGGTTTGCGCCACTGGATGCACGCCCCGCGCATCGCCAGCGCCAACACCCATGGCACCGGCTGTACCCTTTCTTCGGCCATCGCGGCCCGGCTTGCGCTGGGCGCAGGACTACTGGATGCAGCAGAAAGTGCCCGCGCCTATGTGCGCGGCGCGTTGGAGCACGGCGCTGCCGCACGCACCGGCAACGGCAGCGGACCGCTCAACCACGGCTTTGCGCCGCTGCCCATGCGGCTGCTGCC
>Ga0164294_10005779_pt1 | contig 10610 bp, 7 predicted proteins | sample GEODES005metaG_FD_111479 | JGI IMG/M metagenome (GOLD analysis project Ga0164294, IMG submission 111479) | Oligotrophic lake water microbial communities from Sparkling Lake, Wisconsin, USA - GEODES005 metaG | ecosystem: Environmental > Aquatic > Freshwater > Lake | place: USA: Sparkling Lake...
ACCACAACTACTCGTATTAGACGAACCGACGGAAGGTATTCAACCCTCAATCATTTTGGAAATTGAAGCCGCAGTCCGTCAGATTATTGAAACCACAGGAGTTTCCGTCTTATTGGTAGAACAGCACTTGCATTTTGTCCGTCAGGCAGATTACTATTATGCTATGCAAAAAGGGGGGATTGTTGCTTCTGGTCTGACTCAGGAACTTAGTCAAGATGTGATTCAAAAGTTTTTGACGGTTTGATTAATTTTGATTAATATTGATATTACCCATTTCAACTTTAGTCGTAAACGAATATAAGGCGCTTAGTATAAATCAAAAGATGGTAGGCTGATTCATTCGGAAGAGAATATATAGAACCCATTTGGGATCTTTTTGGCACAGCGATCGCTAAAAAATGTAAACTGGATATTTGTAGTTACAATTACACAGAAAGTTTAATTAGTGGAAAATGCCATTCTCAAGCAGTTTGACAGATAAGGAATGGGAAATTATTGAGACCCTGTTACCGAGAAAGAAAAAACGAGTCCGTCAATTTGTGAGATTATGATGGGAGAAAAGCCGACCATTAGATATGATTTTTCTTTAAGTCCCGCTAATCAAGATGAATTCACACAACCAAAAAAACTCGCACTTACACCAACTACCTGGAGAAGTTGCATTATACATCAACGATGATTTTACTGTCAGTGTAGAAAGAGTAAATCAATTTGTTTTAGCAGAATTTGAGCATGAAGTTATTCAAAAGCAATTGTACTATCATACAAAAGACCATTTGATGGCTGTACAACAACGCGCTCAATTAATTTTTCAGGCAATTCGTCCCTATTTGTCAGTAGATATAAAGACAATTAAGAGAATGGAATTACTCTTAGATGTTTGTGCGATCAGCCATGATTTATTGCAAATTTTTATACCCCATGAACCCCACACATCCAGACGGCGACAAGCAGGTGTCAGTGAGAATGCCTCTGTTGTCAAGCTATTTGACTATATTCAAGTTTTAAATCAACAAATATCGGCATCTAACCCAGATAGTACGGCACTTTTCACCGATCTAGATTTGGCAATTATTCAAGAATCCATCATCGCTACTATTTGTGATTACGATACCACAGATCAAGCCATTTATCAACCCTCTCTTTATGATCAAAATCCATCTATCTCATTAGTAGCTCGGATCATTACTTTAGCTGATATTGGTTCTTTAGGTATGGAGGGAATAGGATCTTACAATCGGGAGGGTGGCTTACTCTTTTTAGAAGAAAATCCAGATATTATTCCTATTATTCAAAATCAAAGTGTGGGAACTCTGTCCAGAGATAATCCAGAACTTTATGAAAATCTGAGACAGCGATTACTAAGACGGACAAAATTTCAGGTTAACTTTGCTAAATCTCGGTTAAATCGTCTCTTAAATGAGTTATCTCCCTTTCCAGCCGCCGCCATACCCATTTTAACTCAAGAAGTCTTTAAGTATTTAAATCTAGAAACTATCAAAGAAATTGAAGCAGCAACCCGGACGGATGCAGAAACACCTTTAGAAGTATTAATCAGCTTTTTTGGATTTGAGCATCTGCTCAAGTAACACATTAAGTCAAATAATTTTGGATTCTAGTAGAACACGGTATAAACAAGACAACTATGAAAGGCTACAAAAATTTGATTGACTTCCTATGATAGGATACAACATTCTATGATAAAGTATCCGCAATTACTTTTAGTATACTGCCATGTTAATGCTGCTTTTCTCCGTTACTAGTGATTTGTACGCCATTGAAACTTCCCATGTAGTGGAGGTTATCCCCAGAATGGCTTTGAGAAAAGTACATCATGCTCCAGACTGCGTAGCTGGTTTATTGAATTACCGGGGTAAAATCGTACCAGTGGTAGACTTGTGCTATTTGATTCGTAATACATTTAGCCACTTTTGCCTAAGTACCCGGATTATTATGGTAAGCTACCCCCATCAAGATTATGGAAAACAATATTTAGGATTAATAGCAGAAAGGATTACAGAAACTTTAAATAAACCAGCAACTGACTTTGTAGATTCTGGTATTCGGGTGAGAGAAGTACCATATTTAGGAGGAATGCTAATGCATGACAAAGGAATCATCCAACGAATTAATTTAAAACAATTGTTTGCTGATGTCGAAAATACTTACTTATTAATAGGGGGAGAAAGTTGTATAAATGAGTTATCTAAAAATTGAGAACCTATTACGCAAAAAAATCGGTATTGACTCCAATATTATTGGTGCCAGCAAAATTGCCAGATCTGTAGAGATTCGTCGTTCTATCCGCGGGTTCAGTCATGTAGATGAATATTTGCAGATGTTACAGACATCAAGTCAAGAATTTGATGAATTAGTAGAATTGATAGTTATTCCCGAAACTTGGTTTTTTCGAGAGATTCAATCTTATGATGCTCTGACAAATTATGTCCGTTTTCAATGGTTAAATAAATCTCACTGTAGAAAACTTCGCTTGTTAAGTGTTCCCTGTTCCACTGGAGAAGAACCTTATTCTCTGGCTATGGCATTGTTGAGTCTAGGTTTACAACCAAATCAGTTTCATATTGATGCATTTGATATTAGTAAAAAATCTTTAGCTAAAGCGAAAGAAGGAATTTATACCCGGAGTTCTTTTAGAGGTCATAACTTAGAATTTCAAAACCGCTACTTTAAGTCTATAGGTAAGGAATATCAAATATCTGATCAGGTAAAAAATACAGTTAATTTTAGTCCAGGTAATTTACTAGATTCTCAGTTTTTATTGGACAGAAAATCTTATGATATTATTTTTTGTCGGTGTATTTTAATTTATTTTGATTCATTGTCCAGAAAAATTACTTTAAAAAGTCTAGATCATTCATTAAAAGAGGGAGGGATAATATTTGTGAGTGCATTAGAAACAAGAGAATTATTTAATTCAGATATAGAAGTAATTCGTTTAAATGGTGTGCTTGTGGGACAAAAAAAGTCATACTTGCAAAAAATGTTAATTTAAATCACCTATCCATAAGTAATCATAAGTCAGAAAAACATAAACATCCTCTAACACCAAATATAAATGTCACAGAAATACCTCCAATCCTACCAAAAACTTCCAAAATTGATAACAACCAAATTACACTAAATCAATATGGAATAAATAAATTACCAAATACGACAGAAACAAAGGATTCTAATCTAGAAAGAATTCGTAACTTAGCTGATGAAGGTTATTTAACCGAAGCTATATCCCAATGTCAAAAATATTTACAAGTAAATATAACAAGTGTAGAAGCATATCTTTTATGCGGTCAGATTCATCAAGCTCAAGGACTAGAATCACAAGCTGAAGAATGCTTCCAAAAAGCTGTTTATCTTGACCCGAAAAACCCTGAAGCTTTACTACATTTAACTTTACTTAAAGAACAAAAAGGAGACATGATCAAAGCAAAGATTCTACGGCAAAGGTTACAAAGATTACAACTATTGCGAGAGAATAAATGTGAATAAGCTTCATTTAAATTTAAAAATTGGGGTGTTTTATGCTGAATAATTTGAGTTTACAAAAGCGTTTGGTGAGCGGATTTTTAGTTGTTGGGTTAATGATTCTAGTGGTGGGTATAATTGGCTGGAGTGGTTCTTATCGTCTAACTAAACATATTAGGACATTCTCAGAGAAAACACTTCCCAATACAGTTAATTTATGGCAAGTCAATGAAGCACAAACCAGAGTAAACGCATCTGAAAATATCTTACTTTCACCAGTAATAGGTATGGATCAGAGGCGAAAAGAAATTACCAAAATTAAATCAGCCTTACAGGATATCGAAAAGGGATGGGAGTTATACAAAAAGTTGACTCGTGACTCGGAAGAAGACCGAATTTATCAAAAAGCTTTACCGGCATGGGATAAATGGTCAGCAGACAGTGAAAAGTTTCTTCAGTTCCATGATGAGTATACTAGATATGGTTGTGAATTCACCACAACTAGAGTAAAAGCTAACGCACCTGAAGTCACGACAGCCAAAACTGCTATTAATAATAATAACTGCAATTCAGGCGTAGCCGAAGCTGCTATAAAAGTAATTGAGAAAATGATATATTTTTCAAATACTCAATTATACCCTAGCTTTGAAAAAGCAACTCAGTTAATACTGGAACTAATAGCATATAATAATGATTTAGCGAATGAAGCTACAAAAGAAGCCGATATCGATGTAAGTCAAACCAATTTCTGGATAGTGTTATTCTTAATAATTGGTCCTGTAACTGCCGTTGTTTTTGGATTTGCTTTTAGTAAACCAATTGCTGAAAGAGTAGAAGAATTAGTCAAAGTTTCTAACTCTATAGCTCATAATAATTCTACCGTACAGATGCAATCATCTTATGGACAAGATGAACTAAGTAAACTACAAACTGCTTTCTATACAGTTGCATCTAAAATTGGTGAATTGGTGAATATTGCTCAAAAAATATCTGGTGGAGATTTGACAACACAAATTCAGCACTCAGATACTCAAGACGAAATTAGCAAATTACAAAATGCCTTTTATACGATGAACAAAGATTTAAATACCTTGATTCAACGTATTCAAGAGTCAGGTGTACAAATTACCACTTCTACTACACAAATTGCCGCTTCTGGCAAAGAATTGGAAGCTACAGTTACAGAACAATTAGCTTCTACAAACCAAGTTAAGGCTACTGCTCAAGAAATTGCTGTCACCTCTAGAAATCTAGTCAAGATAATGGACCAAGTAGCAGAGATGACTAAAACAACTGCTGCTGATGCAGGTGAAAGCCGTGATCAATTGCAAGAAATGGAATATACTATGCGGCAATTAACAGAAGCCACAAATTCTATTACTTCCAAATTAGGAATAATAAATAAAAAAGCCAACAATATTAATAATGTTGTTGTCACAATTACCAAGGTTGCAGATCAAACTAATATTTTATCATTAAATGCTGCGATAGAAGCCGAAAAAGCCGGAGAATATGGGGCAGGTTTTGCCGTCGTAGCGCGAGAAATTCGCCGATTAGCAAATCAAACTGCTGTCGGTACTTTGGAAATTGAGCAAATAGTTAAAGATATGGAATTGGCTGTTTCTGTGGGTGTGATAGAAATGGATAAGTTCAATAATTCTGTGAATAGTAGTGTGAAACAAGTAAACAAAATTAGTACCCAAATTGGTAAAGTTATTAATCAAGTCCAAAGTTTAGCACCCCAATTTATACAGGTAAGTGAAAGTATGGAAGAACAATCTGAAGGAGCGGTACACATTAGCGAAGCAATGGAGCAATTAACAGAGGCTTCACGGCAAACTGTTAATGCTTTGCAGGAAACTAATAGTGCTTTGGAACAATTGGAAGAAGCATCGCAATTATTACGGTCAGAAATTTCCCGTTTTCAGGTTAAAGATTTAAGTAAAAAAAGGTGATGCTGATGAAAGCAGATAATTATATCAGCAATGGTAAAGAAAGTGATGGGGCAGTATTAAATACTGTCAATACTGAAGGGCTAGTTTTCAATGATTGCTGGAATCAAATTGGCATTAAGGGTGATTACACTTGTAGCGAGTTAAAAACTGTCATTCATTGCTATGAATGTCCGGTTTATGCAACCGTGGGTGATAGTTTATTAGAAAGAGAAGCACCAGTAGGTTATCTTGAAAGCTGGATTAAAATTCTCGAAGAAACATCTGTAATTGTTGATAGTACTGACAGTAATGAAGCAATTGTTCGCTGGTCTGAAGCTGTTTCTATTATTATATTTCGACTAGGAAATGAGAAATTAGGACTACCAGTTAGAATCTTGCAAGAAGTTACCCATCCTTGTACCATTCAACCTCTACCTCATCGCAGTAATGAATTATTCTTAGGTTTGGTAAACATTCGTGGGGAGATATTACTTTGTGCTTCTCTCCATTCTCTTTTACATATCCAACCAACTCAGGAGAATATCAACAAAAAACTAAATCAAGAAACTAATTCCACAGTTAAACCCATTAATCTTCAACGGATGATTGTAGCTGGAAAAGGAGAAGATAAATGGGTATTTCCAGTAGACGAATTACATGGAATTTTTCGCTTTCACCCCAAAGAGTTGGAAGATCCACCTGTTGTTATTACCCAATCTAAAGCAGGTTATACCAAAGGAATTGTATACTGGGAAAACAAAAAAGTAAATTATCTTGATCCAGACTTATTGTTTTATAATCTCAATCATAAGATTTTGTAATTGATGATTCATAAACAATTCAAAATTTAAGGCTCTTTTCTTAGGAGTAAACTTCTATCCATAATTCCCAGCCTCTAGTTACCACATACTTATGATAAATTACACCATACTAGAACTATTCCGTCAGGAAGTAGAAACCAATGTTAACACCATAAAACAATGTCTTTCTGTATTGAAAAATCAGCCATTTTCTGAGAATGAAATTGACCAAGCAATACAAGCGGCTCATTCTTTATGGGGAACTACTAGGATTGTGGAAATGGAAGCAGCTTCCAACTTGGTGCAATTAATGAAAGACTGCTTTATTGCTGTTCAGAACAGAAGTATTACTTTAACGACTGAGGAAATTGATACCTTACTTCATGCTAATGATTTACTTTTAAGTGTGAGTAAAGAGGCTAAGGGTAATTTAGATACTTGGATGACAGACCATGCTTGGGATTGGAATACTACTCAAAAAATAATTGCTAATTTAGTGAATACGGAACGGGTAATAAATGATACAAAACAGGTGACAATTGATAGTAAAGAAGAAAGACAACAGGTAATAGATAATTCTCCCCCTGCTGCTCCCATCGAATTGCCAAGGATGAGTAATGATAGTTCAATAATGGATTTATTTAGGTTAGAGGCAAAAGCGCAAGTTGCTATTCTGAACCATGAATTACTGGCTATAGAAAACAATCCCCAATCATCACAGATTTTAGAAACTATGATGCGGGCGGCTCATTCTATCAAAGGTGCAGCACGAATTGTCAATTTAGATGGGGTGGTAGAATTAACCCACGTGATGGAAGATTGTTTTGTAGCCACCCAAGCCAAGACCATTACTTTAACTCCCGATAATGTAAATGTGTTATTGCAAGGAGTGGATTTGTTACAAAGTATTAGTCAACTGAATGATACAGAACTACCAGATTGGCTGGAAAAACATCAAGCGGATTTTATAAATATTCGTTATAATGTAGCGGCAATTTTACAGCCGGATACACCAATTACCAATCACCAATCCTTAGCCCCTAGTTCCCAGTCCCCAATTGCCAATCACCAATCCCCAGTTGCTGTGGAAAAACATCAAGCGGATTTTATAAATATTCGTGATGATGTAGCGGCAATTTTACAGCCGGATACACCAATTACCAATCACCAATCCTTAGCCCCTAGTTCCCAGTCCCCAATTGCCAATCACCAATCCCCAGTTGCTACTGTTGAGGTAAAAAATACGGCAAAATATCACAACCGTGTAGTGGACGTAAGTGCTGATAATTTGAACCGAATTATGGGTTTAGCGGGGGAATCATTAATTGAAGCTAACTGGTTACAACCTTTTGCAGATTCGATGATGTCACTAAAATCGCGGATGTTGGATATTTCCCATAATTTAGAACAGTTACAAGAATTCCTTGATCAGAATTTAAATGATCAGCAAAGAAAACAATATTTAGTACAAGTGCGACAGCAAAAACAGGAATGTATTGATTATATTACTGATCGATTGAATGAACTAGAATTATACGTACGTCGTACTGCTAGTTTATCAGACCGTCTTTATCGGGAAGTAATTAATTCTCACATGAGACCTTTTGAAGATGGTTTACAAAGTTTTCCCCGCATGATTCGGGATTTAGCACGCAAGTTAAATAAACAAGTAAAGTTAGAAATTATTGGCAAATCTACACCTGTTGACCGTGATATTATCAAAAGACTAGAAGCACCTTTAACTCATATTTTCAGAAATGCTGTAGACCACGGAATAGAACTTCCAGAAGAACGCATTTCCTCCGGTAAATCTCCAGAAGGGACAATTCGTTTAGAAGCCTTTCATCGTGGAGGAATATTAGCAATTACTATTAGCGATGACGGTAGGGGCATAAATCGTGAACAGTTACGCCAGAAAGTTATCAATAAAAACTTAGCAACAGCAGATATGGTATCTCAACTCTCAGATCCCGAATTAATGGAATTTCTTTTTCTACCGGGTTTTTCTACAACTAAACAGGTAACGGAAATTTCTGGACGAGGTGTAGGTTTGGATATTGCTAGAAGTATGGCGCAAGATGTAGGAGGAACGATACGGGCAACTTCTCAACCAGGAAAAAGTACAAGTTTTCACTTTCAACTTCCTCTAACTTTATCAGTAGTGAGAACACTATTAGTAGAAATTTCTGATAAACCCTATGCCATTCCTTTAGCACGGATTGACCAAATAGTCACCTTGGAAAGATCAGAAATTACCTATGTAGAAAATCGCCAATATTTCACCATGAATGCCCAAAATATTGGTTTAATAGCTGCCCATCAAGTTTTAGAATTACCAGAAGTAACACAGCAAAATAGCTCAGTTTCTATTATTGTAATTAGTGACCAAAATAGCACTTATGGCTTAGTAGTCAATAAGTTTTTGGGTGAACGAGATTTAGTTGTTAGACCCCTAGATCCCCGATTGGGTAAAGTTTCTGATATTAGTGCTACGGCTTTATTAGGAGATGGTTCACCCGTTTTAATAATTGATGTTTCTGATATGGTACTTTCAATGAATGCTATCCTCAAAGGTGGAAGTTTATCTAAGGTAATGATGCAAGCTGAATTAGAAAGTGAAACTCAATACCAAAAAATTTTGGTAGTTGATGACTCTATTACTGTCAGAGAAATGGAACGTAAACTATTAGAAAATCGTGGTTATCAGGTAGATACTGCGGTTAATGGTGTGGAAGGTTGGAATGCGGTACTTACTAAGGAATATGATTTAGTCATTAGTGATATTGATATGCCCCACATGAATGGCATTGAATTAGTCAAGCAAATCAAAAATCATCCTCGTTTAAATGATTTACCTGTAATTATTATTTCTTATCGTGACAGAGAAGAAGATAAAATTCAAGGTTTAGAAGCTGGGGCTGATTATTATTTAACTAAGAGTAGTTTTCATGATGATACTTTAATTAATGCAGTTACTGATTTAATAGGTCAATAGTCAGTTGTTATTTATTAATTCCCAGTCCTCAGTCCCCAATCACAAATTACAAATCACAAATTTTCTGTATGAAAATTGCCATTGTTAATGATAAACTTGTCGATATTAATATTCTAAGGCGGATTATTGAATCTGTACCATTCTATAAAGTAATTTGGATTGCTAGAAATGGTAAAGAAGCTATTAGTAAATGTCAAGAAAATGTTCCTGATTTAATATTAATGGATTTATTTATGCCTGTGATGGATGGGGTAGAAGCAACCCAACACATTATCAACTATTATCCTTGTGCAATTTTGATTGTCACTAGAAGTAAAGAAGATAATATTGCTCAGGTTTATGCAGCAATGGGTTATGGTGCTTTAGATGTTGTTAATACTCCGGTGATAGGCACAACAAAATCTTCAAGTATGACCGATAAATTACTATACAAAATAGCCAGAATTGCCAAATTAACTCAAAATGTTTTCACCCCACGCAAAATTAAGTTAGAACGTGAAAATGAACTATATAAATCAATGGAATTAGTTGCAATTGGTTCTTCTACCGGTGGTCCCAAAGCTCTGGCAACAATTTTATCAAAACTACCAAGTAATTTGAATGCTGCTATTGTTATTGTTCAGCACGTTGATGGTCATTTTTCTAGTGGTTTCGCGGACTGGTTAAACCAGCAAATACCCTTACCTGTAAGATTAGCAGTACCTGGTGATTACTTGCAAAAAGGTACAGTTTTAGTGGCGGGTACAAATGATCATCTTTACTTAAATCCAGATTTAACCTTATGTTATACCAAAAATCCGATTGATTACCCTTATCGTCCTTCTGTAAATGTATTTTTTAACAGTCTTGCTCAACATTGGAAAAAGAAAGGAACAGGAATTTTACTCACAGGAATGGGTAGAGATGGTGCAGAAGGATTAAATGCTTTAAGACTCCAAGGTTGGCATACAATCGCCCAAAATCAAGAAAGTTGCATTGTCTACGGAATGCCTAAAGCCGCTGTTGAATTAAATGCGGCTGTTCAAGTATTATCTTTAGAGAATATATCTATATATATACAAAAACTTTTAAATAAATGACAGGTAAATTTCATTAATCACTAATCACCTAATTATGGAAGAACAAATTACAGTTTTATTAATAGATGATCAATCTATCATTAGTGAAGCTATTCATCGAATGCTCGAATCTGAACTTGATATCGGTTATCACTACTGCAACGACCCCACTAAAGCCATTAAATTCGCTAAAGAATGTCAGCCTACAGTCATTCTTCAAGATTTAGTCATGCCACAAATGGAAGGGTTGTTATTACTCAAATACTTACGTTCTCAAGATTCTCCTACTGCCAATATTCCCATGATTGTCCTTTCCAGTAAAGAAGATCCAACTATCAAG
>Ga0164294_10005780_pt1 | contig 10609 bp, 10 predicted proteins | sample GEODES005metaG_FD_111479 | JGI IMG/M metagenome (GOLD analysis project Ga0164294, IMG submission 111479) | Oligotrophic lake water microbial communities from Sparkling Lake, Wisconsin, USA - GEODES005 metaG | ecosystem: Environmental > Aquatic > Freshwater > Lake | place: USA: Sparkling Lake...
GAATACATAATATCAGTTGGAATGATTGCATTAATAAGCATGACCATACATCCTTGCAACATCTCTTACAATTTCTTCCATTTCGGCATCTTCTCCTTTTGGATCGTATTCTTGTTTTAAGCTGCTGCTGAACAACCATGCCAAAGTTTGCCAAAATTGAGCAGAAAATCCGCCTTTATATTCTTTTATCAATTCATAGCAATTGTTTTTGGTTTGGCGATTGATGAGCTTCATTAACACTTTACCTTGATAAACCGATAAATTAGTTATGGGATCTGCAAAGCGTTTTTTTAAATCGGCCTCCCTACTCTTGATGTACGTTTTTCGTTGCTTTTCATTGGCCAATTGGGGCAACTTGCTATTGATGTCATTGATTACCGCACTTGCATGAATGGCATACGGATACGTAACATAGACTGCATTGCGTAATCTTGTCCATTTTTTTTGTGCTTCTCGTTGTTGAGGAGACATTTTTCCTGCAAGATAAACGGCATCATATTCTTTATAAATCAGGGTATCGCCATTATACACAATAATAGGCACTTGAAGGGTATCATTGGGGCCATAGCGAGATTGTGCGCTAGATTCAATTCCGCAAAATGAAAAGAATGAAAAAAGTAGTGAAATTAGAAATGTAGTAGATTTTTTGAGCACAACACAAAATTAATAATTTATGCAAGTACATACTCAAAAAATCTACCAAACATTGCTAAAATATGTATAAAATAATCATTATTCTATTAGTGTATTAACGTTTTATTCGTTTGAAAATACTTACGCCAAAGCCAATGACCATTAAGATAACGCCTATCCAAAGCACATTAATATAAGGGAACAAATACGCCTTTAATGTAATATATCGCATTACTGCGTCTGATTCTTTTATACCGAGTTCAATTTTATCCTCTTTGGCATTGCCGATGGTGAGCAAAAGGTTTTGTGTAAATACGGTATCGATTTTAACCGATGGTTGGTTGTTGGTTACAAAATAGGCAGGTTGTGCGGTGTACCCTCGTCCATCGTTAGACACAATTTTAAGGTCTGAAACCCAAGCACTGTCCACAACGGGAAGGTCTTTATTATCGTGTTTATTGGCATAAAGAATATTATCCACCACAATATACCCTTTAGAATAGAAAACAGTATCGCCTTTATTTACCCAATAACGTTGGAAGCTTGCGGTATCCTTTATGTTATCAGGATTTAGCCAAGAGGTGATGTACACAAAAATATCGTGTGTAAGGTAATGTTGAGCGCCAGGATTGGAAGAAAGATTCATTCCTTTTTCTCCTTTCACTAAGAATGCATTGGGATATACGTAAAACTTTCCCTTATTGCCTTGGGTAGAATCGTTGGAAACAAAACTTATTTTAAAAAATACCCGATCATTTTTCTTTACCGCAGAATCGGCCTCATAGGTAACCGTATAACGTCCCATTTCAGTAGGAACACCTTGTATTAAGGTGATGTTTTCCAATGGATTTTCGTCTTTACCCTTTACATCTTTCAATCCGGGTATAGCGATTCCGGTTCTATTAATAGAAACCAGTTCTTTTTTGGCAGAAGAAATCAAAATACCTACCAACATTAAAGCAAACCCAACATGGGAAATAGATGCGCCAGCAGCCTTTAGGTTGCCTTTCATCACTTTAAAAATATAAAACGCGTTGGTTATGGTTGAATATATTGCTGCCCAAAGTGCCACATGAATCGCAACTAGAAAACCTATTCCGTATTTATCGTAGTCAATATTACCAAAAAAGCTAATCAATCCGGCAATAACCAACGTAATCACTGTGGGTATAAATAAATTAGACCAAATGTATTTGCGTGTTGTATCCTTGTATTTATAATATTGGGTAATAGCGGAAAGCAAAGCAATTACGATTGTTACCAATATCATTACTCTATTGTATACAAATTCAACATCTTGTCCAATAGCCCATTGTGTACCAAACAATTTATTTGCAAAAGCGAGAGAGGTTAATATGATAATATAACTCGCTGCTACAAAGAACAATAAGGAGCCCACAAACATCCAGAATTCACGGGAGTTCATACTTTCTTCCTTTTTGATTTCAGGAATAGCTTTTCGATTTACAAAATATAAAACAATAGTTATAATGCTGAAAGTGAGGATCATGAACAGCAAATGCCAGTACAAAGAATTGCCTTCGCCAGTAAAAGAGTGCACAGAAGTATCTCCTAAAACGCCAGTGCGTGTTAGGAAAGTAGAGTATAATACCAAAAGGTAGCCCAAGGGTATAAACACAAAACTGGCTTTCAAGGAATAGCCAGTGCTTTTATACACCAACATGGTATGTAAACCTGCAACAGTCAATAGCCAGGGTACCATTGACGCATTTTCAACAGGATCCCAAGCCCAGTAACCACCAAAAGTTAATGATTCATACGCCCAAGCGGCACCCATCATAATACCTAAACCCAAAATACCGCCACAAAATAAGGTCCAGGGAAGTGCTGGCTTTACCCAACCCCCAAAATCTTTTTTCCACAACCCAGCTATCGCAAATGCGAAAGGGACAATAGCAGAAGCAAAACCCAAAAACAAGATAGGTGGGTGAATAACCATCCAATAATTTTGCAATAAGATATTTAAACCGTTGCCATCGGTGAGGTATTTAAGCAAGTAAGAAGGATCTTTAAATATAGGTGCATCAGGAAATTCATTGCGCATCAATACAAAAGGACTTGTACCTATGCGAATATCAAAGAAATAAATCCCCACTAAAAAACTGCATAAAAACACCTGTGCTAAACTAATTACGCCCATAACAGGGGCTTCCCATTCACGCGCTGTACGCATTAACACCAATCCAAGCATCCCTTGCCAAAAGGCCCACAACATGAAACTGCCTTCTTGCCCTTCCCAAAAACAACTCATTAAATATTGAATATCTAAGCTCCTTTTAGAATGCTGATGGGCATATTTGTATTCAAAATAATGATTGTAAATCACTAAATATAAAGTAACAAAAACAGCTATAACGGTTAATGCTTGCATCCAAAAGGAAATGCGACCCAATTTCAACCAATTTTGTGCCTGCTGGAGTTCTTTTGACTGCGTTGATTTGTAAAAACTAATGGATGCTACAATAGCTGAAACCAAAGAAAGTAAAACGAGAAAATGTCCTATCTGGCCAATGAGTAAGTGTTCGCCTTCGTATTGCATGAGCTGTTTTAAAGAATTAAATTCAAAATTAATTGGATGAAGAAACCGCGTTAGGCAAATTTTTCAGTTGTTGTGTAGGATCATCTTTGTATTTGGAAGGACATTTAAGTAAGATCTCTTTACACTCAAACACTTGTCCATTCATTTGCCCCTTCAAAACCACCCTGTCGCTATGTTCCAATTCTGCAGGTTTAGCATTATGATAAATCACTTTAGTAGTTGCCCCCAAAGAATCAATGGCTTGAAAACTAAGGTAATTGGGGTCTTTTATGGGGTCGTATACTACAGGAATAGATTTATCTAACCGTGCAATAAGGTGTACATATCTGCCTTCTTTTTTTCTGGCAGAAGCAATAGAGTCATAAGTGGTAATATCTTTTGTAAGCGTGAGTAATCCCGCAATGGCACCAGCAATAACCACGAGTGCCGCAATCTGTAATTTCTTCATATATATGACTCGATTTTATACTATCAAATGTAAAATTATAATAAAAACACAGAAACTAATCTAAAGTTGAATAATACATATTATTTTTTCTGCGTTAGTAATAAACAATACCCTATTTGATTAACTTTGCAATTCTTTTTACGATTATGATACCCAATTCTTCTTTTGACCCTAATGCTGTAAGCAATCCCAATAACGGAATTTTTGGCCTTCCATTTACGCATGAAACATCAAGTGTGGTACTTTTACCTATTCCATGGGAAGTTACCGTAAGTAACAATCCAGGTACGTCTCGAGCACCAGAACATCTATTAAACGCCAGTTTACAAGTAGATATTTTTGACAAACAGTGTCCCCCTGTTTGGGAAAATGGATTTTTCATGGAGAAATTGGATAAAAAAATCCTTAACAAAAACGATTATTTAAGAAAAGAGGCTGAATTGTATATCAATTTTATTTCACAGGGTGAAAAAATTGAGGGGAATAAATTTATGTGCAAAACCTTGAAAGAGGTTAATGAGGGATGTGCCTTTATGAATGATTGGGTGTTTACCCAAACCAAGGAATTGTTGCAATCGGGAAAATCAGTTGGGATTATTGGTGGAGACCATAGTACATCATTTGGTTTTATCAAAGCACTCGCAGAAAAACATGAGGGATTTGGCATTTTACAAATTGATGCACATTGCGACCTCCGTGTAGCGTATGAAGGTTTTGTGTATTCCCATGCCTCCATTATGTACAACGTGATGGAAAACATTCCCCAAGTACAAAAATTGGTGCAATTGAGTGTGAGGGATTATTGTGAAAACGAATGGAATTACATCACTAATCATCCCGAAAGAATAAAGGTTTTTACCGATCAAGAAATCAAGGAACAAATTTTTGAAGGCAGCAATTGGAAGCAAATTACTGATGCTATTATTGATGAATTACCAGAACAAGTATATATAAGTTTTGATGTTGACGGCTTATTGCCATCGCTTTGCCCACATACAGGAACCCCCGTTCCCGGAGGTTTGGATACAGACCAAGTATTTTATTTATTCAAAAAAATCCAACAAAGCGGACGGAAACTTATTGGTTTCGACTTATCAGAAACAGGTATCAGCGACAATGGATTTGATGAAAATATCGCTGCAAGAATTTTATTAAAATTATGTAACTTCCTTTCTGTTTCCAACCAATCATAATCAGAAAAAGCCATCCCTGCACAATGAACAAAAACAAGATTTATGCCTATATTGTAGTAGTGAAACAGAAAAACAGAAGAATTATTGAACTTTCGGGTTTAATTTTATGCTTAATATTTATTTTGTTACTAATTAATACGTTAATTCAAATCTCCACTTTCCTTTTAATTTATATCTTAATTAGCATAGCTACTATTGGGTTGTTTACAAATAGTATCATACAATATAAAAAAGGAAGTAAATTAAATTTGACCCCTATTTTTATTATTGCAGCCGTAACTATTTTTTTTATTCCTAATATAAAATGGCTATTTATTTGTTTTGTACTGTTTGCATTTCTAGAAAAATATGCATTAAAAAAAGAAGAAATTGGTTTTAATAGAGATGAAATTTATTATAATAGACTTTTTCCCAAAAAAATTTATTGGGAATCGTTAAACAATGTGGTTTTAAAAGATGGCATATTAACCTTAGATTTTATGTCAAATAAAGTACAACAATTTGAAACTGATGAATTAGATGATGAAGATGAGGAGGAAGTTACAGAAGAAGAATTTAATGCATTTTGTCAACTATGTTTACTAAAAAATGCATAAGCGTAAATTATACACATTTTTCCTTTAACTCAACCGTCAAAGGAGTTGGCTAAAAGTACAAACAGCCAATTTATCACCATATATTTGCACCATGTATTTGTTGTATTCAGACGGAAAGGGTAATATTTTTGAAGACGAATCGCTTTTTGTAGTTGGAAGAACCGGTTGGGATGCTGTTCCTATACCCAATGAAGATTGGATTTTATTGCCAGATGGCGGTTCATTGTATGAGTTACCAGATCGGCGTGGCATTGGGATTGATGTGAAAACAGGCGAGATGCGTTTATGTGAGAAAGGATGGGCCGTTGCCGCCTTTATTCCTCCAGCGCATACCGGGTTTTATATAGCAGCATACGAATCTTCGCCAGATGCGCCTACATTGCCTTTATTTTGTTATACTGCCGTAGGTTGGAGAAATAATGAATTTTATGTACCAGCAGTAAGAATTGAGCAAGATATTCGCCAAGAGTGCAGTGGCTATGATTCCCAATCCATTGAAACCGGTTTGGAAAAACTAACCACCGCTTACCCCCACAATAGATTGGTTAAACATTTGGCAGAAAAATGTTGTGTTACCTATAATTGTCCGGCAGCAAGAAATTATTTTATGGGCAGATGGGAATGTCCTGTGCCCACTTCTCCTGCTTGTAATGCCAATTGCATTGGATGTATATCGTTTCAACCGGAAGACGAAACAATTCCATCTACACAAGATCGGCTTACCTTTAAACCAAGTGCAGAAGAAATCATTGAATTTACCGTTCCGCATTTAGAAACGGCACCATATCCTATTATCAGTTTTGGCCAGGGTTGTGAAGGCGAGCCACTCTTAATGTGGGAAACGATTAAAACCGCTATCATTGAAATCCGAAAACATACCCCAAAAGGAAGTATTAATATCAATACTAATGGTTCAAAACCTGATGCGGTAGAAGCCTTATGTAAGGCAGGATTAAATTCAATACGCGTAAGTACCAATTCTGCGCAAAAATCCATTTACGAAGCTTACTATAAACCCAATAACTATCAATTTGAGGATATTGTAGAAAGCTTGAAAGTAGTGCGTAGATACAATGGTTGGACCAGCATCAATTATTTCGTATTCCCAGGTATGACGGATGCGTTGGTAGAATATGAAGCACTACGAAAACTGATTAGGGAAACAGAACTCAATATGATTCAATGGAGAAATTTCAATATTGATCCAGATTGGTATTTAGGTAAGATTGGTGTACACGATACAGGAGATTCAATAGGTATAAAACAGATGTTGGATCTCATTAAAGAAGAATTTCCGGCGTTGAAATTTGGATATTTTAACCCTCCAATTGAACGTATTCAGGGAAAATTCACATCAGATTTTGCACATTTCCCCATAGAACTTTAACACAGCAATAGTATAATTGTATATAAATTTGGAAACCCAATCAAAAAATATGCAAAATCAAGAATCATCAAAAAATATTAAAGCAGGTACAATAACCGGCATTATTTGCGGGTTACTGTTGTTATTGTTATTCATGGTTAGTTGGACAACGCCTGTTCCGGCAGTTCAACCAATAGAAGAAGGTATTGAAGTAAATTTGGGCAACAGTGAAACCGGCTTAGGCGATGAGGCACCGTTGGTTCCGGGTGATCCCGCACTTATTGCAGATCAACCTAAAACAGTGATTCCGGTAACACCTACAGAAAATTTTGCAGAAAATGAGAAGGAAACCAATGATAACGACAAAGAAGCCCCAAATGTAACCGTTCCAGTAGTGAAGAAAGACAACAATAAACCCGTAAAAACGATTAATGAACCCATAAAACCTGTTGTAAAGCCTGTAGCAAAACCCGTTGTGGCACCAGATCCAAAACCAGTAGTAAGAAAACCGGTGGCTGTTTATAATGGCGGGAATAGTACCAATTCGGGAGGAAATCAAGCAGACGATTTCAATAAAAAAAATAACCAAGGTATTGCAGGTGGGAATGGCGACCAAGGAAAGCAGAACGGCACTACCACATCAGACAATTATACAGGCGGTGGGGGTAGTGGGAAAAGCGGGGTATCTGTTTCTAGGGGTCTTCAAGGAAGAAGAATTTCAAAAGTTCCTTCTTTTGAAGATGATTTCAATGAAAATGCTAAAATTGCCATTGATGTTAAAGTAGATGAAAATGGCGTTGTAGTAGGTGCCAATTTTCAACCCAAAGGATCAACCACTTCCAATGCCAGCATGAGGGAAATCGCTACCAAAAAGGCGATGCAAATAAAATTTAGCCCTTCAGATGCAGGAGAATCATCCATTGGAACATTGATTTTTAATTTTAAAGTACAATAAATAAAGAGATTTTATCCTTAGTTTGCAGCTTTAAATAAATTATAATTTTAGTTTTCACACGCAAAAATTGGCGGCATAACCTACAAATGTTGAATTATACTGAATCTTTAGCGTTATTATTTTCTAAATTGCCGATGTTTAATAGAATTGGGGCAGCCGCCATCAAAAAGAATGTCGATAATACCCTAGAATTGTGCAACAGATTGGGCAATCCTCAACACAAATTTAAAACGATACACATTGCGGGCACCAACGGGAAGGGTTCAGTAAGTCATATTTTAGCGGCTATATTACAAACCGCTGGTTATAAAACAGGTTTATACACGTCCCCACATTTAGTAGATTTTAGGGAAAGAATTAAAATTGATGGAAAAAAAATTCAAAAAGATTTTGTAACAGCCTTTACAAACAAAACATCGGAATGGTTTGATGAAATCGAGCCTTCTTTTTTTGAAATTACGGTTGCAATGGCCTTTGATTATTTTGCTGCTGAAGCAATTGATGTGGCTGTAGTGGAAGTAGGCTTGGGTGGTAGAACCGATAGTACCAATATTATTACGCCAGAAATTTCCATTATTACCAACATTGGTTGGGATCACATGAACCTACTAGGAAATACTTTGGCAGCAATTGCTTGGGAAAAGGCGGGAATTATTAAACATAACATTCCAGTAATTATTGGCGAAACCAAAAATGAAACTAAAGAAATTTTTATACAAGAAGCGGCACTGGTAAAAACCGATTTGTTTTTTGCAGATACCATGCACCATGTAAAAAGCCATACATTTGAAAATGGACTTCTGGATTTAACTATAACTTCCAATGGTAAACTCGAAGATTTAAACATAGCAATTGATTTAACAGGATTGTATCAACAGAAAAATATGGTTACCGTTCTAGAAGCCATAAAACAATTGCAATTAAAAGATTGGAGAATCACTACAGATCATATTACAACTGCCACCAAACAAGTAAGAAAAATCACTGGCTTTCATGGAAGATGGGAACAATTGCAAGAAAATCCTTGTGTAATTGTGGATGTAGGGCATAATGAAGATGGATTTAGGCAAATTCTTGAACAGTTATCTATTATGCAGTACAACAAATTGCATATCATCATCGGTATGGTAAAAGATAAAGATGTTGACCGGGTAGTTTCCTTATTACCTGAAAAGGCGAAATACTATTTTACGCGCTCCAATATCCCAAGAGCATTGCCAGAACTGGAATTGGCATCTATTGCTGCAACATATCACCACTTTGGCACTTGTTTCCCTAATGTAAATATTGCGCTAAAAGATGCGTTGAGGGCAGCTATGCCTCAAGATTTAATTTTAATTTGCGGTAGTGTATTTTTAGCCGGAGAAGTGGAACTCCTACAAAACAAAATGAACGAAGATTAATAACTCAACTCGCCCAATCGATGTAAAGCATAAAAAATAGCAGAAAGGTGCATGGATTGACAAATTTTATTGTCGCGAACCATTTGCTTAAGTTCCTCTATGGTACATAAAACCACCTCAATATCTTCGTTGTGGTCTAATTGCTGGTTACCCACTTTTACGCCACCAGTTGCAAGATACATATACATCCAGTTGTTGTTGGTAGATGGGTTAGCAGAAATCTTGCCCAAATATTCGTATTGCTCAAATGTATACCCGGTTTCTTCACGCAGTTCACGGGCAATGGCAGATTCTAGATTGATGTCCGTATTGTCTACACAACCACCAGGAATTTCCATGGCGGTTATATTTAAGGCATGGCGGTATTGTTTTTCCATTACCACCATGCCTTCTTTTGTAATGGCAAGTGCCGTTACCCAATCGGAAAATTCATATACATAATAAGGATCTACAATGGTTCCATTGGGTTGTTCGCAACGATCAGCCCTTACCGTAAGCCATTGATCCTTAAATAAGTACTTTGATTCTAGAATTTTCCAATCCATGTGTATTTTCTGTTGTACAACTATTGCTTTATAGTTGGTTATTTTTTCTATACTCCGTAATATGTGCAATATGGTGATTCCCATGCCATGCATAAATTGCCAACATATCCCACAAGGGTATATTCCTATCATGCTGGGGATGATAAATGGTTCGTTGCCAATCTTCATCACGCATATTTTTCAAGATATCATACCATCTATTGTGTAAACAATGCAGAAGGGTGATAGATAAATTAATCGCCAAAGAAGAGTCGCTTAACGTTGCCCACATGGCTTCTTTATACGGTGATATTCTTGGATTATCCTCTGTTAACCCGAGTTTAAAACGGGTGTATGCCATCATGTGGCTGTCTGCAACATGATGTACCAACTGCTTGATGGACCAACCACCTTCTCTATACGGCATATCAAGATGATAGTCGTTAAGATTGAGGATAGACATCTCTAGTTTTTGGGGAAGAAACAAAATATCATTCAGCCAAGTAGCTTTTTGTTCTTCAGAAAAAGGCTGCACCTGATATTTACCAATGGGATACCGTGGATCCATAACTAAAAGAATTTGTTGGATTATTTAACGATGTCAAGCAATTCTACGTCGAAAACCAATGTAGATCCACCAGGAATGGCTTCGCCAGCACCTTGTTCTCCATAAGCCAAATTGTATGGAATGTAGAATTTAAAGCGAGAACCAATTGGCATCAGTTGAACACCTTCCGTCCAACCTTTAATCACTTGATTCAATCCAAAAGTAATGGGTTCACCACGATCACGAGAACTGTCAAATTTTCTGCCATTCAATAAAAATCCTTCGTAATGCACCTTAACTTTACTAGTATCATAAGGTTTAGCACCTGTACCAAGTGTAAGAACTTCATATTGCAAACCACTGGCTGTAACTTTTACGTTTGGC
>Ga0164294_10005783_pt1 | contig 10604 bp, 10 predicted proteins | sample GEODES005metaG_FD_111479 | JGI IMG/M metagenome (GOLD analysis project Ga0164294, IMG submission 111479) | Oligotrophic lake water microbial communities from Sparkling Lake, Wisconsin, USA - GEODES005 metaG | ecosystem: Environmental > Aquatic > Freshwater > Lake | place: USA: Sparkling Lake...
ACGACTACGACTACGACTACGACTACGACTACGACTACGGAGCGTCTACCGGCTCGCGGGGCGCGGCGGTCGTCGTGACAGAAGCCGCGCTCGGAGTGGGGCCCGCTGACCCGAGAGGTCTGGCTCGAGGTCCTGGGACCGCAAGCTGCGGTGGCGCTCGTGGACCTGGCTCGGCGATGTCGCCGAGGGCCCACACGCCGTCGGTGACGCGCCCGGTGCGGTCGACCTTCAGGCGGCCGCCGCGGCCGGTGGCACAGGGCGACCTCGGCGTGGTTGTCCTTGATGCCCACCCGGGGGACACCCATCGCTACCGCATCGCCGGTTGTTGCGTGAATTCGAGGATCGTCCGCACGGTCCAGGCGGGGCGGTCGACCTGGGGGCAGTGGCCGACGCCCTCGGGCTCGTCGATGCGGGCGGAGGCCGGGAGGTGCGTGCGGTACCACGCCAACATCTCGGGCGGCATGAGGCCGTCGGCCTTGCCCCACACGAGGAGGGTCGGCGCCTGGATCCCGCCGACGCGCTCAGGCGCGAAGCCGTGTTGGGGCCCCACCGACGCGATCAGGGCGCGGATGGCGGGGCGGTGGAAATTCGCCCGTATGTCCGCCGCGATGAGCGAGGCGCCGAGCGGCACGCGCGGGTTGAGCCGGCGCATGAAGTCGAGGACGGCGGCGCGGTCCGGGAAGGCGAAGCGGGTCAGGAACGCCGCCATGTCGGCCGCGGGGAGGGCGGCCCCGGCCGGCGAGGCGAGGATGAGGGCGCGGGTGCGCTCGGGGCGCTCGATGGCCCACTGGACGGCCATGGCCCCGCCGAGCGAGTTGCCGAAGACGACGGCGCGGCCGTCACCCCCGCCGGTGACATCGGCGTCCAACGCGTGGTCGAGGGCGAGGGAGAAGCCGGCGAAGAGCGCCTCGGGCGACATCTCGGCGGCCGGGGCGGAGCGGCCGTGGCCGGGCAGGTCGGGGAGGACGATGCGGGAGAAGTGGCGGCGCAATCCGCGCAGGACCGGGAAGAAGTGCAGGGCCTCGGCCCCGATCCCGTGCTGGAGGACGAGGGTGCCCCGGGGCCCGGTGCCGGGCACGTCGTAGTAGTGGACGGCGCCGCCGGGGCCGACCGCGATCTGGCTGCGCGCGCCGCGCAGGAGCAACCAGCGGTGCGCGAAGGCGAAGGCGGTCGTCAGGAGCCCCATTCGGCCTCCTAACCCGGTTAGCGGAGCTCCCCCGTGCTCCCGTCCCTGCCTCTGCTGCGCGCGTTCTACTTCGTGTCGCTCGGCGCGCTCGGGGCCGTCATCCCGTTCCTCGGCGCGCGGCTCGAGGCCGCCGGCCTCTCGGGGCACCAGATCGGCGCGTTGATGGCGATGTTGCCGCTCGGTCGGCTCGTGTCGGCGCCGCTGTGGGGCTGGCTCGCGGACCGCTTCGCGATGGCGGGGATCCTCCTGCGGGTCGGCTGCGCGATGGCCGTGGTGGGCGAGCTCCTGCTCCTCCAAGGGGAGCCCGCCTACGCGGCGCTCGGCCTCTTCCTCTTCGCCGCGGGGCGCGCGCCGCTCGGGCCGCTCGTCGATTCGGTCACCCTCCAGGCCCTCTCCGTCCCCGGCCGCGATCCCCGTGAATACGGCCGCGTGCGCCTCTGGGGCTCCGTCGCGTTCCTCGGCTTCGCCGTCGTGTGTGGGCGCGCGGCAGACCTCGGCTTCGACCCCCTCGTGCTCGGCGCCGCCCTCCTCGTCGGCACCACCGCGCTCGCCTTCCGCTTCCCGACCCGCGGCACCGCCGGCCCCGCGCCCGTCCTCCCCGCCCTCCGCGCGCTCCTCGCGCAGCCCTTCCTCGTGCCGCTCCTCGGGCTCGCGTGCCTCCAGGCCCTCACGCTCTCGGTCTACGACACCTTCCTCTCGACCCACGTGCGCGCCCTTGGCCTCCCCGCGATGGTGACGGCGGCGGCGGTGGCGACGGGCGTGGCGTGTGAGGTGGCGGTCATGCGCTTCGGACGCCCGCTGTTGGCGCGGCTCGGGGCGCCGCGCGCGCTGCTCCTCGCGGCGATGGCCGGCGTGCCGCGGTGGGCGCTGACGGCGTGGGTGACGGACCCGGTGGCGCTCGTCGCGATCCAGGTCCTGCACGGCGTCGCGTTCGGCGTGTTCTGGATCGCGGGCGTGCAGCTCATGTCCGAGAAGGCGCCGGCCCAGGTCTCGGCGTCGGCCCAGAGCCTCTTCAACGCCGCCAGCTACGGCGTGGGCGCGCTCATCGGGGCGATCCTCGCGGGAGAGCTGCGCGCGGCCTGGGGCACCGCCGCGATCTTCCAGGGGATGACGGTCGTGGCGTGCGGCGCGACGGCGTGCGCGGCGTGGCTCGTGTGGCGGGAGCGGGGCGTGGGGGCGGCGGCGAAGGCGGCGTGAGCGGCAGGAGGGCGGCTTCGGGGAGGTCGCTCACCGCGGCGCGATGATCCACGGGTACTCGCGGACGTTGGCGGTGATGGAGGGGTCGAAGCGGAAGGTGTGGGCCGCCGCTACGACGCAGACGCCGAGGTCATCATCGCCGGTCGTGTTCGTCACCAGATGCGACTCGGTGACGCGACCGGCCTCGATCGACCAGCCCGCGCTGACGCGGCCCGAGAGGGTGGGGGTCTTCTTCAGGGCCTGGCCGAGGCAAGTCTGGATGCGGCCCTCGGACGCTTCGACGGTCGCGGCGATGGAGGGGCGGGAGCCGGGGGAGAACGGCTCGGCGGACGCGGCGACGGGTGCGTCGAGCGGCGTGTCAGGGACGAGCACCGCCGGATCCGCGAGGACGGCGGGCGCGGACAGCGGCGTCTCGGGCGGCATCGTTGTCCGGGCGGGTGGCGCCTCGGGGGCCGACGGCGCCGTCGCGGGATCGAAGGTGCAGGCGAGGCAAAGGAGGAACTTCCTCCTTCCTATCGGCGTGGTCCCGGCGGTCGGGGCCAACCCGCCGAATTCTTTGCAACTGCCGCCCGCCCCCGCGGCTACCCTCGGGCACGTCGGCGTGTGCGACGCGGAGCTGCCCTGTTCGCGATTTTCCTGCTTTTCGCCTGCGAAGTTGAGCCGTCGCCTCAGGTGGTGGAGCCGGCGGCCGTGTCCGATCTGACGGTGACCCTCGCCGAGATGCCGACCGTCTTGCAGGTGCGCTGGCGCACGGACGTGCCCGCCCTCGCCACGGTCATCGGGCGCTTCGAGGGCGGCGTGGTGCGGGTGGAGGAGGCGGAGCCGGTGACCGAACACGCGGCGTTGCTCGTTGGGATCCCGGCGCTGACCGAGGTCGCGGTCGAGGTCGTCCCGGCGGACGGCGGGGAGGCCGGCACCGCCACCGTCGTCACCGGAAGCCTCCCGTCGTGGGTACCGGATGTCACGACGGAGGCCGACGCACCACAGGCGGCGGAGGGGGGCTTTACCGTCGTGAGCGCGATCGGGCTCCTGGACGGGAGCGGGCCCGTGGTGTTCGACGGCGCGGGCCGGCCCGTCTGGGCGGTGACCCGGCTCCTTGCCGGCGACAGCGGTGTCACGCGCGCCCGACTCTCGCAGGACGAGCGGGCGATCGTGTATTTGAACATGGCCCCCTCGGCCGACGGTGACGCCCAGTTCGTGCGGGTGCCGCTGGATGGCGGCGAGCCCGTCGTCACCCTGGTCCGCGGGGTCCACACCGACTTTCTCGAGCTCCCCTCGGGCGGCTTCGCGGCGCTGGGGTGGGATGTCCGGACCTACGGCGACCGCACGATCGTCGGCGACACGATCGTGGAGCTCGGCCCCGACGGCGAGGCCCGCGTGGTCTGGTCGGCCTTTGACACCTTCGCCCCCGACCTCGACGAGGTCTACCCCAACTGGTACCCGGGGGACCCCACCGCCGAGGACTGGACGCACGTGAACGGCATCGCGTACGACGCCGCCTCGGACGACTACTACGTCACGATGACCTGGCGCAGCCGCGTGCTCCGCGTCGACCGCGGCACCGGCGCCGTGGTGTGGGACCTCTCCGATGACGGCGGCAGCTTCACCCGCATCGGCGACGACGCCCTCCTCGCGCAGCCCCACAGCGTCCAGCCCACGGCGAACGGCGTCCTCGTGTTCAACCGCGAAGACCCCCTCGACCCCTCCGCGTGCTCCAACGCCTCCGACATCGCGCTCGACGAGGCGCGCTTCACCGCCGAGGTCACCTGGACCTACACCTCCGAGGCCTGCCTCCTTCTAACGTTCCTCGGCTCGGCGCAGCGGCTCCCGGGCGGCAACACCCTGGTCTCCTTCACGAATTCGGGTCAGATCGACGAGGTGACGCCGGCGGGGGAGCTCGCGTGGCGGGTCAGCGCCCCGATCGGGACCGGCTTCGGCTTCGCCGAGCGCGTGCCGCGGCTCGGAGACGGGCGGCCGTAGAGGCTGCCGTGCGGATGTGTCGTGACGACGCAGGCCCGGCCGAACGTCAGCCCAAGGCGCGCGTGAGCTCCCACAACGTGTCGACCAGCACGTCCGCCTCGTCCTCCCAGGGCATGGGCCCGTGGCGCATCACGAGCACGGCGGCGGTGCCCGCGGCGCGGCCGGCCTGGGCGTCGTACACCCAGTCCCCCACGAGCACGGCGGCGCTCGGCGCGGCGCTCCACTGCCGGAGCAGCTTCTCGGCTCCGCCCGGGTGGGGCTTGGGCGGCGCGCAGTCGCGGCTCACGATGTCGGCGGGCGCGAAGTAGCGGGCGAGCCCGGCGGCCTCGAGCGTGATGCGCGCGCCCTCGAGCGTGTTGCGCGTGAGGATGCCGAGCGTGTCCCCGCGGGCCAGGAGCGCGTCGAGTAGGGCCACGGCGTCCTCCTGGGCGCGGGCGCGGCGGGCGATGTCCTCTTCCCACTGGTTGATGAACGCGTGATCGGCGGCGGCGCGGTCGGCGGGGCGGGTGGCGATCGTGGCGAGGATGTCGTCGCCGTCCGGCACGTCGAGCGTGCGGTGCAGCCACGCGAAGTCGTGCATGGGCACGGTCAGCGTGCCGTCCATGTCGAAGATCCAGTGGGTGCGGTCGCGCAGGTGCATCAGATGACCAGCTTCTCGCCGTGGCCGTAGCGGCGGCCGATGCGGAACGCCTCGAGCTCCGCTGCGCCTTCGAGCACATCTACGCTCACGATGTCGCGCCCGGCGTCCGCCAGGGCCTCGGCGACCCGCGCGGTGAAGGGGCCGAACATGGCCCCGTGGCCGGAGAACCCGACGAGGCGCATCAGGTTGGGCACCGCGGGGTCGAAGCCGAGGAAGGGGTTGTGGTCGGGGGTGACGCCGTAGTAGCCGGCGGTGGTCGCGGTGATCCCGGCGAACTCGCCGACGGGCGGCAGGACCTCGGCGAGGGACATCCAGGTGGCGTAGCCGTAGGAGTCGGGGCCGGACTTGTGGAAGAAGGCCTCTTCCAACCGGTCTTGATCCTCGTAGGTGAAGTTCGGCTCCTCGGGGGCGTCGTGCGCCCAGCCCATGAGCAGCGAGGCGTCGTTCTCCGGGCGGCAGTAGGCGCCTGAGGGCGCGATGGCCAGCGGCATGGCGGCGAGGGCCTCCCCCGAGAGGGAGCCGGCGCGCTCACACATCCAGAGGTAGCGCTTGCGCGGCGCGATCGGCAATTCGGTAGCGCCGAGCACGCGCGCGAGCCGCGGCGACCAGGCGTTCGTGCAGTCGATCACGAGGTCGGCCGCGAAGCGGCCCTTGGGCGTGATCACGGCGTCGATCCGGCCGTTCGTGCCCTCCACACCGGTGACCGGCGCGTGTTGGACGACGGTGGCGCCGAGGCGGCGGGCGGCGGCGATGGCCTCGTTGTAGACGGTCTCGGGGCGGAGGAAGCCGTCCGTCGGGCAGAAGGTGCCGCCGAGGAGGGCGTGGCGGTCGACCCACGGGAAGCGCGCCACCAGGGCGTCGAGCTCGAGGGCCTGCACCTCGTCCAGGCCGCACGCCTGCTGCATCTGCACGCGGTACTTCGCGGCGTCCCAGTCCTCTTGCAGCGCGTAGAGGAACAGGTAGCCGTTCTGCACGATGGGGACGGAGTCCCCGCCGACTTCCTCGCGAAAGCGCCGGTAGAAGTCGACCGAATAGCGCATGCCGAGCACGCTCTCGGGGGTCGAGAACTGCTGGCGGATGCCGGCGGCGGTGCGGCTCGAGGAGCCGGCGCCGACGTGCTGCGCCTCGACCACGGTGACGGCCCATCCGGCGCGCGCGAGCCGCCAGGCCACGAGCGACCCCGTGATCCCGGCTCCGATGATGACCGCGTGGCGCGCCATGCGCGGGCTTAACCGTCCGCAGGCCCGCGCGCGTGTTCGCCGGCGCGGGCGATCCCGCCCCCGTTCCGCGCTACGCTCCCGCTCCGTGCCCACCCTGCGCCAATTCGTGCTCCTCGGCCTGCTCTGGGCGGTGCTCGCGTGGCTCACGACGGCCGCGTGGGGCATGTCGGCGCAGAAGTACGGCTTCGCCGACGCGCTCACCCGCTACTATGCCCTGCGCGCCCCCCTCGTCGGGGCGGTCGCGGGCGTCGTGTGGGCGCCGGTGTTGTGCGCGGGCATGCTGCCCGGCCGCGCCAGCGCGCTCGCTCACCGCGCCCGCGGCCTCGCGGTCGAGCGCCCGACCCTCCGCCTCTTCCGCCTCCTCCAGGGGGCGACCGTGGGCCAGCTCGTCGGCGCCACCACCACCGTGGCGCTGTTGTTCCTCTGGCCCAGCGACATGCAGAACACCCGGATGGACGCCCTGAAGTGGGGTGGAGTGTTCTGGAAGCTCTATTGGTGGCTCTTCGTCCCGTGCTCCGCCGTCGCGGGCGTCCTCTCCGTCACCATCGCCCTTCGAACCGTGCGGCGGAAGCCGCTCCCGGAGCCCTGATGTCTCGTCCCACACCGGTCGTCCTCTGCATCCTCGACGGGGTCGGCTGGGGCCGCCGCGACGACACCGACGCCGTCTACATGGCGGACACCCCCCGGCTCGACGCCCTCCTCGCCACCGCGCCGAACGGCCTCCTGCGCGCCCACGGCCTCGCCGTCGGCCTCCCCTCCGACGCCGACATGGGCAACTCCGAGGTCGGCCACAACGCGATGGGCGCCGGCCGCATCATCGAGCAGGGCGCCTCCCTGGTGGACGCCGCCATCGCGAGCGGCCACATCTGGGAGACCGCGGCGTGGAAGGAGGTGATGTCGGCCTCGACCGTCCACTTCCTCGGCCTTCTCTCCGACGGCAACGTCCATTCCCACGTCAAGCACCTCTACGCCCTCGTCGCGCGCGCCGCCGCCGCCGGCAAGCGCATCCGTGTCCACGTCCTCACCGACGGCCGCGACGTGTCCGAACGCAGCGCCCTCACCTGGGTCACCCCCCTCGAGGGCTACCTCGCCGAGCTGCGCGCCGACGGGGTGGACGCCGCCATCGCCTCTGGCGGCGGGCGGATGTGCATCACGATGGATCGCTATGAGGCCGATTGGGACATGGTCCGACGCGGCTGGGAAACGCACGTCCACGGCGTCGGCGCGCCCCACGCGAGCGCCTCCGAGGCCATCACCACGTTGTACGCCAGTGATCCGAAGCTCACCGACCAATGGCTCCCCCCCTTCGTCGTGGTGGACGCCGCCGGTGTCCCCGTCGGGCGCATCCACGACGGGGACGCCGTGGTCCTCTTCAACTTCCGCGGCGACCGCGCCATCGAGATCTCCCGCGCCTTCGAGGCGGACGACGCCCACTTCCCCTACTTCGACCGCGGCGCCCGCCCCCACGTCGTCTACGCCGGCATGATGCGCTACGACGGAGACCTCAACGTCCCCACCCGCTACCTTGTCGACCCCCCGGTCATCGGCCACACCGTCGGCGAGCAGCTCGTGAACGCCGGGCTCCGCACCTTCGCGGTCAGCGAGACCCAGAAGTTCGGCCATGTAACCTACTTCTTCAACGGCAACCGCTCCGGCCGCCTCTCCGAGAGCCTCGAGACCTACGACGAGGTCCCCTCCGACAACGTGCCCTTCGACCAGAAGCCCGCGATGCAGTGCGCGGCCATCCTGCGCGAGGCCGTGACCGCGCTCCGTTCCGGCCGCTACGACCACGTGCGCCTCAACCTCGCCAACGGTGACATGGTGGGCCACACCGGCAACTTCGCCGCCACCGTGGCCGCGATGGAGTTCGTGGACGCGTGCCTCGGCACCCTGGTCGACGTGTGCGCCGAGGTCGGCGCCATCCTCCTCGTCTCCGCCGACCACGGCAACGCCGACGAGATGTACGAGTTGGACAAGAAGGGCGCCCCGATCCTGGTGGACGGCGTACGCAAGCCGCGCACCAGCCACTCGCTCAACCCGGTGCCCTTCATCCTGGTCGACCCGACGCACGTTTGGCAGCTCGACTGCCCGCCCCTCACCAAGGACGGCGGCCCCGGCATCGCCCAGATTGGTGGCACCCTCCTCACCCTCCTCGGCGTGCCCCTCCCCGCCGACTACCTCCCGCCCCTCGTCCGGCGCGCGCCGGTGGAGCCCGCATGATCGTCGACCTCCGCTCCGACACCGTCACCAAGCCCACCGCCGCCATGCGCGCCGTCATGGCAAGCGCCGACGTCGGTGACGACGTCTTCGGCGAGGACCCCACCGTCAACCGCCTCGAAGCCGTCGTGGCCGAGCGCCTCGGCAAGGAGGCCGCCCTCTACGTCCCGAGCGGCACCCAAGCCAACCAGATCGCCATCCGGTGCCTCACCGAGCCCGGCGACGAGGTCATCCTCGAGCAGAGCGCCCACCCCTTCCTCTACGAGGCCGGCGGCCCCGCCGTCATCAGCGGTGTCACCCTCCGCCTCGTCCCCGGCGTCGACGGCGTGATGGACCCCGCCGCCGTGCGCGCCGCCGTGCGCCCGCCCAACGTCCACCACACCGTCCCGCGCCTCCTCTCCGTCGAGAACACGGCCAACCGCGGCGGTGGCACCGTCACCTCCGTGGCCCGTTGCCGGGCCCTCTCCGACGTCGCCCGCGCCGCCGGCATGAACACCCACCTCGACGGCGCCCGCCTCTGGAACGCCCACGTCGCCACCGGCGATCCGTTGGCCGACTTCGCCGCTCCCTTCGACATCGTCAACGTCTGCTTCTCCAAGGGACTCGGCGCCCCTATCGGCTCCGTGCTCGTCGGGCCCGCCGCGCTCATGCCCAAGGCCCGTCGCGTCCGCAAGATGCTCGGCGGCGGCATGCGCCAGGCCGGCATCCTCGCGGCCGCCTGCCTCTACGCCCTCGACCATCACGTCGCCCGGCTCGCCGACGACCACGCCCGCGCCCTCCGCCTCTGGGAAGGCCTCACCGCGCTCGGGTACAGCGCGCGGCGCCCCGACACCAACATGATCTACGTCACCACCCCCGACGCCCACGCCCTCGCCGCCCGCCTCGGCGAGCACGGTGTGCGCTGCATCGCCCTCGCGTCCGACCAGGTGCGGTTGGTGACACACTTGGACGTCGATGATGCGCAGGTGGAGTTTGCGGTTGGGGTTTTTGAGAGGGTGAGGGGGTAGGGGAGGGCGGGGACATGCTGCTGCAACGGATTGTCGACGACTTCGCCCGCGGCCTTGAGGCCGCCGACGCACGCCGCCCTCAATGCAAGACCTATCTTCCGGGGATTGGTCCGCATGAGGAGCCGGCAGTGGTCAAGCTCGTGCTCGCCGAGATGCGCGCGATGGATGCGGACGCATATGCGGGTGCCACTGTGGAAGTGCCGTACGGCGTGCTGGACGCCTCCTGCGACCTGTGCCTGACGCCAATCGATGGCGTGGGACCGCAATGGGGTTGGGCGATCGAGGTCAAGGCCGCTCGTGCGCTCCGCAACAACGGGCAACCGGCGGAGGAGGTGCTCAAACACCTGCTCTCCCCGTTCGCCGAGGATCGGAGCGCGCTCTCTGACTGTGAGAAGGTGCTGGCCTTCCGCGCCACTCAGCGGCACGCGCTCCTGGTCTACGGCTACGACTACCCGTCGCGTCCGCTCTCAGCGTTGGTCGACGCTCTGGACCTTCTCATTGCCAGGCGTGTACGCGTCACGGAGCGGGTCGAGGCGCCCTTCGGAAACCTGGTGCATCCGCGTCATCAGCGGGGTCAGGTCCTCGCATGGGCGGTTGAACGGGTGTAGGCCGCCTCTCACGGGACCGGTGAGCAGCCCCCGGCACAACGGGCGCGGCTCGTCATCGGCGCGCTCGTGACGGATCGGCCTCGCCTCAGTCGCAGCTCGCCAAACCCAAAGCGGCCGCGTCGCGTCGCGCGGTCGACACCTTCGTCCCCGTCTGGGGAGACCCCGCCCAGGTCGAGCCGCTCCTACGCGCCGTCTGCACCGCGCTCGCCGACGCGCCGTGTGATGCCGCGGGGTTCGATCCAAACGTGCGGTGACGCGGGCGGAGCGGGCCTGCGCCGCCGCACCGACAGCCCGAGCCCTCCGAAGACCAACACCAGCGCCGCCGCACCGCCGCCACATCCGGTGGGCTCCTCGACAGGGCAGTCGGGATCGGCCTCGGGCACCGTAGGGCAGTCCTCGTAGACTGACCATTGATCACATCGTTCTATTCCCACCTGGAAAGCGCCGAAGTCGGGCGACGATCGGCACGATCGGCGCGACCCTCTCCCAGCCCCGCGCAAGGATGATCATCCCGGGCGGGCCTCCCGAGGACTTCCCGACGTACCCACC
>Ga0164294_10005784_pt1 | contig 10603 bp, 10 predicted proteins | sample GEODES005metaG_FD_111479 | JGI IMG/M metagenome (GOLD analysis project Ga0164294, IMG submission 111479) | Oligotrophic lake water microbial communities from Sparkling Lake, Wisconsin, USA - GEODES005 metaG | ecosystem: Environmental > Aquatic > Freshwater > Lake | place: USA: Sparkling Lake...
CGGTTGATGTGGTCGCGGTCGGTTTCGGTGAGGCTTTGGATGGTCATGCGCTCGATGAGCACCTCGAGGGTGGCGCGATGGAGGTCGTCCAGATTGGTCCAGGGTTGTTCACCCTTGCGGACGCGATCCATGGAGGGTGCGTAGTTGGCGCGCCAGGCGTCGACAAGGGCGGGCCAGTCGGCGGTGATGTTGCGGGTGGCGGCGTAGGCGGAGAGGTCGTCGATCAGGCTGGTGCGCCAGTCGACGACGGTGCCGAAGGTGTCGAAGAGAATGGCCCTGGGCGGTCGGGGTTGCGACGTTGTCATCTGGTGCGCTCCACGAAATCGAGGAACCGCTCCACGAAATCGAGGAACACTGCGATATTGCGGGGGCGCGGAATTGGTGCCAGGCCCACGGAGATGGGCTAGCTACCGATGAACTGGTCGAATGCCCACTGGTACTGCGCCGGCACCACCTCGACGCCGCACTGGCTCTGCAATGTCCCGAGCGGGGCCAGGATCGCCTTGAACTCGGCATATTGGGCCGGATTTGACGCGGCGTATGCCTGTAGGGTGGCCTCGGCCTGAGGACGCGGCTGCAGGGCCGCCGTCATCAGCGCTTTGTTGCCGGCGGGATTGCTGTTCAAGTAGTTCTGGGCTTGCTTGGTAACCGCTGCGACGGCGCTGTCCACGCCGGCTGGACTGCAGTCCGGAGCGGCAGCGGCCACCGGAACGGTGATACCGGCGGCGAGGCCGCCGGCAATCAGGGTGCCCGCGCAGATGCGGGCAATGCGGGACGCATCACCGGGGATCATGGACGAACCTCCAAATTGTAAGTTTTGGTATCACTGAGTGCAGTCGTCCCGCAGAGAGCAAACGTTACCTGCGGTACGGTCCCAGGTAAATAAACACTGTTCAGCGGTGCAGAGCCGCCCGAAGGGCGGCCAGGCCGCGAGCACTGGCCGCCGTGGCGGTCGGCACCACACCGACGTAACCGAGGTAGCCGTGGACCAGCGTCTCGGCATTATGCAGCTCCACCTCGCCACCCGCGGCGGTCAGCAGTTCGGCGTAGCGGACACCGTCGTCGCGCAGCGGGTCGTGCCCCGCGACGGCCACGTAGGCGGGTGGCAGTCCGGCCAGATCCCCCGCGCGGCCGGGGGCCAGTGTGGCCGGGGGATCGGCCGGGTCGAGATGGCCGGCGTACCAGTGGGTGAACGCCGCCATGGCATCGCCGTCGAGCACGGGCGCGTCGGCATTCTCGGCGAACGACGGCAGTGAGGTGTCCCACATCGTCGCCGGGTACCACAGCAACTGGAACGCCAGGTCCGGCCCATCGCCGGATCGGGCCGCATCCCGGGCCAGTTGCGCCACGACTGCCGCAAGGTTGCCGCCGGCCGAATCCCCGGCCACCGCGAACCGGGAGGAGTCCGCGCCGAACTCCCCGGCATGATCGGCCACCCACCGGGTGGCGGCCCAGGCATCCTCGACGGCGGCGGGGTAGGGGTGTTCGGGGGCCAGTCGGTAGTCGACCGACACCACCACGGATGCTGCGCCGACGGCATGGTCGCGGGCCGTGGCGTCATGAGTGTCCAGATCGCCGAGGGCGAATCCACCGCCATGGAAGAACATGGTCACGGGGTGTGCGGCTGCCTCGGCGCTATCATCGGGCCAGTAGACCCTGATGGGGATCGGTCCGGCGGGCCCGTCGATGCGGAAGTCTTCGACTCTGAGGTCGGGATGCATTGGCCTGCGGGGTAATTCGCGCAAACCGCGTCGGGCGGCTTCAATGCCTTCGTTGACGGTCAGCCGGAATGGAACTGCGTCCAGTACCTTCTGCAGGATGGCATCAACCGGTGGTGTGTCGTGGGCCATGAACACACGGTACGCAGGCGCCTCAGGTGCGGTGCTGCTCTGGTGGGCGGCCGGAGTCGCTGCGGCGGTGGGTTACGGGATCTTTCTGACGCTCGCCGCAGCGAGGCTGCCGTCCGGTGCCGATCTCACCGGCCAGTTCTGGTTGCAGCCGATGGCGAAGGCCGCGATGGCGATCCTGCTGGCGGTGGCGGCATCACGGCATCCGATCGACCGAGAGCGCCACTGGCTAATGGGCGCGTTGATGTTGTCCGCACTCGGCGACTTTTTACTGGCCATCCCCTGGTGGACTCCGGCGTTCGTTTGCGGTCTCGGTGCGTTTCTGTTCGCTCACCTGTGTTATCTCGGCGCTCTGCTGCCGCTGCGCGGAAACTTTGGTCCTGCGCGACTGGCGATTGCGGCCGTGGTCGTCCTCGCCTGCGTGAGCGCGCTGGTCCGGTTCTGGCCGATCCTGGCGACCGATGGACTCACCATTCCGGTGACGGTCTACGTCACCGTGTTGGGCGCGATGGTCTGTTCGGCTCTGGTCGCTCGGCTACCCACTGTGTGGACGGCCGTGGGTGCGGTGATGTTCGCGGTGTCGGACGCCATGATCGGCGTCGGCCAGTTCGCGGTTGGATCGCAGTTGTTGGAACTGCCGATCTGGTGGGTCTACGCAGCGTCGCAGGTGCTGATCACGGCCGGTTTTTTCGTCGGCCGCAATCGGGCCTGAGCATCTCGCCGGCGTAGGTGGCGCGCCAACGTCAGTGCAGGAACCAGATGGCCACACACATCAGCAGCATCGCGAGGGCGGGCAAGGATTTGGTCAGCGGGTCCTTGACTTTGGCGTGCATCGCGAGTGCGCCGACCATCAGTCCGGCCACGACCAGTGCTGGCAGGCGGACGAGGTCAGGAGACTTCACCCAGATGCCGAGGAGCAGCAGTATCGCCGAGCCCACCTTGAGGATGCCGACCACGTAGAAGGTCCAGTCCGGCAGACCGTAGGTGGCGAATTCTTCCTTGAGTGACTGCGCCGAGCCGCCCCGATAGGCCGTCGACGCCTTGGCACGTACCAACCAGACGTTGAGTAGGCCGAGTGCGACAATAACTTGGAGGGCCGTTGAAATCGCGAAAGTTGACATGTGCTGCCTTCACTGCCGAGTTGCGTCGAGCAGTTCAACCATAGTGGATCGGAACTGAGGACATGACGAACTCGCTCTACCAGGTAGCCAAAGTGCTGTCGATCGTGTTGTTCCTGTACTACGGGCTCGCCGTGCTGTTCTCCAACGCGATGGTCACCGAGTTCGAGCGCTACGGGCTGATCAGGTTCCGCAAACTCACCGGTATCCTCGAGGTGCTCGGTGCGCTGGGATTGCTGCTCGGCTACCTGCTGCCGCCACTGGTCGTCGCCGCGTCGGGCGGATTAACCCTGCTGATGATCGGGGGAGTCATCGTTCGCCTCAAGTCCGGCGATTCCCTGGTGGACTCACTGCCTGCGACGGTGATGGGTCTCATTAACGCCTTCATCTTCCTCTACGCGACCGGTCTTGTCGCCCCGTAGCACTGACCAGGTGAGCACACCCGGCCGGCCCGCTGCCGCACATGAGCCGGTCGCGCGGGTACTGCCGATGCTTTCGGTGCCGCACCTGGACCGCGAGTTCGACTATCTGGTGGCAGCCGAGCAGTCCGACGACGCGCAGCCGGGGGTGCGGGTTCGGGTGCGCTTTCACGGCCGGTTGGTCGATGCCTTCGTGCTTGAACGCCGCTCGGGCACCGACCATGTTGGTCCGTTGGGGTGGCTGGACCGGGTGATTTCCGCGGAGCCGGTCCTCACACCAGAGGTGCGTCGACTTGTCGACGCGGTCGCCGCCCGTTATGCCGGAACCCGCCCGGATGTGCTGCGCCTGGCGGTGCCGCCCCGCCACGCGGCGGCAGAGAAAACCCAACTCCAGGTGTGCCCGCTGCCCGTGGTCGATCCGGTCGACGCGTCGGGGTGGACTCGGTACGTCGGCGGCGCCAAATTCCTCGACGCCCTGCAGGAGGGCCGCGCGGCCCGCGCGGTATGGCAAGCCCTGCCGTCCGAACAGTGGAGCGTGCGCCTGGCCGAGGCCGCTGCCGCAACCATCAGCGGCGGCCACGGCGTGTTAATCGTCGTTCCCGATCAGCGGGACATCGACGTGATGCTGCCGGCCGCCACCGCGTTGATCGACGAGTCCGCGGTGGTGGCACTCGCCGCCGGGATGGGCCCGTCGGCCCGGTACCGACGTTGGCTTTCGGTGCTGCGCGGACAGGCGCGGCTGGTGATCGGCACCCGCAGTGCGGTTTTCGCTCCGGTGGACAAGCTCGGTCTGGTCATCGTCTGGGATGACGGCGACGAAAGCCTCGCTGAACCTCGCGCGCCGTACCCGCATGCCCGGGAGGTCGCCATGCTGCGTGCCCACCAGTTGCGGTGCGCGGCTCTGATTGGCGGTTACTCCCGCACCGCCGAGGCCCACGCGTTGGTCGCCACCGGATGGGCGCACGATCTGGTGGCGCCTCGGCCGGTCGTCCGCGCTGAGGCGCCCCGCGTCATCGCACTCGATGACACCGGGTACGCCGAAGAACGCGACCCCGCGGCGCGGACCGCACGACTTCCGTCGGTGGCCCTTCGCACCGCTCGCGCCGCGCTGGACCGGGGCACACCGGTCCTCATCCAGGTACCGCGCCGCGGCTATGTGCCGTCGGTCGCGTGTGGCCGGTGCCGCACCATCGCGCGCTGCCGACACTGCATGGGCCCACTGGCGCTGTCGGATCGCGATGCCGACGGGGCGGTGTGCCGGTGGTGTGGGCGCATCGACACCGGTGTGAAGTGCCGGCGCTGCGGTGCCGGGGAGGTGCGCGCGGTGGTGGTCGGTGCCCGCCGAACCGCCGAGGAACTGGGCCGGGCGTTCGCCGGTGTATCCGTCATCACCTCGGCCGGCGACTCCGTCCACTCTGAGATCGGAGCCGGTCCCGCGTTGGTGGTGGCCACTCCGGGAGCCGAACCACGGGCACCCGATGGGTATGGTGCAGCCCTGTTGCTGGACAGTTGGTCGCTGCTGGGGCGGCAGGATCTGCGCGCCGCGGAGGACACCCTGCGCCGGTGGATGTCGGCGGCCGCACAGGTGCATTCCCGCGCGGCGGGCGGCGTCGTCGTCGTGGTCGCCGAATCGGCGATCCCGACCGTCCAGGCGTTCATCAAGTGGGATCCGGTGGGTCATGCCGAAGCAGAACTCGCCGGGCGCAGTACGGTCGGCCTACCGCCGGCCGTACATATCGCCGCCGTCGACGGAGCCTCGGACGCTGTCGCCGCACTTCTGGCCCAGGCGACGCTTCCCGACGACGTCGACGTGCTGGGCCCGGTGGATCTGCCGCCCGGTGTGCGGCGCCCACCAGCCACCGCGGTCGAAGACCATGTCATCCGCATGCTGATCCGGGCACGCCGAGAGGAAGGCCTCGCCCTGGCGGCCGCCCTCCGGCAGGCGACCGCCTTCACCAGTGCCCGCCACGACCATGAAGCGGTCCGAGTGCAGATCGACCCCCTGCATATTGGTTGAGACGCGGGGGGGCTAAACCGCGAGCGAGCACGCTAGGCTGACGATTCGGTTCCTCGGGGGAGGTCGCGTGCGGGCAGTCAAGCGAGTCGTAATGCGATTGGTTCTGCTGCTGTTCCTGGGACTGGGGCTGCTGTGGCCGGTCGTGTTCGACGGCGTGCCCTCCGATGGTGGCGCCACCTCCGATCCGGTCGTCTTCTCCGACGTGCGCGCCGACTTCGCCGTGGACAGCGACGGTCTGATGTGGGCCGACGAGATCATCACCGCTGAGTTCCCGGGTGGCCGACACGGCATTTTCCGGTTCTGGGATATCGCTAATCGCAACAACTCTCATCTTCGTCAGATCCCCGAGGTCGACGAACTCTCTCTTGACGGCCAGCCGGTGCCCTACGAGTTGCTCTGGCAGTCCAACGATCGGTTCCTGGTGGCCAAAATCGGCGATCCGAACAGTTACGTGCCTCCGGGAACGCACGTCTACCGAATCCGCTACCGGGTCCCGGGGGTTCTTGATCCGGGTGACACCGGTGCAACGGAGGACTTCGCCTCCTCGGTCGGTGATCCGTCAGCACCCTCGGTGTTGTTCTGGAACGTCATCGCCCCGGGTTGGAGCAACCAGATCGACCGGGCCCAAATCTCGGTGTCGCTGCCCGCACGGGTGACCGGAGCGCAGTGCTCAGTGGGTGCGGATCTGGGCCGCGGTTGCGACGGACTGACCATTGCCGGAAATGCGGTAACGCTGTCAGCCCTTGACCTGCCGCCGCGCACGCCGATCACGCTGCGGGCGGGTGTCGATCTGCCGACTCCGCCGCGGGCTGAGGTGCCGTGGTCCGTGCGTTGGGATCCGGTGCTGGGCCGATCGGTGCCGGTGGTGGTGTGGCTTGCCGGGCTTACCGCCGCGGCCGGACTCGGGGCGTTCCTCTGGTGGCGGACCACCGTGGAACCGTCACCGGGATTTCCGCTGCACTACGCCCCGCCGAAGGGCCTCGGGCCAGTGCAGTGCGAGTACATCCGCACCGAACAAGTGCCGGAGGAGGGTCTGACCGCCACCTTGCTCTACCTGGCGGACCGCGGGCTGCTCTCACTGGATCAGGACGGCAAGAAGAAATGGACGGTACATAGTGTCGGTGATTCCGGCGCGGGGGCCGGCAGTGTCGGTGATGCCGGCGCGTGGACCGACAGTGTCGGTGATGCCGGCGCGTGGGCCGACGTGGATCCGGTCAGCGGCGCCGTCAGCTCAGCGCTCGGGCTGGAAGTTCACGGATCGAGGTTCCACGCCAACGGAGGTGTCGCCGCCGGCCGCAGGCTCACCGCCGCCAAGGAAGCCATGACTTCCGCAACGAAACAGTGGGCACTCGGGGAACGCCTGATTGCCAAACACCCGTCGGAGTTATGGCTTCGGGTCGCCAATATCGCGGCACTGGCGCTGACGGTCGTGGGATTCATGAGGGTGTTTTTCCCGATCACGTTGTGGGGATTGCCTTTTGCGGTTTTCTTCCTGCTGTCGACGCGGGTGTGGACTCCCGGAATCGGACTTCGTCGCACCGCCACCGGCCGCCAGCTGTGGTCGGAGGTCGGCGGTTTCCACCGCATGCTTGCCACCGATTCCGCGGAGTCGCGCTTCGACTTCTCTGCCCGCAAGGATCTCTACACCGCCTACATCCCGTTTGCGGTCGCCAGCGGTACCGCCGCGTTGTGGGCGGCGAAGTACCAGGCAGCCACCGGGCAGGTACCTCCACAGCCCGGCTGGTACCACTCGTCGTCGGGTACCGGTGGGAGCTCGTCGGGGTCGGGGGATGCTAGTTTCGACAGCTTCGAGTCGGCCCTATCGTCATCGATCGGCGCTTACACCGCGTCGCAGTCATCCTCGTCATCAAGCGGCGGTGGCGGCGGTGGCGGTGGGGGCGGTGGCGGCGGTGGCGGCGGTGGCGGAGGAGGAGGCGGTTCATGGTGACCTTTGTTCTGATTGTGGCATTGGTGATCGCGGTGGCGGTGCTGATCGGATTCGTGCTCGGCTACAACAAACTCCGGGCTGCCGATGTCCAGGTCGACGAGGCCCTCGGCGGAATCGACGTGCAACTCACCCGGCGCGCGGCACTGATCCCGAGCCTGGTCAGCACCGTGGGGAGTTTTGCCGCCCACGAGAAGGCCGTCCTGGGACATATTGCAGACGCGCAAACCGCCCTGACCGCCGCCACGTCCGGCAAGTCGGTGACCCAACGCAGTTGCGCGGAGCGGCAGTTCGAGACCGCCGTCGGACAGGTGTTGGCACTCGGTCAGACCTATCCGCAACTGAACTCGTCGACCAACTTCCTGAATCTGCAAAACAACCTCGCCGACACCGAAGATAAACTCGCTTTCGCCCGGCAGTACTACAACGACTCCGCAGCCACCGTCAACCGGTTGCGGACCACCATCCCGTGGATGTTCGTCGCGCCGATGGCGGGTGTGCCGGAGCGGGAGTTCTATCACGTGCCGAAGGTCTGAATGCGCATTCTCTTCGCCGGCACTCCGGCGCCGGCACTCCCGTCGTTGCGGCGACTGATCGACTCGCCCAGTCATGACGTCGTGGCGGTCCTGACCCGCCCGGATGCCCCGACGGGCCGCCGGGGCACGCCGATGCCGTCGCCGGTGGCGCAACTGGCTCTCGACGCCGGGATCGCAGTGCTGCGACCACCTCGGCCCAACTCGAGCGACGTCATCGACGAGATCACCGCACTCGCCCCGGATTGTTGCGCCGTGGTGGCCTACGGCGCGCTGCTCGGAGCGGAACTGCTGGCGGTACCGATGCACGGATGGGTAAACCTGCATTTCTCACTGTTGCCGGCCTGGCGAGGTGCGGCTCCGGTTCAAGCGGCCATCGCCGCGGGCGATTCCGTCACCGGAGCAACGACATTCAGGATTGAACTCGCGTTGGACTCAGGGCCGGTATTCGGAATCGTGACCGAGACCATCCGCGCCGACGATACTGCGGGAGAGCTTTTGGACCGATTGGCCCTCTCGGGTGCGGCGCTGTTGGAAACCACCCTGGACGGGATTGCCGACAGGTCAATCACGCCGGTGCCACAGCCCTGCGAGGGTGTGAGCATGGCACCGAAGGTCTCGGTGGACGAGGCCCGGATCCGCTGGGACCTGCCCGCGCATGTCATCGAGCGTCGTATCCGGGCGATGACGCCGAATCCGGGTGCCTGGACGATGATCGGGGACATGCGTATCAAAGTCGGTCCGGTCAGTGTCAAGGAATCTGGCGATACGGCCGAACCCGGCGTGATCATGGCTGAGAGAACACGGGTACTGGTCGGGACCGGATCGGTTCCGGTTCAACTCGGTCAGATCCAGCCGCCCGGGAAAAAGCCCATGGCTGCGGCAGACTGGGTGCGCGGTGCTCGTCTCGATTCGGCAGTCCGGACGACGTGACCCGACCACCGGGTGATCGCAGCGGCAGGCGTCCGCGGCGAGCGCAGCTGGACCCCGCCCGCCGAGCGGCATTCGACGTGCTGCGTGCGGTCTCCGAGCGCGACGCCTACGCCAACCTGGTGCTGCCAACGCTGCTCTCCGAGCGCGGCATCACCGGCCGGGACGCGGCATTTGCGACCGAACTGGCCTACGGCACCTGCCGTACCCGCGGGACGCTCGACGCTGTGATCGCCACAGCGGCCGGCCGGCCGATCGATCAGATCGACTCGGTATTGCTGGACCTGCTACGACTCGGCGCCTATCAATTGTTGCGCACCAATGTCGCCATGCACGCCGCGGTCTCGACCACCGTGGAGCAGGCCGGACTCGAATTCGATTCGGTACGTGCGGGTTTCGTCAACGGTGTGCTGCGCACCATCTCCAAGCGTGACGAGCAGTCGTGGTTGGCGGAACTGGCACCGCCTGCCGATACCGATCCCGTCGGTCATGCTGCGTTCATCCACGCCCATCCACGCTGGATCGCGCAGGCATTCGCCGACGCTCTCGGCGTCGATGCCGGCGAGCTCGACGCGGCTTTGGCTGCCGACGATGCGCGACCGGCGGTTCATCTGGCTGCCAGACCCGGTGCCGTCAGTGCTGCGGAGCTTGCCGCGACCGTCGGCGGTGAGGTCGGTCGGTACTCGCCCTACGCGGTGTACCTCGGCGGCGGTGACCCCGGCGGGCTGGCCGCGATTCGGGACGGTGTGGCACTGGTCCAGGATGAGGGCAGTCAGTTGGTGGCACGGGCACTGACGCTGGCCCCGGTACTCGGTACCGACGGCGGACGTTGGCTCGATCTGTGCTCGGGCCCAGGCGGAAAGACGGCCCTGATCGCCGCGATCGCCGCCCAGCAGGGCGCGTCGGTCACCGCGGTCGAACCCAATCCGCGCCGGGCCGAGATGGTGCAGCAGAACACCCGCGGACTGCTGGTGGAAGTCCTGCGCGTCGACGGTCGTGAGACTGCGCTGGCACCCGGTGGATTCGACCGCGTGCTCGTTGACGCGCCCTGCACCGGCCTCGGCGCTTTGCGGCGGCGCCCGGAAGCGCGGTGGCGGCGCACCCCGGCTGATGTTCCGGTCCTGGCCGCACTGCAGCGTGAATTGCTGGCGGCGGCTATTGATCTGACTCGACCGGGCGGTGTCGTGCTCTACGCGACGTGTTCGCCGCATCTGGTGGAGACCGTGGGCGTTGTCTCCGACGCGCTGCGCCGCTATCCGGTGTCCGCCCTGGACGCCCGACCACTCTTTGCGCCGGTCGATAACCTCGGTGCCGGGCCGTACGCGCAACTGTGGCCCCACCGGCACGGAACCGACGCGATGTTCACCGCGGCGTTGCGCAAAAATGCCTGAGTCGTAAGCCCTACAGTGACAGCTATGGCAACACCGACCCGGCCGATGATCGCGCCGTCGATCCTGTCCGCCGACTTCGCCTGGTTGGCCAGGGAGGCTGCGGCCGTCGACGGTGCCGACTGGTTGCACGTTGACGTGATGGACGCACACTTCGTGCCGAATCTCACCCTGGGATTGCCCGTGGTCGAGAGCTTGCTCAAGGCGACCGACATCCCGATGGACTGCCATCTGATGATTACCGATCCGGGCCGGTGGGCGCCAGGTTACGCCGAGGCCGGCGCTTACAACGTGACCTTTCACGCCGAGGCGACCGACGATCCGGTCGCGGTGGCGCGTGACATCCGTGCTGCTGGTGCCAAGGCGGGGTTGTCGGTCAAGCCCGGCACGCCGATCGAGCCGTACC
>Ga0164294_10005785_pt1 | contig 10603 bp, 9 predicted proteins | sample GEODES005metaG_FD_111479 | JGI IMG/M metagenome (GOLD analysis project Ga0164294, IMG submission 111479) | Oligotrophic lake water microbial communities from Sparkling Lake, Wisconsin, USA - GEODES005 metaG | ecosystem: Environmental > Aquatic > Freshwater > Lake | place: USA: Sparkling Lake...
GCACGATCGTTGACGGCCTGGAAGTCGATATTCGGTGCGGCGTTTCGCAATTGGTACAACATGCCGACCTCGGTGGCCACCAGTACTTGCTTCGCGTGCGAGGTCCGGGCGGCATCCAGCATGCCGCCGGTAGACAGGATCTTCACCCGATCTTCGGGAAACGCGCCCTCCCCTGCCAGGTACAACGCCGAGGTGGCGCAACCACATTCGGGATGCACATACAGTTCGGCGTCAGGGTGGCTGCGCGCCTGGGCGGCGAGTTCGTCACCGTTGATACCGGCGTGGACGTGGCACTCCCCGGCCCAGATGTGCAGGTTCGTTCGGCCGGTCATGCGACGGACGTGGGCACCGAGGAACTGGTCCGGACAGAACAGCACCTCACGGTCAGCCGGAATGGAATTGACGACCTCGACGGCATTCGATGAGGTGCAGCAGATGTCGGTCAGCGCCTTCACCGCGGCGGTGGTGTTGACGTAGGAGACCACGACGGCGCCGGGGTGCTCGTCCTTCCAGGCCCGTAGGTCCTCGGCGGTGATGGAATCGGCCAGCGAGCAACCGGCCCGCTGATCGGGGATCAGAACGGTCTTGGTAGGGCTGAGGATCTTCGCGGTCTCGGCCATGAAATGCACGCCGCAGAACACGATGGTGTCCTCGGGCGCCTCGGCGGCGATCCGCGACAAGGCCAGGGAGTCACCGACGTGATCGGCGACGTCCTGGATGGCCGGCAACTGATAGTTGTGCGCCAGGATGGTCGCGCCGCGCAGGTCGGCCAGCCGGCGGATTTCGGCGGCCCATCGCGCATCACCGGCCACCCCGGTGTAGCCACGGGGGCCGTCAACGATCCCGGCGGCCAGCACGGAATCGGTGCGATCAGCGACGGTCATCGCCGCCTCCTGTCTGGCGTCCGAGGTTTTCGACTTATAATCGAAAACATGAGCAATACTAGCACTGAACACGAAGTGCTGGCTGTCGTATTCCAGGTGCGCGAATTCACTTCCCGCAAACCCGGGCTTCACGTGCTGTTATGGCAGCGGGCCCTGTCCCCGCAGCGCGGCAGATGGTCGTTGCCCGGCGGCCGGCTCGGCATGGGCGAAGATCTCACCGCGTCGGTGCGCCGCCAACTCGCCGAGAAGGTCGATCTGCGCGAGGTCGCGCACCTGGAACAACTGGCGGTGTTCTCCGATCCGGCTCGGGTGCCGGACGCCCGCGTCGTCGCGTCCACCTACCTGGGCCTGGTGCCCTCCCCCGCAACGCCGGAACTGCCGTCAGACACCCGCTGGCACCCGGTAGGCGATCTACCACCGATGGCCTTCGACCACGGACCGATGGTGTCCTACGCGCGTTCCCGGCTTGCCGCCAAACTGTCCTACACAAACATCGGATTCGCCCTGGCGCCAAAGGAATTCGCCCTTTCAGGACTGCGCGACATTTACGGCGCTGCCCTGGGGTATCAGGTCGATGCGACGAACCTGCAACGGGTTTTGGCGCGACGCGGCGTGATCACCCCCACCGGCACCACCGCACACCCCGGCCGCAGTGGCGGTCGGCCGGCGGCGCTCTACCGGTTCACCGAGTCTCAGTTACGGGTCACCGACGAGTTCGCCGCGCTGCGTCCACCCAGCTGACATCTCAGCTTCTTTGAGGCCACGTGCGCTATTATGATTTTCTCAGGTTTCGACAGCACGATTCTCGTGGACAAGGGTGGATATGACGCTGGCCATTGGGGCACTTCGTCCCGAGTGGATCGGCCGTGCGCCGCATGAGGAGCTACAGCGCGCCGGACGGCCCGTGCTTCCGTCACAGGATCCGTTCTACGAGCCGCCGGCGGGGTTCCACCATGCCGCCCCCGGCACGGTGCTGCGGTCCCGCGACGTCGCGCTGGGCTTTCTGGGTCTGATCCCCCAGCGGGTCACCGCGACCCAGTTGCTCTACCGGACCAGTGACCGCAATGGATCCCCGGAGGCAACCGTCACCACGGTGCTGGTGCCCGCCAGTCATTCCCGGACCCAACCCCGCCACGTGGTGTCCTATCAGTGCGCCATTGACGCCATCTCGTCGCGGTGCTTCCCCTCCTACGCCATGCGCCGACGGTCCAGGGCCCTCGGTTCGCTGGCCCAACTCGAATACCTGTTGGTCGCGGCGGCACTCGCCGAGGGTTGGGTGGTCTCGGTGCCCGACCACGAGGGTCCGGACGGCATGTGGGGCGCACCGCTGGAGCCGGGCTACCGAGTGCTGGACGGACTGCGCGCCACGTTGAGCTTTGATCACTTCGGGCTCGCACCCGACAGCAAGGTCGGGCTGTGGGGATACTCCGGGGGCGGGCTTGCCAGCGCCTGGGCGGCAGAGGTGCACGCGGACTATGCACCCGAGCTCAACATCGTTGGCGCCGTTCTGGGCTCGCCAGTAGGCGATCTTGGCAACACGTTCCGCCGACTCAACGGCTCGTACATGGCGGCACTGCCCGCGATGGTCGTTTCAGCTCTGGCGAAGACCTTCCCGGACCTGGGCCGCGTCATCACCGAGCACGCCACTGACCATGGCCGCGCGAAACTGAAGGACCTGGAGCGGATGACCACCATGGAGGCGATCGTCCGGCTGTTCCGAACCGATATGGATGACTGGGTGCATCCGCCACTGGCCGATGTCCTGGACCTGCCAGAGGTGCGGGAAGTGTTCGAGGCCATCAGACTCGGCGGGACAGCGCCGACACTTCCCGTGCTCATCGTGCAGGCCGTTCACGACTCGATCATCGCCGTCGAGGACATCGACGCCCTGGCCGACCTCTACTCCCGGGGCGGCACTCGGGTCACCTATCACCGGGACATGTTCAGCGAGCACATGCTGCTGCACCCGATGTCGGCGCCGATGACACTGCGTTGGCTGACCGACCGGTTCGCCGAGCGGCCATTGGACGCCCACCTCATCCGGACGAAGTGGCCGACGCTGCTCAACCCGATCACCTACGGGGGTATGTGGCGCCTAGGCGGGATAGTCGCCCGAGTCGCCGCCGGCGGACGGGTGGGGTTCCGCCCGCTTTAGAAAGTCGGGCCGATCGGTTGTGGTGCCTGCGGCCACCGATCATCGTCGACCGGCCAGGCACCGAGATCATCGCGCGGGGCAGCCGCCGCCAACAATGCGTACACCAATGCCGCCAGGGCGGCCGGCAGTAACAGCGTGACCGCGATCTGCGACGGCCCCTGACCGAAGAACACCGGTGGTGCCTCGGTGAAGTAGTGCACCCGGTTCTGCGGACTCAACTGAAGTCCCTGTCGGTCCGGGCTGCCGTAGCGCCAGTGCACGAGCGTGGCGCCCGTACCCGCCGCAGCCGCCCCGGCCGCGAGCAGGCCGATCCATAGCGCCGCGGCAAGGGTTGGGCCCCGATGCGCCCGCCATTGCCACACCAGCACCGACGAGCAGACCGCCAGCATGCACAGCAGCCCGGTGAGCATGGCGGCCGCGACGAACAGATTGTCGGCCTCAGCACCGAGGAAGGCTTCCACCTGCTCGCCGGATCGGGCCAGTGCGGTGATGGTATGGATCGGCGGGGCGATCCACGCCCACAGCGCGCCGACGGCTGCACCGGATATCGTCAGTGCCACCACAACAATCACTGCCGCAGCGGTCTTGGACCGCCGGGGCTGGACGATCGTCACGGGTCTCGTCATTTCGTGATGTCCAGGTCTTCAGAGTCCACTCGCCCGTGCCGGGAGCATTGTGCCCACCAGCCGTCAGGTCGCACCTGCACCACCATCCGCCGGCCGCACTCGGCGCAGTATCGCGGCGGCTCCAGGCCCAACCGCGCCGCGAGGGGGACGACATCGCCCACCGGCGATCCGGTGTAGCTGTCGCCTACCGTCGCTCCGGTGTAGACGTCGTAGATGCCCGCACCGATCGGCGCCGGAAGATCCGCGACCATCAACGGTTACAGGGTGGCATTGAGCGCTTTGATCGGCATCTGCAGATCGCTCAGCAACTCCAGGTCCGCCTCGGCGGGCCGGCCCAGCGTGGTCAGATAGTTGCCGACGATCACCGCGTTGATACCGCCCAGGATGCCGCGCTTGGCGCCGAGATCTCCCAGGGTGATCTCCCGGCCGCCGGCGAATCGAAGCATGGTGCGCGGCAACGCAAGTCGGAATGCCGCAACGGCTTTGAGCGCCTCAGCGGCCGGCATCACCTCGAGGTCACCGAACGGCGTGCCGGGGCGCGGATTGAGGAAGTTCAGCGGTACCTCATCGGGATCGAGTGCGGCCAGATCGGCGGCGAACTCGGCGCGCTGCTCAAGGGTCTCCCCCATTCCCAGGATTCCTCCACAGCACACCTGGATGCCGGCGTCGCGCACCATCGCCAGCGTGTCCCGGCGCTCTTCCCAGGTATGGGTGGTGACCACATTGGTGAAGAAGGACCGCGCCGTCTCGAGGTTGTGGTTGTAGCGATGCACGCCCATCTCGGCGAGGCGATTTACCTGCTCCTGAGTCAGCATGCCCAGCGAGCAGGCGATGTGGATCTCGACCTCGTTGCGGATGGCCTCAATACCCGCGGCGACCTGAGCCAGCAGACGTTCGTCGGGTCCGCGAACCGCAGCGACGATGCAGAACTCGGTGGCACCGGACTTGGCGGTCTGCTTGGCTGCCTCGACCAGGCTCGGGATATCCAGCCACGCACTGCGCACCGGGGAGGCGAACAGCCCGGATTGTGCACAGAAGTGACAGTCCTCCGGGCAGCCGCCGGTCTTGAGGCTGATGATGCCCTCGACCTCCACGTCCGGGCCGCACCAGCGCATCCGGACCTCGTGGGCCAGACCCAGCAGTTCCTCGAGCTGGTCGTCGGGGAGCTGCAGGACGGCGAGCACCTGATCGCGGGAGAGCCCCTCACCGCGTTCGAGTACCTGCTCGCGGGCTTGATTCAGGATGTCGACGGCTGCCTGTGTCACGCAGGTCAGGCTAGTGCACGCGCCGGGCCGGCCGAAAACCCACTCGATCAGGCGCGCCGCGTCAGGTGAGTCCGGTAAACCAGACTGGGTCGAATGCGGTCCAGGCCATCGCGGCGAAGTCCCTCGGGGACAACGCGGCCGCGCCGGCGGGCAGCACCGCCCGCACCGGCGCGAGCCGCTCAAGGGCGTCACGATTGAACTCTTCCGCCGCACCCGGGGCGTCCGGCCAGGAACCGATCACCAGGCCGACCACGGAAATCCCCCTGATGTGCAGGGCTTCCAGCGTCAGGGCGGTGTGATTGAGAGTGCCGAGGCCCGCTTCACAGACCACCAGGACCGGCGCGCCGAGCGCAACGGCGAGATCGCGGAGTGTCACGCCCGCATCGGCGATCTCGACCAGCAATCCCCCGGCGCCTTCCACCAGGGTCAGCCGACTCGGACGATCAACTCGGCGCACCGCGGCGAGGAGCTGATCAGCCGTAGGCAGCGGCAGCCCGGCCGCTGCCGCCGCAGCGACCGGGGCCAACGGCTCGGGATAGCGCGCGACCCAGTCCAATTCGGTGACTCCGGCCAGTCGGCCGACCTCGGCAAGGTCGTCATCGCCGTCTCCGGCACCGGATCCGCAGCCGGTTTGAACGGGCTTGCACACCGCGACATCAACTCCAGCGCGACGCGCGTAAGCCGCCACCGCCGCCGTCGCGATGGTCTTGCCCACACCGGTACCGGTACCGGTGACGAACAGGATTGTCATCGGCCGCGGAGCACCTCGGTCAACACGGCGCGGGCCAGGTCGATCTCGTCGCCGGTCAGCGACGCCCGAGCGGTCAGTCGCAACCGGGAAGTTCCGGCGGCAACGGTCGGGGGCCGGAAGCAGCCCACCCGCACCCCGGCCCGAAGGCAGGCGGTCGCGGCAGCCACAGCGGCGTCGGGATCGCCGAGGATTACCGACACCACCGCCGATTCAGGAGTCTCGGACACATCGCAGATCTCGGCCAGGATGCGCGCATTCGCCAGGACCGTCTGCGGCCGCCACGGCTCCTTGCCGAGCACCCGCAGCGCGGCCCAGGCCGCACCGACCGAAGCAGGCGCCAAGCCGGTGTCGAAGATGAACGACCGCGCGCTGTCGATGAGATGATCGCGCACCACCGCCGAGCCGAGCACCGCCCCGCCCTGACTACCCAACGCCTTGGACAACGTCGTCGTCATCACCACATCAGGTGCACCCGCGAGGCCGAGTTCGTGCAGCAGGCCACGGCCACCGGTCCCCCGCACACCCAGCCCGTGTGCCTCATCAACGAGCAGCACCGCGCCATGCACGCGACACACCTCGTGCAGGGGCCGCAGCGGTGCCAGTGCGCCGTCGGTGCTGAACACCGAATCAGTGACTACCAGTGCGCGTTCCTCGTCGCGATCGGCCAGGGCGGCCTCCACTGCGTCGACGTTCCGGTGTAGTGTCACCACGATCCGGGCTCGCGACAGCCGGCAGGCGTCGACCAGGGACGCATGCGACGCCGAATCCGATACCACTAGCGAATCGGGGCCCGAAAGACACACCACCGCACCGAGGTTGGCGGTATAGCCCGACGAGAACACCAACGCGGCCTCGGCGCCGACGAAATCGGCCAACTCCGTCTCGAACTCCTCATGCAACTCGGTGTTACCGGTGACCAGCCGAGAACCGGTCGACCCGCTGCCCCAGGTACGCAACGCCGCAACGCCGCCCTCGATCACCTCGGGATGCTGCGACAGGCCCAGGTAGTCATTGGAGGCCAGATCCACCTCGCAGGCCACCGCCGGCCGGGTCCGCAACGAACGACGCAATCCGGCCAGTCGGCGCTGACGCTCGACGGTGTCGAGCCAGGCCAGCGGGGAGGTGTCGGTACTCGACGTGCCGGCGTTGGGGGGAAGTCCGGGAGCCATCGGTTCCTAGCCTAGAGCCCGCGCCACCGCCACCATGGCGGAGGTAATCCGGTCGACCTCGCCGGGCGTGCAGATGAACGGCGGCATCGCATAGATGAGGTTGCGGAACGGCCGTAGCCAGACGCCGTGATCGATTGCCACGGAGGTGGCCACCTTCATGTCGACGGGGTGACGCATTTCGATCACCCCGATGGCTCCGCACGTTCGGACGTCGGCGACCCCGGGCAGCGCCCGCGCCGGTTCGAGCCCGGTGGCCAAACCCGCGCCGATCTCGGCGACCCGGGACCGCCAGTCTTGCCGCAGCAGCAGTTCCACCGATGCCACCGCCACCGCGCACGCCAGCGCGTTGGCCATGAATGTCGGCCCGTGCATCAGCGCGCCGGCCTCGCCGGTGCTGATCGCGTGTGCGATGGACGACGTACACAGGGTGGCCGCCAAGGTGAGGTAGCCACCGGTGAGCGCTTTGCCGACGCACATGATGTCGGGGGTCACGCGCGCGTGATCGGCGGCAAACATTTCCCCGGTGCGGCCAAAACCGGTCGCGATCTCGTCGAAGATCAGCAGCACGTCGTGGCGGTCGCAGATCGCCCGCAGGTCTGCCAGATAGCGCGGATCGTGGAACCGCATACCGCCGGCGCCCTGGACCACCGGCTCGACGATGACCGCGGCCAGTTCGTCGGCACGCGCGGCCAACTGTGCTTCAAAGGCCGCGACGTACTCCGTGTCGTACGCCGTCGGAACTTGTCCGGCGAACACCTGGGGGGTCAGCACGTCATGCCACAGTGAGTGCATTCCGCCGTCGGGGTCGCACACGCTCATCGGGGTGAAAGTGTCACCGTGATAGCCGCCGCGCCAGGTCATGAGGCGGTGTTTGGAGTGCCGACCGATGCTGCGCCAGTATTGCAACGCCATTTTCGCCGCCACCTCGACGGCCACCGAGCCGGAGTCAGAGAAGAAAACGGCGTCGAGTCCGACCGGCGTGATGTCCACCAGGAGCCCAGCCAGCCGGGCGGCCGGCTCGTGGGTCAGCCCCCCGAACATCACGTGGTTGAGCACCGGCAACTGCCGACTGATTGCCGCATCGAGGTCCGGATGGCCGTGTCCGTGGATCGCCGTCCACCACGACGCCATCGCATCGAGCACGCGAATCTGCGCGCCATCGGAGATCACGGTCAGCCAGGCACCCTGAGCGCACACCGCGACCACCGGGGGGACCGCGTCGGCGCCGAAGGCGCTGTAGGGATGCCAGACGTGTGCGGCATCGATAGCGCTGATCTGTTCCGGGGTCAGCGCCGACACGCAGATCAGCCTAATCCGACGCCATGGTCAGCCTCATCCGACGCCCAGCCCCGGCACCCAGACCCGGCGCCGCGCCGCAGCGGGCCGTTCTCGCCGAATTGGGTAGATTAACGGGCGATCATGTCGACATCAACCCTGTTCCGGCCGCCGCCGGCACCCATTGCGGAGCCGCCGACGCCCGCCGCGGCTGCACCGGTGGCGTATCGCCATGACCTCGACGGCCTGCGCGGTGTCGCGATCGCCTTGGTGGCCGTCTTCCACGTCTGGTTCGGGCGGGTCTCCGGCGGCGTCGACGTCTTTCTGGTGCTGTCGGGATATTTTTTCGGCAGTTCGCTGCTCCGCACAGCGCTGACGCCCGGCACCTCGCTGGCACCGTGGCCCCAGCTCAAACGGCTCGCCCGTCGGCTTCTGCCCGCATTGATCGTGGTGCTCGCCGCCTCCGCGATACTGACCGTCGCGGTGCAGCCCCAGACCCGCTGGGAGTCGTTCGCCGATCAGAGCCTGGCGAGCCTGGGTTACTTCCAGAATTGGGAACTGGCCGCGACCGCGTCGAACTACCTGAGCGCGGGCGAGGCGGTATCGCCACTGCAGCACATCTGGTCGATGTCGGTGCAGGGCCAGTTCTACATCGCCCTGCTCGCCCTGGTGCTGACGCTTGCCGCAGTGGCGCGCAGGCCGCTAGGGGCGCGACTCCGACCGGTGTTCATCGTCCTGCTGAGCATTCTGGCCGTCGCCTCGTTCGGCTACGCGATCGCGGCCCACCACGCCGACCAGGCAACGGCCTACTACGACAGCTTCGCCCGCGCCTGGGAACTGCTTGTCGGCGTCCTGGCGGGCGCGCTGGTGTCCGCTGTCCGGTTGCCGATGTGGCTTCGGACCGTATTGGCAACCGTCGGACTAGCGGCAGTGCTGTCCTGCGGCGCGCTGATCGACGGCGTCACGCAGTTCCCCGGTCCCTGGGCGCTGGTGCCGGTGGGAGCTACGGTGCTGCTGATTCTGGCCGCGGCCAATCGCACCGGCGACCCGGCGACGCAGGGCCGACTGCCCTTTCCCAGCCGGCTGCTGGCGACCGGGCCACTGGTCGCGCTGGGCTCGATGGCGTACTCGCTCTATCTGTGGCACTGGCCGCTGTTGATCTTCTGGCTCGCCTACACCGGGGGTTCGCACGCCACCGCGCAGGACGGCGGGATCATTTTGCTGATCTCCGGCTTGCTGGCCTATCTGACCATGCGGTTCGTCGAGGAGCCACTGCGCGCGCGACGTACCGATGCCACGGCGCCGGGCCGGAGATGGCGGCAGCGGTTGTCCCGGCCGACCATCGTCGCAGGGACCGCCGTCGTGCTCCTCGGAGTGGCGCTGACCGCCACATCCTTTAGTTGGCGGGAACACGTTCTGGACCAACGCGCCGACGCCGCGGCCCAACTGGCCGCGCTGGAGGCCACCGGCTATCCGGGCGCGCACGCACTGCTTGACAACGCTCCGGTGCCCCCGCTGCCATTCCGGCCGGGCGTTTTGGAAGCGGCCGACGACCTGCCGAAGTCCACCAATGACGGCTGCATCAGCGATTTCGACAACGTCGGCATCATCAACTGCAGCTACGGCGACCTCTCGGCCACCCGGACCATCGCCCTGGCGGGCGGGTCACACGCCGAACACTGGATCACCGCCCTGGACATCCTGGGCACCGAGCACCACTTCAAAGTGGTCACCTATCTCAAGATGGGCTGCCCGCTGACCACCGAGCAAAAGCCGTTGGTGATGGGAGACAACCGGCCCTACCCCGAGTGCCGGGTGTGGAACGAGCGAGTGATGGCCCGGCTGATCGCCGACCGCCCCGACTACGTGTTCACCACCTCAACGCGGCCATGGAACATCAAACCGGGTGATGTGATGCCGGGAACCTACGCCGGAATCTGGAAGACATTGACGGACAACAAGATTCCGATTCTGGCGATGCGGGACACGCCGTGGCTGGTTCGCAATGGCAAGCCGTTCAGGCCGGCCGACTGCCTCGCCATGGGCGGAAACGCGGTGTCCTGTGGCATCCAGCGCTCCCTGGTGCTCTCCGAACGCAATCAGACCCTGGACTTCGTCAATCGATTCCCCTTGCTGAAGGTCCTCGACATGAGCGACGCGGTGTGCCGGGCCGACTACTGCCGGGCCGTCGAGGGCAACGTTCTGGTCTACCACGACGCCCATCACCTTTCGGCGACCTATATGCGCACCCTCACGCCCGAACTCGGGCGCCAGATCGGCGCCGCCACCGGCTGGTGGTGACAACCCCCGCGGGAGGTGCCATCGGCCGATAGGGTCGTCCCATGGCAGGCGAACACGTGAGGACCACCGTCTGGCCTGGAACCGCCTACCCACTCGGTGCCACCTACGACGGCGCGGGGACGAACTTCTCGGTGTTCTCCGAGGTCGCCGAAAGGGTGGAACTCTGCCTCATCGACA
>Ga0164294_10005786_pt1 | contig 10602 bp, 9 predicted proteins | sample GEODES005metaG_FD_111479 | JGI IMG/M metagenome (GOLD analysis project Ga0164294, IMG submission 111479) | Oligotrophic lake water microbial communities from Sparkling Lake, Wisconsin, USA - GEODES005 metaG | ecosystem: Environmental > Aquatic > Freshwater > Lake | place: USA: Sparkling Lake...
AGGGCGGGCTGATCGCGCTGGCGCTGACGATGGTGGTGTTGCGCGCCGAGGATGCCCGCGTCGCCGCGCAGTTGTCGAGCATGGTGCAGACGATCGGCTACATCCCCGCCGCGCTGGCACCGCTGGCAATCGGCCTGTTGCGCGCCGAGACCGGCGGTTTCGCGGCGACCGGCTGGCTGTTCGGCCTCATCGGTCTCGGGCTGCTGTGGAGCGGCTGGGGTGCGGGACGGGCGCTGCTGCTGCGAGCAGGCGAGGTCAGCGCGCCGCCATCTCCTTGAGCGGGATCGAAACGTCGGTGAGTCGCTCGGGATCGATCACCCGCGCATCGCCGACCAGGGTGCGACCGGCCATGAAATCCGGCCCGCGATTGACGGCCTCGACAGCCAGGATCCGTCCGTCTTCGGCGAGATGGAAGATGGCGAAGCTGCCTTCTTCGACCGATCCCCGGATCACCAGCCGATGCGAATCGAACGGCACGCCGGCGATCTGCAGCTTCAGATCATATTGATCGGACCAGAACCACGGCACCTCATGCGCAGGCGCCGGCTTGCCCATGATATCGGCAGCCGCACGGCGGGCCTGCTCCAGCGCATTCGGCACGCTTTCCAGCCGGAACATGCGCCCGCCGTAGAGCGGCATCGGGCGCCACGTCATGTCGCCGATCGCGTAGACGTCCGGGGTCGACGTGCGGGCATTTTCGTCGACGACGACGCCGCCGCGTTCGCAGGTCAGGCCGGCCTCGCGGGCGAGTTCGTCGCAGATCTCGGCACCGACGCCGACGATCGCCGCGTCGCACGGCAGGATTTCGCCGTCGGCCAGACGGATGCCGGTCACGCGGGCCCCGTCGCCGACGAAGGCCTCGACCTGCACCTGCGTGCGGATCTCCAGCCCCTTCGCGCGGTGATAGCGGTCGAAGAACGCGGCCAGCGGTGCGCAGGCGACCCGTGCGAGGATACGGTCCTCCCGCTCCAGCAGCGTCACGGAGGCGCCGAGCGACAGGGCCGAGGCCGCCGCCTCCAGCCCGACATAGCCGCCACCGACGATGGCGAGGCGGCGCCCGGGGCCGACGGCGTCGCGGATCGCATCGGCATCGCCGATCGAGCGGAGATAGTGGATGCCGCTCAAGTCCGTGCCCGGAATGGCCAGGCGGCGTGCGCGCGATCCGGTCGCCAGGATCAGGATGTCGTAGGGTTCGGCGGTGCCGTCATCGAGAGCCACCGAGCGCGCATCGGGATCGACGCTGGTGACGCGCCGCCCGAGCCGCAGCGTCACCGCGGCGGTTTCGTAGAAGCTTTCGGGCCGCAGCTTCAGCGAGTCCATCGCCGCCGTGCCCTTCAGATAGGCCTTGCTGAGTGGCGGGCGATGGTAGGGAACGATCGGTTCGTCGCCGATCAGCACGATCTCGCCGGCATGTCCCATTTGCCGAAGCGCGGCGACCGCATTGCCGCCGCCGTGGCCGGCCCCGACAATGACGATCTTCGCGTTGCTGCGGTCAACCATGGGGGCGAGAATAGCCTTCGCCAGGCCGCTTGGACAGGTGGGGGCTCAATGCTGCTGCTCGCTCGAATAGACGCGGATATGCGGGATGTTGGCGCGTTCGGGCTGCTCCAGCAGGAAGCGGACGGCGGCGGCAATATCCTCGGGCAGGAGCGGTGTGATCGGCGAGGCTGCTGACGGGCGGCTGCCGGTGGGGATGTGATCGAACACCTCGGTCGCGGTGGTGCCGGGGGCGACGATGCCGACGCGAACGCCGGTTCCCGCCAGATCGACCCGCAGCGAATCGCTGAAGATCTCCAGCGCGCGCTTCAACCCGCCATAGACGCCGGCCGCCGGCGTGATCAGGTTGGCGCCGATGCTCGAGATCGTGATGATCGCGCCGGAGCCCTGCTGCTTCATCGCACGGGCGAACACGTAGCTTGCGCGCACGACCGCTTCATAGTTGAGCGCGATCATCGGGCGGAGCGCATCGAGATCGAAGCTGTCGACCGTTCCGACCCGGAAGATGCCGGCGTTGTTGATCAGGATATCGACCCGGCCGAACCGCGCGATCGCCTTCGCCTGCATCGCCTCGACGGCGCCGTCCTCGGCCACGTCGATCGCCAATATCTCGGCTTCGCACGGCAGGCTTTCGGCCAGCGCAGCGAGTCGGTCGGCACGGCGGGCGACGAGCAGCAGCTTGGCGCCGGCTGCCGCGAGATCGCGTGCGATCGCCTCGCCGATTCCGGCCGATGCCCCGGTAATCACCGCCACCTTGCCTGCGAGATTTCCGTCCATGATCGGCCTCAGAAGGAAGCGCGACCGCTGCGCGCGAAATAATCGCGGAGCGGAGCGACGGTGGGAACATGCGACGAGAAACCACCGTCGACCGGGATGGTCGTACCGGTGACGAAAGCGGCTTCGTCCGATGCCAGGAAGGCGACGACATCCGCGACATTCTCGGGCGTACCGAGTTCGGGCGTCAGGTGTGCGTCGAGGATGATCTGGCGGAGTTCGCCCTGCACGGCGTGCTGGGCATTCTCGCCCAGAACCAGACCGATCTGGATCGTGTTCGATCGGATACCTTGCTTGCCATATTGGGCCGCGATCGACTTCGACAGCAGCGCGATCGCCGCCTTCGACATGCCGTAAGCGGTCAGCGTGATATCGCCCTGGCCGCCGAAGCCCGAGCTGGAATGGATCAGCGATCCGCCGCCCCGCTTCAGCATGTAAGGAATGACATGCTTGGCGCAGAGGAGGGCGCCGCGCGCGTTCACGGCCATCGCGCGATCCCAGGCATCGATGTCGACATTGCAGACGTCGCGATCGCGGGCGCGATATTCGGGCGTCAGATAGGCGGCGTTGTTGTGGAGGATGTCGATACCGCCGAAGCGCTCGGCAACCTCGGCCGCCATCGCCTGCACCCGCGCCTCGTCGGAGACGTCGACGGTCACGGCGATGGCTTCGCCCCCCGCGCCTCGAACCTCGCTTGCCGCATCCTCGCCGGATTCGGGGTTGAGCTCCGCGATCGCGACCTTCGCGCCGCATTGCGCAAGCCGTAGCGCCGTCGCACGCCCAAGCCCCTGGCCGGCGCCGGTGACGATCGCCACCTTGCCCTTCAGATCCGGCATTCGTCTCTCCTGTATCGTTCCATCCGGCTTTTGGCGTCGCCTGCATCGACAGGCTTGCCAACCCGAACCGTCGCACTATTCATTCGCACCTTAGAACGATATTGCAAGACGGGATTGGAGAAAGGCGCAAATGGCTGACGCTCGCGCACAGCAATCGGGGTTGCCGTACCGGCTTTTGGGGCGGTCCGGCCTTCGGGTTTCGCGGCTCGCGCTCGGCACCATGACCTTCGGCGAGAAGGCCTGGGGGTGCGACGAGGAGACGGCCTGCGCCATCCTCGACCGCTATGTCGCGGCGGGTGGCAATCTGATCGACACCGCCGACGTCTATTCCGGCGGCGAGAGCGAGCGGATCATCGGCCGCTATGTCGCGGACCGTGGCCTGCGCGACCAGATGGTGATCGCCAGCAAGTTCAGTTTCGGCAGCGGCGGGGCGGGGCCCAACGCCACCGGCAATGGCCGCAAATCGATGATGACCGCGCTCGAAGGATCGCTGCGCCGGCTCGGGACCGACCATCTGGACCTCTATTACCTCCACATCTGGGACGGCATCACTCCGGCGGAGGAGGTGATGCGCGGGCTCGACGATCTCGTGCGGTCGGGCAAGGTCCGCTACGTCGCATTGTCCGACGTGACCGGCTGGTATGCCGCCCGCGCGCAGACGCTGGCGGAGTGGCGCGGCTACGAGCCCCTGTGCGCCCTGCAGCTGGAATATTCGCTGATCGAGCGCGGCCTGGAGCTCGAATTCCCGACGCTGTGCGACGAACTCGGCACCGGCATCGTGGCCTGGGCACCGCTTTGCAACGGGCTGCTCTCGGGCAAATATCGGCCGTCGCAGAAGGGCGAACTCGCCGCGGGGCGGGTCGATACCGTCAACAAGGCCGGGCGTTTCGATCGTCTGACCGATCGCAACTGGGCCATCGTAGCGAAGCTCGAGGAGGTCGCTGGCAAGCTCGGGCGGCCGATGGCGCAGGTCGCGATCAACTGGGTCGCCGCGCGGCGCGGTGTCGACGCGGTGCTGCTCGGTGCCACGCGCGTCGCGCAGATCGAAGAGACGCTGCAATCGCTCGACTTCACGATCCCCGCGGAGTTGCTCGCCGAACTGGATGCGGTCTCCGCCCTGCCGCGCATCTTCCCCTACCGATTCCTCGATTCGGCGCAGCCGCGCGTGCGGCCGCAGCTTTCCTGAAACCAGACATGACGAAGAGGGTGCCATGCATATCGATCTGACCGGCAAGCGCGTAATCGTGACCGGAGCCTCCCGCGGGATCGGCCGCGGGATCGCCGCGGCGTTCGCGAAGGAAGGCTGCCGCCTGGCCATCGGGGCGCGCAGCGAAGACGCGATCCGTGCGACCGCAGCCGAGATCGGCGGCGGTGCCCAGGACCTGATCGTCCGCCGCCTCGACGTTGCCGACGATCAATCGGTCAAGGATTTCGTCGCCGAGGTCGCGGAGAAGTGGGGCGGCGTAGACGTGCTCGTCAACAATGCCGGGCAAGGCCAGAGCGGCACGCTCGACAACCTCACTCCGGAGCAATTGCTCGCCCATGCCAACATTCTGCAGATGGGGCATTTCCGGATGGCGCAGGCGGTGGTGCCCTACATGCGCGAACAGCGCTGGGGCCGCATCATCGACATCAATGCCGTCGCCGGATCGATCCCGACGCCGGACGGCATCCCCTCGGTCATCAACCGCGCTTCGTGCATCGCGCTGTCCAAGCTGCTCGGCCAGGCGCTGGCGCCCGACAACATCCTCGTCAATTCGCTCAACATGGGGTGGATCGACACCGGCCAGTGGGATCGTCACTACCGCGAGATGCCGCCGGGCGTGAGCCGTGAGGAATTCGACAAGATGGTGCTGAGCGTGGTGCCGATGGGCCGCTTCGGCACGCCGCAGGACGTCGCCGGGGTCGCGCTGTTCCTCGCAAGCGATCTCGCCGGCTTCATCAGCGGGGTCGAGATCAACGTCTCGGGCGGCATGTACGGCCAGATCACCGCTTATCCCAAGATAAAGCGCGAGTTCGGCGAGGCGATGCGCAAGCGCTACGAAGACAGCCAGGCGATCGGTGCCGTGGACGCCGCCGGGGTCGGTTGATCCCGGCGGCCGGCCTTAGAGGACCGGTACCGCTTTCTCGTCCAGCTGGCGGCGGATGTCCGCGCAGCGGGCGGGGGTGAGCGGATAGCGCCAGCACAGCAGCGCACCGAGGATACCCATCACCGCCGGCGTGAGGCAGAAGAGCGCCTGCACGCCGGTCAGCGCGTCGTGCGAATTGCCGGCGCCGAGCTTCGGATTATAGCCGATCCAGTCGAGCAGGATGAAGCTCAGCCCCACCGAAAAGGCGCCGCCCAGCTTCCAGCTCGAAATCAGCAGCGCGTAAAGCACACCGGTGCGATCGACCCCGTCCTGCAGTTTCAGCTCGTCGGCGGCATCAGCCATCATCGCGCGCGGCAGGAAGGTGACCCCGCCGTAGCACATGCCCCAGACCGCCATGACGAGCGCCGGCGGGATCAGGCTGCCATGAGGCACGAAAAGCATGATCGGGCAGATCAGGCAGGTTGCCACGCCGCACATCGCCAGCGCGACATGTTTGCCGACCCGGCCCGCGAGCGCGCCCAGCAGCGGCACGGCGATCACGGCCGATCCCATCTGGGCGATGAGCAGGACGCCGAGCACACTGCGCTCCAGCCCCTTGGCGGCGACGAAGAAGAAGACCAGCACCGCCGAGGCGACGCCGAAGCCCAATCCGAACAGCAGATCGGCGACCACCAGCCGCAGCACCGCGGACCGGCTCACGAGGCGGACGTAGCCCCTAAGACCCAGCACCACGCGCTTGGGCGTATGCGGTGCCTCGGGCACGAGCGCGACGCCGAGCAGGGTCAGCGGAACGGCGGCGCCGATGATCAGCCAGCCCATCGCGGCGAGCGCGGTGCCGGCGTCGTTGGCGATCTTGCCCATCAGCAGCGGCAGCAGCATCACGAGGCAGATGCCGCCGAGGAACGCCGCCTGGATCCAGGCATAGACCCGTGCCCGATCCGCATATCCGCGGACCAGCCCGGCCGCGATCGACAATTGCGCGAGCGACAGGATCGACCAGCCTGCGTAGGCGAGCACCAGCCCGACCACCAGATAGGTGCCGCCGACGCCGTGGGGCGGCATGAAGAGCATGAACGTCCCCGCGATCAGCACGGGCAGGCCGATCAGCAGCCACGGCCGGAATCTCCCCCAGCGCGTGCGGGTGGCGTCCATCGCCAGCCCAAGGATCGGATCGATGACGATGTCGAGCACGCGCACGGCCATGAAGATCGTGCCGACCAGAGCGAGATTGAGGCCGAGCGCATTGCCGAAATATTCGGGAACGTTGACGACGAGCGGCAGCGTCAGCATCGCCATCGGCACGCTGACCCCGGCGAGCGCGACGCGGGCCGCGCGGCTCAGGCCGCTAACTCCGGCGTTTCCTTCGGCCATGGCCATCCTCTCTCATTGGCTGGCCCGCTCTGTTGCTTATCGTTTCGCGGGCTTGATGGTGCTTTTCTCGATGTCCCAGGTCGCGGGCGTCGCGCCCTCGTCGCGGAGCTTGTATTTGAGCACGCGGCCCTGCGGATTGGTCGGCAGCGTTTCGCGGAACTCGATGTAACGGGGCACGGCGTAATAAGGCACGCGCTCGATCAGCCATTGGCAGAGCGCCTCCTCGGTCAGCGTCGCATCGGGCTTCAGCCGCGCGGTGACCTTCAGATCGTCCTCGCTCATGTCGGACAGCACGGCATGGACCGCGACCTCGGCGATGTCGGGATGGAGCATCATCGCGCTTTCCATCTCGAAGCTCGAGATATTCTCGCCGCGACGGCGCAGGTAATCCTTCTTGCGGTCGACGAAATAGAAGAAGCCCTGCTCGTCGAACTTGCCAATGTCGCCGGTGTGGAACCACAGGTCGCCCATCAGCTTGAGCGTCTCCTCCGGGCGGCGCCAATAGCCCTTGAACATGATGTCGGGATAAAGCGGCCGCACCACGATCTCGCCGGACTGGCCTATTGGCACTTCGCAATTATGGTCGTCGAAGATCCGCACGTCGAACTCGGGTCCGCATTTGCCCGACGATCCGGGAGCCGGCGTCTCGTCGGCGGGGAGCGACGTCACCAGCGCTTCGGTCAGGCCATAGGCATTGGATCCGATGCGCCTGGCGCCGAAGCGCGTCCGCCAGATTTCCTTGATCTCTTCGGAGAAGGGGTTGCCCTTCACGGTGTGGACCTGGCCGAAGCAGCGCTTCATCGCCTCATTCTCTTCGGCGCGCGCGAGCATCGTGCCGAGCGAGCCGAGGATGGAGACGACGGTCGCGCCCGATTTCTCGATCGCGGGCCAGAAGCCCGACACCGAGAAGCGCTTGCTGATCGACATGGTCGCGCCGACCAGCAGGACAGATACAGCCCCGGTGGCGATGGCGTTGAGGTGGAAGAAGGGCAGGGGCGTCCAGTAGATGTCGTCATGCCCGACCGGCGAGGCGCGCAGCAGGAGGCGCGCGACGTGGCACATCTGGTTGCCGCTCATCATGCAGCCCTTCGACGGGCCGGTGGTGCCGGACGTGTAGATCAGCGCGTTCAGCGCCGCAGGATCGGGCAGGCGCGCCATCGGGCTTTCGTCGCTTCCGCGATGCGCATCCAGCGGCTGGATCGGGATCGGACTTTCCGGCATCGTCTCCGGCACGCCGCGGCACAGGATCAGCTTCAGATCGCCGAGCTGCGGAGCGATCGCCACCACGCGATCGAGGTAATGCGCTTCGCAGACGAGGATCGAGGCGGCGGCATCGGACACCTGATGCCGCAGGAATTCGCCAACGAGTGCGGTGTTGAGCGGTACGCTGACCGCGTGGATCTTGTTGATCGCGATCCAGGCGACGACCGCATCGATATTGTTGTCGAACATCGTGACGACCGTCTGGCCTTCGCCGACCCCCAAGGCCTCCAGCGCATGGCCGAAGCGATTGGTCAGCCTGTCGAACGCCGCGTAGCTGTAGGTCTCGCCATCGAAATCGAGGAAGATCTTGTCGGGATGCGCGTCGACCGCCCGCGCGAGTGCTGCGACCGGCGTGTCACGCGGCCCCTGATACCAACCGGGCGTCTGCTGCGTCATCCCATCCTCTCGTCCGCACCGCTTCGGCGTGCGCTGGGCATGGCCTAGCAACATTCGCTGCAACATGCCAACATCAGAATATCATTCTAAAATGGATAAACTTCGTCTCAGGCGGCGGAGTGCGCGGCCCCTGCCGGAATACCGAGCCGTCCGTTGCGGCGGTTCGGCGCGAGGATGCGCCGCTCGCCGACATCGTGCTCCAGCGTGCCGATCCCCGCGATGCGCGCGCTCAACCGATCGCCGGGCTGCAGGAAGCGGCCGTCTTCCAGGCCGACGCCGGCGGTGGATCCGGTGAACAGCATGTCGCCGGGACGGAGCTGGATGCGGGCGTCGACGAAATCGAGGAGCTCATCGAGCGAGAAGATCATGTTGCGGCTGTTGTCGCGCTGCCGGACCTCGCCGTTGATCGTCATCTCGACATCCAGCGCGGGCTGTCCGGGGCCGCCGAGTGCATCGAGCGTGGTGATCCACGGGCCGATCGGGGCGGTGGCGTCCAAAGCCTTCTGGGTGAAGAGATCGAGCGAGCCGAGCTGTTTGCCGGCATCGCGCGCACTGACGTCGTTGCCGATCGTGTAGCCCAGCAGGCAGGCGGTCGCCTGCTTCGCATCGCCAAGCGGTTGCGCGACGACCGCGACCAGTTCGATCTCGAAGTCCAGCGTCGCCGTGACGGCCGGATAGGCGATCGATCCGCCGGGATCGACGATCGCCGAGTCCGGCTTGATATAGGCGATCGTGTGGGGTGGCGCCTCCTTGCGGCCGAGCCGGGTCAGATGCTCCAGATAGTTGAGGCCGACGCCGAACACCCGGCCACCAGGCTCGCGCGGCGCGCGCAGTTTATGGTCGGCCAGCGCGAGAATGGTGGGATCGAGATCGAACGCCTCCGCGCTACCGCCGGCGGCAACGGGCGCCCAATCGACGAAGAGCGCGCGAATGCGTCTCGCCATTCTCGTGTCATCGTCGACGAGGGCCCAGAATGTGTCGCCCGATGTGCCTTCCAGCCGCGCGATATGCACGGCTCAGGCGGCCTCTTCGCCGAGTTCGGCCAGCTTCTTCACGCTCGGCCCCAGGATCGGCCCCATCAGTTGATGGCCCCACGCGCTCAGCGTCTCCGGATTCGGCTCGAACAGTTCCGGTACCCAGGGCCGCATTTCCCAGATCGATTCGACCGCGAAGCCGCCGGGGGAGTAATGGTAGAAGGAGATGTGCGGGTCCTGCGTGTGCTGGCCGAGCGTCATCATCATCGGGATCTGGCGCTGCTGCACGCGATCGTAGGTCTGCCCGACGTCGCGCATCTCTTTCAGATACATGCCGATATGCTGGATGCCGCGCATCCCCGGGCCATGGCCATAAGCGATGTCGTGGCTGGTGCGATCGTTGAGCTTGGAGCGGAAGAAGCCGGTGCGGCCCTTGCCCGCGCCCGAGCCGTACCAGCGAAAGCCCATGATCCGGGTCAGGAAGTCCTCGAGTGCGTCGGTATATTCGGGCGTGATGACGACAAGGTGGCACATGCCGCGCTCGGCGGTGAGGAAGCCGCCGTGCGGGCGGCTGGGCAGGAAGCTGTCGGGCGTGAACTTCTGTCCGTAGAACAGCTCGTGCTGGAAGCCGGCGGGGTCCTTGAAGCGGATCACCTCGCGCACGCCGCGCCGGGCGGCGAGATCGGCATCGCCCCGCTCGAACGCCACGCCTTCGCGGGTGAAGATCTCCAGCGCGGCGAGGAATTCCATCCGGCCGATCGCTTCCCAGCCGACATAGGCGAGGCGATCGATCGTGCCACGGGTGAAGGTGAAGCGATTGCGCCTGTCGTCCATTTTGAAATGGAGCGCGTCCTCGTCGCCTGCGACCTGGGCGACGGACCAGCCCATCACCTCGGTGCCATATTCGCGCCATTCCTCCAGCTTCGTCGTCTCGAAGCCGAGATAGCCTACGCCGATGATGTCCATTCCTCGCTCCTCTTGTCTTTTTGATGCGGCATGCCGGGCGGTGTCAGGCCGCCAGCGCGCCGCCGTCGATCACGATATCGTTGCCGGTCATGAAGGACGCGTCCGTCGAGGCGACGAACAGCGCCGCCGCGGCGATCTCGTCCGGCTCGCCGGGCCGTCCCAACGGTATCTCTGCCACCAGCTTCGCCCGTATCTCGGGGCGCTCCAGAAACGGCGCGGTGCCCGGGGTGCGTACGAAGCCGGGGCTGATGCTGACCGCACGGATGCCGACCGGCGCTCCCTCCAGCGCGAGCTGACGGGTCATCGAGACCACGGCGCCCTTCGCCGCTGCGTGCGCGATCTTGCCCGTGCCGGCGGTGCCAGCCCAGGCGGCGGTCGATCCGACATTGATGATCACGCCTCCGTTGACCGACAGGTGCGGCCATGCCGCGCGCG
>Ga0164294_10005787_pt1 | contig 10601 bp, 10 predicted proteins | sample GEODES005metaG_FD_111479 | JGI IMG/M metagenome (GOLD analysis project Ga0164294, IMG submission 111479) | Oligotrophic lake water microbial communities from Sparkling Lake, Wisconsin, USA - GEODES005 metaG | ecosystem: Environmental > Aquatic > Freshwater > Lake | place: USA: Sparkling Lake...
GATTATTATATAGTAGCAGCAAAAACAAATCCAGAACTTGGAAATAAAGGAATTAGCATTTTTTTAGTAGATACCAATTTAAAAGGAATTTCTGCAACCAAACTTGATAAGTTAGGATGGAGAGCTTCTGATACTGCTGAAATTGCATTTGATAATGTCGAGATTCCAGCAGAAAATTTAATGGGAGAAGAAGGAAAAGGATTCCCTTACATTATGCAGCATTTTGCATTTGAAAGATTAATAATGGCAGTTAATGCGCATGCTCGAGCGGAATATGCTATTGATTATACTATAGAATACATGTCGCAACGCGAAGCATTTGGAACTACTATTAATAAATTTCAAGCACTACGTCATACAATGGTGGAACACGCAACCGAAGTAGAACACTGTAAAATCTTCAATTATGCAGCCGTAGCTAGATTAGATAAAGGTGAATATGTTGTAAAAGAAGCTACTATGGCAAAATTAAAATCTACAAAAGTAGCTGATTTAGCCATATACGATTGCTTACAAATGTTAGGTGGTTATGGATATATGGAAGAATATCCATTAGCAAGATTATTAAGAGACAGTCGTTTAGGTCCAATTGGCGGAGGTACTTCAGAAATCTTAAAAGAGATTTTATCAAAAATGATTATTGATAATCAAAATTATAAACCAGCAGTAAAATAGTTGTTTTAAAAATAATTTTCAATTCGTAATTCATAATTCATAATTTTTATTTAAGTTTGCACCCTTAACGAGAGGAGGTGTCAATATTATGTTAATTATACCAATTAAAGACGGAGAAAATATCGATAGAGCATTAAAGCGCTATAAAAGAAAATTTGATAAAACAGGAACTGTTCGTCAGTTACGTGCGCGTCAAGCTTTCATTAAGCCTTCTGTGACAAACAGAATCAAAATTCAAAAAGCGGCTTACATCCAAAACATGAGAGACAACTTAGAAAGTTAATCCATCATTTTTTGATCAAATACTTTAACCGTTAGATTATAAATTATAAATTTGTATCTAACGGTTTTTTTATGCGTAATAATTTACAGTCCCATCTAGAATATCTCGAAAAGGAAAAAAAGTATTCACCACTTACTGTGAATGCCTATCAAAAAGATATTTTATCCTTTCAATTGTTTCTAAATAAAAATCATGAGGGATGTTCTTTAGAAGAAGTGAATTATCCGTTAATTCGAAGTTGGATTGTTACATTGTCAGATGCAAAAATTGCGGCTTCTTCAATAAATAGAAAAATGGCTTCCTTAAAATCGTTTTACAAATTTCTATTAAAAACAAAACAAATTGACAGTAATCCTTTCGTAAAACACAAATCGTTAAAAACACCCAAGCAAGTTCAGATTCCTTTTTCTGAAAAGGAAATGAACTCCTTATTTGAATTGCATTTTTTAGAACCCGATTTTGATAGTGTGCGAAATAGGTTGGTAGTTGAATTATTATACTCAACTGGAATGCGAAGAGCAGAATTGATTAATTTAGATAGTAAGGCAATAGACTTTTATGGTAATTCAATAAAGGTATTAGGGAAACGAAATAAAGAAAGAATTATACCTTTATTAGCTTCCACGTCAGCCGTAATAAAATTATATTTAACAAAACGTAAAGAACTTCCAATTATTCATGCTCCCGAAAAGTTAATTTTATCTAAAAAAGGGAATAAAATAAGCGAAACGTTTGTGTATCGATTAATAAATGATTACTTTAGTACTATATCTGAAAAGGTAAAAAGAAGCCCCCACGTTCTTAGGCATTCGTTTGCAACACATTTGTTAAATAACGGTGCAGATTTAAATTCAGTAAAAGAGTTGCTTGGACATGCAAGTTTGTCATCTACTCAGATTTATACGCACAGTAGTTTATCAGAGTTAAAAAAAGTATACAGCAATGCACACCCAAGAAACAAGTAATGTTTAATTAAATACCTATAATTAGTATGAAAGTGAATGTCCATGCAGTTAATTTTAATATCGACAGAAAATTAGTTGATTTTATTGATGAAAGAATGACTAAATTAGAAAAATATTACGATAAGGTAATTTCTTCAGATGTATTTTTAAAAGTTGAAAATATAAGTGAAAAAGAAAACAAAACGGTGGAGTTAAAGGTTTTAGTTCCTGGAGATGATTTTATTGTAACGAAACACAGTAAAAGTTTTGAAGAGGCAGCAGATTTAGCAGTTGAATCTTTAGAACGATTATTAGTAAAGAGAAAAGAAAAATTAAGAGCACATAGTTAATTTAAAAAAAGATTTAAAAAAGTTTTGATTAATAAATAAATTACATACATTTGCAGTCCGTTAGAAATAGCGGACTTTTTTTATGCATAGAAATGCCGGTGTAGCTCAGCTGGCTAGAGCAGCTGATTTGTAATCAGCAGGTCGTGGGTTCGAGTCCCTCCACTGGCTCTTTGAAATTTTGACAATCAAGAATTAATGAATTTATTTTCTAGTTTATGCTGGGATTTATAATTTGTTTTTTTTGATTTTTAAGTAAGGTTAGGGGAGATACTCAAGCGGCCAACGAGGGCAGACTGTAAATCTGCTGTGAAAACTTCGCAGGTTCGAATCCTGCTCTCCCCACAAACTTTTTTAAATGAATTTATTTAATTATTTTTTAAGTAAAATCTTTAAAAACGAGTAAAAGAAAAATAGGATTAAGAGCAAATTTAGGTTTGTTTTTAACTTCTGAACTCACAAAAGCCGGTGTAGCTCAGGGGTAGAGTGCTTCCTTGGTAAGGAAGAGGTCTCGGGTTCAATTCCCGACATTGGCTCAAAATAGAAATAATTTTTGAACACTAATAAATATAAATAACTAAGATTAAATTTTAAAATCATGGCAAAGGAAACATTCGACCGTTCGAAGCCCCATTTGAATATTGGTACTATCGGACACGTAGATCACGGTAAAACTACGTTAACAGCTGCAATTACAAAAGTATTGTCAGATGCAGGTTTATCAGAAGCAAAATCATTTGATCAAATTGATAATGCTCCAGAAGAAAAAGAAAGAGGTATTACAATTAACACGTCGCACGTTGAGTATTCAACTGCTAACCGTCACTACGCTCACGTTGACTGTCCAGGTCACGCGGATTACGTTAAGAACATGGTTACAGGTGCTGCACAAATGGACGGTGCTATCTTAGTAGTTGCTGCTACAGATGGTCCAATGCCACAAACTCGTGAGCATATCCTTTTAGGTCGCCAAGTAGGTGTACCAAGAATGGTTGTATTCATGAACAAAGTGGATATGGTTGATGATGCTGAATTATTAGAGTTAGTTGAGATGGAAATCAGAGACTTATTATCTTTCTATCAATATGATGGTGATAATGGTCCAGTTATTCAAGGTTCTGCTTTAGGAGGATTGAATGGAGATCCAAAATGGGTAGCTACTATCATGGAATTAATGGATGCAGTAGATTCATGGATTGAATTACCAGTTCGTGACGTTGAGAAACCATTCTTAATGCCAGTTGAGGATTCATTTACAATTACTGGTCGTGGAACTGTTGCTACAGGTCGTATCGAAACAGGTATTGCTAATACAGGAGACCCAGTTGAAATTATCGGTATGGGTGCTGAAAAATTAACTTCTACTATTACTGGAGTTGAAATGTTCCGTAAAATCTTAGATAGAGGGGAAGCTGGAGATAACGTAGGTTTATTGTTAAGAGGTATTGATAAAGCGGATATCAAAAGAGGTATGGTTATTATTAAGCCAGGTTCAGTAAAACCACACGCTAAATTTAAAGCAGAGGTTTATATCTTGAAAAAAGAAGAAGGTGGACGTCATACTCCATTCCATAATAACTACCGTCCTCAGTTTTATGTACGTACAACTGACGTAACAGGTACTATTATGTTACCACAAGGAAGAGAGATGGTTATGCCAGGTGATAACTTAACTATTGATGTTGAATTATTATCTCCAATTGCATTGTCTATAGGTTTACGTTTCGCTATCCGTGAAGGTGGTAGAACAGTAGGTGCTGGACAGGTAACTGAAATTTTAGACTAATTTAAAGTCAATTAATATTTTTTAAATCAGTATCGAGCAATCGGTACTGATTTTAATATACGAGCGTAGTTCAAGGGCAGAATAGTGGTCTCCAAAACCATTGATGGGGGTTCGAATCCCTCCGCTCGTGCAAATAATGTAAATATCATGTTAAAATATTTCTCTGAAGCATTCGAAGAATTAAAATCAAATGTAACTTGGCCAGAATGGGCAGAAGTTCAAAAATACACTATCGTTGTAGCATTATTTTCAGTAATATTTGCTTTAGCAACTTGGGGTATTGATTTAACCTTTACAAAAGTGTTAAACGGTTTCTTTAATTTGTTAAAAGGTTAATACAAAATGGCTGACAATAACGTAAAGAAATGGTATGTCGTTCGAGCGGTAAGCGGGCAAGAAAACAAGATTAAAGCTTATATAGAGCAGGAAGTTAATCGTGTGGGAATGGCTGATTATGTCTCTCAAGTTCTTGTGCCTACTGAAAAAGTAGTACAAGTAAAAGACGGAAAAAAAATATCAAAAGAAAGAGTATATTTCCCAGGTTATGTTATGATTGAGGCAAACTTAACAGGTGAAATACCGCATATCATTAAATCTATTACTGGTGTTATCGGTTTTTTAGGCGAAACCAAAGGTGGTGAAGCGGTTCCGTTAAGACTAGCTGAAGTAAACAGAATGCTAGGTAAAGTAGACGAATTATCTGTAACCACAGAAAACGTTAATATTCCTTTCTCAATTGATGAAACTGTTAAAGTTATTGACGGTCCTTTCAATGGCTTCAATGGAACTATTGAAAAAATAAATGAAGAAAAGCGTAAACTTGAAGTAATGGTTAAAATTTTCGGAAGAAAAACACCTTTAGAATTAAGTTTTATGCAAGTTGAAAAAGTATAATTTTTGTTACATATATATAAACCCGCATTAATCCGCTTCCACTGATTAATGTAAAAATTTTAAAAATGGCTAAAGAAGTTAGTAAAGTAGTTAAACTACAAGTTAAGGGAGGTGCTGCGAACCCGTCGCCACCGGTTGGACCTGCTTTGGGAGCTGCTGGGGTTAACATCATGGAGTTCTGTAAGCAATTTAATGCTAGAACACAAGATAAACCTGGCAAAATATGTCCAGTACAAATTACTGTATATAAAGACAAGTCTTTTGACTTCGTTGTAAAAACTCCACCTGCTGCAGTTCAATTAATGGATGCTGCAAAATTAAAGTCTGGTTCAGGAGAGCCTAATCGTAAAAAAGTAGCAAGTGTTACTTGGGATCAGATTAAGGCAATCGCTGAAGATAAAATGGCAGATTTAAATGCATTCACAATGGAAGCTGCAATGAGTATGATTGCTGGAACAGCTAGATCTATGGGTATAACTGTAACTGGAGATTCTCCTCTAAAATAAGAGATATGGCAAAATTGACAAAAAAGCAAAAAGAAGCTGCAGCAAAAATTGAAAAGAATAAATTATATTCTTTAAAAGATGCTTCAGTATTAATCAAACAAATTGCTTCTGCAAAGTTTGATGAATCAGTTGATATCTCTGTTAGACTTGGAGTAGATCCAAGAAAAGCAAATCAAATGGTAAGAGGTGTGGTTGCATTACCACACGGTACAGGTAAAGATGTAAGAGTTTTAGCCTTAGTTACTCCAGATAAAGAAGCGGAAGCTAAAGCAGCAGGTGCAGACCACGTTGGTTTAGATGACTACCTTCAAAAAATAAAAGATGGTTGGACAGATGTTGATGTAATTATCACTATGCCAGCTGTTATGGGTAAATTAGGTCCATTAGGACGTGTTTTAGGACCAAGAGGTTTAATGCCAAACCCTAAAACAGGTACAGTAACAATGGATGTTGCTAAAGCAATTCAAGAAGTAAAAGCTGGTAAGATTGACTTTAAAGTTGATAAAACTGGTATCGTTCATGCAGGAATAGGTAGAGTGTCTTTTGATGCTGATAAAATCTATGACAATGCACACGAAATTGTTCAAACATTAATCAAATTAAAACCAACTGCAGCGAAAGGTACTTATATTAAGTCTATTCACTTAACAAGTACTATGAGTCCTGCTATCGCTTTAGATCCTAAAGCAGTATAATTGGTAGTTAAATATATTTAGTATGACTAGAGAAGAAAAATCAATTGCTATTGAAGATTTAACTGCACAGTTAGCAGATGTGAATGTTGTGTATTTAGCAGACATTTCTGGACTTGATGCAGGAACTACTTCAGACTTAAGAAGAGCTTGTTTTAAAGCAGGAATCAAATTAGAAGTTGTAAAAAATACTTTATTAGCTAAAGCTATGGAGGTTTCTGCCAACGACTATGGAGATTTATCGTCAACTTTAAAAGGAAATACTTCTATAATGATTGCAGATACCGCTAATGGTCCTGCAAAAATTATTAAAGAATTCCGTAAAAAAGGACAAAAACCTGTTTTTAAAGGAGCCTACATTAATCAAGAAGTTTACATTGGTGACGAACTATTAGATAGCTTAGTAGCTATTAAATCAAGAGAAGAAGTTATCGGTGAAATCATCGGATTATTACAATCTCCAGCTAAACGTATACTTTCAGCTTTATTAAAACATGCTGAAACTAAAGGTGAAGCTGCAGAATAACAAAACAAAACGCACTTAATAAATTACATATTTTAAACACATTAAAGATAGAAAAAATGGCAGATTTAAAACAATTCGCAGAACAATTAGTTAATTTAACAGTTAAAGAAGTTAACGAATTAGCTACAATATTAAAAGATGAGTATGGTATCGAACCAGCTGCTGCAGCTGTAGTAGTTGCTGCTGGTGGTGGTGGTGATGCTGGTGGTGGTGCTGAGCAATCAGAATTTACAGTAGTATTAAAAGAAGCTGGTGCTTCTAAATTAGGAGTAGTTAAAGCGGTTAAAGAATTAACTGGTTTAGGTCTTAAAGAAGCTAAAGATTTAGTAGATGCTGCTCCATCAAATATTAAAGAAGGAGTTTCTAAAGATGAAGCTGAAGGGCTTAAGAAAGCTTTAGAAGAAGCAGGAGCTGTTGTTGAGTTAAAATAATCTCACTCAGTTTATAATACAGGTTTAGGTCTTGGAGATTGCTTCCAACGACCTAAACCATTTTTCGTATAATAAAATTTATAGTTTTTAAAAAATTATATTGTATCGAAAAATGTTTTTTTAAATCAATACGAAGAAAAAAAATAAATATAATTTGTTTTTAAAGATGTATTGGTTGTAAAAAAAAAGTATAAAATATTTTATAAATGTTGTGTTATCACAAAAATTACTTTTTTTTAATCAAAAATATTATCCATTGATGATTGCTAATCAAACAGAAAGAATCAATTTTGCCTCGACAAAAAACATACCGAATTATCCAGATTTTCTAGATATTCAGGTGAAGTCATTTCAAGATTTTTTTCAATTAGAAACTAAATCAGACGAAAGAGGTAACGAAGGTCTTTATAATACCTTCATGGAAAATTTTCCAATAACGGATACTAGAAACCAATTTGTACTGGAGTTCTTAGATTACTTTATTGACCCACCAAGATATACAATCGAAGAATGTATTGATAGAGGTTTAACGTACAGCGTTCCTTTAAAAGCACGTTTGAAGTTGTATTGTACAGATCCTGAGCACGAGGATTTTGAAACTATCGTGCAGGATGTATATTTAGGAACAATTCCATACATGGCACCTAGCGGAACTTTCGTTATTAATGGTGCAGAACGTGTTGTGGTTTCTCAATTACATAGATCACCAGGGGTATTCTTTGGTCAATCTTTCCATGCAAACGGAACTAAATTATATTCTGCCAGAGTAATTCCTTTCAAAGGTTCTTGGATAGAATTTGCTACTGATATCAACAACGTCATGTATGCGTACATTGATAGAAAGAAAAAATTACCAGTTACTACACTTTTCCGTGCCATAGGTTTCGAAAGAGATAAGGACATTCTTGAAATTTTTGACCTTGCGGAAGAAATTAAAGTGTCTAAAACTGGAATTAAAAAATTCATCGGAAGAAGACTTGCTGCTCGTGTATTAAATACATGGCATGAAGATTTCGTAGATGAAGACACTGGAGAAGTAGTTTCTATTGAACGTAACGAAATTATCTTAGATCGTGATACGATTTTAGATAAAGAAAACGTAGAAGAGATTATTGAAGCAGATGTTAAAGTAATTTTATTACACAAAGAAGATAGCAATCAAGCTGATTTTGCTATTATCCACAACACTTTGCAAAAAGACCCTACGAACTCTGAAAAAGAAGCAGTAGAGCACATATATAGACAATTACGTAATGCCGAACCGCCAGATGAAGAAACAGCTCGTGGTATTATTGATAAATTATTCTTCTCAGACCAACGTTACAATTTAGGTGATGTAGGTCGTTATAGAATGAATAAAAAGTTAAACTTAGATATCCCTATGGATAAACAAGTTTTAACTAAAGAAGATATCATCACAATTGTAAAATACTTAATCGAATTAATTAACTCAAAAGCGGAGATTGATGATATTGACCACTTATCTAACCGTCGTGTTAGAACGGTTGGGGAACAATTATCCGCACAGTTTGGTGTAGGTTTAGCTCGTATGGCTCGTACTATTCGTGAAAGAATGAATGTGCGTGATAACGAAGTCTTTACACCTATCGATCTAATTAACGCAAAAACGTTATCTTCTGTAATTAATTCATTTTTTGGTACCAACCAGTTATCTCAGTTCATGGATCAAACCAATCCATTAGCAGAGATTACTCACAAACGTCGTTTATCAGCACTTGGACCTGGAGGTTTATCTAGAGAAAGAGCAGGATTCGAAGTTCGTGACGTTCACTACACTCATTACGGACGTTTATGTCCTATTGAAACACCTGAGGGACCAAACATTGGTTTGATTTCTTCACTTGGTGTATATGCAAAAGTAAATGGAATGGGATTCATTGAAACACCTTACCGTAAGGTAACTGATGGTGTGGTAGATTTAGAGTCAACTCCAGTTTATTTAAGCGCAGAAGAAGAAGAAGGAAAAATGATTGCGCAAGCAAACATTGAAATGGACGCAAAAGGTAAAATTACCGCTGATAATGTAATTGCTCGTGAAGAGGGAGATTTTCCTGTTGTTTCACCATCTGCAGTGCATTATACAGATGTGGCACCAAATCAAATTGCTTCTATTTCTGCTTCATTAATTCCATTCTTAGAGCATGATGATGCGAATAGAGCCTTGATGGGTTCTAACATGATGCGTCAGGCAGTACCTTTGTTAAGACCAGAAGCTCCTATCGTAGGAACTGGTTTAGAAAGACAGGTAGCGTCTGATTCCCGTGTGCTTATTAATGCAGAAGGTTCAGGTATTGTAACGTATGTTGATGCTGATAAAGTGACCATTAAATACGACCGTACTGACGAACAAAGAATGGTAAGTTTTGATGAAGATGAAAAAACATACAACTTAATCAAATTCAGAAAAACCAATCAAAGTACTACTATTAACTTAAAACCTATCGTAATAAAGGGAACAAGAGTTGAAAAAGGTCAAGTACTTTGTGAAGGATATGCTACTCAAAACGGAGAATTAGCTTTAGGAAGAAACCTACAAGTTGCCTTCATGCCTTGGAAAGGGTATAACTTTGAGGATGCGATTGTAATTTCTGAAAAAGTAGTTAGAGATGATATTTTTACCTCTATTCACGTAGATGATTATTCATTAGAAGTTAGAGATACTAAATTAGGTAATGAAGAGTTAACAAATGATATTCCTAACGTTTCAGAAGAAGCTACCAAAGATTTAGATGAAAACGGTATGATTCGAATTGGAGCAGAGGTAAAACCTGGTGACATTCTTATCGGAAAAATTACACCTAAAGGAGAATCCGATCCAACTCCAGAAGAAAAATTATTACGTGCTATCTTTGGTGATAAAGCAGGTGATGTAAAAGATGCTTCGTTAAAAGCATCTCCATCATTACATGGTGTTGTTTTAGATAAAAAATTATTTGCTAAAGCAGTTAAAGATAAACGTAAGCGTTCTAAAGACAAAGAAGATTTAGACAAACTTGAAATGGAATTCGAAGTGAAATTCACCGAATTAAAAGACAGGTTAATTGATAAATTATTCTTAATAGTAGACGGGAAAACATCTCAAGGTGTTATTAATGATTTAGGTGAAGAAGTATTACCAAAAGGAAAAAAATTCACTAAAAAAATGTTACAAGCGGTAGACGATTTTGCTCACTTAACAAAAGGACAATGGACTACAGACGAACATACCAATTCATTAATTAACGATTTAGTACACAACTATAAAATCAAATTAAACGATTTACAAGGAGTATTAAGAAGAGAGAAATTTACAATTTCTGTTGGAGATGAGTTACCTGCTGGAATTTTAAAATTAGCTAAAGTATACATCGCTAAAAAACGTAAGTTAAAAGTTGGGGATAAAATGGCAGGACGTCACGGTAACAAAGGTATTGTTGCAAAAATCGTTCGTCAGGAAGATATGCCTTTCTTAGAAGACGGAACCCCAGTAGATATCGTATTAAATCCATTAGGAGTA
>Ga0164294_10005788_pt1 | contig 10601 bp, 13 predicted proteins | sample GEODES005metaG_FD_111479 | JGI IMG/M metagenome (GOLD analysis project Ga0164294, IMG submission 111479) | Oligotrophic lake water microbial communities from Sparkling Lake, Wisconsin, USA - GEODES005 metaG | ecosystem: Environmental > Aquatic > Freshwater > Lake | place: USA: Sparkling Lake...
ATAGCGTATCGCCGGTCGTGGTGTCCTTCAGGCCGGCCAGCGCGACGATGTCGCCCGCGAACGCCTCGGAGATGTCCTCGCGGCTGTTCGCATGCATCAGCAGCATGCGGCCGATTTTTTCCTTCTTGTCCTTCACCGAGTTCAGATAGCCGCCCTTGGTCAGGATACCCGAATAGATGCGCGCGAAGGTCAGCGTGCCGACGAACGGATCGTTCATGATCTTGAACGCCAGCGCCGAGAACGGCGCTTCGTCCGACGACGGACGCTCGTCCGGCGTCTCGCCGTCGAGGCCCACGCCCTTGATGGCAGGAACGTCGAGCGGGCTCGGCAAGTAGTCGACGACGGCGTCGAGCAAGGGCTGAACGCCCTTGTTCTTGAACGCAGAGCCGCACACCACCGGCACGAACGACATGTTCAGCGTGCCCTTGCGGATCAGCTTCTTCAGGTCGGCCGAGCTCGGCTCGTTGCCTTCCAGATACGCTTCCATCAGGTCGTCGTCCTGTTCGACGGCCATCTCGATCAGCTCGCTACGATACTTCGCGGCCTTTTCCGCCAGGTCGTCCGGAATCGCCTGATATTCGAACTTCGCGCCCAGCGACTCCTCGAGCCAGATGATCGCGCGGTTCTCGACCAGGTCGACGAGACCCTTGAAGCCGCCTTCCATGCCGATCGGGAGATACAGCACGGCCGGACGCGCGCCCAGACGATCGATGATCGACTGCACGCAGAAATAGAAATCGGCACCGGTGCGGTCGAGCTTGTTGACGAAGCACATCCGCGGCACGCCATATTTGTCGGCCTGGCGCCACACCGTCTCCGATTGCGGCTCGACGCCCGCAACGCCGTCGAAGCACGCGACCGCGCCGTCGAGCACGCGCAACGAGCGCTCGACTTCGATCGTGAAGTCGACGTGGCCCGGCGTGTCGATGATGTTGATCAGATGCTCGGGGCCCTGCCCGTCCTCGGCCTTCCACTTGCACGTGGTCGCCGCCGACGTGATCGTGATCCCGCGCTCCTGCTCCTGCTCCATCCAGTCCATCGTCGCGGTGCCTTCGTGCACTTCGCCGATCTTGTAGGACTTGCCGGTGTAATACAGGATGCGCTCGGTCGTCGTCGTCTTGCCGGCATCGATGTGGGCCATGATGCCGATGTTGCGATACTTCTCGAGCGGATGGCTGCGGGCCATGACGTACTTTCCTTGAGTGTATGGGAGGCCGGACGATCCGACCTCCCGTATGTAGGTAATTTTATTACCGATACCAGACCGCCGGAGCGGCCAGTCATTTACCAGCGGTAGTGGCTGAACGCGCGGTTCGCTTCCGCCATGCGGTGCGTGTCTTCGCGCTTCTTCACCGCGTTGCCGCGATTGTTGGACGCATCAAGCAATTCGCCCGACAGGCGCGCCGACATGGTGTTCTCGCTGCGCGCACGCGCGGCTGAGATCAGCCAGCGGATCGCCAGCGCCTGGGCACGCTCGGGACGCACTTCGACCGGCACCTGATACGTCGCACCGCCGACGCGGCGCGAGCGGACTTCGATGCCCGGCTTTATGTTGTTCAGCGCGTCATGGAACACGCCCAGCGGGTCCTTCTTGGCGCGAGTCTCGACGGTTTCCATCGCCGAATAGACGATGCCTTCCGCGACCGACTTCTTACCGTCCAGCATGACGCTGTTCATGAACTTCGACAGAACCTCATCACCAAACTTGGGATCAGGCAGGATTTCCCGCTTCTCGGGACGACGACGACGAGCCATTTCAAATTCCTTGTTGTGCTTCAGCGAACCCGGAACCCGTCCGGCGCTTACTCTGGCTGATTACTTGGGACGCTTCGCGCCGTACTTCGAACGGCTCTGCTTGCGGTCCTTGACCCCCTGCGTATCGAGCACGCCGCGCAGGACGTGATAGCGCACACCGGGAAGGTCGCGCACGCGACCGCCACGGATCAGCACCACCGAGTGCTCCTGCAGGTTGTGACCCTCGCCGGGGATGTAGCTGATGACTTCGCGCTGGTTGGTCAGGCGGACCTTGGCCACCTTGCGCAGCGCCGAGTTCGGCTTCTTCGGGGTCGTCGTATAGACGCGCGTGCAGACGCCGCGCTTCTGCGGGTTCTGCTCCATCGCAGGGACCTTCGACTTGGCCTTCTGCGGGTCGCGGCCCTTGCGGACCAGCTGGTTGATCGTTGGCATAAAGCCCTTCACCTTTTGCGTTACCCGAAAACCGGGCGGTTACTTTGCCGGGAGCCTTTGGAAAAAACGAAAAGGGTCGTTGGGCGCCTCTCGGCACGTCCCATGACCCACGTCTTCCGGCAGCGTTCAGCTCTCCCCACACGGCAAAAGCGCTATGTGGAGCGGGCGGGCCTATAGACGCGGAGTCGGAAACGGTCAACGGGGTGCGGGCCAAATCCGCTGCCGGCCGCGGATCGCGGCTCGCGATCCGTGCCGCCTCGCCGCGGAGCGCCGGGCGCCGGGCGCCGGCTTTACGCCACGCTAACCTCGAACGGCTAGGGGCGAAGGTATGACGCGCCCGGCGATGCTGCCTCCTTTACTCCGTGGTCGAGCGCAGCGCACGCTGCCGCCGGTATGGCTGACGCTCGCAGTCGCATCAGCGCTGATCGCTCTAGGCTGGCGCGCGGAATCGATCGACATGGTCGCCTATATCGGGCCGTGGTTCCGCCATATCGTAGCGGCGGGCCCTATCGGCGCCTTTGCCCATCCCTTCTCGAACTACACGCCCCCCTATCTTTACCTGCTCGCGGTCACGACGGTCGCCGACGGCCTGCTGACGGTCACGGCGCTCGCCAAACTGCTGGGCCTGGCCGGCGCGGCGTTGCTGGCGCTCGCCGTCCGCCGCCTGCTCGTCGCGCTCGGCCACGACCATCCGTCGCGCGGCGCGGCCCTCGGCTTTGCCCTGCCCAGCGTCGTTATCAATGCGGGCGTGCTGGGCCAATGCGATCCCTGGTGGGCGGCCGCGACGATCATGGCGCTGACCGCCGCAATCCATCGTCGCCACGTCGCCATGCTCGTCTGGTTCGGGCTGGCGATCGCCTTCAAGGCACAGGCCGGTTTTGCCGCGCCCTTCTTTGTCGGCCTACTGATCCAGCGCCGCGTCCCCACGCGCCTGTGGATCGCGGCGCCCCTTGCCGCCGCCGCCGCGATGCTGCCGGCGGCGCTGGCCGGCTGGCCAATCGCGGACCTGGCGACGATCTACCTGCGTCAGGCGGACACCTTTTCCTTCCTGTCATATAACGCTCCCAACATCTGGATGATCGTGCAGCCCTTGTCGGGAGGCCTCCAATTGACCGGGCTCGCGCTTGCGGCAGGCGTCGGTGCCGCCGCCGCCTATGTCGCCTGGCTGTCGGCACGACGGCTGGACGGCGCCGACCTGGTCGCGGCGGCCATGCTGGCGCCGATGCTGGTGGCGGGGCTGTTGCCGCGCATGCATGAACGCTATTTCTTCCTGGCGGACGTGCTTGCCCTTGCCTTCGCGCTCGTCGCGCAAGATCGTCGCGCGAGCCTGATCTTCGCGCTGGTCCAGATCGGGTCGCTACTCGCGCTGTTCGCGTTCATGCTGCGGATCGACGCGCTCGCGATCGTCGGCGGAGCGTCGATGATCGCCGCGACAGGGCTGACCGTTCGCCGCCTTCTCGTCTCGCCTGCCAACGACAACGGCCTGCCGCTCAATCCCGCTCGCATCTACTCCGCCTGACGGATGCTTTGTTACAGTCCGCCGCGAATCGGGGATTCGCGAACGGAGGGGTATCCATGTTCAGCAAGCGCGACGACGCACCGGCGTCATCGACCTATCAGCCGGCACCGGCAGCCAAACGCGCCGCGCCCGGTGGCTTTTCGGTGATCGGCCCCGACATCCAGATCACGGGCAATGTCCGCGCCACCGCCGACCTGCATATCGAAGGACGGATCGAGGGCGATCTCGATTGCGGCAATCTGGTGATCAGCCCCGACGCGGTCGTCAACGGTCAGGTCCGCGCGGAAACCGCCCGCATCGCCGGCACGATCGAAAGATCGGTCGCGATCCGCCAGTTGGTGGTCGAGGCGGGCGCACGCATCACCGGCGATGTCGAATATGAAAGCGTCTCGCTCGAAAACGGTGCGCACATCGACGGGCGCATGAAGCATTCGGCGGTCAAGCCCGCTGCCGGGACGCCGGTGCCGGCGGTCGGCGGGATGAAGGAGTTCAAGATGATCGACGCCGCGACCGAGCAAGCGGCCTGACGTCCTCGCCGATGTTCGGCGCGCGCCGATCGGCAACGCGTCACGCCTTCAGCGGATCGTGACCCCAGTTCATCAGTGAATAGCGCCACGGCGAATGCTCCTTGTCCTTCGCCGGGCCGCCTTGCTTCAGGTGCCGCGCGACATAGGCGGCGACCTTCTTCATGTGCGCGTAATCGTCGGCCGTCAGGTCGGCCTTCTTCTTGCGCCTGATCGCGACGATGTGCCGTCCCGAATGGTGGCCGACGCTCTCCCCGCCACCGTCGCCGCCCTCGCCCTTCCAGCCGACATGCTTGCTTTCCTTGGTGTCCAGCCATTTTTCGAGCCGTGTCGGCGCCCTGTTGACCGCCTGGCGAAAATCCTTCCACACTTGTTCGCGATCGTCGTCCGCCATCGTGCGTTTTCCTCTCGTTCTGGAGAAACGCGCCGGCGATGCGATGGGTTCGTCGCCGGGAAAGGAAGGATCGCAATGCCGGACTGGACGCTGCCGATGGATGGAGGATGCCGCTGCGGGAAGGTGCGGCTGCGGGTCACCATGCCGCCGATGATGACGATGCTGTGCCATTGCACCGGATGCCAGCACATGAGCGCCAGCGCGTTTTCGACCACGCTGATCGTCCCGAGCGACGGCTTCGCCGTGACGCAGGGCGAGACGGTGATCGGCGGCCTCCACGGCGACCAGGGGCGCCACCACCATTGCGACTGGTGCAAGAGCTGGCTGTTCACCCGGATCGTGCCGGAACAGGGCTTCGTCAACGTGCGCGCGGGCGCGCTCGACGATCCGTCATGGTTCGTGCCGTTTGCCGAAACCTACACCAGCGAGGCGCTGCCCTGGGCGATCGCCGGAGCGCCGCATGCGTACGAGAAATTCCCGCCAATGGCGGATTATCAGAAACTGATCGCCGCCTTCGCGGCGCGCTAGCTGGATTTGCGGCCGAAGGTCGGGCGGACGGCAGGAGTGCCGGCGTCCGCCATCGGCATTGGCGCATCGTCGCCAGCCTCCGCCTTGCGCGCCAGATATCGCGCCAGCGCGGCATCGGCGTCGAACGCTTCCTCCTCCGGCAGCGTGACGGCGACGCCGGTCCGATGGCCCGACGGCGGTGCCGCCGTCAACCGGACGAGCCTGATGACGAGCGGCAGCATGAACAACAGGCCGATCGCGCCAAGCCCCAGCACCGTCGGGCCGAGTCCCATCGCGGCAATCCCCTGCACCGACCCGCCGCCGACGTGGAAGAAATAATAGACCATCGCGCCGCAATAGGCGATCGGCACCAGCGCGGCGATCAGCGTCCCGGCGCTCTTCATCGAACCCATATCCGCCTCCAAAGCGAGGCTGCAGGATGCCGGAAAATGGGCAACAAAATGCTAACGGCTCAATAGGCGAGCATGCCTTGGTAGCTGTCGGGCGCCGGCGGCAACATGCTCCGGGCGGCGATCCCGCATATGATGGACACCGCCAGCGCCGCGCCGCTCAGCGTCAGCGCGCGTCGCGAGGGCCGCCCGTCGGCGAGCACCATCATACTCGCCAACAGCGTTGCCATCATCGGCCACAGGTGATAGCGCACGTCCGACGCGATGCTGACGACCGCAAAGCTCGCCTCGAGCGACAGCCCGGATACGAGCAGCGCCAGTGCCAGATCGCGCCGCGGCGACGGCGGCCGGTGCAGCGCGACGATCAGCATGGCGGCCGCGACCAGACACCAGACGAACGGCCATGCCAGCGGGGTCTCCGCCAGCGGTGCGGTCGCGTCGACCAGCCACGCCGCTGCTCGTCCAGGGTCGGCCAGCCCCACCGCATTGCGCTCCGCCACGTCGGGCGGCCATGCATCCGGCCAGTCCCTCGGCACCAGCCAGCGCTCGGTCGAATTGAGGTGCGCGACGCGGTGAGCGGCATAGGCCAGCGGGTGGTGCAACACCGCACCCGCCAATCTCGCGTAGAGTTGCCCGACCGTCAGTTCGCGCACGTCGCGCTCGGCATCGGCGCAGGGCTCGTCGCCCAGCGGGTCCCAGAAGAATGCCTGGACGCAATGCCCGCGCTTTAACGCGGTGGCCTGGGCAACGGTCAGTCCGGTTGCCGTCGGATCGGCCACGCGCACCGCGATCCCCGCTAGGTCGTATCGCGGCTGCGTCGTGCGCACGCCGCTGTCGGTCGCATCGAACACCCGCTGATTGACGATCGGCATCATCGCCAGCACCGCGAGCGTCCCGACCCCGGCGATCGCCGCCGCCCAGCGCCACCGCGGCGCCATCGCCAGCATCGCCACCAGCGGCGCGACCGCGAACACCGCATTGGCGCGAACCAGCGTCGCATAGGCAAACGCCACGAGCGCCAGGCCCCAGCCCCACCCCGGCACGCGCCGTCCCGCCAGCCGCCACCAGGCGATCAGTCCGACGCCGGCAAGCATCGCGCCGATCATCTGCGCGTCCTTCAGCACGACCATCTGCCAGACCAGGAAAATCGGCACGACGCCGCCGACCAACACCGCGCTTCCCGCGTTGCGCTTGCCCGTCCGCGCCAAGACGTCCGCGATCAAGCCCAGCCCCAGCCAATAGAGCGCGACCTGCAATACCAGCATCGGCTGCGCCTGCCCGCCGACTATGCGATGCAACACCGCCCATAACCGCGCCATCACCGGCGGGTGCCAATCGTCGTAAGTGCCGCGCGACACTTCGCCGAACTGCGCGACCGTGTCGAACATCGCGATCCCCGGCCACGCCGCGGCGATCGTCAGCGCGGCCAGCAACGCCGCCACTGCCAACGGCCACCCCGGTCCTGCGCGGCGCGGCGTCATCGGGCTAGATATGCAGCGCGCGTCCGTACGCCGCGAGCACGCTTTCGTGCATCGCTTCGCTGATCGTCGGGTGCGGGAAGACCGTTTCCATCAGTTCGGCCTCGGTCGTCTCCAGCGTCTTGCCGACGACATAGCCCTGGATCATCTCGGTCACTTCGGCGCCGATCATGTGTGCGCCGAGCAGTTCGCCGGTCTTGGCGTCGAACACCGTCTTCACGAAGCCTTCGGGCTCGCCCAGCGCGATCGCCTTGCCGTTGCCGATGAACGGGAAGGTGCCGACCTTCAGCGCGTAGCCCGCTTCCTTGGCCTTCGCCTCGGTCAGCCCGACGCTCGCGATCTGCGGGTGGCAATAGGTGCAGCCCGGGATGTTCAGCGGGTCCATCGCGTGCGGATGCTTGCCCGCGATCGCCTCCGCCGCGATGACGCCTTCGTGGCTTGCCTTGTGCGCCAGCCAGGGCGGCGCGGTGATGTCGCCGATCGCGTACAGGCCGTCGACATTGGTCTTGCAGTCGGGGCCGGTCTTCACGAACCCGCGGTCGGTCGCGACGCCGAGCGCCTCCAGCCCGATATTCTCGGTGTGCGGCACGATCCCGATCGCGACGATGACGTGGCTGAATTCGGTCGTGGTCGCCTTCCCGTCCTTGTCCTTGATCGTCGCCTTCACGCTGCCGCTGCCGACCTCGAGCTTGTCGACCCCGGCCTTGGTCATGATCGTCATGCCCTGCTTCTTCAGCGCTTTCTCCAGGAATGCGGAGACGTCGGCGTCCTCGACGGGCACCAGCCGGTCGAGCATTTCGACCACCGTCACCTCGGCACCCATATCCCTGTAGAAGCTGGCGAACTCGATCCCGATCGCGCCCGATCCGATCACCAGCAGTTTCGTCGGCATTTCCGGCGGCACCATCGCATGGCGATAGGTCCAGACGCGCTTGCCGTCGGCGGGCGTGCCCGGCAGGTCGCGGGCGCGGGCGCCGGTCGCGAGGATGATGTTTGTCGCGGTCAGCACCTCCTTGCCCTTGTCGCCGGTGACCTCCAGCTTGCCGCCGCCGAGCAACTTGCCGGTCCCCATATGGACCGCGATCTTGTTCTTCTTCATCAGGTGCGTGACGCCCTGGTTGAGCTGCTTCGCGACCCCGCGCGACCGCTTCACCACCGCCTCGAGGTCGGCGGTGATCTTCTCCGCCCCCAGCCCATAGTCCTTGGCATGCTGCATGAAGTGATAGATTTCCGCCGATCGCAGCAGCGCCTTGGTCGGAATGCACCCCCAGTTGAGACAGATCCCCCCGAGCAGCTCGCGCTCGACGATCGCGGTCTTCAGCCCCAGCTGCGCCGCCCGGATCGCCGCGACATAGCCGCCGGGCCCGGAGCCGAGAACGATGAGGTCGTAGGTGTCAGGCACTGGGAAGTTCCTTCTTCTCCCTCCCCCCTTGCGGGGGAGGGTCGGGGAGAGGGGTCAGCGAAGAAGCCGGCTCGATGCCGGCGTCTTCGCTTTGAAGCGCGTCGAGAATTGATGTGAGGACGCTGTCGGCTCGCGCCAAGATGTCATTGTTGAAGAAGCGCAGCAGGCGAAACCCTTGGGTCCGAAGATAAGCGTCGCGCGTGGCATCATAGGCACTGTCGATGTGCTGCGATCCGTCAGCTTCGACGATCAACCGAGCTTCGAAGCAGACGAAATCGACAATATAATGATCGATCGGCTGCTGACGTTTCCATTTCCATCCCGAGAGACGCTTGTTGCGCAGTACGCGCCACAACATTCGTTCAGATTCGGTTGGATTGTGTCGCATCTCGCGCGCTCTGGCGAGCGCGCGCCCTCTCCCTCCCATCGCTCCGCGATGGGCCCCTCCCTCCCCCGAAATGGGGGAGGGTGACGATGGTTGGGAGTTCACGCCTCGACCCCCACGAACACGAAACTGCCCTCCGCGACCTTCACGACAGCTTCGCCGTGCCGGTCGCGTTTCCACGCCTGGGTGGCGATCGTCATCGACGTGTTGCCCTGCCGCGCTACTTCGGCCCAGACCGACAGTTCATCGCCGATCGCCGCCGGCGCGGTGAAGGTGAAGTCGTTTGCCGCCACCACGGGCGCTCGCTTGCCCGTCAGGCGCGACGCCAGGCTGCCGCCGGCCAGCGCCATCTGGCCGAACAGCCAGCCGACGAACGCGCTGCCATAAGGGTTCGCGTCCGCCGCCATCACCGTCACGCGGATATCCGGCATGCGGTCCGGCGGCGTATCGCTCATGCTGCCGTCACCGCGCGCGGTTTGCGGTCCTGGTCGATCGCGACGAAGGTGAAGCGCGCTTCGGTCACGCGGCGAAAATCGTCGCGGTGACGGTCGCGCGCAAAGGCCTGGACGTCGATCAGCATCGACGATCGCCGGACCTTGGCGAGTTCGGCATAGACCGAGACTTCGTCGCCGATATGGACGGGCGAATGGAATTGCATCCCGTCCATCGCGATCGTCACCGCGCGGCCGTGCGAGTGCCGCGCCGCGATCAGCCCGGCGGCCGAATCCATCAGGCTCATCAGCCAGCCGCCGAAAATGTCGCCATAGGCATTGGCATCGGCCGGCATCGCGGTGACGCGGATCGCCGGCTCGCGGGCGGGCGGCGTGTCAGTCATCGGCGGTCTCCCCGGCACGCGTCCTGTCCCGCCGCCACGAGTCCAGGAACGGTTTGAAGCCCAAGGCCGCGACGACCGCGACCGACACCCAGCCGACCGGCCAGATCGTGTGCGCGCCCTGCGGATAGCTCCACGCCGCACCCCAGGCGATCAGATAGGTCACCCCGGCGCTCGCGAGCATGTAGCAGAATTCGGCGATGGTCCGCCTCGACATCGGATCAGGCCAGCATGCCCAGCGGGTTTTCGATCAGCGCCTTGAACGCCTGCATCAGCTCGGCGCCGTCGGCGCCGTCGATCGCGCGATGATCGAAGCTGCCGGTCGCCGACATCACCGTCGCGACCGCCAGCGCGTCGTCGATCACGTACGGCCGCTTCTCGCCCGCGCCGATCGCCATGATCATGCCCTGCGGCGGGTTGATCACAGCCTCGAACTGCTTGATCCCGAACATGCCCATGTTGGACAGCGATGCCGTCCCGCCCTGATACTCCTCGGGCTTGAGCTTGTTGTCGCGGGCGCGGGCCGCAAGGTCCTTCATCTCGGTCGAGATCGCCGCTACGCCCTTGCCATTCGCGTTCGCGACGATCGGCGTGATGAGGCCCGACGGCGTCGACACCGCAACCGAAATGTCGGCGCGGCTGAAGCTGATCAGCTGGTCCGGCGTGAACATCACGTTGCACTTGGGCACCGCGATCAGGCTGGCGGCCAGCGCCTTGATGATGAGGTCGTTGACCGACAGCTTCACGCCACGCGTCTCGAGGCTCTTGTTGAGTTCCCCGCGCAGCTTGAGCAGCGCGTCGAGCCGGATGTCGACCGTCAGGTAGATGTGGGGGACCGTCTGTTTCGATTCGGTTAGGCGGCGCGCGATCGTCTTGCGGACGTTCGACAGCTTGGTCGCTTCGTGGGGGATGTCGGGGATCGCCGCGGGCTTCGCCGCCACGGCAGGCGCCGGTGCTTCGGCC
>Ga0164294_10005790_pt1 | contig 10598 bp, 19 predicted proteins | sample GEODES005metaG_FD_111479 | JGI IMG/M metagenome (GOLD analysis project Ga0164294, IMG submission 111479) | Oligotrophic lake water microbial communities from Sparkling Lake, Wisconsin, USA - GEODES005 metaG | ecosystem: Environmental > Aquatic > Freshwater > Lake | place: USA: Sparkling Lake...
AGAGGTACCAATGGCTGAAGATGTAAAAGATTGGAAGAATAAGTTAAACAAAGAAGAAAAACAATTTCTAACACACATCTTTCGTTTCTTCACACAAGGTGATATTGATGTTGCAGGTGGTTATGTAAACAACTATCTACCATACTTTCCACAACCTGAAGTGCGTATGATGTTGTTGGGTTTTGCAGCTCGTGAAGCATTGCATATTGCGGCATACTCACACCTGATTGAAACATTAGGTTTACCTGATACAACATACAATCAGTTTATGGAATATCAGGCGATGAAAGACAAGCATGAATATGTAATGAATATTTCAGGTCAGAATACAACTAAAGAGAATACTGCCACACATATTGCTGTGTTCTCTGCATTTACAGAAGGTATGCAGTTGTTCTCCTCATTCATTATGTTATTGAATTTCCCACGCACAGGCAAGATGAAAGGCATGGGTCAAATCGTTACATGGTCTATTGTTGATGAGACTATACATGCTGAATCAATGATTAGATTATTCAGAACATACATAGAGGAAAACAAAGAGATTTGGAACGATGACCTTAAATCACGCATATACACCATTGCAGAGAAAATGGTTGAACTTGAAGATACATTTATTGACCTCGCCTTTTCTATGGGCGCTATGGACGGTTTATCTAGTGATGACGTTAAAAAGTATATTCGTTACATTGCCGATAGGCGCCTTATATCTTTGGGTCTTAAAGGCATTTATAAAGTAAAGAAGAATCCATTACCATGGGTCGAAGAAATGATTAACGCACCCATACATGGTAACTTCTTTGAGAATCGTGTTACAGATTACGCCAAAGGTGCATTGTCTGGTGATTGGGGTGATGATGTATGGGCTAAGGCTGCTTGATGTTAGAAATTATATACACTTTAGTGGTGACACACATCACCATTATATGCGTTACTTTGTTTCTTCATCGTAGTCAAGCACACCGTGCCATCATCTTTCATCCTATTTTATCGCACTTCATGCGTTTTTGGTTATGGCTAACAACTGGTATGGTCACTAAACAATGGGTTGCTATACACCGCAAACATCATAGATATAGTGATATTGAAGGTGATCCACATACACCTCATGTGTATGGAATTTTGCATGTATTATTCAAAGGAGCATTCTTATATCATGCGGCAAGCAAAGATAAAGATATGGTTAATACATATGGTGTTGGCACTCCTGCTGATTGGATGGAGCTTCACCTATACCAACCTCACTCTAGACTTGGCATTGGCCTTCTCCTTTTGTTGAGTGTATTTTTATTTGGTTGGTGGGGTTTATTGATATGGGGTATTCAAATGATATGGATCCCATTTTGGGCAGCAGGTGTTATCAATGGTATTGGTCATTGGATTGGATATAGAAATGGTGAAACTAAAGATTATAGTCGCAATATTAGTCCTTGGGGTATTGTTATTGGCGGTGAAGAGTTGCACAACAACCACCACTTGGACCCAGCGAGTGCCCGCCTCTCTAAGAACTGGTATGAATTTGATATAGGCTGGATGTGGTTAACAATATTTCGTTATATTAAACTAGCAAAACTAACAAGATGACAAAAAAGATTTTAATCATTACAGATAACCTACCAGACCAAATCAATGGCGTTGTTACGACCTACAAGAATATTGAAAGTATGGCGTTACTGGATGGTTATACTGTTGATTATATTGATCCCAGCAGGTTCCGCTATATTGATTGTCCTGGCTACAACGAAGTCAAGCTTACATTTCCGTGGCGCATGGGCGAGGAGATTAAGAAGATTGACCCGGATTATATCCACATCGCCACCGAAGGTCCTTTGGGTCTGTGGGCTAGAGCATATCTTTCAAAACATAATATTAGGCACAATACTGCTTATCATACTAAGTTTCCAGAAGGACTTGCTAAACTTTTTGGCATCCCTGAGTTTCTGACATGGCGATATGTAAGATGGTTTCATAAACATAGTGGTAAAGTTTTGACCACTACTGAAACAATGAAACAAGATTTACTTAATCACGGTTTCAAAGACAATATAGTTTCATGGACAAGAGGTGTTGATAGAGAGATATTCAATTCATCTCATAGACATGATGTTATTAAAGGAAAATATTTACTTTGCGTATCCCGTGTTAGTAAAGAAAAAAATCTAGAAGAATTTCTTAAATTGAATTATTCTGGTTATTATAAGATTATGGTCGGTGATGGACCGATGCTTGAGACATATAAAGAACAGTATCCTGAAGTAATCTTTACTGGATTCAAAACTGGTGTGGATTTGGCTCGTTACTATGCAAATGCAGAAGTGTTTGTATTTCCTAGTAAATGGGAAACATTTGGTATTGTTATGATTGAATCAATGGCCTGTGGCACACCAGTTGCGGCATTTCCATGTGATGGACCAAAAGATGTTATTGAACAAGGCGCCACAGGATTTATGAATGAGAGTTTAAGTGATGCAATTGATGGTTGTTTACAACTAAATAGAGATAGAGTTATAAAGAGTAGTCAAAAATGGTCATGGGATAACGCATGGCACACATTCAAAGATAATTTAATCAAATGATTACAATAACAGAGTCAGCTAAAACTAAAATTCTAGACCTTCTTGCAGAAGAAAACAATCCAGACCTATCGCTAAGAACATTCGTTCAAGGCGGTGGTTGTAGTGGTATGAGTTATGGATTTACATTTGATGAGATAACAAATGAAGATGATTTTGAAGTGCCTTTAGAAAAGTTTAGAGTATTAGTGGATTCTATGAGTATGCAATATTTGCAAGGTTCAAGTATAGATTACAAAGAAGACTTACAAGGATCACAGTTTGTCATATCTAATCCAAATGCACAAACAACTTGTGGTTGTGGTTCTTCTTTCTCGGTATAAACAATGGCCTATTCACAAAAAGTAATTGACCATTATGAAAACCCCAGGAATGTGGGTAGTTTTAACCCTAGTGATACTTCCATTGGCACTGGTATGGTTGGGGCACCTGCTTGCGGAGACGTAATGAAACTTCAAATTAAAGTAGAAGACGGAATCATTACAGATGCACGATTCAAAACTTACGGATGCGGTTCAGCCATTGCATCTTCATCGCTAATAACTGAATTAGTTAAAGGAATGAATCTAAATCAAGCATCTAGTATCAAAAATAGTGAAATTGCTGAAGAACTTGCACTACCTCCAGTTAAAATACATTGTTCAATACTCGCTGAAGACGCCATTAAGGCAGCAGTAGCAGATTATAAAAAGAAACATGATATCATTAACTGAAAAAGCTTCTGATAAAGTAAAACAACAGTTGACAAGAAGAGGCAAAGGCGAAGGACTTCGTGTTGCTGTTAAGACAACAGGTTGTTCTGGCTTTGCATATGTTTTAGAATATGTTGATATACCAAATGAAGATGACTATTGCATAGAATCATATGGTTGCAAAGTATTTGTAGACCCAAAAACTTCTGTATATCTTAAAGGTTTAGAAATAGACTATATACAAAAGGGACTTAATGAAGGATTTGAATTCATCAACCCGAATGAACGTGACCGCTGCGGTTGCGGTGAAAGTTTTAGAATATAGGGATTAAAATGAAAAAATTATTAGTATTACTAGCACTTGTTTCGTCACAAGTGTTTGCATGGGAACAAAGAGTTCCTTTTCCAGAAAAAGCTTGCGTTGTGCATAGTCCATACGGATTTGCAGCAACTGCAAGGCCCACAACATTAATTTGTCGTGAAGCATATCTAGTGGCATATGATGCACCTGTCAAAATACCTGCATATGTTGCATATACATTACTACCACAAAACGCACTAGGATGTTTTCCACGCACTAATGCATTTGTTGCTGATGCGAGTTTAGGTGGTACAGGTGCAAGACCTGATGATTATGCAGGTACAGGATTTGATAAAGGTCATGCCGCACCTGATGGTGACTTGTCATGGTCTGCAATTGTAGAGTATGAATCATTTCTGATGACTAACATGTATCCACAGGCAGGTTCATTGAATCGTGGCATATGGAAACTATTAGAAACATCTGTGCGTGGTTGGGCAGTTCAATTGAATCAACCATTCACAATCTATGTTGGTGCAATCTATGGCCAAGGTGATAAAACGATTGGTAATGGCGTAATTGTACCACATGGATACTATAAAATTGTCATTAACAATGCAACAAAACAAGTTGCAGGATGGGGATTTCCACATAATGCGCCATACCCTAATCTTGGCAACGACATGACAAAGTTTCGCATGACAATAGCTGACATTCAAAAACAGGCAAATGTTCAGTATAAATTTCCTGTTGGTGCAGTTGAAGTGCAACCAGGTAAAGAATGGCCTGTAGATTTTGGTGCATTGACTAACGCAAAGAGAGCCAAGTGCGGAAAGGCTGAGTAATGGCAACCTTAAATCATGTGTGTGATAACTGTGAATCAGAATTTACACTAAAATATAATGAAGAACTATGTGATGATGACCCAATTTATTGTCCATTTTGTTCAGAGTATATACTCCTAGATAGTGAGAATATTCCTGAAGAAGATGATTAATGTGGTTTTATCATAATATATCAGAAGAATTCAACCCTGACGATGCCGAAGGATACTTTGGCTTTGTCTATCTTATTACGCACAATCCCACCGGTAGAAAATACATTGGTAAGAAATTCTTTACCAAGGCCGGTACTCGTCAAATAAAAGGTAAGAAAAAGAAAATCAGAAAGACCTCAGATTGGGAAACCTATTGGGGTTCTAATACTGAACTACAGGCAGAAGTAACAAAGAACGGAGAGGAACAATACACAAGAGAAATTCTACATCTATGTAAATCTAGGTCAGAGTGTAGTTATTGGGAAACTTTTGAGATATTCAGTAGACAAGCTCTTTTAAGTGACTCTTATTATAACTCATGGGTGACCTGTAAAATTCACAAATCACATGTAATAGGAAAAATAAATGGCTCGCAAACAAACAGCAAACAACGAAACGATAACAGTAGCCAAGACAACCAATCAATTGAAAATACGAATTGATGACCTTAGAGCATTCGAACCATTAACAGACAATCAAAAACTATTCTTTGATGCATACAAACGAGGTGATTACTTTGTCGCATTGCACGGTGTTGCAGGCACCGGTAAGACATTTTGTGCATTATACAAGGCGATAGAAGAAGTATTAGACAAATCAAATCCGTTTACTAAAATCATTGTTGTTCGTTCAGCGGTGCAAAGCCGTGAGATTGGTCACTTACCAGGTGATGTAAATGAGAAGATGGAAATCTATCAACAACCATATCGCCAAATCTGTGAAACATTATTTGGACGCCGTGATGCATGGGATAGGTTAGAAGAACAACATTTCATTGAGTTTATATCTACATCATTCATTCGTGGTATGTCATTTGATGATGCAATTATTATTGTGGATGAGATGCAGAACATGACCTTTGAGGAAATAGATACCGTTATGACAAGGGTCGGGTATAGGTCAAAGATTCTATGGTGCGGTGACTATAGACAAACCGACTTGAATAAGAAAAGAAATGATGTATCGGGTATTCTTAAATTCTTTGATATCGCCATGCATATGAAGGCGTTTACTCGCATTGAGTTTACGGCAGATGATATTGTCCGTTCATCGCTGGTCAAAGATTATATTCTGGCAAAGTTACAATATGAAGATGGTATTATAGACTCGGCACACTAGTAATTTACGCTTGCATTTTCGCTTTTATTACTATATAATTGTATGAGTGCTCAATTTGAGGCTCATTTAACCAATCGTCTTAGGAGATAAACATGTTCGCAGTAGACACATTCATCGACACCGTTCAAGGTGCAAAAAAATACTTTGTCAATACATTTGTAACCGACAAAGAAATCCAAAAACCACTTAACGCTTTTGTTGATACACAAACAGCATTTGTTAAGCAAGTGTTTCAAACCAACCAAGCATTAGCAGAACAAGCTTTGACTACATTAGAGAAGTTTGCAAAGACAGCAAAGGCCTAATATGTCAAAAGAGTTAGATGCGTTAAGTGGGGTAGAAATCCCAAGTCTGACTGATTTTTGGAATTGGGTTAAAAAGACTTTTACACCAACAAGTGAAGTGGAATACTATCTTAATCAATCCACAGATTATGTGGACTATAAAAATAGAGTGCGTATTTTACAACAAAGAGGTATGATATGAAGAAATTTCTCAATAGTATTCTAGAGGCTATCGCAGCCATCAAGAAGCATAGAGCTAGTTCTAGTCTCAAAGGTCGTTAAGAATATGGGTTCTCTCTTTACATACATAATAGTATGCAGAAAGAACCCATTTCAGTTTCCATACGAAAAATACTTCAAAAAGACATATCAAAGAATATATGTTCATGGGAACCTGTCGCTCGCAACGGATGGGCAATAAAATTCTCCGTTTACAAAAGCAATATTCTTCTGGCTTTTGTCTCAACATACACCAATCAAACAATTGTCCGCTATTTCAATGACGAGGATTTAGCCTGTGAATTTATCAATTTTGTGTGTCACCATGACTCTGCACAGAAATTGATGTTATAAATAGAAGATAATAACAATTTCTTTGAGAGAAAACAATGCCTCTAAGTAAAATAAAAACAGCATCGATAACAGCTAGTACAGCATTCACAACACCGGTACTAGGGACGCCAACTAGTGGAACACTAACAAACTGTACGGGATTACCTAACGCTGGTTTGCTAAACTCAAGTGTCACAATAGGTGGGACAGCAGTGGCTTTGGGTGCATCAAGTTCAGCAATAACAAATGATATTACCATCTCAGGTCTAACAGTAGGTAAAGGCGGTGGTGCTGTTGCTACTAACACGGCTGTGGGTGCTGGTGCTTTAGCGGCTACCGCTACTGGAACTGAAAACACGGGCATCGGTGCAAGCGCATTAACTGCTTTGACAACTGGTTCTTACAACACGGCTGTAGGTCGTATTGCTATGCAATCAAACACTACTGGCTCACAAAACACAGCCGTAGGTAGACAAGCATTATTTACAAATATTTCTGGTTCTAATAATACTGCCATGGGGTATACAGCACTTTTATTCAATACTGCTGACAACAACACCGCAGTAGGTTATATATCGATGTATAGCAACACAACGGGCGCATCTAATGCGGCATTTGGTCACCAATCTTTATACAGCAACACCACAGGAACTTTAAATGTGGCTTTAGGGCCAACTGCTTCTTACTTTAATACTACGGGCAGTCAGAATATATCCATTGGTTACGAAGCATTAAAAGCAAACACCACGGCATCTAACAATGTGGCAGTGGGTTTTCAGTCTTTACTTGCCAATACTGGAACACAAAATACCGCAATAGGCTCATCTGCATTAGCGGCTAACACCACAGCAAATCGTAATACAGCCATAGGTTATTTGTCGGGTACTGCCAATACAACAGGTCATGTAACTGCTGTTGGCGCATACGCTTTATATGGAAATACAACGGGTAATTCAAATGTTGCAGTAGGCGGAAATGATGAGTCTAGTGGTGCGGCAATGCAATCAAATACTACTGGCGGTAGAAATACGGCAATAGGAGTTGGTGCTTTATATAGCAACACAACTGGAAGTAGTAATGTTGCAATAGGTTATCAGGCAGGATACTCGGCAACTACTGCTGGTTACAACAATATATTTATTGGTGATTTTGCTGGCAATAGTTCAACAGGGCAAAACAATGTAGTCATTGGTCAAAATGCGTCTGCAAGTTCTGCTGGTGTTAATTATGAATTAGTTATTGGAACTAACGCACCCGTTGGAAAAGGTGGTTCTACTGGTTTTATCAATCCTAATGGTGGTGGCGTATATCAAGGTAACAACTCTGCTAATTGGTCTACAACTTCTGACCGCAGATTAAAGAAAAACATAGTTAATAATAATGTTGGTTTGGAAAAAATAACTCAAATTCAAGTTCGTAATTTTGAATATAGATTAGTAGAAGAAATTACTGAATTGCCATCACATGCAGCCATTCAAAAAGAAGGTGTGCAACTTGGTGTAATAGCACAAGAACTTCAACAAATATTACCAGATTGTGTAAAAACAGAAACAACTGGTGTTATGTCTGTTGATTCAGACAACTTAACTTGGTACATGATTAACGCTATTAAAGAATTAAAAGCAGAATTTGACGCATATAAATTAACACATCCATAAGGAAAAAACTATGACAGAAACTATCACTCCAGAAGAAATTGCACAGCACTACAAAGCGGCAATGGACTCAGTAAACCTCATCAACGCTGGCAAACCAGAAGGCATGACAGCAGAAGATTGGGCAGATACGCTCAAGAGGAATAAAGACCACTTGGTCATTATGCTTGCCAAGACATATTGGACAACAGAAAACCTCACGCCTTTACAAGCGGCTTCTGTATAATTGCCTCACTGGCCAACAGAATAGTATATAATACACTATAAATAAATCATCATTATTACATAAGGAGTTAGAATGATTAAACTTGAATTGACACTTGACGAAGTAAACGGCGTACTACAGGCACTAGGTAATATGCCTTATGCACAGGTAGTTGCTTTGGTTGAAAATATTAAGAACCAAGCGATACCGCAAGTACCTGCACCAGAGACAGCACCTGCACCTGATGCCGAAGCCGCACCGTTACAGTAATATCGGTAACTCAATAATACCCTGCTTCGGCAGGGTTTTTTATTGCCTCAATAGTATGTGAAACCTGATATAATTATTGCATATCTTTAATGGAGTATACAATGCGAATTATTAAAAGTGAATGGCATCAGGTCGAGAAACGATATGCCATAGATATTGATGAGAATATTATCAATGAAATCTATGAAGATGCAACCGTGGAAGAGATTGAAGAAATCATGCGCCAATTAAAAGAAGGCGAATTGGATGCTTCTACAATCATTGAGGATGCAAGTTCAAATGATGTTGACTTTGATTGGGATTGGCTTGATGAAGATGATTGGTGGACCGACCGTAAGGGCGGTTATGATGTTACATACGAATTTGAAGGAGAATAATCATGGCAGTATGGTCAGTTAAACCCGATTGGAAGAAATCGATTATTGAGAGACAAATCTGGACAAAAGAAGGTGTCGCAGGTTATATTGGTGTTGAAACAGGTTGGCGTTGGGGTGAATTTCATGTCACAACCGAGGATGATACTCCGCCAGATTTAGTGGCAGGTGTTGATATCTACAATTGTGACTATGAATGTGAACTGGTATCATTAGATGATGGATGCTGGGAAGAATCAGATATTGATGTTTTGGATGAAGCGTTAAAAAATGAACTTGAAACCTTCCTTGAAGATAATTCAGTACATGACCTTGAAGAATTAGGTTGGATACTTGATGATACAGAGATGACCATTGATTGTGATATGACAATTGAAATGATTGAACCTACAGAGCCAGTCAAAGAAGAACCTAAGACCGAAGGTAAAGGTTGGCCATTTCCATGATAGATGATAATATAAGTAAGATAGCATACGAAATAGATGATGTTATCTCTAATCTTATAACTAAGTATGATATTGACCCATTGTCATTCTCAGCAATAATTCTAGCACGATTAGTAAGAGCCAATGATTTTGTTGGTTCTGGTGATGATTTTAGACTTATTGCTGCCAACATACCAAAAATAAAATCCGAAGGAGCAATCCATTGAATAAGAACTTTTGGGGTCCTGCTGATGATGAAGAATCATTGCCAGAATGGATGGACCCAAAAACATATAGTAATCCTAAGCCTAAAAGGTCAGGACCTTCTCTTATGGAGAGTATACAGGAGGCAATGAGAAAACCTCCTGTGCCTGTAATTATTGATAAACCGAGTATACAAAATGAAAACGATACAACAACAAGAAACTGAAGCAATTTTATCTATGGTAGAATTGATTAAAACGCTTGAACAACAATTATCTAATGCCAAGGCCAGAATCAAAGAACTGGAAGATAATCAAAAAGAATCTGAGTATGTTCAGTTAAAAAGCCATTATGAGTAAACAATGGCAAGAAAAAGAATTTTTCCAATGGGTCTATTATGATGACGGAGATGGTAAGATTATCGGTGCCGTGTATAAGATAGGCAATGCAACAGGCATATGGGGCGCCAAGGTATATACAGAGATTGAAGGCATATTAGGCCAGTATATTGATTCTGACTATGCTAAACGTGCCGTTGAGCATTATTGGGAAGTGCAAAGCAGAACTCTATTAGAGTAATTTTAATCACAGGAGATATTATGTTTGAAACAAGTATGACTTATCGCTCAGCAGAAGAAATTAACACCGCCATGGGCCGAGTCTATGGCCACATGAGTATGGCGGTGATTATATCAATGCTAGTCAGTTATTGGGTAGGCACAACACCAGAGTTGCTACAATTATTTTTCACAGGTGTAACAAAGTGGATTGTTATCTTTGCACCATTACTTGCAATCTTTGGCATTTCCGCTGTATTAGCTAATAATCCAAGTAGAGGTGTGGCACAGTTATGTCTACACGGTTTTGCGGCGCTGATGGGTCTTAGTTTTGCGACCATCTTTGCTATA
>Ga0164294_10005791_pt1 | contig 10596 bp, 4 predicted proteins | sample GEODES005metaG_FD_111479 | JGI IMG/M metagenome (GOLD analysis project Ga0164294, IMG submission 111479) | Oligotrophic lake water microbial communities from Sparkling Lake, Wisconsin, USA - GEODES005 metaG | ecosystem: Environmental > Aquatic > Freshwater > Lake | place: USA: Sparkling Lake...
ATTGACTTCTCGTATTGCGCATTTAATGCATAGTGGCGTGGACTCCTTTAATATCTTGGCACTTACTTTTACCAATAAGGCCGCTGCCGAAATGAAAGACAGGGTAGAAAAAGCCCTTGGCAACATGGAAGCCCGCAACTTATACATTGGCACTTTTCACAGCGTCTTTGCACGTATATTAAGAGCAGAAGCTGCTAAGTTGGGCTATCCACAGAGCTTTACCATCTACGATACCGACGATTCAAGGTCTGTTTTAAAGCAGGTAATCAATGATATGGGATTGGATGATAAATTATACAAACCCAATATAGTTCACAATCGAATCTCGTCTGCTAAAAATGCTTTGGTAGGTCCTGCTGAATATGCGATGGACAATTTTTTGAAGCAAGAAGATGCAAGATCTAACAGACCTCAAATTGCAGAAATTTATGCAAGCTATGTGGCGCGTTGTTTTAAAAGTGGTGCAATGGATTTTGATGACTTGCTTTTTAAAATGCATGAGCTGTTACGTGACTTCCCAGAAGTGTTACACAAGTACCAACATAAGTTTAAATATATTTTAATTGACGAGTATCAGGATACCAATCCTGTGCAGTATCAAATTGCAAAATTACTTGCAGCGGTACACGAAAATCTTTGTGTGGTAGGTGATGATGCACAAAGTATTTATAGCTTTCGTGGTGCCACCATCGAAAACATTTTACAATTTCAAAAAGATTATGACGATGTGAAGTTGGTCAAGCTAGAACAAAATTATAGGAGCAGCAAGTCCATCATCGAAGTGGCTAATTCTGTGATTAAAAATAATAAGGGTCAAATCCCAAAAGAACTTTGGACCGATAACGAAGAAGGTGACAAAATTAAGTTGGTACGAACAATGACCGACAATGATGAAGGAAAATTTGTTGCAGATAGTATCCAAGAAAATAAATTAAGAAATCATTTTTACAATAAAGATTTTGCCATTTTATATAGGACCAATGCACAGTCAAGATCTTTTGAGGAAAGTTTACGAAGAACAGGCATTGCTTATAAGATCTATGGTGGGCTTAGCTTTTATCAAAGAAAGGAGGTGAAAGATTTTATCGCTTACCTGCGCGTTGTTGCCAATCCAAAAGACGAGGAAGGCTTAAAAAGAATTATCAACTACCCAGTTAGAGGTATTGGTAAAACAACAGTAGAAAAATGTTTGGTAATAGCGAGTGAACAAAATATTACTTTTTTTGAAGTGCTAGATAAAGCAAAAGGTTTTGGTTTTAAAGCAGGTACACTCAATTCGATAGAAGAGTTTGTAACAATGGTAAAATATTTTCAAAATCTCCTAACTAAAAACAATGCCTACGATGTGGCCGTGCAGGTTGGTAAGAGTACCAATATCATTAAGGAACTTTTCAACGATAAGTCGACCGAAGGATTAGCACGTTACGAAAACATACAAGAATTATTGAACTCCATTAAAGAGTGGACAGAGAGTCCTAGTAATGAGGATGGTGAATTAGGGGATAAAAGCTTGGGTTCTTATTTACAACAGATTACTTTAATTACAGATGCAGACAATGATAACGGCAACGAAGACACCGTAAAATTAATGACAGTGCACGCAGCAAAGGGTTTGGAATTTGATTGTGTTTTTGTTGTGGGCTTAGAAGAAACATTATTCCCAAGTGGCATGAGTGTGAATACAAGAGAAGAATTAGAAGAAGAGCGAAGGTTATTTTATGTTGCTGTAACAAGAGCAAAAAAACATTTATGGTTAAGCTATGCCAATTCAAGATATCGTTTTGGGCAACTGGTACAAAATGATCCAAGTAGGTTCATTGAAGAAATGCCAGAAGAAAAATTAGACAAGTCAAGTGCGGGTGGCGGTGCAAGGAACCAATCAAGTGGATGGGGCAGCGCCTTCGATAGAATGCATGGAGGCAATAAGTCGGGCTATTGGAATGAATCAAAGCCAAAATCCTCCGGCGATACCAAACCTAGCTACTTACCTGTGACACCTCCAAGCACCCTCAATAAAAACCATATTCCTTCGGTTAATTTTACCGCTGCCGACCCAACTGCACTAGAAGAGGGCATGAAAGTAGAACATCAAAAATTTGGGTTTGGAATCATTAAAGCCATTGAGGGCTCGGCTCATAATCCTATTGCCAATATCCTATTTGATCTGAATGGAGAGAAAAAGATCATGTTGAACTATGCTAAATTAATGATCATCAACAGCTAAGTGATGTAGACATTTGGATCTAAATAGGAATCAAAGGGCCATTTGTTGTCTTTCGATATCGGAAAAATAACGCCATTATCCCCCTTCTTGGGCTACCAAGCCACCCATTTTGATTATTTTTGTGACGGATCTAAAAAAGCAATTATGATTACAACAGGCAATACCATCGTGAGCATTTATACAGAAATGACACCAAATCCAGAAACAATGAAGTTTGTGGCCAACAAACTATTGTATCCAGGTAAGAGTTTAGATGTAGCCGAAGAAGGCTTAGCGACCGCTTCTCCATTGGCGAAAGAATTATTTAGTTTCCCGTTTATCAAAAGTGTTTTTATCGCTAGTAATTTTGTGACACTTACAAAAACAACTGATACAGAAGATTGGCAGGATGTCATTCCTACGATCAAAACATTCTTGAAAGAATATTTAGAAGCAGGTGGTGTGGTCGTGAATGAAGATGAAGTTGCTAAAATGAAACAAGAAGCAACTAATGTGGTGTCTGCTGATGACGATGATATCGTTAAGCGTGTAAAAGAATTATTAGAAAACTATGTAAAGCCAGCTGTAGAAATGGATGGCGGTGCAATACAGTTTAAAAGTTATAACAACGGCATCGTTAACCTCATGCTACAAGGCTCTTGTAGTGGTTGTCCATCCAGCATGGTCACCCTTAAAGCAGGTATCGAAGGCATGATGAAGCGTATGATTCCCGAAGTGAAAGAAGTCGTAGCAGTAGCGGAATAAAACAAAAGCATCTAGTATACTATAAAAAAAGGCCTTATTAAAATAAGGCCTTTTTTTATGAGTTATATAATTTCATCAAGTGATGATTCGTAAAAGTTTTTTCAAGGATTTATTTTAATGAATTATTGACAAGCTTGCTAAAAAATAATATATCATTCTCTGATACCTGCATTAATCGAATACTTTCATTATCTATTCCTGGATAATTATATACAGTCGCATATTTAGTAGGCAGTACCCCGGTTATTTTTTTGACAAAGCATAATGCTATTAAAAAAGTACCCAGCGGAGATGGGTGGGATCCGTCACTAACATATAACTGAGCAGTCGGTTTTTGTACTTTAGCTTCCGCCCAAACCGATCCAACAGGAACCAATACCGAACCTGTTTCAAGGGCTAATGTTTCATATACCTTATTTATCGCAGGTTGGGTTTGTGGGGTAACCTCTCTAGACCATGTATTGTATATGTATGGAGTAGCCTTTTTAGACTTTATTAAATCACAGAATAATTTTCCAAAAATTGAAACACTATCGGCATGTTCCAGTGGCCACATGCTATTGTCTTGGATAATGACGATATCAAATTTTTCTTGCTCTAAAATTGCTCGGGTACGTAAGCCCTTTCTGCTATTCCAATGGTCTCCTAGCGTAGATCCTCCATAGGTAGATTTCTTACAAATAAGCTTGGTGTTCAAGCTATCAGATAGTAATGAGACCATCTGTGGCAAGTTATTATAATAGATATAACTATTGCCAACAAACAATACGCGTAAAGTATCTCTATTACTATTTGCATTCACCTTTGTTAAAGCAAATAGTAATAAAATTGTTATGCCTATAGTTTTAAAATAGGTGGGGGACCATTTTTTCATATGCTCAATAAATCTAAAAGCCTGGATTTTGAACCATTTTCGGATTATTTTGAACCTGTGTTACAGGAATAGGTAAAATAGTTCTGTAATAATAGCTACTTGTGGTTGCTGTATATTGAACTAATCTTGAAGTACTATTACCTCCAGCATTTATTTTCACATAATTTGTTTTGGTTCTATTTAAGTCAAAAAGTCTATGACCTTCTAGGGCGAACTCTTTACGACGCTCAACGATAATGCTATCTAGTAAAGCCGTTGCCTTGATTGCGCCTGTAGGAGGTACCGATAATAATGATGCAGTAAATGCTTTTGTAGCAGAAGCAGTATCTCTTGATTTTCTGATTAAATTAACATCTACCAAAGAACTCGTTAAGCTATTTGCATCAGCATTGATTACGGCCAATCTAGCCATCGCTTCTGCCCTTGATAAATACATTTCTGACAATCTAATCACTTTAATATTTTCGGTGTTTGTACTAATATTAATATACTTGGTACACAAAGGAACATTTGATTCTCCTCCTAATGAATTTCGATTTCCAAGGCTTACAAAATTTCTTCGAACATCGGTATTTGAATAAGCATCGTAAAGTCCTTTAAAAGTAGATAGCGTAGTACTGCTGGTGGTGTTGTTCATGGTTTGTCTTGTTCCTAATAATTCTCCATATCCAGATTGGCTTGACAAATATGCATAAGAATCGGTACCTGCATTGTCATTTGTATTATTGGCTACTTCAAAAATTGATTCGCTGCTATTTTGTGATCTAAAATCTTGTACCATCGATCCATAAGCATATAAGGTATACTTTCCAGATGCGATTACCAAGTTAGAAGCATCAATGGCTTTTTGCCAATCTTCTGTATAAATAGCAACCCTGGCCTTTAATGCTAAGGTTGAGAAAGCATTGAGCCTGATTTTTTGTAAAGTATTATTCGTCACACCATCATATAATACATTACCCGAAACTGGTAGTCTTTTTAAAGCCTCTTCTATGTCTAAAAATATACGATCATACACTTCTTTTGCTGTATTTCTTGCCGGATATACCACTTCTGAAATACTAGTAATAGGCAACAAAACCAATGGCACACCAAGATGTGATCCATCTGAAGTATGATTAAGTGGTCTAGCAAAAAACTTTACTAAATCAAAATAAGCCATTGCGCGCACTGCATAAGCTTCGCCAACCAGTTGCAAGGCCTCTTCCTTTTGCAATGAATTAGCAACCTTGTTTATGTTTGCTTCATTCGCAATGACGGCATTTGCATTTGTCACCACTCTATATATTTGACTCCACATTCTGCTCACATTCGCATCCGTTGCCGTATGTGTCATGGTATTCATACCTGTATATCTATTTCCAGTCTTAACACTTCTAGTCATATTATCTGAAAGCACTTCTGGGATGACCATTGCATCTCTACCATAATAACTGGTAGATTGCATCAATGAATACAGCCCATTGACTGCAGCACGAGAGCTGGAGATACTCGAAAAAACCTGATCTGTGAACACACTTTGTTCTGGCTTAGTCTCCAGAAAATCTTTATTACATGCTATTAAGCTAATAGCAATTGTAAAAAGGGTAATGATATATTTATTTTTCATAATAAAATTATTTCAAATTAAAAATTAATGTCTAAGCCAAATAATAGGGTACTAAAAACTGGAGGTCGTTGTGACATCGTACCATCAACAGAAACCTCAGGGTCTGTATTAAATCGCTTATCTACTGTATAAGTATATAAATTTTGTCCCCTCACATACACCCTTGCATTATTTATTTTGGCTTTGGCTAAAATAGATTTAGGCAAATTATAGGATATGGTGATGTCTCTTAAACGGATATAGCTACCATCATATAAAAAACGAGAGCTCTCATAGCTGGCGTTAGAAGATTGATCGCCTAAGAAAACGGGTTTAGGAACGTCTGTGATTTGACCAGGTGTCGTCCAACGACGTGCATATTCATATTTGCTTAATCCATTACTTTGATCTGAGAAACCTAGGTTGGCATCTGATTTTTGAAAATAGCCGTATTGATCATAAATCGTATTTCCCCAATAAGCGTACAATTGAAAACTTAATTTAAAATCATGGTATGAAAAGCTATTAGTCATACCTGTATAAAACTTTGGTGAGGCGCTCCCATGAGCAATTCTAGGCAATGATGTTGAAAATTTATTTGTAGTAGAATCTTTTGCACTTGATGTATACCATAAAGCTTCCCCATTCGCAGGATTTACACCAGCATAGCCTCTTTGATAATGTGTATAAAAATCATTTCCTATTCTACGGTCATACGCACCAGTTCCAGCATAAGCAGAGTCAATGTCTGTAATTCTATTTCTATTGGTGGTAAAATTGAAATCTGTTACCCACTTAAATCCTTTTGGTGATGAAGGTGAAATATTCACAGAAGAAATAGTGAATTCTACTCCTGTATTTTTCATTGCACCATTATTTACAGTAACACTACTAACTCCATTTAAACTTGGAATAGATTGACTAATTAATAAATTACTACTTATACGATCATACCACTCTACCGATCCTGAGATGCGCCCTTTTAAAAGCGAAAAATCTAATCCAATATTCAAAGGGATATTTTTTTCCCAAGTTAAATTGTCATTAGATAATTGGGTTAAGCTTAGACCTGATTGTAAATTATAATCATTTCCTGCACTATATAGTCCCTGAGATTCAAAGTTGTCAATACCTTGGTTACCAGTATAACCAGAACTTGCTCTTAACTTTAATTCATTCACCCAGTTTGATTTAAAGAAAGTCTCGTTATGAATATTCCAACCTATACCAATTGACCAAAAAATAGCCTCTCTAAAATTTCTTGCAAATCTTGATGAAGCATCCTCTCTTAATGAACCAGATACAAAAAATCTATCATCGTACGTATAATTCGTATTTAAAAATTTACTGATCAAGGTATTGCCCGTTCCCGTACCTGTCGTTAAAACAGGGCTTGCTCCCCCGGCAGGAGTGGTTGTTCCTGCAGCGATACCGTTTACTTCGATACTAATATCAACATCGTTTCTTTTTTGTGCTTCATACCCCGCAAAGGCCTCAAAGGTATTTTTAGTATCGAATTCTTTTTTGTATCTAATAATATTAGTGGCCACCCAGTTGGTAATGTCTTGGCTGTAATTTTCAATCGCTCCACCTACCGCAATATATAGATTACCTACACCTGGATCATAATATATACTTTTAAATGCATGATTAAAATCTAATGCATAAGTGCCTTCAAAAGTTAATCCTTTTGCAATTTCATATTTGGCAGAGGTATTTGCAGAAAAATTATACGTCTTTGCATTTCTATTGGTCGTCTGAATTACGGCTACCGGATTATAGCCACTATTATACCCTAGCTCGTAAGTGCCATCGCTTTTGTAGACTGGTAACCACGGAGCCAATCGATACATGGCTCGAATAGGATTGGCAAAAAAGCTTCCTCCTAAGAAGTTACTTGTTCTTTGAAAACTTCCACTAAATCCCGCCTTTAAACTTAATCTTTTAGTCAATTCAGAATTAACATTGACACGGAATGTTGCTTTATCATAATTAATTCCTTTTGTAGTCGCATCTGATTTATAATAACTTCCTGATACAAAATAGGTATTTTTTTCATTACCACCGCTAGCATTCAAGTTGTATTGAGTGTATTGACCCTGTCTTAATATTTCATTAAACCAATCTGTATTGATAGAACGGTTTATGCCATTTGCGGTTAATAAGGAATCGAAAGATGATACAGGTTTTCCAGAATTTACCCATCCTTCTTTATAATACTGAAGATATTCTTCTGTATTCAAGGTTTTTTGCTCAGGTGCCAATGTATTATTATTATAGCCCTTTTGATACGTAAAATTAATTTTAGCTTTTCCTGATACACCAGATTTGGTCGTAATTAAAATAACACCATTTGCAGCTCTAGAGCCATATAAAGAAGTTGCAGAGGCGTCTTTTAATACCGTCATACTTTGAATATCATTTGCATTTAATCCTGCAATAGTATTGCTATTTAATCCAGAAATATCACCACTTACTACTGGTATTCCATCAATTACATATAGAGGTGTTGCGGAGGCATTGATTGATCCAACTCCCCTTATTCTAATTTGTGGTACACCTCCAGCTTGTCCAGTGGCATTGGTAGATTGAACACCCGCCATATTTCCTTGAAGCGTTTCTTGAACAGATGCATTGGGTGCACTTTCTAGTGTTGTATTTTTAATCGTACCAATAGCTCCTGTAAATGAATTTCGTTTTTGATTGCCATAAGCAATCACTAAAACATCTTTTAAATTGTTTTCAGACTCTTGTAGTAAAACCACTTTATTGCTTTCATTTAAAACAACTGTCTTTGAAATCATATCTACCCTGCTAAATTCTACTTTGTCTCCATTTTTTATTTCAATGGAAAAAGACCCATCTGCTTTTGAAGTAGTGCCTTTTTTTGAATTCAAAAGTTTGACAGAAACATTAGACAAAGGACTATTATCCTTTGCATCTAGCACTGTCCCATTTATAATTTTCGATAGTTCGTTTTTTGTAGTACCCTGTGCAAAGGTTGGATTTTGTAACAAACAAAATAATAGGCCAAGGCCTAAGATAATGATAGGTTTAATTTTCATATTAGATTTGGTTTATAAAGAAAGCAAAAGCGCAAAAATTGTTTATAATTTATTAATATTAACATTTCCAATATTTGGAAAATTTTAATATTTACAAATTAAAAGTATTTTTCATAATTAAGCCTAAAAATTAGCTAAAAAATTATAAATACTTGAATTACAATATTTTATGATTAAGAGTGGGAGGGAAGAAGCAGATAGAACTTGTATACAATACATAACAAGGCCGCCCCGATAATTCGGGGCGGCCTTGGTTAGCATATACAATCAACTTTGATCGCTTATTAACGCTAATAATTCTTATTAAAAGGTGATTTCAATTCTTGCATAGGCATATCTTCCATTCATACCCAATTGCGTTACCCTGCGTGAATAGTTAAATTGATTATTCGAAGAAATGCTATTATTGTTTACAATACCTCTTTGAAAAGCCGTTTGTGATTCAACAAACTTATCATAAGTAGGACTGGTTGGAACCACGTCTAATCTTTTGTATAAACCCTTAGAAGCCACTAGCAAATCAGAATAGATGTCAAGTAAATTATTAGCACCGGCAGAAAATCTCCAAGATTTTGATAATTTATAGCCGATACTTAAATCAGTTACAATTTTAGGGCTTAGCACCTGCACATAAAACCAGTTAGTTGTCCCGCCGCCTTCAATATGTGTAACTTCCCCAAAATACGTGTTTCTAACAAATACATTAAGCTTGTCTTTTTTATAAGAAAGGGAGAAATATCCTTTCACTCTAGGATTGCCGTCAATTAATGTTGCTTTATTAATAGGACTCATATAGGTGGACTCTCTGCCTAATAATTTTTGAGAAACTTTTGTTTTGCCTAAAATTTCACGCTTTGATAAAGTAGTTGCTAATTCAAATTTCAAGCTTTGTTTTTTCGGTAGCTGTAAATTATAAGCAGAAATGATATCAATTCCAGAAGTTCTTAGGTCAGTTGCATTGGCCATAAAAATACCTCTTGATGCATTATTTGCTAACAATGTAGTGTATAAAAATTTGGAAACATCGTCTCCTGTTGCACTACCCGAAAACGCATCGGTCAAAATAATACGATCTGTTATTTTTGTAGAATAAGCATCTACTGTTAAACTGAACCTATTAATTTTTAAAGTGGTTCCAATGCTAGCACTATTAGAAATTTCAGGCCTTAAACTAGGAATACCTAAGGCTTGCGCAGCCTTACTGTCATTAGGTAAGGTTGCGTCGTCAAAGGCAACACCTCCCTGAAACACAGTAGACGTTTTTGTTAAATACCTTTGTTGTAAAGAGGGCGCTCTAAATCCTGTACTTAAAGATCCTCTTAGTGAAAAATTATCAGCAAGTTTATACCTTCCTGCAACCTTGCCACTTAAGTTTCCTCCAAAATCAGAATAATTTTCGTATCGTGCTGCAAAGTCAAGTAATAATTTATTGATTGGCTCCATCTCAAAATCAACATACAATGCAGTGGATGTTCTGCTCTCATTTTTTGCATTGTCTGGTCTGAATCCAGGGAATACTTGCGCACCACCTGCAGGAATCCCTGTACTATTATCAGCTAATTTTACACTAGTAGGAGTACCGTTTAAAACATCTGTTGCTCCGCCTGCCGTTTTTCGCATATAGTTTGCCCAAGACGCTTCTTCTCCAGCTTTTTGTTGATAGTTTTCATACCTTAATTCAGCACCATAAGCCACATTTAAGTTTACTGAATTATTTAATTTTTTTGAAAAATCTATATTTGTCGTGTTTTGTTTAAATAATAAAGTACCTGCATCAAATTCTGATCGTCTGCTATAATTATTATAATAGGCAGATACATTTAGTGTATTCTCGATGTTAAACCCAAAACTATTTTGACCAAATGTATTACTAAGATCATAATTCCATGTTCCCATTTTTCCCTTCAATCCTGTTCCTAAGGAAATGTCGTTAATATTCGAAGTGATTTCAGGTAAAAATCCATTTGGATAAATAGCAGGTATATTACTGCTTTGATAAGGCATACGATAAAAGCCAGTGGAGTTTCCTACTCTATTACTTAAGATACTAAAGAAATAAAATTCTCCTCCATTTTTTAGCGCTAATGCCCCATTAATAACG
>Ga0164294_10005792_pt1 | contig 10596 bp, 6 predicted proteins | sample GEODES005metaG_FD_111479 | JGI IMG/M metagenome (GOLD analysis project Ga0164294, IMG submission 111479) | Oligotrophic lake water microbial communities from Sparkling Lake, Wisconsin, USA - GEODES005 metaG | ecosystem: Environmental > Aquatic > Freshwater > Lake | place: USA: Sparkling Lake...
GCCAGCTATGAGCCAGAAGATCGACGGATGCTCGAGGAACAGGGCTGGATCGTGAGCGAGGCCAGCGCCATCTCGTCCGACCTCGACGCCTACCGGCGGTTCGTGGCCGACTCACGGGGCGAGTTCACCGTTGCCAAGGACCAGAACGTCCGTCTACGGAGCGGCTGGTTCAGCGAGCGGAGTGCCCAGTACCTCGCCGCTGGCAGGCCAGTGATCACGCAGGAAACTGGTTTTTCCAACGTCCTTCCTGCGGGTTCGGGCCTGTTCGGATTCAGCACGATGGAAGAGATCCTGGCGGCCGTTCATGCCATCAATGAGGATTATGCGGGCCACTGCAGCCGGGCCCGCGAGATCGCCCGGGAGTGGTTCGAGTACGACCGCGTCCTGCCCCGGATGCTCTCCGACCTCGGCGTGTAGCCCGGGCGGATTGCCCAAAAACACGCGGCTCGGACCGGTGATTACTATTGGTTCCATGGCAGCCAAGAAACGCAAGACCAAGACGCCCAAAACGCCGCAGAAGGCCCCGGGCGGCCGCCGCACCTCGTCGCCCGCCAAGCAGCCGTCGCTGCGCAGCCTGATCGATCAGGTGGGAGCCGACGTTCGCGCACTCGGTGAGCGGCTCGCGGCCTGCGAACTCCGACAGGAAGAAACGCTCGCCGCCGCCGCTCGGGCGACGGACGATCTGCACGCCCGCGAGGATGAGTCGCAGGCCACGGTCTACGAATTGCAGGCGGCGATCGAGCCCCTGCGGATGGCAGCGACAGGCGCGTCGCCAGAGGAGATTACCAGGCACGTTGACTACCTCACTCTTGTGGATCGCATCCGCAGTGTTGTTCGCAACCGGGTGCCGCGGCAGGCCCGCGTGCTCGTGGTGGGCAGGGGAGACGAGGAACTGGTGCGGCTCTTCGGCCGCCAGGCCGCTCATTTCCCACAGGACGCACTCGGCGACTTTGCCGGCGAGTATCCCGCCGATGATGCCGCGGCTGTCGCTGCGCTCAACAGCCTCGTCGCTGCGGGCTGGAATCACCTCGTCATTCCAGCCACGTCACGCTGGTGGTTGGATCACTACCGCGAGTTTCGCATCCATCTCCACCGTTCCTGGCACGCCATCCATCGCGATATGGACTCCTGCGTGATCTTCGCTCACGATCCCGCGCAGCCCGGGCCATGGCAGGAATGCGATGACTTCTTGGCGGAATTCATGTGGAGCGAATCCCGCTCTCCCGCGATGCTCGACTGGGAGACAGGCTCCGACCTGGCGGCATTCTTTCCGAGGTGCGCCGTATTTCCTCCGGTAGACCGGGGCATTGATGCGATTCCCTATCTGGACCGCAGCATCGACATCGTGGCGGTGCCCTGGGGCGATTCGACCCGCCGCAGTGAGGCCCGTCGGGTCGCGTCGGCAGCCGTGATCGAGATCGCGATGCCCGGGATCGTCGGACCGGGATTCCAGATCGTCATCGAGCGACTGGGCAGGCATACCAAATCGGCCGACGGCACGACCGCAGCCGCCCGCCTCGGCCTCATCACCCCCGCACGCCGCCCATGAAGACGAAGCGGGCGTTGATCTGCTCTCACTACATGCCGCAGCCCGATCTGGACAGCTATTCCAGGCGGCTCTTTCATTTCGTTGGCTTCCTGCGGGAGGCCGGCTGGGAGGTGGCATGCGTGGCCCGCAGCCCCAAGGGCGTCGAGCAGTGCAGTCACCTGCTCGCCGATCAGGGCGTGACCGTGGCCGCCGGCTTCGCCGAACACGTGGAAAACGTACGGCTCGCGGCAACATCGGCCCGGTGCGACATCGCGATCCTCGGCTTCTGGAACTTCGCCGAACCGCTGATCCGAATCCTCCGTCAAGCGTCTCCCGTCACCCGACTCATCGTGGACTCGGGCGACCTGCACTTCCTGCGGAACGCGCGGCGGATCCTTCGCGACGCCCCCGCCGGCCTCGACCTGCTGGACGCCGGGTTCGCCGATGAGACCGCCCGGGAAATCGGCGTCTATGCCGCGGCCGATGCGGTGCTCGCCGTCTCCCACAAGGAAAAGGATCTGATCGGCGATCTGATCGCCGCGCCGCGCCGCGTCTACGTTGTGCCAGACTGCGAAGACCTCGCGGCATCGCCCGTGCCATTCGCCGAGCGACGCGGGATGTTCTTCGTGGGTAATTTCGAGCACTCGCCGAACGTCGAGGCGGTTCGCTTTCTCTGCGACGAGGTGCTTCCCCATGTCGACCCGGAACTGCTCATCGCGCATCCGATCTACATCGCCGGCAGCAATCTGACCGATGAGGTCCGCGCGATCGCGGCCGGCTGGCCCACCGTGCGGATACTCGGCTGGGTGCCGTCGGTGGTGCCCTATTTCGAGCAGGTCCGCGTGTCGCTCCTGCCGGTCCTGCATGGCGCCGGCACGAAAAGAAAACTTATTCAGGCATTGTCGACCGGCACACCGACGGTCTCCACGACCATCGGAGCCGAGGGTTTTGACGTCCGTGATGGGGAAGACGCACTCGTCGCCGACGATCCCTTCCGGTTCGCCGTCGGCATCGCCCGACTGCTCACCGACGGCGATCTCTGGAAGCGGCTGGCCGCACAGGGCCGCGACCGCATCCAACGGGAGCACTCAGCGAGCGTGGCGCGAGAGCGACTGTTCGCGGCAATCGAGGCGGCCCGGCGGCCCCAGAGGCTGGCTGCAGCGGCGCGAGACTCACGCATGGCCGTTTCGGCGGCCGATTACGCGATTCCATTCACTGGCCTCACGGCCGCGTGCAGCGTCCGCCGCTCCGGCGGCCTAGCAACGCGGGAGATCAGCGTGGTGATTCCGACACGCAACCGCGCCGCACTGCTCGACGAGTCGCTCGCCAGTCTGGCCGCCCAGACCGCCTCCGGCCGTTTCGAGGTCATCGTCGTCAGCGACGGCTCGACTGACGACACGTCGGCGGTCTGCGACCGCTGGGCCGGACAGATACCGCTCGTGCTCGTGGAATCGCCGTCCGCCGGCATCTCGGTCGCCAAGAACATCGGCGTCGATGCCGCCGGCGCGCCACTGCTGCTCTTCTTCGATGACGACGACGTGGCCGATCCCGACCTCGTCGCGCGGCATCTGGAAATGCACCGCCTCTACCCGCTCGAGCATGTCGCCGTGCTCGGATACACCGACTGGTCGCCGAGGCTCGAGGTGACCGAGGTGATGCGGTTCGTCACCGAGGTTGGCTGTTATCTCTTCGGCTACCCCCACCTGCGGCACGGCCAGGCCTACGACTACCGCTTCTTCTGGGGTGGACGATCGTCGTGCAAGCGGTCGCTGCTCGTGAGGGCCGGGGGCTTCCGGCCGGAGTTCACGTTTGGCTCGGAAGACATCGAGGCTGGTTTCAGGATCTGCCGGATGCTCGGCCGCGAGCGACAGCCGCGACCCGCTCATGATCCCGCCGCACCGGCCGCTGTCGAGCGGATCGGAATGGTCGTGGTCTACGACAGCCTGGCACGGCAGCACGTCATCCGGCCGCTCACGTATGAGGATTTCTGCCAGCGCTGCGAACGCCAGGGCCGCTCGCAGTGGCAGTTTGCCTCGTTCTACGACGACCCACGGGCGGCCGAGTGGTGCGGCACGGTCGACGCCCGTCGACGCTGGGACGAGGTCCGCGACCGACTGCCCGCGCAGGTCGCCCGCGTACGGGATCTGGAGGCGGTCTTGGAGCAGGTCGTGGGAGAACGCGACTCGCTGATCGCCGAACTCCACTCCCTCTACTACGCGACATTCGATGCCTTCAAGCTCAAGGGTATCGTTAAGGCGGCAGCCATCCAGGAGGCCGCGACATGACCGATCCAGCCGCCTCGGCAGCACCCATTTTGCCGAAGACGTTTACCTACTGTTCAGATCCGGTGTTTGTGTTCGGCGTGCCACGATCCGGCACGACCGCACTGGCCCGTGCGCTCGGTATGCACAGCGGTTTTCACGTCGGCGACGAGACATTCTTTCTCTGGGAGCTCTACGGCCAGCGGCGGGCCGAGAAGGTGTTCGAGCAGTGGGCGACCCGGCCAAGCAGCTCCTGGCTGCGGCGTGAGCGGGTTTCGTCCGCTGAATTCCTCGCCGCGATCGGCCTCGGCCTCAACGCCTTGTTCACCCGATCGGCCGGCAGCAGGCGCTGGGTAGACCACACGCCCCACTACTGTCTGATGGCCGATACGCTGGCCGGTATGTTTCCCGGTGCACGGTTCATCCACGTGCTCCGCGACGGCCGGCAGGTGGTCAACTCGATGATGCACATCGCCGCCACCGTGCCCGCGGACGAACTCGACGAGATGCGGAATCGCGGCTTCCTGCCACCGTGGAGCCACGACTTCCGTGAGGCCTGCACCACGTGGCGGGATTACGCGCGGGCCGCCATGGATTTCTGCGTCAGGCATCCGGCGCGGGCACTCACCGTGATCCACGGTGACCTGGAACGCGCCCCCGAGACAACGCTGTCAGCTATTCTCAGTTTTCTCGATGCCCCCCCAGAGAACGGGCCCGCAGCATTTCTCCGCCGGGACCGCATCAACTCGAGCTTCACGCGGCAGGGGGGGGTGCCGGCGAGTGAATACAGCCGGCCCGACCCGTGGGCGACCTGGTCTGAAGAGCAGAAGACGGCGTTTCGAGAACTGGCCGGCCCCGATTTGTGCCGCTACGGCCTTGCCTCCTCGCATGACCTAGGCCTCGCCACAACCGTCACAATCCCGCACATTTGACATCCCTCCACGCCAACCTAAGGTGGACGCAGCAGGCCGAACGCCCGCCGCCAGCGCCCCGGAACGGCCTCCCCCCCATCGCACGATGCCAATCACGATTCTCGGAATGCCGCGTGCGGGTACGTCGTTTGTCTTGGACGTCCTGAGAGCCCATGGGGTTGCCATCGCCGAAGGCCCCTCTGCATCTAGCCCCGACTCCGGCTGGCCCTCTGGCTTCCGACAGATCAACGAGAAGATCCTTGCCCGTCACGGTGGCGGCTGGGATGCCCCGCCAGACCTTCACGAGTGCTGGGAATCCGCCCCGGAGATGGCCTCGCTGCAGCCGGCCGCCGAGGAATTGGTGAGCCGATCTGCCACCGGTGAACCCTGGGCCTGGGCCGATTCGGCCGGGGCGTTCACACTCCCGTTCTGGACATCGATCACGGACGGAATCAAGCCGCTGGTCGTCATCCGCAATCCGTTGGAGGTGATTGTCTCGCTCCACTCGCGAACTGACTGCTCGCTTCCCTTCGCCGTGGATCTCATCCGCAGATACCTGCGGGCGATCCTCCGAACAACGATGTCGGCCAACCGGGCGGTGACCCACTACGCTGCCTACGCCCGCGACGCCCGAGCGGAGGCGACCCGCGTGCTGGCCGCCCTTGGCTACCAGTCCGTTTGCACGGAGGCTGACTGGCGGGGCTACCAGCCCTGCCTGCGGCACGCCCGGTTTTCGCTGGAGCATCTCCGCGAGTACGCCCTGCCCACCGACATCGTCGAGATGTACGAGAGTCTCTGCGCAGAGGCCAGCTTCCGCGATGACTCTGCCGGTGGCGAAGGAATCACTCTCGATCCCGATAGCCTCAGCTGGCTGCGAGCGAACCTGCTCGAGCAGGCTGGAGCCGTGCCGCCCGCTTCCGGATCGCGGGCGGTCGACGCCCTGACGGCAACCATCCATGAACTGCGGGCCGACCTCGCGAGTCTGCGGGGTGAACTCGCGATGCGGGACGACTCCGCGCAGGAGGTCCTCGATGACCTGCGGTTCATCCAGTCGCACCTGCAGGTGCCCCCGAAACAGTTGCTCTACCGCCAGACCATCCGCCGTGCACGGCAACTTGTGGAACGCCACGTGCCGAAGCAGGGCGTCGTTGCCGTGATCAGCAAGGGAGACGACGACCTGCTCCGCTACCGGAACCGGCAGGGCTGGCATTTCCCCTGCGACGAGCGGGGCACCTATGCGGGCTGGTACCCGGCCTGCGACCTCGCCGCAATCGCGCATCTGGAAACACTGCGAGCCCGCGGCGCAACACACCTGCTCGTGCCGGAGACCTACGCCTGGTGGCTCACGACCTACCCCGACTTCCGCCGCCACCTCGACCGCTATTCCACGCTGGTCGAAGAGCAGGCTGGAGCCGGCACGCTCTACTCGCTCACGGCTAAGACTCGGGCTGCGGCAGGCGACGTACCGCTCGCCGAGACGATTGAACGGCTGACGGAAGGGCTCGGCCGCCCGCCGCAGGTTCTCGACCTCACGGGGAACTCCCGAGTCCGCGAATGGTTTCCGGACGCCACCCTATTCTCGCCGCCACAGTCCGCGCTCGGTGCAGAGCGGGTCGCGCTTCCCTACGTCGACTCAAGCATCGATATCGTCGCGGTCGCCACCCCGACGCCGCCGTTGCTCGCCGAGGCTCGCCGCGTCGCCTCGCTCGCGGTCATCGACTGCAGCGGAACGCCGCAGTTCGAGTGGCTCCGGGAGCCGCCCGCGAAGCGGCTGCCGAGCGTCTCGATCATCGTGCCGGTGTTTAACCAGTGGCCGATGACGCGGGGCTGCCTCCGGGCCATCTGGGCAACCGTGCCGCGGGAGTATGACATTGAGGTGATCGTTAGCGACGACGCCTCGACCGACGACACAGCCCTCGCGCTCGTATCGATGGCCATGACCGAACCGCGGCTCAAGGTGCTCCGAAACGAGAAGAACTGCGGCTTCGTGGAAAGCTGCACCCGGGCCGCGGCCGCAGCGACCGGCGACATTCTCGTGTTTTTGAACAACGACACGGTGCCACTAGCCGGCTGGCTTGAGCCGCTCATCCGCACGTTCAGTCTGTTTCCCCAAGTCGGTGCCGTCGGTGGCAAGCTTCTCTTTCCCGACGGCAGGCTGCAGGAGGCGGGCGGGATTCTGTTCTCTGACGCATCCGCCTGCCACTTCGGCCGCGGCGAGGCAAACGCGATGGCACCGCTCTTCGACTATGTCCGGCAGGTTGACTACGTGTCGGGTGCCCTCTTGGCCACGCCCCGCAAGCTGTTCGCGGGTCTCGGTGGCTTCGATCCCGACTTCGCCCCAGGTTACTACGAAGACACCGACTACTGCTTCCGCCTCCGTGAGCTTGGCTGTGGCATCTACTACCAGCCGGAGGCGGTGATCGTGCATCTGGAAGGCGGCACAGCGGGCACCGACCACACGACAGGCATGAAACGCTACCAAGAGATCAATAGAAAGCGTTTCCGAATACGTCACGCGGCGGCGCTCCGGGAGCAGCGGCGGCGACCCGATTCCATCGGCGCCGACTCATGGACGGAACTTGCCCACCGCGGACGGGGACGGGTACACGCATGACACAGCGAAAGGCACTCGTCGTCTCGTATGCCGTGCCTCAGGAGGACCGCGATTCCGGTGGACGTCGGCTCCACGACCTGATTCGCTTCCTCCTGGAGACAGGCTGGAGCGTCGACTTCGTCGCTCTCCATGGGGTCGACAAGCATCCTGAGTATGTCCGGTCGCTGCAGCGGCAGGGTGTCGCCGTCCATGGAAATCGCTCCCTGCGACGGGAGGACGGCTCCTGGGCCGACGGCGACGGTTTCGCGGAGTTGGTCGATCGCGTGCCCTTCGACCTCGCCTTGCTGTCATTCTGGCCGGTGTCCGAATACTGCCTGCCCGTGCTGCGGCGGCTGTCTCCGCGAACCCGCGTCATCGTCGATTCGGTCGACATCCACTTCCTACGAGAGTCTCGGCGGATCACGGGTGATCATGTCGGCGGACCGTCCGGCCAGTTACTGGACGAGCACTTCGGCGCACACCTCGTCGCCGAAATGAATGTCTACACTGCCGCCGACGCGGTGCTCACGGTGTCGGAAGACGAACGGGAACTGCTCGCACGATTTCTTGGCGATGCCGTGAAGGGGAGAGTCGTTGGCGACTGCGAGGATCCGATTCCCAGCGATGTGCCGATGGCAGATCGCTCGGGACTTCTCTTCGTCGGCAGTTACCAGCACCCGCCAAACGTCCAGGCGCTTGAGTTCTTCCTGGCCGATGTGCTCCCGAGGATCGACGCTCGGCTGCTGAAGAAGCACCCCGTGTATGTCGTCGGTAACGGGCTGGACGAACGGCTCCGCGAACTCGCCGCAGGACATCCTCATGTTCGTATGGTGGGCTGGGTGCCATCGGTTGTGCCCTACTTTCACCAGGTGAGGGCAACGGTCGTCCCATTGCTGCACGGTGCTGGAACGAAGCGGAAGGTCGTGCAGGCGTTGATGTACGGCACACCGATGGTGAGCACCAACATCGGCGTCGAGGGGCTCGACCTCGTCGCGGACGAGCACGTGCTGGTCGCCAACGACGCCGCCTCGATTGCAACATCCATCGAGCGACTGCTGACCGATGCCGAACTCAGCCGCTTACTCACCGACAGAGGAATGAAACACATTCGGAGCGTTCGCAGCCGCGAATCGGCCCGGGCCGCCTTTGTCGAGGTCATTGATGAAGTCCTCGAGGTCGCCGCCAAACCGGCGATCCTGCCCGGGCGATCCGTGGAGCAATACCTCGAACGCCTGACCAGAAAACCTGCCGTACCGCGGACGGGCGGCGACGTCACGGCAGTCGCGAACGGCCCAGACGCCGTGCGGCTGATCGCCTTCTACCTGCCGCAGTTTCATCCCATCCCTGAGAACGACTCCTGGTGGGGCCGCGGATTCACCGAATGGCGCAACGTCGGCAAGGCAAAGCCGCTCTTTGACGGCCATCACCAGCCCCAACTGCCGACCAATCTCGGCTTCTACGACCTTCGGCTCGCGGAAACCCGCAAGGCCCAGGCTGACCTCGCCCGCCAACACGGCATCCACGGCTTCTGTTACTACCACTATTGGTTTCAGGGCAAGCGGCTTCTGGAGCGGCCCTTCGCCGAGGTGCTCGAAAGCGGTGAGCCCGACTTTCCGTTCTGCCTCTGCTGGGCCAACGAGCCCTGGTCACGCCGCTGGGATGGCTCCGAATCCGAAGTGCTCCAGCCGCAGGGCTATTCCGCGGAAGACGACCTCGCCCACATCCGCTGGCTCCTGGGGCCGCTCTCCGATCCCCGGGCGATTCGCATCGACGGCAGGCCCGTATTCATGGTCTACCGAGCCGACCAACTGCCGGAGCCGGCCCGCACCACCGACATCTGGCGGCGGGAGGCTGAGCGGGCCGGGTTGCCGGGGCTCTATCTGATCGCGGTGGAGACGGGCTGGGACGCCGGCTGGGATGCGACACAGGTGGGCTTCGATGCCAAGGTGCTCTTCCAGCCGCAGTTCAGCCTGCTGGGCACGGTGCCACGGCTCGACGTCGGCAATTCGAAAACCAGAGTCTTCGACTACGATGCCGCCTGGCCGGTCCTTGCAAACCCGCCGCCCGTCTCATACCCGCGGTTCGACACCGTCTTCCCGGGCTGGGACAACACGGCCCGCCGCGGCGAGGATTCCTGGGTGGTTCACGGCAACACGCCGGCGAGCTATGAAGAATGGCTACGGCTCGCGGTCAGCCGCACGCTCAACCGCCCACAGGATCAGCGAATCGTGTTCATCAACGCCTGGAACGAATGGGCCGAGGGAGCCCATCTGGAGCCCGATCGGAAGCACGGCCACGGCTTCCTCGAGGCGACCCGACGCGTCGTCGCCGCGATGGGGGTTCGTAACACGCCATGACCATCGCATCCGACCCGATCGTGCTCTTCGGCGCGCCACGTTCCGGCACCACGTTCTTGAACGAACTGCTCAACGCGCATCCTGAGGTGCACATCTCCCACGAGATGCGGCTCTTCGCCTGGGCCCACGAGACGCTGGTGGAAGCGACGGAGAAAGACCGGCTGCTCGTCACCCATCGCGAGGCGTTCGCAGCGCATGCGACGAAGCACTTCGCCGGGATGATCCGTGATTTCTACGCGGCGCAGTGGCCGCACGTGCGATATTGGGGTGACAAGAACCCGCACTATGCCGACGTTTGGAACCGGGGCTGCCTCGATACGATTCGGAGGATCTTCCCCGGCGCAAAGTTCATTCACATCATCCGCGACGGCCGCGACGTCGTCGCATCGATCGCCCGCCGGACGCACGCCGACGGCAGCGCCTGGGCCAGCATCGAGAACGCCGCCTGGACCTGGGCAGATCACACGGCGATCGGCTCGGCCTTCGGCCGAAAGATCGGCCACGGAAGTTATTACGAGATCCGCTATGAGGACCTCGTTGCCGACGAGCACCGGGCCGCGCGGTCACTGTTCGGGTTTCTGTGCATTCCGTTCCACCCGGCCGTCGAGGACTTCTACCTCAAGCAGCAGATCAAGCGTTCCCACTTCAGTTCGCCGACACGGGATCTCTCGGCGGGCGACGCCGGACGCTCCGAATGGACAGAGGCGTTTTCCGCGGACGAGCGCGAACTCGCCATGCACATCCTCGCACCAAGGCTCAGGGAGTTTGGGTACGCGACATCGCCCGAACCCCGCGCCTAGGAGGCCAGGCCATGAACAAACCACGTGCCCGGCTGGTGGCGTTCTATCTACCCCAGTTTCATCCCATTCCGGAGAACAACGAGTGGTGGGGGAAGGGCTTCACCGAGTGGACCAACGTCAGTAAGGCGGAGCCGCTCTTTCCAGGC
>Ga0164294_10005793_pt1 | contig 10595 bp, 9 predicted proteins | sample GEODES005metaG_FD_111479 | JGI IMG/M metagenome (GOLD analysis project Ga0164294, IMG submission 111479) | Oligotrophic lake water microbial communities from Sparkling Lake, Wisconsin, USA - GEODES005 metaG | ecosystem: Environmental > Aquatic > Freshwater > Lake | place: USA: Sparkling Lake...
CTACAAGTGCCGCGCTCGAGACGACGCTCAGCTCTCTCGTGGAGGCCGCAGCCGTGCCGCGCGTGCCGCCGGGCGCTCCGCTGCCCGCGCGGCTCGATCTCGATCTCGATCTCGATCTCGAGCGCTCCTCGCTGCCAGCTGCGACGAGATTCGTCACGAGGTTCGTCACGGTCGGCGAGGACGACCTGCCGGGCCTCGTGAGTGCCCTCTGCACCCTCGCACGGGCGAGCCTCGAGAGGCTTTCGCAGACCCTCCCCGCACCTGCCCCCGCACCTGCCCCCGCACCTGCGCCCGCACCTGCGCCCGCACCTGCACCCGCACCTGCGCCCGAGCCGGCGCCCATGCTTCCTGTCCTTACCGGGGGCGGCTCGCTGCGGCAGTTTGCCGCGCTGCCGGCGCTGCAGTCAGCCGCGCTGCCGCGCCCCTCCTGGCCGCCTACGGCGAACCCGCCGCCTCTGCCGTCTTTCACAACGCGCCGGCCGCTCGACACGGCGCCCAGTGCGGCGAGGGCGGCGAGGGTGATGGCCGCCTCCAACGAGCCCGGAGCGGTGGGGGCGGCGAGGGAAGCGGCAGCTGGTGACGAGATCTTGACGGCCATCGCAGATCTCGAGCAAGCGCTTGCCGTCCGGGAGCCCGTGATCCCGGCCCTCGAGCCGGGCGCGATTCCACCGCCCACGGTAGACGCCGAGGGCGTCCGCACGCAAGATTGGCCCTTTGGCTTCAATCCTGCCCTAGCGAGGATGTGGGCGTGGCTCGACGAGGCCTGGGGTAGCGAACATGTACCCGGTCCCAAACGCCAATGTAAGTAAGTGGACGCGGCAGCACAGCGTGTCCTGGAAGTACACTGTTGTAGATCCGACCGAACTGACCGAACGCCGTTTCGCCAGCGTCTCGTCGGCTCTCGCCTCCATAGCATGCTCGAACGCTTTTGCTGATGATTCGCGCCATCAACGTGCCCGTAAGGACGCGCAGCGCCGAAGCGCCAAGTTCAACGAAGCGTCGATTTTGGCTCCGCAACACATTGCGGCACACGAGCGCGCGCGCCGTGGTCGGCCGACGCAGCTTGCCAAGGTGCTCGGCCTGCTCTTAGGACAGTCGTGCTACTCCTATGGAGGTCACGCTGAAGCGCAACTCAGAAGGCCGCTTTGGCGTCTCCTTCCATGCTCCCGGTGACGGCACCATATGCCTCGACAGGATCTCGGACGCGCATGATGTGGACGACGACCGTAAGCGGCTGTGCGTGGGCGATATTGTGCTCTCGCTCAACGGGATCATGCTCGAGGAGGCCCAGAGCGAGGAGGCATTGCTGCAGCTGATCGAAAATTCGGGTGAGCACGTGTTGGTGCGCGTGTCCCGCCAGAGTACGATGGTCGAACACGTTGCTACTTTTATGCAGGAGCCAACGCGTCCTAAGATACCTCGGTCGCCCTGGTCTCGGCGCAAGCACGACGACGCCGGAAACACTGTCGGTAACACGAGCGACTCCGGCGGATATTCGTCGGGTGGGATGTCGTCTGGAGACGAAGATGAAAAGCTGGCTCGGCTAGATGCGTACGAGGTCGATCTTGCACGCTACGAGGCTGACTTGAAGGAGTATGAGACAGTGCTTCTTCCACGGTACTTGGCGACCATCTCGATTGCTGAGGCATCCAGCGACAAATGGAGTGAATCCGTCAGGAACACGCCGGCAGGGACGCCCGGGCCAACACCAAGAGCCGCTCGGGGTGTATCGTCCGTCAGGCACACGCCGGCAGCGACGCCCGTGCCGACACCAAGAGCAGTTCCGGTTGTATCTTCCGCCAGGCACACGCCGGCCGCGACACCAAGGGCATCTCAGCTACCACCGCGAACAGTGGCGCTGCCACCTATACGAACCACGGCGCTTCCAGCGGCGACTCTAGCAGCCATCAGCCACCGGTCCGCCACAGGTGACTCTGTTGTGAGGAGCAGCAGGGTTCACTCCTACGAAGCTGAGTCAACGTCAGAACCGCGTAACAGGCTAACAGCAGGACTGGATCGTAGCGATGATAGCTGCGTTGCGAAGGCTGAGACGGTGGGCACGCTCTGCTCCGGCATCACCGTCGCTGTCGTTGCATGTATGGCATTGGCATTGTCAGCAATCCTCCTCGCTGTGCTGGCGCCCTTGCTGGTTGCTGCGGTGCTCCACGTGGGATTCGCTCCTTTCCCATCACCTCCACCACCGCAGGTTCCCCCACCGATGCCTCCACCATCGCCACCACATCAATACCCGCCGCCGCTGCCACCGCCATCGTCGCCGCTTCCGCCAATGCCTCTGCCACCACCGCCGCCGCCGATGGCTCCGCCATGGTCACCACCGCCACCACCGCCGCTGCCACCGCCACCGCCGCTACTGCCGCCACCTCCACCATCGCCGCTGCCACCGCCGCCGAAGCATCCACCATTGCCACCACAACCACTGCCACCGCCACCACCGCTATCGCCACCACCTCTTCCGCCATTGGCTCCGCCCTCGCCGGAGCCATCGCCACCGCCTCCACCATACCCATGCTCTCCTTCACCAGAGCCTCCACCAACGCCGCCCTCACCTCCGCCGCCCTCACCTCCACCATCGCCACCGCCCTCACCTAGCCCGTCGCCCCCTCCGCCCCCCATGCCGTTGCCTCCCGAGCCCTCGCCGCCGCCGCCATCGCCTCCACCGCCAGCACCACCTCCAACCCCTCCTCCTCCGAAGTATCCTCCGGCACCGCCAGCGCCGCCACCCCTGCTCCCTCCTCCATCGCCGTCACTTCCACCATCCCCACCACCACCGTGGTTACCGCCCCTGACACCGCCGCCACCGGTATCGCCACATCCACTGCCTCCACTGCCGCCGCGTCTGCCTCCGGAGCGGCCACCCCCTCCGCCACCGCCATCGCCACTTCCGCCTCCGATGTCGCCACCGCAGCTGCCACCACCTCCTCCCTCGCCGTCGCCCCCGCCGCCATGGTCACCTCCAACACCGCCACCACCCGCCAGACCTCCTCCTCCCCGGCCGTCACCCCCGCCGCCAAGCTCACCTCCAACATCACCACCACCATCAGATCCTCCTCATCCAGGCCCGCCGCTGCTGCCCCCAAAGCTGCCGCCTCACCCGCCACCACCACCGCAATCACCGCCGCTTCATCCTCCTCCGGTAACACCGCCGCCGCCTCGCTTTCCTCCAGACGCGCCACCTTATCCACCGCCGCCATCCCCGTGCTCACCACCGCTACTTCCCCCTGATGCACCACCACCTCCACCTCCACCTCCATCTCCGCCGCCACCATCTTCACCACCCCCATCTCCACCCAGCATACCCTTGCCGCATCTGCCACCCAGTCCTGATGCACCACCACCTCCACCTCCATCTCCATCTCCACGGCCACCCGCTCCTCCACCCTGTTTGCCACCATGGCCGCCTCCCTATCCTCCACCAGGCAGTCCACCCTTCGCGCCACCACTGCCGCCGCCGCCACCTCCCCCGCCGTCGAGCTCGCCTCTACCGCCACCTTCTGCACCACCATCGTCACCTCCGCCCCGCATACCATCGCCATCTTCTCCACCACCACAATCACCACCGTGTCCACCACTACCACCCACACCGCCCATGTCACCGCGGCCGCCGCCTTCTGGACCACGGCTGACCGTTGTCTACCTCACATCCATCGCAAGCGATAACCTGATGCTCGTAGGTGACAAGGTCTTGCTTGGCTTGTTGAATACAACCTCTTCCTCAGAGCTGGTAGATGCGTCGGCCGGGCTCGTGACCATTCTCACTTTCATCGGCATCTTCCTCTGCCTGCCTGCCTGCCTGCCAACTTGCCTGCCTGCTTTCGCACTGTTCGCCGTCGCCATGTGCCGTCAAATACTTGAAGTGGTGCAATCAGCGGTCCACCTGGTCTCTCAGCTAGCAGACGACGTGACCATTTTGATAGGACGTGAGCCTTCCGGTATGCCATCGGATCAGAGCACGAAGCGTGCAGACTACACGCGATTGACGGAGAATGACATCGACGACGTGGAGTCGGCGTCCGGCTACGAGCCGCAGCCCGTCTTGGAGACGTACACTGTGACAGTCTCGGAGCTCGCAGCTCACGGCCTACCCAACACCGACGCAAGGGGTGCCGCAGATCCTTACGTGGTCATTCGGCATGGGACCTTGGAGCTCGTTCGCACGGAGAATCTGCGAAATGCACTCAATGGACGTGTCAACTTTGTGCGCTGGCCGGGAGTATACACAGGCCGCGCCTCATCGTGGCAATCAAGTCACCCGACGATTTCCGTCACGGTGTATGATAAGGAGTCCAAGAATGGCGCAGATGACACCTCGGAGCTGATTGGACGCGGCACCTTCTACATTAGGCTCACCCCTGGCGCAAATCAACAGCAGCAGCAAGTCAGCTTCCCTCTGAGTGAGGTACCTGCAGATGTGGAAGCAAGCATTAGCCTACAAATCAGCATCACTCATGAAATTGGCGCGGCAATGCTGCCTGGTGGCGGCGGCGATGGTGGTGGAGAGGGTGGACCTTTGGAGGAATCGGCATCAGCATCGGCACCGACTCGTTCACCAACCCCTGGGAAGAGGCACGTTTCCTTGAGGGCAGCGACTTTGGCGGCGTCCGTCGCGGCCACTCCAGGGAAGGGCGAAGCGGCCAAGGGCAGGGTGAAGATTGCTGCTGCCCCTTTGCCGGCACCTGCCCCATTGCCGGCACCTGCAAAGGAGGCTACTACGCAAGCGATATCGTCAGAACAAGCTCCAGCAGCAGCCCCTGTTACGCCTTCAGCTTTGACGCCCGCGCCGGCTCCATGCCCAGTGCCGGCCACAGAAAACACGGTGAGGAATGACGGGACGTTGGACATTCAGCTAATGGAGGAGGACTGTGAGATTCGAGGAACAGTCGCAGCAGCCAGTGCAGCTCCTGCTGTGGCTCTTTGTGCGGCCCCCGCTGTGGTGGCTCCTGCTGCTTCAAGGTGTGACGATGTGGGCGCTAACGAGCGCATTCCTTCCTTCTCAACACCATCCAAGCGGACAGAGCGACTTTGCGAAGATCCGGAGCCGCAGGTGTTCACGCATCGGTCGCATCAGCCTCCGCTTAGCTCTCGGTCGGCCAAGACGCCGCGGTCAGCAGATCGCACTCCTAGGCCGACACCAACAGAGCGCACTCCTCGGCAGACGCCACGCACGCCGCGGAGTCGCACCACGATTTCACCCAAACAGCCCCGACCTGACTGTTTCGGTAAACACGACCTGTCGTCGAACCCACCGTGGCATCCCATGCCGGGGAGCCCCAAAGTGATTGACTCGTTCAAGGCGTGGTCGTATGAGCCGCGCCCCGAGTCGGCTCACCAACCCATGGCAAGCTGGCGCGATACCAATCACGCGCATCGACTGCAGATCAACTTTGCAGTCGACTTGTGCGGCATGACAGGCGATCCGCTCCTCGACGCCTCGCTTGTGCCGCCTCCCAGTGAGATTGCATTTGTTCTGGCCGTGTTTGGTGTCGACGTGCAGATGCCACTCGCGGACTCGGTGAAGGTACACCGCGCAGTTGCAGTGAGGCCTGAGGCGATGAAGCTGCCGCAGGATCCAGATCGCCTCGACTACAAGAGCCGCACCACTATTGCTGGCCAGACGTACGATCCGTTCATGTTGTATGCGTGCAGCACCGCGCGTACGGGTGACGTCCTTGGCTACGACAACAACCTCGGCGTTCACGACGGCATCGAGATTTGCGTCCACGTTCCACAGGAGCTCAACCCGTGCCTCGCAACGTCGGCCAACTCGCAGTTCATCTTCTCGCGGCTTGGCTCCTGTGACTGCAATGGGACACACTACGCTGCTCACGTGGCGCTCATGATGAGCTTAGCAACTCGCCCGCTCGACAGCCCTGAGACACGACGACTGGCAAGCCCGGACCCAGACATGGACGACGAGATGGTGCCTGAAGCCGCCCGCGTCAAAGCAAGACGTCCACGCTCACACTCGATGGACTCGCTGATGTCATTATGGTTAGCTGAGGACCATGCCGAACCTGAGCCCCTCAGCGCTAAGGAGGCTCATCTGCGCAGCCTGGGCCTTACAGGGAGGGGCGAGGTAAGAGACAAGTGGCTGCAACGGCCCAAGTCCGTGCCGGCCCTCGGCAGGGCAGGCGACGGCGGCAGCATGGCGAGCCAGCCGACAGCCGTCAGCGCCAATCCGCAAACACCTTCGCGCAAAGTGCCACCGGTCATACCACTGTTGCCCACCATCCCGACCGAGGAGGTTCCCTCGCTAGCCAAGTCGATCGCGCAGATTCGTTTGGATAGCGCCCGTCGACGCCAGGAGGATCGTCGGTCAGAGCTGCGGCTCCACACGGCGCGTTGGCGAGCTGCTGAGGATCAAAATCCTAAAGCTGCCGAGATCAACGAGATCAATGCAACCATCAGCGCGATCAAACAGCAGCAGCTCGCGATGATCTCGGCTCGCTCAATAACCGAAGCCAGCAGCAGCAGCAGCGGAGGGATGCTGACGCAAAGGAGCGCTTTGACAGCCAGGAGCGCCTCAGCGACACCGAGAAGGCGACAGTCGGCCATGATATGAGACACTGACTCACACATACGACGATGTCACGATGCCGACTTCCTGTTCCGTATGGTGTGCCCGCGTTCCGACCCAGACCTCCAATATTATGTACATGGATGCACTTCGTAACCACGTAGTAGTAATTCTAGTCGCTAGCAAGCTTGAGTAACTTAGCAGAGGGTACACAACTTTACTGTTGATCGGATAACTGTTGCGTCCCGGAGACCCGGACTCGGACGACCGAAAGACTACGCTTTACGACAGCGGCGATACGGCTAATTCCACTTCAGGGCCTTTCTGGCGTCCCAGTATTCGTCCACGGGCTGCCCAAGAGCCTTTGCAAGCCGTGTGTGCAAAGCGGCATCGAGCGGCGCCAGACGGAGTGCGTCGGCATTCGAGCGCAGCTGCTCACATGTGCTCGCGCCGGATAGGCACATGCCGACCCAAGGGAAGGTAAGCACCCAGGCCAGTGCCAAGGCGTCCACCGTTGTGTTAAGCTTGGCCGCCTCGGCACTAAGAATCTCAAGGGCGCTAGAACCGACGCCACGCGAGGAGAGCCGGCCATTGGCAAGTGCCTCCTTGATGATGACGAAGACACCTACCTCGGCTGCTTTCTGCAGCAACGGACCTGCCGATTGATCGAGGAGGTTGAACGTTGCTTGAACACTTGCAAAGAGCGGCGCGTTGCCGCGCTCTACCGAAATCGCCGCCTCGAGGGCCGGCAGCTGCGGGTTCGAGACCGATGCTCCCACGGCGACACCCTGCGCCCGGAACTGCGCCAGTGCCTCGAGCACCGCATCATTGGTCAGCACACCCGATTCCAGAGTCGCGGAGTGGATCTGGTAAAGCGCGATATTGGGGAGCAGTGTGAGCGTCTCTGCAAGCTGCCGCTCAAGTTGCTCGGGTGTGTGCTTCTTCACCTCGTGGGCTTGGCCCTCGTCGACGTGTACACGCCAGTTGGCAGTGTACTCGTAGCCCCATTTGCTGCCCACAGTCACCACTGCGGCTGCCGCATCTCCACGGCTCGCCAACCATGCGGCCACAAACTCTTCGGACAGGCCGTACGAACGCGCGCAGTCAATGTACCTCAGGCCGAGCGCGAGAGCCTCGTCAAGCACGGTGAATGCATGCTCTCGCATCTGCTCCACAGTCCGCTCCTTGGGCAGGTCTTCGTGGTGGCCGAGGTTTATGTAGCCAGGACGGCCGAGCGAAGCCATGCCGAGCCCGAGGCGCGGCGCGCCCGCGAGCGACGACTGAAGGTGGGAGCGCGGCGGCGTGCTTGACACTGGCTGGAGAAGGGTGGTCATGAGGGCGATCATGTTCTTCGACGGTGCGAATTTTGGCTGTGAACGTTAACACGACAGACGCGAGAGTGACTGCCCGCTCAGTGTGCTGTCGCGAGGAATTCGATTTTCTTTTTCTTTTCTTACGCATGCGCGGTCCGCCGCGGGTTCGTCAACGGAGAGCGCCTTTCCAAGGAGGGTGGGGGCTTGGGTTCAGATTGATGGCGCGATGCTGAGACACTCGCACCGCTGTTACAGGTACAACCGCTGCGAACGAGCGGTCGAGACGGAGAGATCGAAATCGAAATGTTACTCCGACGTGTTCCCAGTAGATAGACCTTCGTATGCTGCGAAATGGCCGAAACACACTCCACCCACGGGCTACACAGATTGCAGCGTATAGTCAATAGCGGAATAGGCGGATCGACGGTGCGGCACGCTGCCATGCGTGTCCAAGAGAGCCGATCGAACTCTACACGACAGCGACAGGTCCGGCGGCGGCGCGAAAGGCGACCAACGTCGGAGCCACCAGGGAATGAGCGAGCCATTGGCGCACCGGACGCAGGAGCTTTACGGCTGATGCCCACGCGGTCTGCGGGTCCGTTGCGAAGATCCGGAGCATCACGAACCGCAGCAGCAGCACGGTCGCCACGAAGAGCAGTCCAGTCGCGATGTTGGCGTCGCCCAAGCCGCCACCATTCGAACCGCCCAAAAAGGGACATTTGGACGGATCACCGTTGCCCTTCCGGTCAAAGAGTGCCACCTGCGGGTGCCTGCCGAGGGCATGCGGGTGCCGCCTGAGTGCAGGCGGTGCTGGCAGGGGCGTAGCGGGGATGAGCCTCGTCATCGGGACGCGGCAGCCGCCTCGCAACCGCGCCCACGACGACGTGGCGTCGTCGTCCTCCTCCTCCGACGGCGGCGGGCGGGCCTCCAACTCTCCGTTCGCGTCTCGCGGCCAATAATAGCCGCCTTCAGACGCAGACGGTGCCGTGGAAATGAAGGGCACCGGCGAGCCGAACTCGCCGCTGGCGTACAGTAGGGCAGAGAGCGCAAAGATTGCTACCCCAATCGGGCTGCCCAAGCCGCCAACGCAGATCTCGGCCAACAGTATAAGTATGCCTGACGAGCGCCGACCGACATCCATGATTCCAGCTATGGACTCAGATATGTCGTCTCGCACCTGAGACGACGTGGCGATGCGAAAGCCTCTGGTATCCTCTCGCCCACCGTCGTCACCGCTGGCAGCACTCGCACGTGCGGTCGTCGTCCGTTTGAGCGAGGTTGGTCTGAGATTGGCATCCCGAGTGACCATGCTGATGTGACGGGTCGAAACAAGTCGGCAATGGCTCGCATCGAGCGCTGCTGAGATGATCGCGAGTTGAAGGATTGGACGCATTTTGTTCTCTGACGAGATGTTTTTACAGGTGCTGCTGTGAACGTTATCACGACAGACGCGACAACCGGTGCTACGGCACTATTACTGACCGCTCAGAATACACACTTGGTGTGTTGTGAATGCCTCGTACGTGTGTTGGTTTGAACGTTGTGAACGTTAATACGGTTGTCAACTTTCACAACAACACCTTGAACAACACGTACAACGCATTCACACCACACCAACACGTACAACGCAATCACACATGAGGGAGCCGGGAAACACACATGTGATTTGAAGTGTTGCGAACACGAGGTCCCCCCAATGCCTGAGAAACCCCCAGGAAGGGAGTGGATAGTGGGACACGACAACAACAACACGCGATGGCGTACATGTACGACAGGTGGGCCTCGTCGCTCAGCGAAGCGGACAAGGGTCGACGTACCGGAGCTCGCCCTTTCCGCGTATGGATTTGGAACACAATGCATGCATGAAGTGGATCTGTCGGATACGCCTGCGGGGAGCCCTCATTCACACCCACACTGAACACAACCACACCTCCGGAGAGCTTGAGTTCAAAAACACCGGGGGGAGCCGGGACACACGCACGGGGCCGGTACCGGGTAGCAATAGTGTAGCAACTCTGTGTTCCACACCATGGTCCACACAGACAAACCGTGACAACCCGAGCTAAACCCGAGCGAGACGCTGCACCTAAAGGTGGTCGATACCAGGTACAATGTACATGTATACCATCACGCGGGATCGATACCATCAAATCGAAGGCATATATACCGACACGTGATGACTGAAACATCTGTAGAGCGTCGTCTCGGAGTCTCCCCTCTCCCGTTACGACTCTTCAACGTGGATCTGGGCGTGGATCATAACAGCAGGATGACTCGGATACTGGGATTTTTGTCAGGGTTTTCCAGGATTAATTCCGATTCAGGAATCTTCATCGGAGATCGCTCTCCGAAATCGGAAAACGTCCAGAAAATATGAGACTCCATCCCAAACCTGGACCTGTGTCGCCCACGAGATTGATTTGACATGAAAAATTATTCTCACGTCGGCAGCTCCTTGTCCTGGACCCATCTTGCAGGGGTCTAGATCAAGACAAGGCCAAGACGACCGCCGCGGCCGCCACGATCTATATGCTTCACCAGCAGCATGGACGGCGCCCGCGGCATCGAGCGTATCGGCATCGAGAGTCCAGCAAGGCCATGTCCGAGCCCGATACCTGTGGGGTCTTTGACAATTGTGCCCCCGCCAAGAGGAGCAGGTCGAGCAAGTGCGACTCTGCCCTGGACCCAACCAGCACTCATCAAGCAGCAGCCATGGACGATGAGCTTTACGATGAGCTCGCCACCGA
>Ga0164294_10005794_pt1 | contig 10593 bp, 6 predicted proteins | sample GEODES005metaG_FD_111479 | JGI IMG/M metagenome (GOLD analysis project Ga0164294, IMG submission 111479) | Oligotrophic lake water microbial communities from Sparkling Lake, Wisconsin, USA - GEODES005 metaG | ecosystem: Environmental > Aquatic > Freshwater > Lake | place: USA: Sparkling Lake...
AAGCTCCAACACTGACGTGGCGACGGTCTCCGGCAGTACGGTGACCATCCTGAAAGCGGGTTCAACAGTCATTACGGCCAGCCAAGCTGGAAATGCCAATTATAGCGCGGCCACGGCAGTCACTCAGACTTTAACGGTCAACCCTTCTGGCATGACCTTTGCGAGCTGGAGCACAAACGCGACGCTCACCTCCGACTTGCTCTATAAGTATGCCTTTGGTGCGGCAAATAAGAATTCTGAGGCTCAAAAAATGACCAGTAGCGTTACGGGCACCAACCTAATACTGACTGCGGTGGTGCGGACGAATGATACGGCGCATCTGACTATCACAGCCAAAACAGCCGCCAGCCTAGCGGGACCCTGGAGCACTCCGGCTTCACTTACTGAGTCTATTGCCAGCAGTCAGTCGGGGGTGTTGGATGGCCTGGTTCGCAAAGACTTTAAGGTGGAGCGGGGCTCCGATACGAAGCGCTTCCTCAAGCTGGAGGTGATTCACACCCAGTAAGTCGTAGTTCACGAGGGTCGGTTCTATCGAATTGTATTTTTCGATTTGGATTGTGTACGGAGAGGGAAAAGTGGGTCTAGGGTGGTTGGGTGAAGAATACTAATGCGTTGGCTGGGGAGGTGAGCCCCTATTTATTACAGCATGCCCATGATCCTGTGGATTGGATGCCGTGGGGGGAATCGGTATGGAGGAAAGCGGAAGCAGAGAATAAGCCTGTTTTTCTAAGCATTGGGTATTCGACGTGTCACTGGTGCCATGTGATGGAGCGAGAATCGTTTGAGAGTGAGGATGTAGAGGCAGTGCTGAATCGGGACTTCATTTCAGTCAAAGTGGATCGGGAGGAGAGGCCGGATGTGGATCGGGTGTATATGACAGCCGTTCAGGCTATGACGGGGCAAGGGGGATGGCCGTTGTCGGTGTGGGTGACTCCAGAGGGTAAGCCGTTTTATGGGGGGACCTATTTTCCTCCAGTTGGAGGGCATGGAAGGCCAGGTTTTGTGGATGTATTGGGTCAAATTTCATCGGCTTGGAAGGAGAGGAGAGGGGAGGTGTTGGGTTGGTCGGAAGAGTTAGCAGGTCGGGTACGGGCTTTGGGGGAAGGGACGGGTGGGCAAGCGATCGCGGATGCGGATAAGATTTTACATTCGGGGACGGATGAGATGGCCATGGAGTATGACCGCAAGCACGGGGGATTTGGCGGAGCGCCCAAGTTTCCAAGACCGAGCCAGCCTCTTTTCTTATTGAGAAGGTCTTTTGCAGAAAAGAGTGACAAGCTTTTGGAGATCGTAAGGCATACAGGCCGAGCGATGCGGATGGGTGGGATTTACGATCAGATCGGAGGGGGCTTTCATCGGTACGCGGTGGATGGGGAGTGGGCGGTGCCTCATTTCGAGAAAATGCTCTACGACAATGCCCAGTTAATGGGTTTGTATGCGGAGCTGGGAGTGGCGATAGGGGAAAAGTGGACTGCTGAGGTAGTATCGGGGATCGACCGGTATTTGTGGAGGGATCTGCGGGTGGAGGGAGGAGGGTTGGGGTCGGCCGAGGATGCGGATAGCGAGGGAGTGGAGGGGAAGTTTTATGTTTGGACTAGGAAGGAGGTGATGGAGTTGGCCGAGGGGGAGGAGATTAGGTTGGCGGAGGAGATTTGGGGGGTGACGGAGGTGGGAAACTTCATCGACCCGCATCATCCAATCGAGGGGTGGAATGTTTTAGCTCAGAGAAGGTTGCCGAGTGAGAAAGAGGGGATGGCTTTGGAGGGGTTGCGAGAGAAGCTCGAGAGGAGACGAGAGAAGAGGATTCGTCCTGGGAAAGATGACAAGGTATTGGCCTCTTGGAATGCTTTGGCGATTTCTGGATATGCGAGAGCGGCGAGATGGGGTGGAGGATCTCATTATGCGAAAAGGGCGGAGGAAATATGGGGTTTATTGGAAAAGAATCTTTTACGTAAGGACGGGACACCGACGCACCGTTGGCGAAACGGTAAAAAAGATGATGCTCATCTGCTGGAGGATTATGCGGGGGTATTGCAGGCGCTGATTGATCTCCATCAGGTCACTTTGAAAGTAGAGTATCTCAGGCGTGCAGTGGATTTAGCGGGGAGGATGTTGGAAACGTTTGAAGACAGGAAAGGGGGTGGATTATGGGCGAGCGCAGATGAGACCCTGATGGCTAGAATGAAGGATGATTATGATGGAGCGGAACCGAGTGGGAATGCGGTAGCAGCCTTGGCTTTGGCGGAGTTGGGGCGATTGACTGATCAGGCGAAGTGGGGTGAGGCGGCGAGGAGGATATTGGACTGGTTGGGGGAAAGAATGAGGAGGTTGCCGCAAGCTGTGCCTCATGGTTTGGTGGCGTTACAGCGGGTGAGCGAGTTGCCGGCGAGATTGGTTTTGGCAGGAGAAAAGCGGGAAAAATTTCTCGAGGTAGTGGAAGGAGTGTATCGACCAGATCTTTTGATTACGGGTGCAGGGGATGACCATCCGAGTGAATTTGTTCAGGGCTTAGCGAGAAATACGAAAGAGGGGACGGCCTATCTGTGTGAAGGGGAAAAGTGTCAGTTGCCGGTGAAAACGGCGGAGGAATTAAGGGGGCTGCTTAGCGGCCTCTGACCCCACAGTTAAAAAACGCCCCTTTAAATCATTGATCGGCAGTCGTTTGCAGGACCTCTGACCCCATAGAAGCATGTAATGGATAAGGGGTTAGAAAACGGATTTGGGATGTGTCAGGCCGAAATAAAAAATTCAGCGGGCGGTGCGAAACCCGATAAATGGTGCCCCCGTGGTGGAGTCTGCAACTCGGATCGACTTTGCGTTGGAAACAGGAAAGGTGTCTCTAAAGTTGCCACCAATAAGAACGGGAGTAAGAGGATTGGGAGAGTCTACCCATTCGCTTAGGTTTCCACCTAAATCGAGGTGCTTGAAGGGGCCTATGTCGGCAGGGTTGGATTCCGCAATCATCATATGGTCGTAGGTTTTGAGCTCTGACTCTTTTTTCCCTAAGGCAAGATTGATGCCTGATGCGTCTGAGTTCGTACCCCAGGGGTAGGGGCGTTGATCGTTGCCTGAGGCAGCGCGCAACCATTCACTCATATTGGGCAGACGACGTTTTTTCCATTTTGCATATGCGTAGGCGCCGGGGTAGTTCACAAAGAAAACGGGGGTATCGCGGGTGATATGAATTTGGCCGTTGTATTTGTCCCCTTTACGAGCTCGATTCAGAATATCTTTCCAATCGGGGGGTTCAAGATCCTCAATCTTAGATTGCGTCCCGGATGTCGTGGGAGGAAGTAAGGTTCTCCAGTTTTCGATTTTAGGAACTGCTTCGAGAAACTTCTCGTACTGACCGATCGTGACCTCATGTCGGTCTAAGTAGAAGTCTTTTACATCTATATCTGAGCCTGGAACGGAAACCCGACCTGCTGGAACAAGGATTTCCTCGTGATCTAGCGTGCCTGGAAGATCAAGAAAAAGACGGTCGTAAATTGTCCAAGAGGCGATTGTCAAAAACGCGACTGCCGCAAGGGAGCCTAGGGCGATTGTCCAGCGTCGTAGTATGCGAGCCTGAACCATCTTTTTTGCGGCTTCGATCTCCTCGTCTCGAACGTGGACTTCTTGGACATCGGCAAGTTGGCGCTCGAAATTACGTGTTTGGATTAGAAGATCGAAGGCGGATGTGCCCGGGTTTCGAAGGATCTTGAGAAGAGATGATGTGGAGGGGGATGGGGGAAGTAGGGGTTCGAGAAGGGAAGCAAGTTGGTTCGAATTTTCGAAATGAGAAGATTCGGGCAGGCCGGGGTAGGCGACTGGGTTTCGGAGACGAGGAGTTCCGTTGGGGGAGAGAGTGTAGTCGTATGGACCGAGAAGTCTGGATGGGATGGAGGAAGATTCCATTTCGGAGAGCACTGAAGCGAGAGTGCTAGCTAGGCGGGCTCCTGGAAGAAGCGGGAGTTGGATATTTTGGTTTTGAATTTGGAGAAGCGTGGGGTGAAAAACGGGCTCCAGAGCCACGAAGATACGATCCTCGGATGGGATTGACTCATAGAGTGAGTAGACGGACGGATGGTTCAGGCGGGCATAGGACCGGATTCTTTTTGAAAATGTGGGGGAGCCTGTGGGGGGGACAAGGAGTTGGACTTGGCGTTCGAGTTGTTGATGTTTGGCCCAGTAGAGGCGACCCAAAGGATGGGGGCCAGCTGGAGATAGAACTGAGTAAGGGCCGAAGGAGCGACCTGAAAAGTTTTCCATTAATTCTGCCATTGCGAGGGGCAGATGATCGTCTGCTTTGAGCCATGGGATGGGATAGGCAGGCGGTAGGATTTGGGTGAGGTCGAAGCGGCTGATGATTCCGACGGGAGTTTCTGGGTATGTTTCAGCCAGAAGAAGTAGGGGTCGAGACTGATCAACGTCGGCCCAAAAAATGTCGCTTAGAAGGAGGGAGGCTCGAGTGCCTGAGGCTAGAGTTGCAGCGACAGAGGCAAAATCGGTAAGGAGTTGTACCTGTGCGGTAGGGAAAAAGTCTTTGAGAAGTGCATTCAGGTGGGTGGCGGCAACGGGATCCTCTTGAGCCAAAAGAATCGTAGGCACGGGTGTGATTGTGCTTGGAAAAGAGCGGGTACGGAAGGGAGGATTTTAGCGGAAATGGATGGCTTGGCTTAGTGCCATGCGGTGAATCGAGTAAGCAGCCCCAAAACCGTTGTCGATATTGACGACGGTAATTCCTGGAGCACAGGAGTTGAGCATTCCGAGGAGTGCGGTGATTCCCTTAAGGTGGGCTCCGTATCCGACTGACGTGGGAACAGCGACCAGTGGGGTGCGAATGAGTCCACCAAGGACACTGGGAAGGGCAGCCTCCATTCCCGCGACTACAAGGAGGGCATGATGTTTGCGAAGTGCGTCCAGATGTTGAATGGTACGGTGGAGACCTGCCACGCCGATGTCGTAAAAGCGAGTGGGGCGATGACCCAGAAATTGGAGAGTTACAAAAGCTTCCTCAGCGACGGGATGATCAGAGGTTCCTGCTGCACAGATAGCGACATGAAGGGAGGGATGGGTGGGTGGTTTGGTTTTGTGCAGGGGTAGGGTGAACGTCCGGGCAGAGGGGTGATATGTTCCTTTTGGGAAAAGGCGACGGAGCTGACGGCCTTTGATTGCATCCACGCGGGTTGTGAGGACAGGTTGGCGAGCGGAGTGGAGACGACGAATGATTGCCGCGATTTGGGAAACAGTTTTTCCTGCCCCATAGACGATTTCGGGAGCCCCAAGGCGTTGTTGACGCTGGAGGTCAAGGTGAGCGAACGCACGAGGCAAAACGGAGCGGGGTGGGCGACGGCGCGCCATACACTCTAGGCGAGTTCTGTCTGAAGGCGGGCTAGCAGGTCTGAGATGGGCAGGCGTTCTTGCTTCATTGAATCACGATGTCGAAGAGTGACAGTGTCTTTTTGGCCGGCGAGGGGACCGTCTTTCACGCCCTCGAGGGTTTCGAAATCCACGGTGATGCAGAAGGGAGTGCCCACTTCATCTTGGCGGCGGTATCTGCGACCAATTGCGCCCGATTCATCGTAAAACACAGCAAAGTGTTTCCGAAGGTCCTGGGTTAAGGCACGCGCTTTTTCAACGAGTTCGGGTTTATTTTTCAGAAGAGGAAAGATGCCTGCCTTAATAGGGGCCATTTTAGGGTGAAAATGGAGGACGACCCGGGTTTCTTTGCCCCCTTTTTCGTCGGTGACTTCCTCTTCGTCGTAGGCCTCGCAAATCAGTGCGAGGGTTGTGCGGTCGACCCCTGCACTGGGTTCGACGACATGAGGAATAAACTTTTCTTTTGTTTCCTCGTCAAAATACTCGAGGGGTTTACCGCTGGCCTCCTGGTGTTGTTTTAGGTCGTAATCGGTGCGGTAGGCGATGCCCTCGAGCTCCTCAGTTCCGAAGGGGAATGCATAGAGAAGGTCGTAGGTGCCTTGGGAGTAGAAAGCACGATCTTTCTCGGGCACATCGAGAATCGTGATTTTTTTGCGGGGAATGCCGATGGATTCGTACCACGACAAACGATCCTCCAGCCACTGATCGAGCCATTTTTTGCCTTCCGCTGGGCGAACAAAGAATTCGACCTCCATCTGTTCGAATTCCCGGGAGCGAAATGTAAAATTTCGGGGGTTGATTTCGTTTCGAAAAGCTTTTCCGATTTGGGCGATTCCGAAAGGAAGTTTTTTGCGAGAAACTTCGAGGATATTTTTGAATTGGACGAACATGGCTTGTGCGGTTTCGGGGCGGAGGTAGGTAAGGTTTCGCTCGTCCTCTACGGGGCCGACGTAGGTTTTGAACATCAGGTTAAACTGGCGGGGTTCGGTCAGCTCCCCGCCGCAGGCGTTGACCATTTTGCTGGGTTTTTGAGGGCAGGGTGTGGCGCAAACCTGATCGGCGCGGAAGCGGCCTTTGCAGGTTTTGCAGTCGACCATGGGATCGGTGAAGGTGGCCTCGTGTCCACTGGCTTTCCAGACGGAGCGACTCATGAGAATGGCGCCATCCATTCCGACGATATCGTCTCTGTATTGGGTCATACATTTCCACCAGTTATCCTTCAGATTTCGTTTCAGGGCAGCCCCTAGGGGGCCGTAATCCCAAGCGCCGTTAAGGCCTCCGTAGATTTCGGAAGAAGGGAAGATAAAGCCCCTGCGTTTGCAGAGGGCGACAATCTTTTCCATGCGGTTATCAGACATAGGTCAATTTTTGGATTCTAGAGATGAAAATCCTAGCGATGATCGGAAAAGATGAACACCCCAATTTTAAGTGAGATTCGGCGACGAATCCGTCCTCAAACGACGGGGTCGGCTTTGAGGTGGTTTCAGCGTGCGGCGGGCATGTTGGCTCTGCTTGTAGCGGTAAGTGCTGTATGGGGGAGGTTGGTAGGAGTGCCCTATCGCGTGAAGGCTGTGCTTGTGCAGGAGTTTGCCTTGCGGGGGTTAGATATCGATATGGGGAAATTAACTATCGATCCTTTAGGGGGTTTGGTTGCGAGGGATTTGGTGGTGTATCGGGATGGAGGGAGAAAAATTGAGCAGTTACGAATTGCTGAAGTGGAGTTGAGTTTAAATTGGTTGGGTTGGCGAGAGGGAGAACCGATTCTTGCGGGGGCGCAACTCCGGGATGGTGATGTGGCATGGCCGTTGGGAGATGGAGTGCAAGTGTCAGCTCGTCGGGTGGAAGCGGTCATGGAGTTTCGGCCTGGGGAAATTTTGCTCAAGCGAGGGAGAGGTCAGGTCCTTGGATTCGATCTTGAGCTACAGGGGCGGGTAGGATTAGAGGCAGGCCGAGAAATCGCTCCGCCGAATGAAATCTTTGGGAGAGTGTGGAAGGATGTAGAAAAAGTTCTGGGAGAACTGGGTGGGCCAGCACCGAAAATACGCGCAGATTTTGATTTGGAGGTAGGGCAACCCGAGCAGGCGAAAGCAGAGATTCTGATCACCGGTTCTGGAAACGTATGGCGGGGTGTGGAACTAAGAAATATCGAGATCAGGGCTACGGTGGGAGACGGGATGTTGCAGTTTCCTAAGTTTGAAATTGTGCTGAAGCGGGGAGAGTTTCGGGTACACGGATATGCAGATTTAGCAAAGGGCAAAGGGGAGGTAGATTATTTTTCAAATGCAGATCTGGAGCAGTTTGCGGCTGTCGGGGGTCTTGGGACGGCAGGATTCAAGGAGTTTCATGGGGCAAAACCCCCCGCAATTTCGGGTGAGATCGAGTTTGATTGGAAAAGCACGAAAGGGTTTTTATGGCAAGGTCGAGTGGAGATGGGGGAATTTCGGGTTGGGAAAAATGTTTACCGAAAACTTGTTTTTCCTTGGGTAACAAGTGGCCAGAGGTGGATGGTGCAAGGTTTCGAGATCGAGGGAGTAAATGGCCGAGCGAGTTTGCATCTCGTTTTTGATGGAAAAGCTGAGTTGAAGGGAAGTTATCGAAGCGACATTGATTTAGGTTGGTTGGTGCCTTGGCTGGGGGAAGGGGCAAAGCCGTTCATGAAAAGCCTGGAACTGAGATCGAATCCAAAAATCTCTGCACAGATCACGGGTGCGGCGATGAAGATGAATCTGATTCGGGTGGAGGGAAGAATTGAGGTTCAGAACCTTGTTTATAAGGGTGTAGACATGGAGGAGTTGGCAGGAAATGTGCTTTTGGCTGGTGGGCAATTGACGGTCAAGGATCTGCGGGTCAAAGCGGCGGGTGGGGAGGGGACGGGTGAATTTATCTATGGATTGAAACCCGAAAAGGTCAGGTTCATGGGAACTCGATCCACTCTTCCTGTTCAGGAGTTTTCGAAGGTTTTTGGGGCAAAGTTTGAGAAAACCATGAAGCCGTATCTTTTTCGAGGTCGACCCACGATCGTTTTGGATGGGGAGGTGGATTTAGAGGAGAAAGGGGGATCCAACCTGCGGGCTACGATTTTGGCGCCAGAGGGGATGAATTATGTTGTAGCGGGTAAGGAGCTGGAATTCACAGAAATGGATGTGGTCGTGGAGGTATTGGGTAGGAAAGTGATTGTCAGAACTGAGAAAAACCGTCCTGCAAAAGTATTAGGAGGAAAGGTGGAGGTTCGGGTGGAAGTGGATGGAAAAGAGAAAAAGCAGGCGACCGATATTCAGAAAATCAGTGGTGTAGATTTCGCCAAGTTGGTGAAGACCTATTTTGATTTCGAGGGATATGAGGGAAAATTTAGTGGAAAAGTTACATTGAATGGTCCTACGGCGAACTGGAAGGAGTGGAGCGGAGCAGGGCGACTCCTCGTGGATGAAGGAGTATTGCCGGGAATGGGGGCTTTTGCATCGGCCATGAATGCACCAGCGGAGTGGGTGGGGTTAACGGATCAGAATGCCGATATGGATTTTGAGTTAGCCAAGGGAAGATTGGATGTGAAGAAGCTGAATATTGAATCGACGCTTGTTGTGACAACGGGGCAAGGCGTTTACGATATTTCCGAAGATCGTCTGGAGAACTTTATCATGCGGCAAAATCTTCGAGGCCCCGCGGGTGTGCCTTTCTTTCTGGTGAGTCAGATGTTTCAGTATGAGGGCAGCGGATCGCTTAAGAAGCCTGTCTGGAAACCACGTAACTTTGACGATGAAACAAAATAAATCTCCCAAGAAAAAAAGGTGCCGGTGTGGTCTTCACACCTCAACTGCGGGGGGGTTGGTGGAGATGCTAAGCAGGGCCAAGACCCTGGGGGAGGACGCAGCTCAGATCTTTGTGAAAAGTAATCGCAGGTGGGAGATGCCCCGGCTGGATGAAGGGGAGAGTGCTCTTTTTAAAGAAGGAAAAAAGAGTCAGGACCTGTGGATCTGTTCCCATGCGGGCTATTTAATTAATGTCGCAGGTAGTGCGGTGACGCGAGGTCGATCGATTCGGGCGTTGGCGGAAGAAATTGAGAGAGCGGAAAAATTGTCGCTAACAGCTGTAGTTGTTCATTGTGGAAGCCATGGGGATCGAGAGCCGAGTGAGGCTAGGCGGTTGGCGGTGGAGGGTTTTCAGGAAGCGTTGGAGAGATCTAAGACTGAAAATGTGAAGTTGGCATTGGAAAACTCGGCGGGCCAAGGGTCGGCCTTAGCCCGGGATTTTGGAGAGTGGGGGGAGTTGGTGCGTGGGATTCCACAAACAAGAAGGGCGGCATGTTTAGACACGGCCCATGCATTTGCGGCTGGGTATGATTTACGTGAAGAAGGGGAAAGGGCACGACTTGGGGAGGAACTGGACAGGGAGGTGGGCAGAAAATATCTAGCTGTGATTCATGTGAACGATTCGAAGACGGATTGTGGATCTGGAGTAGATCGGCACGAGCACTTAGGAAGGGGAAAAATTGGCGGGTTGGGATTAAGGGCGTTTCTTCAAGATACGCGTTGGGGGCAAATTCCGAGAATAGGGGAGTTGCCGCCTGGGGAGAGGGAGGATCGCGAAAATCTGGCTTTTTTACGGAGTTGCAACCCCACGACATAAGTTTGTTCAAATGAAGGTAAAGATGGTAAAAAATCCACTATGAAAGCAGCCGATTTAAGGGGAATCCTGACTTATATTCCCAGTTTTCGGGATAAACTCTTTGTTCTCAGTGTGGACAGTGCGGTGCTGGAGGACGAAAGGGCGGCGAGTCTATTTCTGGATATCTCTGTTTTACGGAGCTTGAACATTCGGGTGGTTTTGGTTCACGGGGCTAGTGCGCGGATCAAGAAAATCGCCACGGAAATGAAAGTGAAGGCTTCCAACTTGGATGGTTTGGGTGTCACAGATGAGCCCACCTTGAGAGTTGCGGAGCGGGCAGCAAATTCCTACAGCCACGATATATTGCAAAACTTGGCAGACGCGGATTTGCGGGGTGCGGTGACCAATGCGGTGATTGCCCACCCAGCAGGAATTTTAGGTGGGGTAGATCAGCAGTGGACGGGGCGGGTGGAACGGGTGGACACGCGGTTTCTGGAGACCCTGTTGGAAAATGGAATTATACCTGTGATTCCGCCGATGGGGGTGGATGGGGATGGACGGACATATCGGGTCAATTCAGATGGTGTGGCGCTGGAGGTGGCGGAGGCGTTGAAAGCAGAAAAGCTGATT
>Ga0164294_10005796_pt1 | contig 10591 bp, 11 predicted proteins | sample GEODES005metaG_FD_111479 | JGI IMG/M metagenome (GOLD analysis project Ga0164294, IMG submission 111479) | Oligotrophic lake water microbial communities from Sparkling Lake, Wisconsin, USA - GEODES005 metaG | ecosystem: Environmental > Aquatic > Freshwater > Lake | place: USA: Sparkling Lake...
GGAATGGAATCTGGGTGGGGGTGTGCGGCGAAATGGCCGGCGATGTGGTCATGACCCCGGCTTTGCTTGGCTTGGGGGTGGATGAGATGAGCATGGGGTCCGTGTCCGTTCCCCGTGTGAAAAAAGCGATCCAGAGTCTGCATTACGGGGAGTGTCAGGAGTTGACGGAGCGTCTGCTCCAAATGGATTCTGGAGAGAAGACCCGGAAAATTTTGGAAGAAGTCGCGCAACGGGCCTATCCGGAACTCGTGACCTAATCCGGACGGCGCTTTCCAAGGGGGGCCTTTTTCGGCTAAACCTATGGATTCATGAGCGAGGACATTTCCCCTTTATTGGCTGCCCGCCGGCAAAAGCTGGATCAACTCCGGAAAATCGGGGTGGATCCGTTCGGCGGCCCCTTTCCCGGAACGGAAACCACGGAGGAAATCCGGGCCCGATGGGAGGAGGGGAGAAAGGTACGGTTGGCCGGTCGGATTGTCTCCCATCGCGACATGGGGAAAAGTCAGTTTCTTCACCTGTTGGATCGTGCGGGGAGGTTGCAGATTTACGTCCAGAAACCGTCCTTACCGGAGAAAGATCGGGCGGTTTTCGATCTGATCGACCTCGGCGATATTCTCGGGGTGGAGGGGACACTTTTCACAACCAAAACGGGCGAACCGTCGGTCCGCGTGGAAAGCCTGACCCTGTTGACCAAGTCATTGGCTCCTCTGCCGGACAAGTGGCATGGATTGGTGGATACGGAGACCCGCCACCGCCACCGGCATCTGGACCTGATCTCGAATGAGGAATCGCGAAAAGCCCTTCAGCTGCGTATCCGTTTGGTTCGTTTTATCCGGGAGTTCCTCCAGACCAAGGGCTTTACCGAAGTCGAAACCCCGATGATGCAGACCGTCGCGGGCGGGGCCGCCGCTGAGCCGTTCAAAACCAAGCATCACGCGATGGGAATGGATCTTTATCTGCGCATCGCGCCGGAACTTTATCTCAAGCGGCTCCTGGTCGGGGGGATGGAGAAGGTGTTTGAAATCAACCGGAACTTTCGGAACGAGGGGATCTCCCGAAAGCATAATCCTGAATTCACCATGCTAGAGGCGTATTGGGCCTATTCTGATTTCGAGGGCATGGCGGGGTTGGTGGAGGAGATGATTGTCGGGGCGGCGAAGGAACTGACGGGCGGGACGAAAATTCGCCAAAGCGATGGTTCAGAAATCGACTTGGCCGGGCCCTGGCCCCGCAAAAAGTACCGGGATGCCGTGATGGAAGCGGCAGGGGCGGACTGGTTCGGGCTTTCCCGGGAGGGAATGGAGAAAAAAGCGCGCGATCTGGGACTGGAGCTGGAGCCCAATCTGGCCCCGGCGGAAATCACGCAGAAAGTGTTCGAGAAAAAGGTGGAAGCGGATGCGGTGAATCCGGTTTTCATCACCCATCTTCCGGCCGAACTGGTGCCGTTGGCCCGGTTGAACCGGGAGGACCCGACTGTTGTCGACGTGTATGAGCTGATCATGGGACGGCAGGAAATTTCCCCCGGATATTCCGAGCTAAACGACCCGATCCTTCAGTCGGAAAGATTCCGTCACCAGGTGGGGGAGCACACCCAGAAGGTCGACACGGAGTTTCTCGAAGCGCTTGAACACGGCATGCCGCCGGCAGGAGGGCTGGGACTCGGAGTGGATCGTCTGGCGATGTTGTTGTCCGGGGTAGATTCGATTCGTGAAGTGATTTTCTTCCCGCTGCTGCGTCCGCGGGAGACGTCGGCGTGAAGGGGGGCGGGCTGGGGCTCGCCCGCGGCCCATTGCTGAACGCTTTTCTTTTTCAGGTTTTCAACACCAGCTCTTTTTATCTGATCATGGGGTTGCCCATGATGCTGTACTTTAAAAAACTGGGAGCTTCCGCAACGGTGCTGGGAGTGGTGGCGGCTCTGGGGGCATTGATGAACATCTTTCAGATTCCTGCCGCCCAGTTTGTCGAAAAAATCGGGTATCGGACCTTTGTGCTTCGGGGCTGGGTTGGTCGGAGCCTGCTCATTGGCGGTGTGGCCTTGGTGGTGGGGTTACCGTTGCCGATTGATGACGTCTCCCGTCAGATTCTGGTCCTTTTTATTTTATTTCTTTTCAATATCGCTAGGGGGATTTCCCTTAGCGGATATCTACCGTGGATCAGTGCGATTGTCCCTGAATCGGTTCGGGGCCGTTTTTTGTCCATCGATCAGGCGGCCTCCCAGTCCGCCTTGTTGCTGACGGTTGGCCTGAGCGCTTTGTATCTCGGACATGTGAGCAGCTCCCAGGCTTTCGGGGTTCTCTTCGGCGTGAGCTTGCTCCTTGCGGGTCTCTCCCTGTTGTATTTGAAGAGGATTCCGGATACTCCGACCCAGTCTGTGTCTGGGCAGGGGGCGGAGCCCGTTCCTTGGGGCGCGATGCTCACGCATCCTCCCTTTGTCCGGCTTGTGGTTTTTCATTCGATCATGATGTTGGCACTTTCCGGGGGTGGACTTGTTTTCGTTCCGTTTGCCCGGGATCAACTGGGCTGCACGGATTCCCAATTCATGATTCTCCAACTGATTTGGGGGGCGTTCTTTGTCCTGACGTCATTGGCCACGGGAAAGATGTTGGATCGGGTGGGCAGCCGGCCCGTACTCAGTCTTGCGGCATTCATTTTTGCAATCCACTGGTTGGGATGGGGTGCGGTGGCGGCCCATCTTCTGCCTTTTCAGTGGGGACCAATTTTGTTTCAACAGGCCACGGCGGGGATCGGGTTGGCCCTGTATAACAGTGCGCACATGCGATTGTTGATGGGGACGGTGCCGGCGATGGGCCGAAGCCACTTTTTTGCCCTGTTCAGTGTCGCGGCGAGTCTGGTGGCCGGGTTGGCCCCGCTGGGTTGGGGATTGTTGACGGATGCCCTCCATGGGGTGAAGTTTGGGACGGAAATTCAAGTGAACGGATTCGTTATTCTTTATGTGGCTTTTGTGCTGATTCTGCTTCCGGCGATGGTGGCGTTGCGAAGTGTCCACGAGGAAAGGGCTAGAACAACAGAGGAGCTGATCCGAGAGCTGGTGCTGGAGACTCCCTGGAAATCGATTACCCGCTGGTGGAACCGGAGACCCTTCGCATGAAGAAATTTCTCGCCGAGAAAAGTCCTCCGTTGGTTGCGGGTTTGATCCGTCTTCTGGCGTGGACCCTGCGCTTCCGTTTGGAAGATCCTGAAAACGTTTTCGGCCGGGATTTGGAAAAGCCCAGGATTTTTGCCTTTTGGCACAACCGGATTCTGATGATGCCTTTTCTTTATGAAAAATACTGTCCGGGACGCCGCATGTTGATGATGGTGAGCCGCAGTCGGGACGGGGAATTGATCACCCAGGTCATGAGCCGGTTTGGCGTTGATGGGGCACGGGGCTCGACTTCGAAAGGGGGGGCAGATGCATTGAGGGAGATGATTCGGGAATTGGAGAAGAAGGGGGCACGGGACATCGGGATTACACCGGATGGCCCGAGGGGGCCCCGGTGCAAAGTGCAGGACGGGGTTTTGGCGGTGGCCGCTGCAAGCGGTATTCCGATTACCCCGGTGACGACACGGGTGAGTTGGAAGTGGGAGCTGTCGTCGTGGGATCGCTTTCAGATTCCCATTCCCGGAGCGGTCTGTTGTTTGGTGGTGGGTCCGAGCGTTCCTCCGCCTCCATCCATGGATCCTGAAAAATTTGGTCCCACCCGGGAGCTTCTCGAGAGAGTACTTGCCGACAAATCAGTTTAATTTTTTAATTTTAGTTTCTGAAGCCGGCGGCGTAGGAAGCTGGGTTCGGATGAGGGAGGCAACCGAGACGGCCGCCGTGAGTCCGGCCAACCAGGCAATGAGGGCGAGGAAGGCGGGCACCCGAAAAGTCCACTTGGTCAGAGGGACAACACCCAAAAGCAGACTGAGGAGCAGGCCGAAGGAGAGGAGGGCCGTGCGTGCCGGCCAAGGGGACTGGTGGGCCCACTGGGCGACCCATTGGGAAAGGTTGTCGATACCCGCAAGAGTCGGTGTGGGGATGAATGGAAGAAGATAAAGTTCCATGGCGGCTGGGCCGGCGGCGAGCAGGGCAATTCCAAGAGCTGCACCGAGAACCAGCAGGCCTGGTCGGGCATTTTCCGATCCGAAAAAGCGCAGCAAGAGGCTGAGTACGACTAAAAGGGAAAGCGCTACGGCTCCGACTTCGAGCCAAAAGCGTGCGGCATCCGGACTGACGGGAACAAACTCTTGGAAGAGATGGAGGGCGGTGTTGGGAAGGGGGGGAAGAGGAGTCACACGAAGCTAAATTCGATCGGATCCGCAGAGTGTCAATCTTCCGGAAAGATCCAGAGGGTGGCGGGCATCCGGTCGGAGGGGACATCCGGCGGCTTTTGGCCGGGCTCGAGCCGCGCCGAAATCCCTTCCCGGTGAAGGGTTTCGCGGGCCCAGGTCTCAAGCGAGGCGGAAGTGGTGTTGGATTCATTAATTGAAAGAAGCATGGAGGCACAGGGGGCGAGCAAGGGAAGGCAGGCAAGAAGCAGGGGTTCGAGTTCCCTTTGAATGCGGAAGGCCCGACCGCGTCCGCCGTGGGCGAAGGTGGGAGGGTCCAGGATCACGACGTCGAATTTTTCGCCACGGCGGGCCAACCGGGGAAGGATTCGGCGGACATCTTCCGTCCAAAACCGGTGGCGGGGTCCGCTGAGCTGATTCCGTTCGTAATTTTCTTTTCCACGCTGAAGAGAGCGGGCGGAGGAATCGATATTCAGGGTTTCAGCTCCGTCGGCGGCGGCGATCGCGCCAAAAGCGCAGGTATGGGCGAAGAGGTTAAGCAGCTTTTGGGGGCGGAGAGAGCGAAGCCGAATGCGGTTATCCCGTTGATCGGGGAAAAGACCCGGGGCGATTCCTGGGGTGAGGTCAATTCCATACGTCAGTCCGAGTTCCTTGGCTTCTCCTGAATAACCTGAACCGTGAAGGAACTCGGCTGTGGGGGTTCCTTCGGAATGGAAAAGAACGCGGTTGGGCTTCCAGGCGTCGGGAGCCGGTGGGTTCAGCAGAGAGGAGCGGAGGGAATCGGAGGGCGGAACCGGGGAGACCAGTCGGAGGGTCTCACCCCAACGTTCGATGCGGAGGCCGTGGGAGTACGCCGCGAGGAAGGCATCGCTTCCGGTGGATTCGATTTGTTCCCAGATGTTCGGCGGAAGCCAAACGGGGGCCGCAGGGAGGGGTTTGCGTATGGGGGAAGGCATGGGTAAATATCAGTTATGGAGTGCACTTTCTGTCCAGGCAACCAAGCGACTTGTCATTTGAGCAAGCTGGTGAACGCCAAATCGATCGATGTCCATGTTTGTGAGAAATGCATCCCGCAGCTTTCCCAGAAGGATCTGGTTGATTTTGACGTGTGGGCGGCGGTTTCGAAGCTCGCGGCCAGCAAGGGCAAGGAGGATCCCGCGGCGGCCGTGGAGAATGAGATCAAGGAGATCTCGGCCAAATCCCTTCTGATTCCGACGCCGACTCCGGCGGTTTCGAATAAATGTCCGACCTGCGGATTCACTTCCGAAGATGTGAGAAAAACCGGCCGACTGGGCTGCGGGGACTGCTACGGGGTTTTTGCCGGGCTGCTGCAGGACGTGTTGAACGACTGCCAGAAGGGGACGAGGCATGCGGGCAAAGTGCCGAAAACGTTTCGCAAGCCGAGTAGGAAAAAATTGCAGGAAGCGTTGGATTCCGCCGTCGGGAAGGAACAGTTCGAAGAGGCCGCACGGATCCGCGACGAGCTCGGAAAAATCGGGGAAGAGGGTTAACGGGAAGATTCGGTGACCGAGCCGATGGAGCGGTAGCGCTCCTGCCGGGTTTCGAGAAGTTGGGGAACGGAAAGTTTGGATAATTCGCCCAAATGGCGGCCGACTTTTTCCATCGTGGCCGAAACGGTAGCCGCCCAGTCCCGATGGGCGCCGCCTTCGGGTTCGGGAATGATTTCGTCAACGAGCCCAAGTTCCAGCAAGTCCTTGGACGAAATTCTTAGGGCTTCAGCCGCTTGGGGGGCGAAGGCGCGGTCTTTCCACAGAATGCTGGCGCAACCCTCGGGCGAGATGACCGAATAGTAGGCGTTTTCCAAAATCAGGACGCGGTTGGCCACGCCGATTCCGAGGGCGCCCCCGCTGCCTCCTTCGCCGATCACCACGGCGACAATTGGGACCCTGAGATTGAACATTTCGCGGATGTTCACGGCAATCGCTTCGGCCACATGGCGTTCCTCGCTGGCGACTCCCGGGAAGGCGCCTGGGGTGTCGATGAAGGTGACGATGGGTAGGTGAAAGCGGTCGGCTAGTCGCATCAGTCGCAGGGCTTTTCGGTACCCTTCCGGATGGGCGCATCCGAAGTTACGGAGGAGATTTTCCTTTGTGTCGCGCCCTTTCTGGTGACCTAGAAAAACGACCTTCTGTTTTCCCAGGGTGGCAAAACCTCCGACGAGAGCCCGGTCCTCCCCGTAAACACGATCCCCGCCCAGTTCGAAAACATCCGTCGCTCCCAAACGGAGATAGTCGAGTAGGTAAGGGCGTTGGGGGTGACGGACAATTTGGATGCGCTGCCAGGGGGTCAGGTTGCCGTAAACCTCCCGTCGCACCTCCTGGAGTTTTTTTTGCAGGGAGGCGATATCTGCTTCTCCTCCAAGCTTCTGTTTGCCTGAAAGTTTGCGGACCTCCTCGATCTTTTTTTCCAACTCAACGAGTGGTTTTTCGAATTCGAGGGGAGAGATGGGTTTGGCTTCGGCCATGGATCAAATGAAAGGATAGATTAAGCGAAAAGGGGGTCGGGGGGCAACGCCGGGGGTAGGGAAAAAGGTTGGCCGTAAGTGCCGAATGGGGCGCAAGATAGGGAGATGAAGCGCGGAATTGTGGGGATCCTTGGATTTCTTGGATTGTGGGTTCTTCTGACCGGACTTTTGGCGTATCCCGTCGTGCTGGGGGTGAAGGAGATGGCACCCGGGGTTTTTCCGTTTTCGAGAATTTTTGGAAGAGTCCAAATGGGAGTCGCTCTGGCCCTGATTCCCTTTCTTCTGAGGTTTTGGGCGGAAGATCCCCGCAGATGGGTGGGGCGGGCGGAAGAAAGGGGACGGTTTTGGCGTATGGGAGGATGGGGGGTATTCGGGCTGGGGCTGATTTTTTTGGTCGCACTGGGTCAAACCTTTCTGGGCGCGAGAAGTTGGTCGGGTTGGCCCGGAGCCGGCGTTTGGGTTGGGGCGGCGGCCACGGGAATTTTGGTGGCGGTGTTGGAGGAGTTTTTTTTTCGCGGTGTCCTCGGGTTGGCGTGGTGGAGGGCGATGAGGTATCGGCATCCCTTCGGACTGATCATTTTTGGGGCACTGATTTTTTCCGCCGCCCATTATCTTCGGCCTATCGCGGGACCGGAGGAGGGATGGGGGGCCGGCTGGATGGCGTGGGGAAGGTTGGAGCTTTGGGCGGGTCCGCCCAACGGATGGAAGCTGGCGGTTCTTTTTTTGATGGGGCTGATTTTAGGAAGAATGGTTTGGGACAAGGGCTCGTTGGCGGGAGCTGTGGGCTTGCATGCCGGTCTGGTCGCCGGTCTCCGCTGGGCGGAACAGGCCTGGCCCACCGTGCCCCAATCGGTTCCAGGGTGGTGGGGACCTTCGCTGGATGGCGGGCCCCTGCCCTTTTGCCTGCTTCTCGTGGTGACTTTGATTCTTTGGGGGCGGCCGATCCGTGCGCATCTGGATTGAGGCAGTTGCTGGACTGATTTTTCCCGCGGGGAGACCTCCCCGACCGTGGGCCCGCCTTGAACGCCCGTTCTGCGAACGCTGTGCCGAACCTTACTCCCGGCATGCTCCGGAAGAATTTTTCTGTGCCAACTGTGCCGATCGGCGCTGGGCTTTGAAGCGGGTTCGTGCGGCCTACCGCGCGGTGGGATCGGTTCGCGAAGCGATCCTCCGTTTCAAATATGAAAGGGAATATTCCCTACGGCCCTGGTTGGGGCGGTGGATGCAGGACGGGTTCCGGCGGTATTACAGCATGGAAAATTGGGATGGGCTGGTGCCGGTTCCTCTTCATCCGTCCCGGCGAAAACTGAGAGGATTCAATCAGAGTGCAGAAATTGCCGGTTGGCTGGGGGCCAAGGTGGGAATCCCCGTCGTGGAAGGACTGGTGCGGGTGAAGCCCACCCCGGCCCAAGCCCGGCTCAAACGGGGGGAACGTTTGCGAAATCTTCGGGGGGCACTGGAACTCGCCCGCGGGTTTGACCCTCGGGGACGCCGATTGCTAATCTGTGATGACGTGTTTACGACCGGAGCAACCGCGGATGCCTGTGCGCGCATCCTTCAGCAGGCAGGAGCCGCCGAGGTGGCGGCTCTGACCGTGGCCCGGGGATAAATTTTTCATGGCTGTTTTCGAACGACGCAAATATGAGCCCCGCAAAGAGGCGAAGCCCGGGAAACGGGGTGTGCCGGGCGGGTTGTGGACGAAATGCCCTGGCTGTGCGGAGGTGATTTACAATCAGGTCCTCAAAAAGAATCTCCAGGTTTGTCCCAAATGTTCCCACCATTTTCCGCTGGGTGCCCGGGATCGGCTGATTTCCATTTGCGACGGGGAAAAATTCCAGGAACACGATGCGGGCATGGAGGCGGTGGATGTCCTGCAGTTCAAGGGGGTCGCGAGCTATGCGAACAAGCTCAAGGCGAACCGGAAAAAAACGGGAATGAAGGATGCCATGGTGAGCGGAACGGGAAAAATCGGAGGGCGGCAGGTTTCTCTCGGGGCCATGGAGTTTGCTTTTCTGGGAGGAAGCATGGGGGCGGTGGTGGGGGAAAAAGTAACCCGAACCATCGAGCGGGGATTGTCCGGGAAAATGCCTGTGATTGTTTTTTCCGCCTCCGGAGGCGCCCGGATGTATGAGGGGATGTTCAGCCTGATGCAGATGGCCAAGACGAGCGGAGCCTTGGCGAAGCTGGGTGCGGCGGGTCTTCCTTTCATTTCTGTCCTAACCAATCCCACGATGGCCGGAGTGATGGCCAGTTATGCGTCCTTGGGGGACATGATTCTGGCCGAACCCAAGGCGATGATTGGATTTGCGGGGGCCCGCGTGATTCGGGAAACGACCCAGCAGGAACTCCCGAAAGGGTTTCAAACAGCCGAATTTTTGCACGAGCACGGACTGATCGACATGATCGTCTCGCGCTCCGAAATGAAGGAGACCCTCGCGCGTCTCCTCCAGTACCTCTGAAGCGGTCCGACCCCGGCGCGCGGCTCGGAGAGGTCTGTGCCGCGGGCATCCGGCCCGGTCTTGGGCGAATGCGGAATCTTCTCAAGAAAATGGGGCATCCCGAAGAGGGCTTGAACTTTATTCATCTGGCGGGAACCAACGGCAAAGGTTCCACGGCGGCCGCTTTGGATTCTATTTTGCATGCCGCCGGATTTTTTTCAGGGCTCTACACCTCTCCACATCTGGTCGATTTTCGGGAGAGGTTCCGGCTTGGGGGACGCTGGGTGGACGAAAAGACTTTGCAGAAATGTTTGGGTCCGCTGATTCGGATCATCGCCCGCATGCCGCCGGGGCAGCGGCCGACATTCTTTGAGGCCAGCACGGCGCTTGCCTTAAAGATTTTCCGGGAGGCCCGGGTGGATTTTGTCGTTTGGGAAACCGGACTAGGGGGAAGGTTGGATGCCACGAATATCGTCACGCCGGAATTATGCGTCCTCACCTCGCTAGGCCGGGATCACGAGGCCATTCTGGGAGAGGGGTGGAAAAAAATCGGGATGGAGAAGATGGGGATTCTCAAACGTGGAGTTCCGGTTTTTTCAGCCCGATGGCCGGCGGTTGCGCAAAAGGCTTTGGGAAAGAAAGCGAAACGCATGGGTTGCGTGTGGCATGTTGTTCCTCCCTTGCGGAGGACGACCGATACCCTGCCGCTCGCCGGAAGGCATCAGCGGCAAAATCTCGCGCTGGCCGTGGCGGCCGCCCGCTACTTGGGACTACCGGACCGGATGATCGCCCGAGGTTTGTCAAAAACCGTTTGGCCGGGCCGATTCAGTATTCTTTCTGATCGGCCAAGGTTGGTTTTGGATGGGGCCCACAACGCGGAGGGAGTGAAGGCCGCGTTGGAGACTTGGCGGGAAATGTTTGGGACCCGGCCGGGGCGGGTCATTTTCGGATGTCTCAAGGACAAACCGGCGGAAGAGATGCTTCGGCTCATCCGGGCAACGCAGGCGGAACTATGGGGCGTGGAACTTCGAGACCCACGCGGAGCCGATCCTCTTTCCTGGAAAATTCATCCTGTGCGAATATTTTCAGGGGCGGCTGAGGCGCTTGGGGCGGATCGAAACAGTCCGGCGGCGAAGGGAGCCTTGATTCTGGGGTCCCTAGTCCTCGTGGGCGAAGTGTTCAAGGCGAAGGGACTGAAAGCGGAGTAGGAGGAGGCAGGGTTTGAGCGGGTTCATTAGTGGATCTTGGAGGGGGGCTTTTTCTCTCTTATAGGCAGGAAGTGATTTTGACACTGGGCATGGGAGGGCGCATTTTGAAGGTCAACCCGAGCTGGTTTTTACTCCCATGCAAAACAACATTCTTTTCATGATCCGATCCTCCATCGGGCGAAAATGGA
>Ga0164294_10005797_pt1 | contig 10591 bp, 6 predicted proteins | sample GEODES005metaG_FD_111479 | JGI IMG/M metagenome (GOLD analysis project Ga0164294, IMG submission 111479) | Oligotrophic lake water microbial communities from Sparkling Lake, Wisconsin, USA - GEODES005 metaG | ecosystem: Environmental > Aquatic > Freshwater > Lake | place: USA: Sparkling Lake...
GCTTCGTCTTCAGGAAAAGATATGGGCAATAGAATGATTGATTTGTTTACGCCTATCGGGAAAGGTCAGCGCGGTCTTATCGTCGCCCAACCAAAAACAGGTAAGACTTTTCTTTTGAAAGATTTGGCGAATGCTATCTCTAAAAATAATCCAGAATGCTATATTATCGTTCTTCTCATTGATGAACGACCTGAGGAAGTTACTGATTTTAAAAGAAGTGTGAATGCTGAAGTTATCGCTTCCACTTTTGATGAACCCGCTGAAAATCATGTTAGAGTAGCTAATTTGGTTTTAGAAAAAGCAAAGCGATTGGTGGAGAGTGGTCACGATGTGGTGATAATGCTCGATTCAATTACTCGTTTAGCAAGAGCCTACAATACCGTCGCCCCCGCAAGCGGAAAAGTTCTCTCGGGTGGAGTAGAGGCCAATGCTCTCCATAAACCAAAGAAATTTTTCGGCGCAGCCAGAAATATCGAAGGTGGTGGATCTCTGACTATCCTTGCCACAGCCCTTATTGACACAGGTTCAAAAATGGACGGTGTCATCTTCGAAGAGTTTAAAGGTACTGGTAATATGGAGCTTCAACTAGACAGAGGTCTGGCAAATAAACGGATGTTCCCTTCTATAGATCTTACAAAATCATCTACCAGACGAGAAGATTTGTTGTTAGACAAGGAAACCCTGCAGAGAATGTTTATTCTGAGGAATCACCTGGCAGATATGAAGCCGGAAGAAGCCATGGATTTTCTTCGCAAACACATGGTGGGAACTAAATCAAATGATGAATTTCTTTCCTCTATGAACGGTTAATTTGGTTCCTAAAACAGAATAATTTAATAGAAATGCAGTTTCTATAGAATAATTTCTTAAATTAAACCATTGTTAACTATGCCCAGATGTTTAAACCTTACCCGTTTAGATTGGAATGTAAGAAAATGATGTTTTTTATACGTTTAAATATTGTTCTTCTCGTTTGTCTCTTCGCTCCTTTTCAACTAAGAGCTCAAGATGCTGATTACGTGCCAAATGAGTTTTTAGTGCAGTTCAATCCTGAGGTATCAGCACTGCAATGGTTTAACTCGCTTGCTTTAGAAAAAAAAGCAACAGGCATTTCTACCGTGAAAATGCTTTCTGAACTACTTAATATTTATCAGTTAAATATTAATCCTTCTTTAGTATCTGAAAATGAAGCGCTTCGTTTTTTAAAACAGCAGCCTAATATCAGATTTGTACAAAGAAATCATTACATAAAATTACGGAGCGTTATTCCTAACGACTCTTTGTTTTCTCAGCAATATTATTTGCAAAATAAAGGACAAAACGGAGGTCTGGTAGGTCTGGATATAAAAGCTGTTGAAGCCTGGAATGTAACGCAGGGGGGCATTACTCCAAGCGGTGATACCATTGTTATTTGCGTTATTGATAATGGGGTAGATATACTTCATCCCGATCTGAAAGATAATCTTTGGGTAAATCAGGCGGAAGTTCCAGATAATAACAGAGATGACGACGGAAATGGTTACATAGACGATTATCTGGGTTGGAATGTTGACTTTAAATCGGACGAAGTCAGTTATATTAATTTTCATGGCACGCCTGTAGCTGGATTAATTGGTGCGACGGGTAATAATAAAACGGGTATAACAGGCATTAACTGGAAGGTTAAACTGATGGTGGTAACTTCCCAGATTGCCAATGTACTGTCGGAAAGCAGGGCCATTGAAGCTTATTCTTATCCTTTGGTTATGAGAAAATTGTATAATGAATCAAAAGGTAAGAAGGGGGCTTTTGTTGTAGCAACCAATACCTCATGGGGCATAGATAAAAGAAAACCAGAGGATTTTCCTATTTGGTGTAATTTTTATAATGCCCTCGGTGAAGTAGGTATCTTAAATGTCGCAGCAACCATTAATCAAAGCATCGACGTAGATGTTTCCGGGGATATACCTACCACTTGCCCAAGTGATTTTATGATCTCGGCAACGGCTATTTCCGATAAAGGTGAACTGAGATACGGTTATGGTAAAAGATCCATAGATATTACTTCTTTGGGCTTTAATTTATTGACCACTGCCGATAAAGGTGGCTACGCAAAGCAAAGTGGTAATTCGTTTGTCTCCCCTCAAATTGCAGGAGCCATTGGGCTTCTTTACGCTTCTCCCTGCCCAACTTTAGCGGTTTTATCTCGAAATGATCCTGCCGCCGCTGCAAGATTAGTCAGAAAAGCCCTGCTGGGCGGTGTAACTGTTTTGGATAGTTTGGTGAATAAAGTGAGTTCTGGCGGCGTTCTGAATATGGAGAAAAGTATCCGTTTTCTTTTAGATAGTTGCGGTAAATGTCCCCCTATTGCTAAAATTGAGGTGGGTAATGTATCTACTACCGAAGTACAATTGTCATGGATCTCAAATGATAGTATCAAAAATATAGATTTATTTTTTAGAAAAAATGGAGATACTTCATGGATGTCTCTGCCAAATAATAAGAACCCTTTATCTATTGCTGGATTATTACCATGCAATGATTATGAAATAGCATTGAACAGGACTTGCATCAATGGGGAAAATCCTGCAAGTCAGACAGTTGTTTTTAAAACAGATGGTTGTTGTAAAAATCCAGCCAATATTGAATCCGTAAGTATCGGAAATACAGAACTTGTATTAAGGTGGGAAAAGGTGACTGCGGCGTCCGCTTACCTTGTTCGCTGGAAATTATCAAAAGATTCTCTTTCTTCTGCCTGGCAAACTTTGCAAGTATCACAAAATGGTGCGTCGATTCGTGGATTATCTTCTTGCTCGGAATATGATGTTCAAATAAGAAGTTTGTGTGCTTCAAATCAAATACTCTTCAGTAGCTCATTTAAGTTTAAAACGACGGGTTGTGGAAATTGTCTAGAGAAAAATTATTGTATTCCTAAGGGAATAACCATTGTAAGTGCAGAAAATGAATGGATTGCACAAGTAAAAATAGGAGACTTTGTCCATTTATCAGGTAAAGACGGATATGGTGATTTTACGAGAAAAAATGGCCCCACTTTAAAACCAGGTACTTCCTATCCTTTAACCTTAGAACCAGGCTATTTAAGTACCGCTTACGACGAATTTTTTATCGTTTGGATTGATCTTAATCAAGACGGTTCTTTTACAAATGAGGAGGAACTATTTAATTCAGGTTCACCTAAAAAAGGATTAGTTACCTCCATTTTGAGTATTCCTGCTTCTGCAACATTGGGTTCCACACGCATGCGTGTAGTGATGCAGTACCGGCAAGAACCGGGAGCCTGTGTTTTTCCTGTGGAATTTTTTGGAGAGATAGAAGATTTTTGTGTGAATTTCAGCCATGCTGTGAATACTGTACCTATCCTTCCGACGGCTAATATTATGGTGTTTCCTAATCCCAGTGAAGGGGTATTTTCAATAAAATTCCAAGAAGATCATCTTTGGGAATCTGTCACTTTGATGAATACCTTAGGGCAAACTGTTTCTAAAGTGTACTTACAAAAAGGGGTAAAAGAGTATCGTTGGGAAGGAAAAAAGGTACTCGCTGGTCAATACAACTTAGTTTTTCAGGGATCAAAGGGGGTTTACACCCATAGAATATCTATATTATAGTTTTGAATCTATATTTTCAATCTCAGCTGGATCATAATTACTAAACCATAGTTTCAATGTAGTTTTGGCTTGAAGTTTTACGGCATCATTGATATAAGAAGCAATGGCTACTAGTCCTATGCCTAAAACACCCAGATCGTCCGTATATCCAATGAAAGGAGTTAGGTCAGGGATTAAATCTATGGGAGCAATAAGATACCCCAACACGCCAATGATTATGTTCTTGGCCCATGTTGGGGTTTCTTTCCGTTTAAAAGCATAGAAAAGGAGCAAAGAAGAATAAAGGGATTGCACGCCTATTTTCTTTGCGTAAGATTGTACCGTGTTCCAGAAACTAGATTCTGAAAAGAACACGGCATATTTCTTGATTCGCGAAAGCATATATAAAGGATTATTTATTAATCCAATCGTTGTTTAACCTCGGTAATTTCGTACACCTCAATAATGTCACCCACTCTCATTTCATTGAAATTCTTTATGGATAGACCACATTCCATGCCATTTCTGACCTCTTTAACGTCATCTTTGAAACGTTTGAGAGATGATACCTCACCGTGTGTATTTTCTCTGGTAGGGAACACAATAATGCCATCCCGCACCAATCTGATATGACTATTTCTACTGATTTTACCTTCTTGAACGTAGCAACCAGCGATAGTTCCGATTTTACTAATCTTGTAAATTTCTCTAATTTCCACCATACCTATGACCGTTTCCACTTTGGTAGGTTCAAGCATACCTTCGATGGCTGCTTTAACTTCTTCAATGGCTTCATAAATAATAGAGTAGGTTTTAATTTCAACACCCTCTTTTTCAGCAAGTTTTCTTGCACCGGAGGAAGGTCGAACCTGGAAACCGATAATGATGGCATCTGAGGCAGAAGCGAGAAGGACATCAGACTCGATGATACCACCCACAGCTTTGTGTATTACATTTACCTGAACTTTCTCAATAGACAACTTGATAAGAGAATCGGCTAATGCTTCGATAGAACCATCCACGTCACCTTTAACGATAAGTTTAAGTTCTTTGAAGTTACCAAGGGCTAAACGACGACCTATTTCATCAAGAGAAATACGTTTTGTGGCCCGGGTAGTTTGCTCTCTGGTAATCTGTGCTCTTTTCGACGCTATTTGCCTTGCCTCCTGATCGGAATCTACTACTTTGAATCGGTCACCCGCTTGAGGCGCACCTGTTAAGCCCAATACTAAGACGGGAGTTGACGGTCCGGCAGACTTAATTCTTTGTCCTCTCTCGTTCAACAACGCTTTAACTTTTCCAGCAAATTCACCAGCTACAAGAGAGTCTTTATCTCTTAGTGTACCATATTGAACCAAAAGCTTGGTTACATAACCTCTACCTTTGTCGAGGGAAGCTTCGATAACCGTACCAACGGCGGACCTGTTAGGATTAGCTTTAAGTTCAAGCATCTCCGCTTCCAATAATATTTTCTCCAATATTTCAGGGATACCGAGGCCTGTTTTGGCTGAAATATCCTGAGATTGGTATTTTCCACCCCATTCTTCTACCAAAAGATTCATGGAAGCGAGTTCTTGTTTTATTTTTTCAGGTTGAGCACCTACTTTATCTACCTTATTGATGGCGAATATAATAGGTACGTTGGCAGCCTGGGCATGCGAAATAGCCTCCTTTGTTTGAGGCATTATGCTATCGTCTGCGGCAATGATAATAATGGCAATATCTGTTACTTTAGCACCACGGGCACGCATGGCTGTAAAAGCTTCGTGACCCGGAGTGTCCAGGAAGGTAATTTTCTTATTATCACCGATAATCATCTCGTAAGCACCAATGTGCTGGGTGATTCCACCTGCTTCTCCAGATACTACGTTAGCGCTTCTAATATAATCTAAGAGAGATGTTTTACCATGATCCACGTGACCCATTACGGTAACGATAGGCGCGCGATGAATCAGTAAGGCTGGATCATCTTCGACAAGAACTACTTCCTCATCGGCTTGTTCTTCTACAGAAATAAACTCAACTTCTCTGCCAAATTCACCTGCAACGAGTTCAATTATTTCAGCGTCCAAACGTTGGTTAATCGAGACGATAACGCCTAGATTCATACAAACGGTAATGACTTCTGAGATGGGAACATCAAGAAGATTAGATAATTCCTGAGCGGAGATGAACTCTGTTAACTCTAATTTACCAGTGAGTTCGTCTTGATCAAGTTGTTCCTGTTTTTCTCTGAAACGATCCCGCTTATCACGCTGAAACTTCTGGCGTTTATTCTTTCCACCTCCTGAAAGGCGAGCCATAGTGGCTTTAATCTTATCCTCAATTTCTTTCTTAGATACCTCTTTAGGTTCCTCTCTTCCCGTTGCTGGTCTGTTTACTGGTGGCCTGTTATTATTAGGCCCGGCGCTATTGTTACCTGGTGAGGGACGTCTTTGTTGAGCACCTCCCTGACCTTGATAATTCTGTCCACCTTGTCCACCTGTATTAGGTCTATTTTGCGGATTATTGTTATTACTATTATTTTGTTGATTGTTATTGGCACCCTGACCTTGGCCTTGACCTTGATTAGCGGTTGAACCCTGGTTGTTACCTTGATTGTTACCCTGGCTTTGTCCTGTATTTTGGGTATTGGGAGTGCCTTCTCCAGCTACTTTCTTGCGTTTGCGTTTGCGTTTTCTTCTTGCTTCTTCTGACTCAGGGCTGCCGGGAGTTAGTGGTTTAGCACCTGCAGCAGGAGGATTGCCACCTGGCACCGCTGGTTTTGCTGCCGCGGGTGGAGGAGTTACTGGCTTACTTCTTCCTCTGTTTCTATCGAAAGAATTGGTATCAATTTTACCTAAAATCTTCAAACCTCTTAATTCAGGGGTTTCCGCTCTCATCATATTTCCGTCCTCAGTGACAACTGGTGGCGTCACTTTGATGGCCTGCACTTCAGGTTTAACAGGCGTATTCAGTAATGAACTTACTACGGTGTTTGATGCTGGCGTTGATTTTTTTTCTTTCTCAGAAGAGGGTTTTTGTACCACTTTGGGTACTTCTGCTTTAATTTTTGCTTCAGGTATGGTAGAAGCTGGTGGATTAACAGGCGGTTCACTAGGTTTTGCAGGCGTTTTTACCGCCGCTGGTACAACGACTTCAGATTTTTCTTTCTCCTTAGTTCTTTGTTGTAAACGGCTGGAAAGATCGATTTTACCAATAACGGTAGGTCGTTGCAACTGAATAGCTCCCTCTGGTCTCCCTGATTTCTCCTCTACAACAGGCGCTAAAATCTCTTTAGGCGCTTCTGTTGCAGTAACTTCAAGCTCTTCCTTTCCGGTCTTCCCCGCACCAAAACTGACTGATTTTGCCTGTTGTTTAATATCTCCTGATTTCTGGAACTCTTTTAACAGCTCAGAATACATCTGGTCTGTTATTTTAGCGGTGGGTTTATTTTCCACCTCGTATCCTTTTTTGGCAAGATGCTCAACGAGTGTGGACAAGCCCACGTTTAGTTCCTTTACTATCTGAATAAGTTTCAACGGCATTCGATTTAATACTATTTTGCAGTACAAAACTACAAAAGAGTTTCGTTAAATTATAATAGGAATTTCATCATTCCTCAAATTCCGCCGCAAGAACAGATAAAACTTCTTCAATTGTTTCAGTTTCCAGGTCTGTGCGGCGAATTAGTTCTTCTTTGCTTAGGGTTAACACGCTTCTTGCAGTGTCACAGCCAATGCCTTTAAGGGCATCAATAACCCATCCTTCTATTTCGTCTGAGAATTCTTCTAAATCCACATCGTCGATTTCAAATTCCTCATTATTTCTAAATACATCAATCTCAAATCCAGTGAGTAAACCCGCTAGTTTAATATTTGTTCCCCCTTTTCCAATAGCCAATGAAACCTGTTCCGGTTCTAAAAACACTTTTACGCGTTTTTTGTCTTGATTTACATTGATGGAGGTTACCTTAGCTGGTGTGAGAGCACGCTGGATATACAATTGTAAATTGTTTGTGTAATTTACAATATCAATATTCTCGTTATTTAATTCTCTAACAATACCATGTATTCTTGATCCCTTCATTCCGACGCAAGCGCCTACTGGATCAATTCTGTCATCAAAAGATTCCACGGCCACTTTCGCGCGCTCGCCCGGCATCCTGACGATTTTACGAATAGAAATCAGACCATCCTCTATTTCTGGTACTTCCTGTTCCAATAGTTTCTCTAAAAATAAAGAATCTGTTCTTGAAGCAATAACCGTTGGGTTATTATTTCTCATTTCTACGGATTTGATAACGGCCTTAACTAAATCTCCTTTGCGATAGTAGTCACCTTTAATCATTTCAGTTTTTGGTAAAATAAGTTCGTTGCCAGTGGCATCATCAACAATTAAAATTTCTTTTTTAAGTATTTGATGTACTTCAGCGGTAACTATTTCACCTAATCTATCATTGTATTTTTTGAATACTTCTTCTTTCTCAAGATCCATAATTCTTGAAATGAGCGTCTGGCGGGCAGCCATAATAGACCTTCTGCCGAAATCCTCAAGTTGTAATTGCTCATAGCATTCTTCCCCCACCTCGTAATCAGCATCGATAGAAATGGCTTCAGATATAGATATTTGGCTTTTTTCATCAGCCACTTCTCCGTCGGGGACTATTTCTCTAACTCGCCATAATTCTAAATCGCCTTTCTGCGTATTTACAATGACATCGAAATTTTCGTCAGAGCCAAACTTCTTTTTGATTAGGGTACGGAATACATCCTCCAAAACCCTTACCATAGTAGGACGGTCAATATTTTTACCATCCTTAAATTCTGAAAATGTTTCTACAAGGTTCAGCATAATTTTATCCTTTTAAAATGAAACCTTAACGAGTGCGTTTTTGATAGTGCTAAATGAACACCTTTTCTCAAATGGGGTATTTACTTTTTTCTTCCCCTCTAAAATTTTTTCTTCCCAAACAATTAAAACACCTTCCTCATCAGTTTCTTTCATAATACCAGTAACCTGACTATCATCATCAAGGGTTATAACTAATTTTCTACCCAAATGTTTTTTATATTGCCTGGGCAGACTTAAAGGACGACTAACACCTGGTGATGAAACTTCCAGGGTATAAGTTTCGCCTAACCATTTGTTTTCGTCTAAAATTGCTTCCAGAAACCGGCTGACCGTCCGACATACATCAAAGTCAACGCCTGTATCACTGTCTATAAATACTTCGACTTTTTGCCTGACAGAAATGCTGATATCCAATAAAAAGCAATGATTTATTTCAGGTTCCTGAAATTTTTCTGCCAATAAATAGCTTAGTTTTTCCTTAATTTCGTCCATAAACATTAAACTGGATTAAAATAAAAAAGAGGGTTATTTCCCTCTCACTTACTTTTTCCCATTTTTTACTCGGCAAAGATAATGAATTATTTTGTTTTTTTAATAAAATTCTTATTTTTTGTATTGTTAAGGTTCATATTGATGAATAATAGCCCCACATCATTTTCTTTTTTTGAACTTACATATCACTATCTTTGTTTTCTAAAATGATATGATTTTAAACGGAAATTGGAAATGAACAAAGACACACTTTTACATACTGCCTTGAAGGGTGAATTTTTATCACCTGAAGAAGGTGTTTTTCTTTTTGAAAATGTTCCCACCGCAGAATTAATGGAGGTAGGGAATATGATCCGTTTTAAACTCAATCCTGAAAAAAAAGTAACCTGGATTATAGATAGAAATTCAAACACAACGAACGTGTGTGTGGCTAATTGTAAATTTTGTAATTTCTACCGACGACCTGGTCACGAAGAATCCTATATTACTTCACTGGAAGAGTATTCAGTTAAAATAGAAGAAACTTTTAGGTTGGGCGGAGAGCAATTATTACTTCAAGGTGGACATCATCCCGATTTAGGGCTGAATTATTATGTTAATCTTTTCAAGGAACTTAAAAAACGATACCCACTCCTTAAATTGCACGCTTTGGGGCCGCCTGAAATTGCACACATCACTAAATTGGAGGGTTCTACACATATTGAGGTGTTAAAAGCATTAAAAGAAGCGGGTTTAGATTCTTTGCCAGGTGCAGGGGCGGAAATACTGGATGATAGGGTGAGAAGGTTGATTTCTAAAGGCAAATGTGGCGCCGAAGAATGGTTAGATGTTATGAGGGCAGCGCACAAAATTGATTTGACTACCTCTGCAACCCTCATGTTCGGTCATATTGAAACCAATTTGGAGCGAATGGAACATTTGGTCAAAATACGTCAGGTTCAAAGTGAAAAACCCGCGCACGTCAAAGGTTTTATCGCTTTTATTCCCTGGCCTTTTCAAGATGAAGATACTATTTTAAAGAAGTTAAAACGAGCAAGAAATGCCTGTACCGGCGATGAATATATTCGAATGATTGCTTTAAGTAGAATAATGCTGCCAAATATTCAGCATATTCAAGCCTCCTGGTTAACCGTAGGCAAAACGGTAGCTCAGGTTTGTTTACATTCTGGTGCCGACGATTTTGGTTCCATTATGATTGAAGAAAATGTCGTCTCCGCCGCAGGTGCCCGTTTTCGCTTTACGGCCAACGGTATTCAAGATGCCATTATTGAGGCAGGTTTCGAACCTCAGTTGAGAAACCAGCAGTATGAATACCGTATGCTTCCTGAAAATATGGAACAACAAATTTTAAATAGAGAAGAAATGCTGGTTGATTAAATTATACCAAATAAATGACATCCAATGAGGTTTGACAATGCAGAAGAATCTATAGCTTATATTCGGTCTAAAACAGATTTTAATCCTGAATTTGGCTTAATTCTGGGGACGGGTCTGGGGAATCTTTCCGATGAAATAGAAGTGGTACACCAGTTTGATTATGCTGAAATTCCCCATTTTGCCATTTCAACGGTTGAAAGTCATAAAAGTAAGCTCGTTTTTGGTTTTCTGGAGGGTAGAAAGGTGGTAGTTATGGCTGGCAGATTTCATTACTATGAAGGTTACTCAGCTGCCGAAGTTAC
>Ga0164294_10005798_pt1 | contig 10590 bp, 10 predicted proteins | sample GEODES005metaG_FD_111479 | JGI IMG/M metagenome (GOLD analysis project Ga0164294, IMG submission 111479) | Oligotrophic lake water microbial communities from Sparkling Lake, Wisconsin, USA - GEODES005 metaG | ecosystem: Environmental > Aquatic > Freshwater > Lake | place: USA: Sparkling Lake...
CCGCAGGAAAGGCAAGGCCTAGTCCCCCAGATGTCGCCTCACTGCGGCGCTGTAGCGCCTCGAGAGATTTTGGTCCCGGAATAGCGGTAACCAACCGACGCTCTTGAGTCAATGCGGTAAGTGTTGTCATTGGTAAAGTCTAAGCCATCATTTCCTACTGGCGAGTCCAATGGTTAGGCTTAGAAGATGAATTCACGGTTACGAGATAGCGCACCTTTACTTGATGCGTATCTGTCATATTTCGAAACCGAGCGCACAGCATTCACAATTCCAGGTCACAAACAGAAAGCACATCGCCTAGATGAGGGCTTAGGAGCTGTCGTTGATTCAGATACTCCACTGTATGGCGGGCTTGATGAGATAAAACTTACTGAGGGAACCCTTAAGAAAGCAGAAGAGTTAGCCGCATCACTGTGGGGCGCAGATTTTGCGCGTTTTTCAACTGGTGGATCAACTCATGCTAACCAAGCAATTATTTTGGCGTTAGGAAAACCAGGTGACAAGGTTGCAATCACCCGCACCGCTCACCGTTCAGTTTTAAGTGCACTTGTTCTAACAGGTTTAGAACCAATCTGGTTAACACCTGATATCGATGAAGCAACCGGTGTTCCAACTGGAATCCCGGTTTCAGAGCTTGAAAGAGTTTTGGATCAAGAGCCAATTGCCTTGTTGTTAACTGAACCGGGTTATCTTGGAACAATCTCTGAATTACCTGCGTTGATTTCAAAGGCACATGAGAATTCAATACCCGTCATCATCGATGCGGCTTGGGGCGGACACTTTGGTTTTAACGCAAATATTCCTCAGCATGTAATGCAACTTGGAGCAGATGCTCTGATTACAAGTGTTCACAAAGCGTTGCCTGGTTACAGCGCATCAGCATTGCTATTGGCGCAAGGCAAGTTCTTAAACCTTGCGCGAATTGAACAAAGTTTTGAAACTACGCACACGACGTCACCAGCTGGGGCACCTCTTGCATCAATCGATGGGTGCCGCGCTTTGCTAGAAACTCGCGGGGATCAATTAACTGGGGACCTTTTGAAGTATGTAACTGACTTTAAGCGCCAGGTTCAGGATCATTTTGCAACAGATATCTTCCTCAATCCTGAACAATTCGCGGCCGGTCGTTTTGATCCCGTCAAAATTGTTTTGCGGGCAAATCTCTTGGGGCTATCCGGAGTTGATGTAGAAAAAGAGCTGCAGCAAGCCAATATCAGAGTTGAAATGGCTGATAGAGACACAATCGTTTTTCTGGCAACTCTTGCCGATAATGCAGATGATTTCTCTGTTTTGGCCGATGCATTAGTTCCGATTTTGAAATCTCTTCAAGGAGAACCCAGAGCAACGCAAACTTCGCTCAGCTGGTCAATTGTGCCAACTGTTGCCGTATCCATGCGTGATGCTTATTTTGCTGACACCGAATATGTCTCAGCCGAAAAAGCTATCGGTTGCGTAAGTGCAGATTTAATCGCACCGTATCCCCCAGGCGTTGCAGTTGTTGCACCTGGTGAGGTACTTACTCAAGCGATTGTTTCTGGTTTAGCCGCTACACAAAAAGCTGGTGTGCGAATTGCTTATGCTAGCGATGCAAGCCTTGCGACCTATCGCGTCATTAAATAGTTTCTTGCTGGGTTTTATTCAGGGAAGTGACAAGCAACCTGCTGCTTGCCGATAGTAATCAAAGCCGGTTCAGTTGTTGCACAGGCTTCTTGCGCTTTCCAGCAACGAGTGCGAAAGCGACAACCTGATGGTGGATTAGCTGGGCTCGGAACATCACCAGTCAGAACAATTCGTGAAGTCTTGCGAATGCGCTCTTGCTTTGGATTGGCAAGTGGCACCGCAGAAATTAGCGCCTTCGTATAAGGATGTTTTGGATTATTGAAAATCTCTTCGCGAGTTCCGATTTCTACAATCTTGCCCAAGTACATAACCGCTACACGAGCAGAGATGTGTGAAACCACCGATAAATCGTGAGCAACAAACAGATAGCTAAAGCCAAACTTTTCGCGGAGATCATCAAGAAGGTTGAGAATTTGTGCTTGAACAGATACATCCAAAGCCGATACAGGTTCATCAAGAACTACAAGCTTTGGACGGGTAACCAGTGCGCGAGCGATACCTACGCGCTGGCGCTGGCCACCAGAAAACTCATGCGGGTAGCGATTTCCGAACTCGCGTGAGAGCCCGCAGAGTTCGATCATTTCATCAACTCGTGGATCTGAATCATCCTTTGCCATGCCATGAACAATCAGTGGCTCGGCAACAATCTGACGAACTGTCATACGTGGATTTAATGATGCATATGGATCCTGGAAAACAATCTGCATGTCTTTGCGAACTGCACGAATTTCATCACGGGTCATCGCATGAATTTCCTTGCCATCAAAGAAAATCTCACCAGATGTTGGATCAAGCAAGCGCAGGATCAAACGGGCAGTGGTTGACTTACCGCACCCTGATTCGCCAACTAGACCAAGAGTTTCTCCCGCTGCAATTTCAAATGAAATGCCATCAACTGCATGAATTTGTCCAACAGTTCGCTTGAACATACCACGTTGAATCGGGAACTTCTTTTCCAGATTCGAAACTTTCAATAATGGTTCGGTCATTTGAGCACCTTCACAAAGTTAGGCTCGTTAACACGATGGCATCGAACCAATCGGCCAGCAGCATATGTTTCTAGCTCTGGAACTTCTGTTTGGCACTTATCAATTGCAAACTCACACCGTGCAGCAAAAGCACAACCCTTAGGTGGGCGTGACATAACCGGAGGCGATCCCGGAATTGTGTACAAGCGAGAAGTTGTTGACTTATCCATTTGAGGAATCGACTTCATTAATCCCCATGTATATGGCATTAATGGACGCTCAAAGAGATCATCAACTGGTGCTTCTTCAACAATACGTCCGCCGTACATAACCGCTACGCGATCACAGATTCCGGCAACAACACCCAGATCGTGAGTAATAAGCAAAACTGCGACATTTAGTTCGCGAGCTGATTTTTCAAGAATTTCCAGGATCTGTGCCTGGATAGTTACATCTAGCGCAGTTGTTGGTTCATCGGCAATAAGGAGCTCGGGATTACATGACAAAGCCATTGCAATCATTGCTCTTTGGCGCATTCCACCCGAGAACTGGTGAGGGTAATCATCAACACGTTGCTGTGGATTTGGAACTCCCACGAGATCAAGCATCTCAATAGAGCGAACCTTTGCAGCTTTAGCTGAAATTCTCTCGTGCACGCGGATCATCTCGGAAATCTGGTGACCGATTGTGTAAACGGGATTAAGGGATGTCATTGGATCTTGGAAAATCATTGAAATTTCGCCACCGCGAATTTCACGAAGCTCGCGATCTGGAGTTGCTAGTAAATCAATACCCTTCCAAAGGATTCTGCCCTTTGGATAAATTGCTGGTGGTTTTGGAACTAATCCCAAAATGCTCATGGCGGTTACTGATTTTCCTGAACCTGATTCACCCACAAGACCTACGATCTCGCCCGGATTAAGAGTTAAAGACGCACCATTGATCGCTTGTACAACACCATCGCTGGTGTTGAAGTGAACATGCAAGTCATCGATATGAAGAAGCGGCTGATCGCTCACTTAACACCTCGCAACTTTGGATCCAGTGCATCGCGTAGACCATCACCGATCAAAACAATTGAAAGGGTCAAAAGAACCAGTACAGATCCTGGAATAAAGAATACAAATGGCTTGTCGGTTAGATAATTACGAGAGCTAGAAATCATTACTCCCAGAGATGGAGTTGGTTCGCGGAAGCCCACACCAAGGAATGCATAGACAGATTCGCTCAAGATTGCGCCTGCTACAGAAAAAGCTAAAACAACAATAATTGGCGGAATTGCATTTGGTCCGATGTGGCGAAGAATAATGCGCTTTGTTGTGGCACCAGTTGCACGCGCGGCTTCGATGTATTCCAATGACTTCACCTGCATAACCGAGGCACGGAATAAACGGGTTGTTGAGTACCACCCTGTAAATACAAGGGCGGCGACAATTACCCAGAAAGATGAGCCAAATACAGTGATAATCGCGAAGCCGATCAATACGAATGGAATCACCTGCCAGGTGTCGATGAAACGGCTAATCAAAGTATCTACCCAACCACCAAAGTAACCAGCGATACCGCCAAGAGTTACTCCCACCAAAACTGAAATTGTTGTCACCACAATTGCTACCGTTAATGACAAACGAATACCAAAAGTAACGCGGGTAAAAATGTCACGTCCTAAGTCATCTGTACCCAACCAGTGACCATTAGTTCCTGGGCCAACCAAGATATCTGGACCCAAATCATCGTATTTCCAACCACTAATAAATGGTCCGATGATTCCTGCAAGAACTAATGCAACGAGAATTACAAGGCCAACAATTGAAATCTTGTTGCCAAAGAAACGCTTGCGGACATCCTGCCAATAAGACAGCGAAACTGGAATCTGCTCGTCCATAGACATTAGTGCACCACCTTAGAATCAATTTTGATGCGAGGATCAATTAGCGCGTAGCTCAAGTCCACTACCAAGTTAACAAAGGCTCCAAAGGCAATTACAACAATTGCTAAACCAAGAACAACTGGAGCATCTTGAGATAACGCAGAATCTGCAATCGTTGAACCCATACCTGGCAATGAAAAGACTTTTTCGGTTTGTACCGCCACACCAAAGATTGCGATTAATGAGGTTCCGTAAACAGTTACAACAGGGATCATCGCATTTCGTAAAGCATGGTGAAGCCACACACGTCGAGGTGACAATCCCTTAGCAAAAGCCGTGCGAATGTAATCAGCGCGCAAGACTTCCAGCAATGAAGAGCGAAGCATTCGAGCAATAAAGGCAGCATCTACTACCGCCACAACCAAGGCAGGCAAAATCAAGCCTTTCCAACTATCAGTCGGAATGATTCCTAAGGTCCAGGTTTGGGGCCACGGTTTAAAGAAGTTAAGCCAATCCCATCCCAACTGGAACGGCAGAACGCCGAATAAGTATTGAGCCAAAAGACCTGAAACGAAAACGGGAATACCTTGAATACCCACGGAAAACACGGTTCCTAGGCGATCTCCTAGTGAACCGCGCTTAATCGCGCTAGTGAGACCAACTGCCAAAGCAATGATTAACTGGAAGAGAGCTCCCCAAAACAAAAGTCTGGCACTTGTTGAAAGGCCATCGTGCAAAATTGTGTTAACGGATTTGTCATTTTTATATGAGTAGCCAAGATCGCCGCGGAATAAGTTGCCCCAGAAGCGGAAGTACTGAACATATGTTGGCTTATCTAATCCGTACTTTCTTTCGATGTTATCCAAGATCTCTTGGGGCAAAGCTTTCTCGCCGCTCTTAAGTGAGATTGGGTCGCCAGGAATAATGAAAAAGAGTGCAAACATCAAGGTAACTGCGGCCCAAACAACCAGAAGGCTTTGTAGTAGTCGCTTGATTGTGTAAGTAAACATGACTCTCAATCTTAGTGGTGTTGCGGTACTAAAAGAAAATTACGAGGGGTAAATCGAAGTGAGGGGCTCCCTTTCGAGAGCCCCTCACTCTTAGAACTAAGAAATTAGTTCTTTACGATTTGATCGTAAACAATCATTCCAAGTGGAGTGATTGGGAATGTTGATGTACTTGATGCAAGTACAACAGCAACTCCACGGTTTACAGTTGGAACCATTACAACGTCAGTCTTTAGAGCTTGTACCTCGGCACGACGATACTGGCTCTGAGCAAATGACTTGTTAGTTGTTGAGCGTGCTGAATCAACAAGTGCATCAAATGCCTTGCTGCTGTAACGCTCTAGGTTGTCTCCATCAATTGTCTTTGAGTGGAGCAATGGGTACAAGAAGTTGTCAGCGATTGGGTAGTCAGCGAACCAACCACCACGAATGATCTGACCCTTACCTGAACGCATCTTTGAGAAGTAAGTTCCGTCAGCTGCGAATGGATCTAGCTTTGCAGGAATTCCTACATCCTTAAGGTTTGCAACGATAATTGAGGCAACCTTGTCCCAGCCAGCGCCATCGTTGTATGACAGGCGGATTGGTGAAGGTGTCTTGTTTCCAAGAGCTAACCACTTCTTGTAATCAGCCTTTGCGCCATCTAGGTCGCGTGATTCAGTAAGTCCTTGACCTGCCTTGAAGCCAGGAATACCTGGTGGCAATAGGCCTGATGCAGGCTTACGAACACCCTGGTAGATAACTTCTGAGATCTGGCTCTTATCAATCGCCTTTGCAATTGCTGAACGGAGCAACTTGTTCTTTGTTCCGCCAACTGTTGGATCTTCCCAGTTGAAACCCCAGTAGTCAGTTCCAAGAACAGTCTTTACGCCCTTTGTTCCCCACTTAGTGAGAAGTTCGGTGTAACGACCTGCTGGAATTGGACCGTTATCGCACTGACCTGATGCAAATGCGTTGTATGCAGCGTTTACATCAGAGAAAATCTTGAATGTAACCTTTGAAAGCATTGGTGCTTTTCCACCAAAGTTAGGGTTTGGCACGATTACAACTTCGCCACCTGCGCGCTTTGTAATTGCCTTATCCAACATGAATGGACCATTTCCAACAAGCTTGGTGCCATCTTCTTCAACCTTGTCAGATGCTCCAACCATTGAAGTAGGAATTGGTGAGAACACTGAGTGGCTAACAATTGCTGGCCAGTCTGCAGTTGGATTGTCCATCTTGACTGTAAGAGTCATTGCTGAGTCATTTGCAACAACTGATGCTGCAGGGAAAGCACCCTTACCGGTTGAGTAAGCATTCATACCTGCGATGAAGTCACCGTGGTATGCAACCTCTGAAGCTAGCTTTGGATCAAGTGCGCGCTTCCAACCGTTAACGAATGATGATGGAAGAACCGCTTCACCATTTGAGAACTTGAGGTTCTTCTTGAGTGTAAAGACCCAAGTCTTAGCTCCGTCTTTAGTAGTCCACTTTGAAGCAACTTCGCCGTAAAGGTTTCCGTTTGCATCTGTGTCTGTTAGACCATCAAACAACATTGTTGCTGTGTTAGCACCAACAAGAGTTGAAGTCAGAGCTGGATCGATGTGATCAGGCTCGCCTGCTGCGAAGTTCTGGCAATCGATGTATGCAGGTGCAGCAGCGTGTGCTGAAACAACTGTTCCACCGACAGCAAGGGTTAGAGCTGCGAGAACCGCAACGCTCTTTCCTAGTGTCTGTACCTTCATGTAAACCATCCTTTAAATAATCTGCTCGGACGAGGGTCTTTGCATTGATTGAAGAGCTTTCTGCTCTTCGAGGGTGGTCCCACTCTAGGCGAATTTTGAGGATTTCCCAAAGATTTTTTAAGCAAAACTTAAGATTTACGCGTGAACGCTCAGTTTAAGGCGGCCAACTTCTAGTGCAGGTGTCCCTGCTCGTTCAGGGTACGCAACGCCCTTAAACCATCACTTGGCCAGATGCTTACAGTGGTTATGGAACATGGCGAAACATCAATATGGAAAATAGATTCGGCCGGAGCCCCAACCACAACCTTTGCAGCCGACTTAATCGTGCCGTTGTGAGTGAAAACAGCAACTCGTTGTCCTGGATATTCCGCTGCAATCTGGCTTAATGCTGCATCAACGCGTATTGCAACGTTGTCATAGGACTCGCCTTGTGGCGGGGCAAAACCTGTCGAGGAAATCCACGCGTGATAATCAGCCGGATACTTTTCTTTTACCTCATCAATTGAAAGTCCATCCCAGATTCCAAACGAACATTCGATCCACGCCTCTTCAAAAACAATGGGCAACCCAGTTTTTCTAGAAAGCGCTTCTGCTGTCTGAGTAGTGCGCTTTAGTGGTGAGGCAATAATTACTTCGGGATTCAATTTCGCAACAGCTTCGGCAACTTTTTCAGCTTGCGCTAAACCAATCTGAGTTAGCTCGGGATTAAGTGGGCCATCTCCGGAAAACTTTTTAAATGGTGTCAAAATTGTTTCACCGTGGCGAATCAGAAAAACAGTTGTTGCTACTTCTTGTGACAATAAGCGTTCAGTTAAGTAATTCTGCTGAACTTGTATAACTTCACCGCCACCTGCTTGTTGATCAAGTGCCTTATTTGCAAGCCGATCAGCGTGTGAGTTCTCATCACGTGGAATCCATGAATATGTGACTAAAGATGGGTTATGTGCAGAGCGCGCCGATTGAGCAAGTACACGCATATCTGCATGTTTAATCTGCCAACGCCCAGACATTTGTTCAACAACAAGCTTGCTGTCCATTTTGACTTCAACAGTTGCAGCTGAATCGATCTGATTGATAGCGGTTAAACCAGCGATTAATCCACTGTATTCAGCAACATTATTCGTCGCCACACCAATAAAATCATAAAGTTCGGCAACTATCTTTCCATTTTCTGTTATGACAGAACCGTAGCCTGCAGGACCAGGATTGCCTCTAGACCCACCATCGGCAGTTAAGAGAAAATGACGCGCCACTTAGACGCCCCGCACCAAAATGCAGCGGCACTCTTCACATCTAACAACTTCATCATCGGCCAAATCTGACATTCGCTTTATCTCTACAGCATTGACTGAAAGGTTGCAGCCCAGACATGAACCTGCAGAAAATCCTGCTGCCCCCGGCCCGCCCGTTGTTTCTCTTATCTTTTCATATAGATCGACTAATTCTTTTACAACGCCACTAACTGTCGCAGCACGATCCTTGGTAATTGCATCAAGATCCTTATGGAGAACCGTTAGAGCGTTTTCTTTGCGAATTTCAAGATCAGCAATGACTGCTGTGTGCTCTGCTTCCTCTGCCTTAAGGCTTGTGATGCGCTCATTGATTGCATCCACCCGCATCATGATTTCAAGTTCGACTTCTTCAAGCTCAGCTCGTCGGGCCCCAAGGGTTCCAACTTCATGTTGTAGTTGTTCTAACTCTTTGGGGGTTGCAGACCCACCATTTAGTCGTGCTTCATCACGAGTAATGCGAGAAACGATCTGTTCAACATCAGCTTCGGCACGCAGTAACTCGCGCTTAACATCGCTTAGCTCAGTTTCGGCAGCGATACGTAGATCACGGGCATTATTCGACTTGATTGTTGTACTTGCAAGCTCGGCAAGCTCAGGAAGGTTGGCAGCCTTGTGGCGCAAAGAGTTTATCTGTTGATCAAATCGCGCAATATCTAGAATTGAACGCTGGTCGCTTGGAGATGCTTTCATGCGAGCAGTTCGTTTCCATATTTTAGGAAGATGGCAATGACGATTGAGGCAAAGGCCCCCGTATAGATAACGCGGCCCCAACCTTTATCCAGGAATGCAACGATTTTTTCTTGACGCTCTGGGGCAAAATTCCAAGAATTTTCTAATAGGACCACTCGAGTGATTGTTGCAAATACTGTGATTGTTGATCCAGTAACCAAGAGGCACCAAGGGCAAAGCGCATTGATAACAAAAAATGATTGCGACAACAGCCAGAGCGCAAAAACTAAACCAAGTCCATAAACAACATGAGCTACCCGCATAAACCAACGTGGGAAGGCGACAAGTGCAAGACCTGCAATCGCAACAGTGATAACAACCGGTTCAGTCATCAATCCAACAAAAGAATTTGGAAAACCTAAAAGTTTTGATTGCCAAGAACTGGCAACTTTTCCACAGGATAAAACCGCGTTGATATTGCATGACAGTGGGTCTGATGGTGAAGCAGCTATCTTGATCGCATCGATTGAAAGAACAAGAGAGGCGTAGAGGCTAAGAAATGAGGTGACCAACATCGCAACATAGGTCTTGCGATAAGCCCGCAAACGCTCGATTGTTCCAGTCTCAGACACGTTCAAAGTTTATCGTCTTTCTGGGTTACTGCTGCCCAGCACTTCATCTGAGATGTGAAAGATTTCGAGCCTGATACCGTTTTCTCATGGCGACATTAAAAGAACTTCTGAACTCGCCCAATCAATCGGTGCGCCTTAAGGCCGCTCTTGCCGCAGGCACTTATCCAGATCCTGATCAGATTGAAATTCTTATCTCGCAGTGCGCTAGCGAGTCAGATTTTTTCGTCAGAGATACCCTTTCGTGGGCGTTAATGAGACATGATCAAAAATCTGTAGTGGATCACTTAAGAATAGAGTTGAAATCCGAAAATTCTCAGGCTAGAAGTCAGGCACTTCATACCCTTTCAAAAATTGGGGACAAAGAAAACTACATACTTATAACTCGAGACTTGCTTTTGGATTCAGATGACTTTGTGGCATCTACTGCCTGGAGATCAGCCTCTGTCCTTGTCCCAGATGCAGACAAGCAAGCTTTGGTTGAGCTTTTGATTTCTCAATTGGGTCGAGGCGATAGTGATACTCAATTTGGTCTGACTCGGTTTCTCTGCGCTATCGGCCAACCAATAGTCGCTCCGCTGACGCAGGCAGCACAATCGCTAGACGAGGTAGTTCGCACACATGCAGAATTCACGTTGATTCGTTTTCAGGAAATGGAATTAGAGAAAATTAAAAAGAAGTAACCGTGGGCGGTGAGGGTTTCGAACCCCCGACATTCTCGGTGTAAACGAGACGCTCTACCACTGAGCTAACCACCCGGTATTGCAGACCCAAATCTTAACTTACGAGCCCACAATTTCCTAAATCA
>Ga0164294_10005801_pt1 | contig 10589 bp, 9 predicted proteins | sample GEODES005metaG_FD_111479 | JGI IMG/M metagenome (GOLD analysis project Ga0164294, IMG submission 111479) | Oligotrophic lake water microbial communities from Sparkling Lake, Wisconsin, USA - GEODES005 metaG | ecosystem: Environmental > Aquatic > Freshwater > Lake | place: USA: Sparkling Lake...
AACAACTTTTGAGCTGCCATGACTCCTGTATATGCTGAAGTTTCCATGGCCATACCATATTCTCCGGTTGGTGTACAATAATAACCGCAAAAATAAAAATTATCGAAATCTGGATAAGTATAATCCAATAGTGCATCCATCGTCTTGACATTGGGGCAAAATTTTGGATACTTGCTTTGCAGTTTTCCTTTTTTGAGCCAAAACGAATGGGCTTCGGCACGCAAAAATACTTGAGCAAATGTTTTTCCCGTTGGTGTTTTTAATTTCTTTATAAAGGCGTCTGTAGCAACTTGTTCGACAGCTTCGGCAATCGCTTGATCTAAAGTGCATTGACACAAAATTTTTCCATTTTTGGAAGGTAAATAATCAGAAACTCCTACATTCCACACTTCTTTTATCAAAGGCTGACAAAATTGCCGAATATCATTGAGCCAACCGGACAATCTTTTTGTTTCAATAATCGGAAACCAAGGTTGATTCATTAGTATGTAATTATTATCGGGTCCCAAAGATTCCGAAAAATAAAAATTAAGTGCCAAATAATTTTGATTCCCATACTTTTTCAATGTTTTTAGTTTTTCTATAATCAGCAAAGGAGTATGAGTTGGCAAAATATCTAAAGTTCCCAAAGTACACGCTAAAATAATTTCATCTGCTTTTATTTTTCCAGCTGAAGTATACACAATACGATTTTCAATTTTGGTCACCATCGTTCCAGTTTTGACCACAACTTTTTTTTTCAACAAGAGGTCTAAAATAGCTGGAAACATGAATCGATGAGGCGCATGACAAGATACTTTCCACTTTGTCGAAGTCCGTTTACTATCACGAATTCGTTTGACAACAGTATATAAATTCGTTTTTGCAATTTCAAATCCAATAAGGACGGCAATAAATGGATCCCCTGTTGCGCAAATTATTCATCAAACATAATCTCAATTTATAAAATTTATAAAATTTTTAAAAGTTTTAAAACTTTTAAAAATAAACAAACGGATTGATGTCTTCTGCACAAGACTTGGGATTTCGAATCCAACCAGGGCTTCGACAACAACAGCAATTACAAATCGCCAAAAAGTATGTTGTGTTCAATTGTGGGGGGTCCACGAAATGCGGTTCACCTACGACACGCACATGTCGACATAAACTATTCATTCAAGGGAAACCCACTGTCGTGGATCTGGGTACTTTTGGAAACATTTTCAAAATTTTAAAAACATCGGATCGTGAAGAAGAAAAAGATATATATGATACATATGGTATATATTCCTTGGATTGTTCCAAATTACCCGAAGGATACTTTTGTTTTATGACGACAGAGACAGACCCTCACACTCATGCGGTTGTTATGCATCACGGTATCCCAATTTTTTATTTTATGAAACCCACTAGTTCTACCAACCCTGTCTACCATGTTGTAGGATACGAAGCCTTTTTTGAACGAGATGGAGGCTTCGATTTGACAAGAATGAGACATGAGCTCCAACAAAAAATGTCTATTCCACAACAACCAAAACAAACGTCTTCTTCTTCTTCTTTGCCTCTCGGACTAACGTATCAACAAGGTCGTCGTATACATTTACAATTAAGAAATCAACTTGAACGAATAGGACGTCCCTACCCAAAAGAAATCATCCGAAGATTGCGAGATATGGATAGATTCCTCGCCACCAATCAACCCAAACGAGGAGGAAGGTAACACATGGAAATTTAAAATAAGTATTCATCATTCAATAAAAAAAACTATGTTTGAGATCCTCAATCACTTCTTTTTTCCATGTTCTATCCTCCACCAGTTTATGTCCCTTGCCAAAATAATCATACGCAGTTGTATTTTTATAGAGTGAATACAGTAAAAAATCAGGCATCATATAGACATACATCATTTTTAATCGAAGACTCGTAGGCCATTTAAAGTAATCCATATATTCGAAATATGTCAGGTTCAATTTCTCCATGAAACTTTTATTGGAAATACCATCCACCAAAATGGTGTCTTGGAGTTTGCACAAATCGGAATAAATATTGGAATCCTTCAAGATTTGATTTACCAAATAATATTCATCAAAATAAACGCGCCAACTGTACTCAATAATACATTGGTCGGTAAATTCACTATTCGAAATACCACCAATAGTAGGTTCCTTTTCAATCATATAAATATTAAACTTGTCAGTATAATCACTCAAAACTCTAGCAACCATAATTCCTGCCCATCCACCACCAATGATGACAATATTCTTTTTAGGCATTTTATTTCAAGGAAAAAAATAATCCTTTTGAATCGTTTCCGTGACCTTTAATCAAAATTTGCCATTTTTTTGCAACTTCATTATATTGTGCCAAGGTTCCATTAATATCAATTAATTGTAAATAAACATTCTTTAGCAACATTGGATATTTATTCTTAAAAAATCGACCAGCACAAAGAAGAGATTCTAGTTGGATCTCCAATTCTTTTTTATTGTCTTGTCCTAGCTTTTGAGGATAGCCACTCTTTGGTAAAAAATATTTGAAAGCACCACAATCTTGATGATTGATAATGATAATTTCGTCCACAGGAGATAATAAGAATGAAATTTCCAAATTCGTACAAACGGCGGTTTTCAAATCATTGGTTTTTTTAATAAACTCGCTACTCTTTTCATGTCGGCAATTATGATAAGATATCGGTAATGAAGCTCCTGCAGTATTTGTATTGTAATATTTATGGTTGGTTTTTTCAAGAAAACTGTATACATAATCAGGAAAACGATAATCAATACAAGAAATGACAAATTTTTTGGACATTTTTATTTCAAGTCAAATAAAATTTTTTATTGTGGCCGAGTTTTGAAATAATTGTAAAATTCTAGAAAATTAGAAAATACAACAAATTTTTTTTGTGTTTTTTGCCAAAAACCTAATACGAATCGGTGTGGATCCCTGTTTGTAATCATGCAAAAAGGAGTCTCCTGCTTGTGCACAATGGTTTTGTAATAACGCCAAATTTTACGATGTATCAAAGACATTGCTAATGATGATTCCTGGATTTGAAATAAGTCTTGTTCAACCCTATTCGGACCTTTCGATGCAAATCCTTTTTTAACCCATTTTGTTCCTTTTGGTTTGAATCCTTGTAAAGTTTGTTGGTAATCATCACTTCGGTAATCCAATAGTATATCCGATATTTGATAAGGTCTTAATGATTTAATAATGGTAGAAGCCGTAAATTGGAAATTTGCGACGAAAACAAGATTCAGCTCAGTCAAATTTTGACGAAACAATGCATCAAATTGTTTAAATATTGGACGAGGTAAATGCAGCTTTTCAAATTCAAGCATTACAAAACCATCCATCCAAGGGTTTACATATAAAGTATGAACGATTGGTAAAAATCGTTTATAGGCGTCCGCCTCATAAAATGGATCAATAATGATTAAACAAATGTTTGTTTTGATGCGCACACGCAACTGTGTAATCATTTCAAATTCCAAATCTCCAATACCTGTAGAAATGGATAAAATTGTAATCATTGGTATTGTTTCGTACTTCAAAGTTTGTGTTTGCTCATCAAAAGTAAAATTCGTATAAAAAGATTTTGGTGTAGTTGATTGTAATAAAGAAATTAATTGTCTTTTTACGATTGGCCAAGTCATCGTTTGCTCCATTTATTATTTTTATTTAAAATAATAAATGATACAACAGCAACAACAAAAAATTCAACAATTATCGGTAGATGTTTTGAATGAGACATACACATATATATTTGGACCAGAAAAATTTGACATATTACGACAAGCTCTTATTGATTCTGAAGCTGTCATTGCCGGAGGAGGAGTGTTAGCGGCATATGCAGGTTATGGAGTCTCTGATTTGGATATTTATGTCAATGTCGAATCTGCAGAAGAATTATATTTAACGATGCGAAAGTCAATGGGATATCATATTGCAGAAAAATGGGGTAATGTGGCTCCAGCCTATGATGAATCTTTTTTTAGAAAGAATAATATATTGGCTCGTTTTCGTCTATATCATGAAGATCATTTACCATCGATTGATATTATGATGATACCAGATCATATTCCGGTACGACAAGTTGTGACGAATTTTGATTTGTCTTTTTGTCAAGTTTGGTATGATGGGCAAACCGTTGAAACTAATCACCGCAGAGATATCTTAAGCAAGCACGGATTTTTACAAAAGGATTATCAAGAGTCGTTATTTCAAAAGTTTAATTGGTTTATTATTTCTCGTATTCGAAAATACAATGATCGTGGATTTAAAGTTCAAGTATCGATGACACCCATGTTGAAAAAATTCATGACTAAAATACAGGGTGCCCAATTGACGCAACAAAATCAAGCATCACGCAAACCAATATTTGTTAATGTATTAATGACTCAGTATGATCAAATACTTATCCATCAAATTGATGATTATATAAATATTGATATTTGCATTTCGGAGGATTATGGGCCGTATACTCTGAATTATGTTTCACATTTTCCTTTGGCAATGGATGAAAGATATTCTACCGTCCAAAGTATTAGACAAATAAGCGATGTGACGAGTCCTGAAGAATGGGTTGCCAAAAAAATATACAAGAGGCTAATTCGTATACATCATGACGAAGATGAAGATTATGATAGAACCGTTTTTTGGATTATGCGTCACCCATTATATCCTGCGAATATGGCAACCATTAATGAATACTTGGAAGAATTTTATCCTAATGAGCTCGATAGAAACAGTTTCCTTCTGACTGTATTTTATGATTTACAATATTATAATCAACGAGAAAAATATTTACAATTTATGACAGAATACACTGGGATAAATTATGATGACCTTCCATTTTCTGACCATCAATTTTCTGACCATCAATTAAGATTGCCTACAAATATTGATTGGGCACCACCGCTTGAATTGCCTTTTTTGGGAGAGCATGATGATTATTTGGGACAGCAAAATCTTAGTCAGCGCCAAGAACAAGAGCAAATATTGAATCGCTTCTTGAAAGGACAAGTCAGTCGTCAAGATTTACAACATTTACCTGTTGAAAAATTATTTCGAATTGTTCGCAATTTTAATCCCAGAATGATGCAAATTTTATTAGATCAAATGGATAAACAAAAACGAAAGAGACAAGCTTTACCAAAAGAACGACAAATAACCTTGATTCGAAATTTTTTAAGAGGACAATCTGGTGTATCACAATCCGGACAAGTTCCAAAATTTGATTTAGAAGCAGTAAGACGTCCAACAATGCTTGAAATTGTTCGTCAGTTTAATCCGTCGGTTTCTCAACAAGCAACTAAACAACAATTATTTGCACTTTTACAAGCCGAAAGAAAACGAAGAATCCAGCAATTGAAAGCTGCTGTGGTTGCACCATCTAGTGAACAGCAACAAATCATTGATTCTTTTACTAGAGAGTATTTAACAGATCCGGTATTAGCATCCGATGGTACTATTTATAATCGATCGACGGTTCAGAGTATGCTTGCCGCAACTGGTCGTACACGAACTGGTACGGGAGTTGTTCAAAATTTCCAAACGATTCAACAATTACAACGCACCAACCCTGCCAAAGCACAACAATTAAAGCAAATTAAAAGGAAAGCTTTACAAAAGCAACAGCTAGGATAATATTTAAAAAAATTTTAAAAAGGATCCAATTTGGTAGAGGATAATAACAATCGGTACAACCAAGATAAACGAGGTGTCGAGAAGATTATATTTAATGGTAGCAATTTCTTTGGTGTTCATTTTTAATTTTTTATATAATACAAAACAACAGTTTCAATTTTTAATTTTGGTTTTGGTAAAAATTAAAAATTGAAGTCAAGTTGTTTATTTTTAACCAGAAAAAAAAAAGTAAAATGGAGGTAACAATTTTGTCAAAAGAAGGTGAATCCTTTACAATTACGCGACAGCAAGCCGAGCTGTCGGAGCTTTTAAAACCATTTATTGCTGAAGGTGGCGGTGGAGGAGAGCCAGTACCTGTTCCTGATGTTTCGTCTAAAATACTAAAGTATATAATACAATTTATGGAAAATTATGTTACGGAGCCAATGAAGGAGATTGAAAAACCATTAAAGAGTACCGTGATGAAAGAGGTTGTACAGGAATGGTATGCCGAGTTTGTCGAGGAAGCAGATAAAGATATGTTTGAATTAATTTTGGGGGCGAATTTTATGGATATTAAACCGTTGTTGGAGCTAACTTGTGCGTATACAGCTAGCAAAATCAAGGGAAAGTCACCAGAGGAAATACGCAAGATTTTTGATGTAACGAATGATTTTACACCAGAGGAGGAGGCGCAGATACGGGAAGAAAATAAATGGTGTGAAGAATATTAAAAATTTTTTTGTAGAAATAAAATGGAAAACGAAATTTATGATTTAGTTATTGTTGGTGGAGGTATTTCTGGGTTATACTTCTTGTACAAAATTTTAAAATTAAAACCGGACTGGAAAATATTATTGCTGGAAAAGGAAGATCGTTTAGGTGGAAGAATATGGACAGTTTATGATGATGAAGGAAATCCATTGTATGAAAGGGGAGCGAGGAGAATAATGCATAATCATTACCGTATGATTAACTTAATTAAAGAATTAGGATTAGAACTAATTGAATTAAATAATATTAATTATACTGATGACATTGAAGAAAATATTAATAATGCCAGTATTGATAAAAATTATTATTACATAAAGACGGGATATTCTTCTGTCATTAATTCTTTAATTAGATTAATACCAAAATATCATATATTGAAACTAGCAATGGTTACCAATATTATATATAATAAAAATTATTATGATATAGAAGCAAAGCTTTTTAATAAAAATAATTTTAAATATATTCAAAGCAAATATATTATTTTAGCATGCCCCCCTCAATTTTTTACAAATTGGAATATTTACAGTAATATTAAACATATAGTAGATTTAGTTTACAATATTCCAGTCCTAAAAGTAAATGTATTAACTAAAAATATTGTTACATATGAGAAATCGTCTGACTTCAAAATTGTTTTTAACAATCCACCCCAAATAATTCATAGTTCAATGTATAATAATAATTGGTTTGTTCCTTTGTATATAACTGGCAAAGTTGCCAATGAATGGGAAAACTTGAGTAAAACTGATATTAAATTATGGAATAAAAAATTTACATTAAATATTAATAGATTTTTTAAAAATATAGATATTTTAGAATATGAAATAGATTACTGGGAATTTGGTTATACAAATTGGAAATCAGAAAAATCATTAGAGGTATATAAAAAAGCTTTAATTCCTCTAGACAATTTAATTATCATCGGAGAAGCGTTTTCTTCTATAAAATTTTTAGGTGATAGCTGGTCGGAAGGTGCAATAGAAACTTCCGAATATGCAATAAATTTATTTTTAAATTATAAAGTTAATTGTTGTCACATAAATGATATATGTCTTATGTATAATCAATTAGATACATTATCTTGCACAGCAAATGCTTTATCACTAATAATTTCATTTATACAAAAGAAAAATTGTTTTTATGTTTTTCCTATGAGTCGATTATATATATATTATAATACTCGTCTTTTGATGAATACACTTGAATTAGATAAAGGGAGTGATGTTTTAAGTGCGATTAATTCAATTATAGAATTTGGAATATGCCCAGAAGTGCTATGGCCATTCAAATTGAATAATTTATATCTTAAACCGCCAAACATTTGTTATGAATATGCAAAAAATAATAGGTTCTTTTTGGATTACAAAATTATAAAATTATCAGAATGTGATTGGAGAAAACTTATTACACAATATCTATTGAATAATATTTTAATATTATGTTCGATAGATCTATATTATAATACGGTAATAAATAATGGAGATATTTTGAATTCGATAGAAAATAATTCCAATTTAATCGTGCATGATGTTGTTTTGATTGGTATAAATTATGATTTGGAATTATTGAGCTTTATTAATTCTCAAGGTGATAATGACTTTATATTTTATTTAACATTTAATCAATTAGATAATATTAATCCAATACATAATACATTATATGCAATTGATGGATATTTTCAAAATAATTTTACAATTGACATATATAAACTTCAAGCAATTTATCAATATGAAAATATGATAAATTATACGATTAAACATCTTAAATCAAATACAAATGTTAATATTAATCGAATATTTGATCATGTAATAATTGGATGTGGTATTACTGGCAGATATCTTGCGTATCAATTAGATAAAATTTATCCAAACGATTCTATATTAATTTTAACAAATGATAATCTTGAACATGGTTTATCGAATCAAACAGTATATTTTGATATAACTAATGAATTTATATTACCTACTACTTCAATAATGTATCGATGTAATAGTTTGACAAGTAATTTAATAAAGCAATTGAATATAAATTCAGCTCAGAAAAAAGTTAAATTTAATCACGAAGAAATGTATGATAATCTTATTAAAAAATGTAAAAAAATTTTAAATATTAATAGTTCAGGAGATGATTTAAATATAGAAATGTTTAAAAATAATTTTTTTTGTAAGACAAATTTATATGCATTTTTAATAAGCGAAGGTTTTAATACTGATAGTATAGAAAAATTATTTTCTAATTTTAAAATTCCATTAAATAAAGATATAACAGCATTATATTATTTATTATCAAATATTAATGATTGCAATTATGTATATTTTGATTGTTTAAAAGAATTACTTGGAAAATTAATTGAAAAATTTGAGATTTTCAAATTAGGTGATTTTATACACAATTTGTCGAATAACAGAATTATAGTTTCTAATGTCGAAGTATCAGAAATATTTGAAAATAAACTAATAATTGATTGTTTATCAATTGACTTTACAAATGTTTATTCCTGTAATATGACAACAGAATTATGCAATAGTCTAATTCCTACAATTATAGAAGATGCTAATATTTATTTATTTACCAAATCTGATATAGAAGAGTTTGATACTATTCATAATTTAAAATGGGGTTTAATTATATATATTAACTCAAATACAATTCTTTGTAAAAATTTAAATATTAATTTTTTTAATGAAATAAAGATATCTTGTAAAATTAAGTTAAAAAATTATTATGAGTATAAAATTGAGAATTTTGAAATGGTTGGAAAATTATTAAAAAATTTTCCATTTAAAGACATTGAATTCTATTCGTTTAAAATATTTAATTGGCCATTTTATTTAAAATGTCAAAAGTTAATCGAAGTTGATGAAAAGTTTTTTAATTTTTATGAACGTTTATTGTATCAATTCAACATTAATGGAAATTATCATATTTTAAATAATGGATATTCGATATTTCCATCTTTAACGGATGGAAGTATCTATATGGTAAATGAATTTTTAAAACAAAAGATTAATTATGAAGCCAATTAATAAAGTCCTTACTTTTTATTACCTCTAATTGATAGTCTTTTGAATATAAATGAATCTTTCTAATTTTATCCCTGTAATCAATAAGAATATTTTGATTTTGAAAATGATTTAATACACCACTTGCAGCCGAAATTTGAGAATATTTAAATTTAGAAGATGATTTACCAACAACTTTAAATTTTGGTTGAAGTGTGCAACAACTCCATCTTGCAGTGCCAATTGTTTCTTTAGAATTATTATCATAAATAGATAACCAAAAATTTTCTGATTCTATTTTGTTAATTGTGCTTGATAATTGGTACAAAGTTGCATATTGATCTTTTTTTAATTTATTCCAAGATAAAATAGCATAAAAATTACCATTAAAGAAACTTAAATTATTTGGACAATAATTAGTTATTTTTTTTTCAATTTCTGAAATACATAATTCATTCCAATTATATTCAAAAATTTCATGATATTTTTTATTATTATTTGAATTTTGCATTAATATAATAATTATAATCAAAATAATTATATTTATAGTGGATATAAAAAAACTAACAACTAATTTCATTTTTTTATAATTATAATTATAAAAAAATGAAAGAAACTATTTGTTTATTTATTTCAGTCATATCATTAATTTTAGTAGTATTTACATTAATTCTTTTTTTTAGAAAAAATAAAAAATATAAACGATATGAAATTTTTGAATTTGATATTTCAAAATCTTGTGAGGGTCAGCTTATGAAAAAACCCAATAATCATTGTCCAAAAAGCAATTTTAACGGAATTTACTACACATTTTTAGATTGGAAAAAATTAAGTAAATTCCAAACTGCAACTTTGTATTTCACAAAAGCTGAAAATAAAAATATTGTTACAATTAATTATTGGTTATCAATCTATGAATATAAATTAAAAACTGTTAGTGGTACTATGCGATGGACTTCTTGTTACATGGGAGATCCCACTATAATTAAATCTAATATATCAGCAGCAAGTGGAACATTACAAGAATTTCAAAACGAAAATGTTTGGATTGATTTTACTAATGAAAAAATTGTAAGAATTTATACTTTTACAAATAATTTAAAATCATACTTAATTAATAAATACAATTTATCTAACAGATAATTTCCTGTAATTTAGACCAACACCACCCACACCACCACCACCACCCCCCCACCCCCC
>Ga0164294_10005803_pt1 | contig 10588 bp, 7 predicted proteins | sample GEODES005metaG_FD_111479 | JGI IMG/M metagenome (GOLD analysis project Ga0164294, IMG submission 111479) | Oligotrophic lake water microbial communities from Sparkling Lake, Wisconsin, USA - GEODES005 metaG | ecosystem: Environmental > Aquatic > Freshwater > Lake | place: USA: Sparkling Lake...
ACCCAGGAACGAGTTTCTAGATCCAAAAGTGAGTCATGCCTTGTTCATAACTTCAGCGGCGTAGACATTTCGCCTTTAGGTTCTGCAGATGGACCAATTCCAGACCGATCCAGATTGCCCAGACTGCGGAACCCGCTGTTACCGAGAGATCAACTTGTGGATTTGCAGAAACTGTGATCGCCAATTTGCAAGCGCTCAACAATTGCTTACGGAACCTAACTCGCAAACTCAAGGTTCTTGGCTCACTAAATCTGTCCTGCATGGTTCCCTCGAATAAAAGTCAGAGCTCGAAGCTAAAGTTGGGACGGTGGGACGACTTCGAAACAGGGGGTGCGACAGCGATGTCTTCAGCAGCAGATAACCATGCCACGAACGGATTTAGCCCTCAAGAAGTTTCACTTGTTAAATCGAAAAAACGAGTATCCGACCACGGCGAAGTCTTTACTCCCTCATGGATGGTCGAAGACATGCTCAATCTGGTCAAGCACGAATCAGAACGCATTGACTCTAGGTTTCTCGAACCCGCCTGTGGATCCGGGAACTTCCTCGTCCCTGTGCTGCAGCGCAAACTTGCGTCGGTCGAAACGCGATATGGCAAAAGTGACTTTGAGAAGAGGCATCATGCTCTCCTCGCACTCATGTGCATTTATGGCATCGAGCTTCTCCAAGATAATGCCGAAGAGTGTCGAGCAAATCTTCTCGATACCTTCAGGAGTTACCTCCGCGTTCATGTAGGTGACACTTGGTTTCGGGCGGCCGAGAACGTCCTTGCCTTAAACATTGTTCAGGGTGATGCGCTCACCATGACCACCCCAGATGGTCTTCCACTCACTTTCCCTGAATGGGCTTACCTGGCCAAAGGTAAGTTTCAACGTCGAGACTTCCAATTTGAAATGCTTACTGAGAGGTCAGCCACCAACCACACGGACATGCTCTGGCAACACTTTGAAGAACGTGATCTCTTTGCTCCCAGCAAAACATATGAACCAATGACAGTTGAAGAGGTTGCTTTGTGAGTCAAGCCACATTTTCTCTCCGCGGACACAATCCCGACGTTCTAACGTGCATAGCTAACTTGTCGAACGACGAGGTCTTCACGCCTCCTGAACTCGCGAACAAAATGCTTGACTCGCTCGCAAGTGCTTGGTCTGATGCAAATAGTGGCGAAGTGATTTGGTCAAATCCGGATGTCAAGTTCCTTGATCCGTTCACGAAATCCGGCGTTTTTCTCAGAGAGATAGCGAGTCGGCTCGTTGACGGGCTCACCGACCAGTTTCCAGACCTAAACAAACGTGTCGACCACGTGCTGACCAAACAGATTTTCGGTATCGCCATCACTGAACTCACATCTCTCCTTGCGCGACGAAGCCTCTATTGCAGCAAACTCGCCAACGGACCCCACTCTGTTGCAAAGTCTTTCGACACCCCTTCAGGCAATATTTGGTTCGATCGCACTGACCACGACTGGATTGGTGGCAACGAAAAACTCCTCGTCACGGATGAATTTGGAGCTGAAACTGAGGTGACCGTTGGCGGACGTTGCCGATATTGTGGGGCAGCGCAGCGAGGGTATGGTAGAAATTACGGCCTTGAAACTCACGCTTACGCGCTCATACATCAGGACCGTCCACAAGATTTCATAAGTGCAATTTACGGAGCCAACGTGCGTTTTGATGTCATTATCGGGAATCCTCCTTACCAACTCGGCGATGGCGGTGGCTCTGGCACAAGCGCGGTCCCCATTTATCAACATTTCGTCGAACAGGCAAAGCTACTTGAACCTGCATTTGTGACTATGGTCGTTCCCTCCAGGTGGTTTTCAGGCGGAAAAGGCCTGGACGAGTTCCGAGAGAACATGCTTGCGGATAGTCGATTGCGTGAGATTGCTGACTTCCCCGATTCATCGTCGGTGTTTCCCGGGGTTCAAATCAAAGGTGGTGTCTCCTACTTCGTCTGGGATAAGGCTTGGGGCGGTGACGTCACTGTGACCACTTTCGATAACGGCGAGGCAACTTCCACTGCAACCAGACCATTACTCGAACCTGGCTGTGATGTCTTCATTCGAGATAACGATGCAGTCAACGTGCTGCGCAAAATTGCCGAGCTCGAAACAGGCACATACAACTCCGTGCTTCTCCCCCCTGATCAACGATTCAGCAATCTAGTTAGCGTACGGCGGCCCTTTGGGTTGGAATCGACTTTTCGTGGATCAAAAACGGAATCCCGCGGCGACATCAAGATTTTCCAGGCTGGCGGGCTCGCTTATGCGCCACCCGAGGTCATCAAGCAAGGGCATGGCTTTTTGAATTCGTGGAAGGTCTTTATTCCGTTCCTCGCGAGTGGGAGCGACAGTTTGCCACACCCGATTCTCAGTCAACCCTTTATCGGTGAGCCCGGTGTCGCTTGTACCGAGACTTATCTCGTGATTGGACCCTTCGCCACAAAGGAAGAGTGTGAAAACGTAATGTCATACATTCGCACTAAATTTTTCAGATTCCTGGTCCTCCAGAGAAAACCATCTCAAAACGCCACCCGAGGCGTCTATGAGTTCGTACCGAAACAAGATTTTTCGAGACCTTGGACGGATGAAGATCTTCGGGACAAGTACCAACTAAGTCAGCACGAGGTGTCCGTTATGGACTCCCTGATTCGCCCGATGGAAGCGTCGAATGAGTAAACCAATTGGTGCTCTCCTCCCCAACAAACCCGAGGCGCGACTTCACATTTATGCCTACTCGATCCAAGATGAGCACCACCAAGGTCAACTAAAAATCGGTCAAACGAGCCAGGACGTGAAATCACGAGTTGCTCAGCAACTGAAAACCGCGAACATCAAGAACTTCAGAATTGAGCTGGATCAGCTCGCAGAGCGAGAGGACGGTTCTATCTTTCGCGACCACGACGTACGCGCACGTTTGGTTTCAAAAGGTTTCGTCAGAGGTGATCTCGAATGGATGTACTGCACTCCCGAAGATGTAGCGACAGCGATTACTGAACTCCGCACGGGACAAAAACTTACCGGCACCCATCACGAGACGTTTTCGCTCCGAGATGAGCAGATTATTGCCGTCGAAAAGACACACGCTTATTACCAATCGCTATGGGGCGAGGACATGCATGCGGTGCCTCGGTTTCTTTGGAACGCAAAAATGCGTTTCGGTAAAACTTTTGCCTCCTACAAGTTGGCGCAACGAATGGGCGCCAAACGTGTTCTTGTGCTGACATTCAAGCCTGCTGTTGAAGATGCCTGGCAAACAGACCTAGATTCGCACTTTGACTTCAATGAATGGCTATACATGTCCAGCGCAGCCGGGGCAGATCCATCAACCGTAAAGAAGAATAACAAGCTCGTCTATTTCGGCTCGTTTCAGGATCTCCTTGGGAGAGACAAGCTTGGCCAAATAAAGGCCAAGAACGAATGGCTCCACAAAATTGAGTGGGACTTGGTCATCTTCGATGAGTACCACTTTGGTGCGTGGCGCGACAGTGCAAAAGAACTCTTCGAAGGTGAGGACGCAAGCGAAGCGGTTAAAGAACTCGCTGTTGAATATGGCTCTGTTCTCGATACGTTCGACGAGGAACTCGACGAACTAGGCAACGACGAGAAAGAATTCTTGCCGATTCAAACTCGTGCATATCTGTACCTCTCTGGAACGCCCTTCAAGGCGCTCGCCACGGGGGAGTTCATTGAGGAACAGATATTTAACTGGACCTATACCGACGAACAACGAGCAAAACAAGATTTTGCAAAGAGGTTCCCTGAGAAGTGGAACCCTTACTCGTCGTTACCTGAAATGCGCCTTTTCACTTATCAAATGCCCGACGAGCTCTTAGCCGTAGCGAGCCAGGGAGAGTTTGATGAATTCGATCTCAACGCATTCTTTGATGCTACGGGTGCGGGTGATTCTGCAGAATTCAAGCACAAAAACGACGTCCAAAAGTGGCTCGATATTATTCGTGGCTCCCACTTGCCAACGCAGTTGAGTTCGATGAAGCAGGGTGAACGGCCACCCTTTCCTTACTCAGATGTGCGGCTTTTGCCCTACCTGCAGCATTCGTTCTGGTTCTTGCCAAACGTCGCTGCCTGTTATGCCATGGCTAACCTACTGGCCGAGAAGCAAAACAGCTTTTGGCACGACTACAAGGTGCTCACCGTGGCAGGACCCTCGGCCGGCATCGGCCTTGACGCTCTCCCGCCAGTTCGAAAGGCAATCGGTGGCGGACACGACACAAAGACCATCACCCTTTCATGCGGAAAGTTGACAACCGGCGTGACTGTTTCGTCGTGGTCATCAATTCTCATGCTTCGTAACCTCACTTCGCCCGAGACTTATTTTCAGGCTGCTTTTCGCGTACAGTCGCCATGGTCGATAAAGAATCCCAACGGAGACGACCCCAACGAAGAGCTCGTCTTAAAGCCAGTGTGTTTTGTGTTTGACTTTGCGCCTACTCGCGCATTACGTCAAATCGCGGACTACGGAGCTGGGCTCTCGCCAAACGAGTCCAACCCCGAAAAGGCCGTAGAAGAACTAGTGAGCTTCTTGCCCGTGCTCGCCTACAACGGCTCACACATGACCCAGGTCGACGCAGGTGGAATTCTTCACATGGCAATGTCAGGAACAACCGCAACGTTGCTCGCTCGCAAGTGGGAGTCTGCCTTGCTGGTGAACGTCGACAATGACACGCTAAAGAGAATTATGACGAGCAAAGAGGCTATGGCGGCAGTCATGAACATAGAGGGGTTCCGAGCCCTCGGTTCATCGATTTTTGAAACGGTTGTGAACAAGAGTGAGATGGTGAAAGCGACGAAGAAGGCCGCAGGCTCAGAGACTGATTTGGATCCCAAAGTGAAGAGGCAGTTGACCGAAGAAGAGAAGGAATACAAGTCTGCGCGTAAGCAGATTCAGGAGAAATTGATCAAGTTCGCAACGCGCATCCCTGCGTTTATGTACCTCACAGACTTTCGCGAGAACACCCTGCAAGACGTGATCACCAAGCTTGAACCAGATCTGTTCAGGACGGTAACAGGGTTAACGGTGATGGACTTTAACCTGCTCGTATCGCTCGGTGTTTTCAACTCAGCCCACATGAACCAGGCTGTCTTTGCTTTTCGTCGGTATGAGGATGCATCACTGTCATACACCGGAATTGAATCCCACAAGGGACTCCGAAAGGTGGGCTTGTACGACACGGTGATTGCCATAGAAAATGTCTGACACGTGTAATTTTTTCTTGCTGATAAGTCACCCATTTTCTAGGGTCGCAGACGCCGATTGGCGAAGCGCACCATCGAAACCCATAATCCAACAAGGCTTGCGGCCGAAAGCATTTAAACCTTTGACAACTAAAGCTCAACACGCGAGACTGAAGAATACTTACGAGTGAGGCAGGAAACATGAAACGTTACTTCGAGTTCATCGGCGCGGATTCTTCCCGTGCATCCGGACAGGCAGAGAAGTTCTGGGAGATCACAGTCGCTGGGTCCGAGATCCGCGTTCGCTTCGGCAAAGTGGGCGCAAATGGTCAAACAACCCTGAAAAGTTTTCCTGATGCCGCTGCCGCGTCACGCGAGGTGGAGAAACTCGTCAAAGAAAAGATGAAAAAGGGATACCTTGAAGTCCAGCCGGCTGGCGAGAGCGGCAAAATCTCCCCTGGTGAGGTGAATCTGGATGAGACTGCGTTCGGCGAGCTAACCGTGGATCAGAGAAAAGTTATGGCTGCGTTTGCCGATGAACTGTTCGATGTTGTGTCCACCTACGGGATCTCGCCGTTGAACGTTGAAGAGGACGATTTGGATGAAGACGACATCGCGAGTAATCGCGTTTGGTCGATTGTCGAGTATTACGCAGTGGGTAACGCGGGAATCGCGGGCGTCGAGGACGACAGTTATAAAACCGATGCGATGCTTGCACCTGGCTACGAGGAGGGCGCATTTGCTCACCACGTTGCGAAGAAACCATACTCTGAGGAACAACTCGTGAAGGCGAATCCCTACACCACCTTGTTTTTTGTTTGCTCTGCATGCGATTCTGCGGGCTGCGATGAATGCGACGGTAGCGGAGAACTCATCTTCGGCGCGTTATGGGACGGCAAGAGCGTCTCATTCTCGCGAGAATAGTCCAACTCCACGACGTTGATTTGATTTCGAGAGTGGACGACCATGGAAACAAAATACGGTGAAGACGGATTCGTCATAGATTCAAAAACACGGCCAAACCCGAACTAGAGAGTCTCAACTCATGACAGAAACAAAGGATTGCGTGGCATGCGCGGAACCAATCATGTCCAACGCAAAACTATGCAAGCACTGCGGCACCTTGCAGGACGACCCGCGCTTCACGCACGACAATCAGCCAGGGACAGCGCCATCCGAATCACAATCAACTAGCTGGCAGTTTTTGCCGAAGGTTGAACAAGACCGTCGGGTCCAGATTGTGAATTTTGTCGCCGGCAGCGGACAAGACTTCTTTTATCGTTACGACGCCTACGAATACCTTTTCACAATTGGCAAAATCGATGCCCGTGCGGGGCAAATTGGGCGGATGGAAAGCATCGGTGCAACGTGGGACGAGGGTCCTGATTTGGCTCGATCCCCTGACCTGACCTCGAAAGAAGCAGAGCAATTCGCGAACGCAAGTGTGAGCACAGTCCGAATGAACCTCGCACGTAACTTGCTGGCGCCGCCCGCAATTCTCGCGAAACTTTCAAAAGACAAGGACATCAATGTGCGAATTGGCGTCGCGGCTAATCCGAGTACACCCGTCGATTCGCTCGTTCAACTGTTGAGCGAAGTTGGTCTGCAGACACACGTCTTCGACAACCTTGCTTTGAGTCCAGACTTCATTGCCGACGGACTGCAGAACACTGCGTTAGGCAATCTGAGATACAACCTGCTTGGAAACTGGAACCTAGACTCCACCGAAACCGCCTATTACTGGGGAAATGAGAGCAAGAAACGACTACTGGTGGCAGAACAATTCTCCAAGAATGCGATGTTGCCACCTCAGTTCTTCGGACCGGTTCTTGACTACCTTGTGGATGAGTCATCAAACGATGGTTTGAGCTCAAAGAAGTGGGAGCAAATCCTCGAAGTACTTGCAAATCTCGTAGCCAACCCGGGTTTGCCTGACAAGTTGTTTAAGAAAATCAAAGCAGAGTTCCCAGGCCTCTTCAGCGAATTCGGTCACCTCGCAGACCGGCCCCGCGTCAACTGGTAGCAGAACGCTTGACGGGCTGCCGAACCGCGTGCGAAGATTGGAGCAGAGTAATCCTCGCGATGTGGAAATGCCACCCAAGTTAGCCGAGTGGACGGGAATCTGTTGTTGACCGACGAAGAAAGAGCAGCGAAGAAGATCATCGACGCTCTTTCAGACCTCCGACTTGACCTCGACCATCTCAGCGGTTATCTGAAGCAGCTGTCGTCAAATGAGATTGCGGACCGAATTCGGCGAGTTACTGAACCATTTCGAGAAACCCAGAAGAAGGAGAGAAAAATGAAAACGAAGTTCAACACGAAATGCCTAATCCTGTCCGACCTATGGCTCAATTATCGGAGCGACGAACAGTTCGAGGAATTCATCACATACAACGATCTGGGCTCACCGTTGGCCTATGCGATTGCTGAAGAGATTGTTGTGGCTACCGACACAGCGAAACAGTTCATCAATGAGGCTTTCGACCTCCTGCTTGACGGAATCAGCGCTAAAGACACTGGGTTTGAGAACCTAGACGACGTATTCGCGGCAGAGGGCACTGCTTGAGTCACGATACCTAGCGCCGATTCCGGCAATAATTCCCCGACTCTAGGTGTGAGCAGTGCCAGAGTGTGCCCCGGGTAGCTTGATTTCCTTCGAAATCATCTTGATGCGGGTGTTTGCGTAAGGTCGCGACCAGCCCGTGTAGGCCATCAAAGTTGCTCTGGGACTCCCCCAGCTCACATGCTCAAACCAGTAGAGCTGGGCAAGAAAAGCTTCTGACCTGGATTGATTGAGAGAATTCGGGCTTTGAGGCAACCAGCGATCGGAGTTAGGCACTGCCTCGCAGACTATCGCGCGGATTACTTGGGGGAGAGAAAGTTGCGTTAGGTCCTTTGTTGCGATGAAGGAGTGTCGACTCGCAATAGCTAGTTTCACAATTTCGAGACGGTCTCCCGTGAAGGCGCAACTGAGATCGACCTCCAGGGCCAGTGACGGGTATGAGACGTTTCGGCTAAGTGAGCCAGGTATGGCCAATTGGAACGACGTGGTGACGTCCTGCGGCCCAAATAAAACCATTGGGCCGTCATCACGGTGATTGCCTCGGATCAAGAACTCTGTGGGCACTATTTCATTATACAGACCCCAAATTCTTGAGGTTGGTGCGAGCGCTCAATTGTTGTGGTAATGTTTTTGACATACCCCGAATTCTAAGGGTATGTCCCACTTTCCACATTAGGAGAAAAACAGTTGAGAAGTCCAAGGAAATACTCGCTCGCGGATATCCGCTTGATGAGTTCGGCAACAATCTCTCGTCGCGTGGCCGCTGACGTCCTAAGTTGCGACACAAGGCTGGTTTCAAAGGCGATCGAAAGGGGAGAGTTTGCCACAATCACTCTTGGTGTTCGGCCGATGATTCTGCGCATCCCATTCATCGCGCGGGTCACCGGCACTCAGATCTAAGGTCCCGCGATGCCTCGTGTTAAAGGTTCAGCCAAAGGCAGTATCCAGCGCTATAAAACGAATGGTGGCTATCGATGGCGATGGACGATCGCGGTTCCCCCGAACACCGCCGACGGCCGATCCGCGCCTACCCGCAAATCAGGAGGCGGCTATCTGACAAGGGCTCAAGCTGACTCAGCGCTCACAGACATGATTGTCGTATTGCGCACGCAATCACCATCGTCTTCTAATTCCGCATCGCCGACTGTTGAAGAGCTTGCGACGACCTGGTTTGGCACCCTGTCCCTCGCGCCTTCGACTCTGCAGGGGTACGACAAGATCCTTCGAAACCACATTAACCGGACTTTGGGTGACGTTGCCGTAGACGAGTTGACTTCCGCGCGAATCGCAACGTTTTATGCCTCCTTAAAAATGGCGGGGCGGCGTGACTCAAAAGATGAAGGAGGGAAGCTTTCTGCAAACACAGTAAACAAGGTGCATATTGTCTTAGCGGCCATCCTCGATATCGCTGTCGACGAGGGCTACATCCTGCGAAACCCTGCACGGGACCAGAAAAGGGTCAAGGCGCCCACCCGTCGCGACATTCGTGCTGAAAACGTGGAAACGCCTATCTGGATGGTCACCGAATTGAAAGCCTTTCTGGCCTGGAATGAGCGGGTTTACAAGGATGAACTCAATCTGCTCTGGAGACTTATCGCCTTCACGGGTATGCGTCGAGGGGAGGCAATGGCTGCCCGGTGGTCGGATGTTAACTTTGAAACTGGAACTCTTTCGGTGCGACGATCCGCGGACTCAGCGAACAAGCGAACTATAAAGTCAACAAAAACGTACGCAAACAGGTCGCTCCTCCTTCAGTCGGAAGTCATCGAGCGTCTCAAAGCATGGAAGCTACTTCGCGCAAAATTGGGTAATGCCTTTGTTAGTCCCGACGCTTACATTTTCGGAAACCTGCGGAACGAGTTGAGGTCTCCGAATGACATCTCCGCCCGATTCAGTCGAGCGGTGAAGAAATATCTTGCCTACACATCCGCGACCAAGATTCGCGTGACACTGAAAGGTCTGCGCCATTCACATGCAACCCAACTTCTAGCGGCGGGGATCAATGTCAAGGTTGTCCAGGAACGCCTGGGGCATAGTGATATCGGCACGACGTTGAACATCTACGCTCACGTCACGGCAACCATGCAGGTGCCCGTCGTCGACTTTCTCACAAGCCATTTTGGGGAATCCGAAAACTCCGGCGTGTAAATCCAAAAAACCTGCTCGTTTCTTCACATGAAAAAGCACATGGCGAGCGACGGGGGGGCCGAAAAGGCGTAGTTGCCTATAGTTTCAGTGGTTTTGGTTGGCGGAGAATGGGGGATTCGAACCCCCGAGGGCTTGCACCCAACCAACTTTCCAAGCTGGCGCCATAGGCCACTAGGCGAATTCTCCTGCGTTGCCGAGGCAACTTCACCAGCATACCGTTCGTCGAACAGCACTTTCCGCCTCGTCAGCCGCTTGAGGCGGTAACCTCGTACTATGCGAATTCTCCTTGTCGGCGCCGGAGGTGTGGGCGATGCGATCGCCAAAATCGCCGCTCGCCGCTCTTTCTACGAAACCATCATCGTCACCGACTACGACAAGTCCCGTGCCGAACGAACCATTGAATGGATTCGCACCAAACACGGCGAGAACGTTGCGTCGCGGTTCGCCGCTGACCAGATCGATGCGTCCAAACCCGAGGTTGTCGCCGAAGTTGCACGCAAGCACTCGGCGACTCACGTGATGAACGCGGTCGAGCCCAAATTCGTGCAGGCGATTTTCGCCGGTGCGAAGGCCGCCGGAGCGAACTACCTGGACATGGCGATGAGCCTGTCCCACCCCCACCCCACGAACCCTTACGGCGAAACCGGGGTCAAACTGGGCGACGAACAGTTTGCCGTTTCTGA
>Ga0164294_10005804_pt1 | contig 10585 bp, 10 predicted proteins | sample GEODES005metaG_FD_111479 | JGI IMG/M metagenome (GOLD analysis project Ga0164294, IMG submission 111479) | Oligotrophic lake water microbial communities from Sparkling Lake, Wisconsin, USA - GEODES005 metaG | ecosystem: Environmental > Aquatic > Freshwater > Lake | place: USA: Sparkling Lake...
GAATATCAAGATTCGCAAATTATAAGATTATTGGTTAAAACTATAAAAGCACTGTAACAAGTGCTTTTATAGTTTTAAAGATTTATTTATCTGATTTATTTAGATAATTTATTTAGATAATTTTTAGCCTTAACATTTTCAGATTAACTTGTACATGAAGCAAACAACCATCCTATTCACTTTACTTTTTGGATCAATTCCATTATTTTCTCAAGAGATTCCAAAGGGATACTTGAATTTATTTGATGGGAATACCTTAACTGGTTGGCATCTTTTTAAAAAGCCGGGGGTTATTCCAGCATGGGATGTGCAAGATGGTTGCATTCATCTTGACCCAACTAAAAAAGAGGGAAGAGGTGATTTGGTTTCGAATCTAGAATTTGAGGATTTTGATCTCCTATTTGAATGGAAGATTGCCAATAAAGCCAGTAGTGGATTGCTTTTTATGGTGCAAGAAACCGAAAAGATTAAATTTAGTTGGTACACTGGGCCAGAATACAAAATTATTGACAACACCAATTTTCCTGGAACACTTCAACCTAAACAAATGGCAGGTTCTTTGAATGATTTAGTGGCCTGTCCGCCAGCTTATTGTAATCCTACAGGAGAGTGGAATACCGGTCAAATCAAGTTAAAAAAGAAAAAACTAACAATGTTTCTCAACGGAAAAAATGTAGTTAACATTGAAATAGGCAGCAGCGATTGGAATGCACTGGTGTATGTAAGTAAATATGCCGCATTAGATCAATTTGCTAAAAATCTATCTGGAAGAATTACATTGGTTGACCATGGTGGGGAAGTTTGGTTTAGGAATCTTTTTATAAAATCATTATAAAATCATTATAAATTTATCCATCAAATTATTAATAGTATTTATCTTCAACGATACATCTTCAACAAGGGTTAAATCCCTGCACATATAAAAATCATCATATGAGATTATTTTTTTCTATCATAACAGTAAGTCTGTTGTTGGTTAGTTTTCAGTCCTTTAGTATTGAAAAGGGTGGTAAACAGCCGCGCGTACTGGTTTTTTCTAAAACAGCGGCATTTAGGCATGGCAGCAGTATTGCCAAAGGAAAATTGGCTATTATTAAACTAGGCATGGAAAACGGATTTGTTGTAGACACTACAGAAAATGTTGCCTATATTAGTCCAGATTCATTAAAACAATATGGTGCTGTAGTTTTTTTAAGCACAACAGGTGATGTGTTGGATTATATTCAACAAGCTTCACTTGAGCGTTATGTACAAGCTGGTGGTGGTTTTATGGGTATTCACGCGGCCTCTGATTGTGAGTACAATTGGCCTTGGTACGGACAATTGGTGGGTGCTTACTTTAAAAGTCATCCTAAACAACAAATGGCAAAAATACTAGTAAAAGATTCGACACATATCAGTACCAAACATCTTCCTACCGTTTGGGAAAGATATGATGAGTGGTACAATTGGCGTATAACACCTTCGGATAAAGATGTTAAAATCCTATTAAGCATTGATGAAAAATCTTATACCGGCGGCGAAAATGGAGAAAATCACCCGATGGCTTGGTACCACGATTTTGATGGCGGTCGTTCATTTTACACCGAACTTGGTCATGTAGATGCCTCTTTTACAGAGGAAAATTTTTTAAAGCACATCCTTGGAGGTATTCAATACGCAATTGGCGAAAACAAACCACTTGATTTTTCGAAAAGCCATTCACAAATGCCTACTGAAGAAAACAGATTTAATAAAACAAATTTAGTTCAAGGCGTTTTTGATGAACCGTTAGAAATGGCCATACTTCCCAACTTGGATATCCTGGTAGTGCAACGTAAAGGTGAAGTGATGTTTTACAACAACCAAAAAAAGACCATAACCGAAGTTGCCAAAATCAATACCTATAAGAAGGCTACCGCCCCAGGCGTGAATGCAGAAGAAGGATTATTAGGTATTACCGCTGATCCCGATTTTGCAAAAAATAATTTTGTGTATCTTTTTTATGCAGCAGCGGATACTTCTACCAATAGATTGTCTCGTTTTGTATTTAAAAATGGTAAACTAGATACCTCATCAGAAAAACAAATCCTGCAATTTTATTCCCAACGTAATATTTGCTGTCATACTGGAGGTTCTTTAACCTTTGGTAAAAACAGAGAATTGTACATTTCTGCAGGAGATAATTCTACCCCATTTGATCAGCCTAATTCTACCTACAAACTCAATGGTTTTGGTCCGATGGATAACCGTGCAGGAATGGAGCAATATGATGCACGCAGAAGTTCTAGTAATACCAACGATTTAAGAGGTAAAATAAGCCGTATAAGGGTGAATGTAGATGGTACTTATTCTATCCCTGAAGGCAATTTATTCCCAGTTGGTACACCAAAAACACGACCTGAGATTTATGTAATGGGAAACCGAAATCCATATAGAATTTCCGTAGATAAAAAGAACGGTTTTGTTTATTGGGGAGAAGTGGGTCCTGATGCAGGTAATGATAGTTTAGAACGTCGCGGGCCACGTGGATATGACGAATTAAACCAAGCTAGAAAGGCTGGATATTTTGGATGGCCATTATTTGTAGGTAACAATTATCCTTACCATAGGTTTGATTATACAACAGGGCAAAGCGGAATTGCATTTGATCCGATGCACCCCATGAATGAATCTAAAAACAATACCGGTTTAGTAGAACTACCTCCTGTATCGCCAGCATTTATTTGGTATCCTTATGCAGTATCTCCAGATTTCCCTGAATTGGGAGCAGGTGGAAGAAATGCAATGGCGGGTCCAGTGTACTATCCTGAATTTTATCCAAAGGAAACGCGCATGGCGGATTATTATGCTGGTAAAATGTTTTTTTATGAGTGGATACGTGGTTGGGTAAAAGCATTAACCTTAAAACCCAATGGTGATTTAGAAAAAATGGAACCATTTATGCCTAACACCAAATGGAATTCGTTGATGGATTTAGAAATGGGTCCTGATGGTAAAATGTATGCATTAGAATATGGGTCTGGTTGGTTTAATAAAAATGCAGATGCTGCTTTATCAAGAATTGATTATTTTCCTGGCAATAGACCACCTGTAGCTATGGTTGCTGTAGATAAAACTTCTGGAAGTATTCCATTTACCGTTACAGCTAATGCAGAGGGTTCAAAAGATGCTGATAAAGATGCCATTACCTATACTTGGCATTTTGGAAAAATCGTTAAACAAACAACCACTCCAAAAGCTAATTTTACCTTTACGATTGCTGGTGATTATGATATTTCTGTAGATGTAAAAGACAGCAAGGGTGCCATTACAAAATCTGCCATCCAATCTGTTTACGCAGGTAATGAAGTACCCTCTGTAAAAATTGAAATTGCTGAAAATGCCGAATTTTATACTCCCGGTAAACCCATTCAATACAAAGTAACCGTAAAAGACAAAGAAGACGGAACGGTAATTGACCCTGCCAATTTATTGGTAAAAGTGAACTACGTAAAATCTTCCGATAAAGCACAGGTAATTGGCCACCAAGTGGTTAGTGCACCAGCGGAAGGAAAAGTGTTGATCCAAAGTTTAGATTGTAAAGCTTGTCATAAAGCAGAAGAGAAATCTATCGGACCATCTTATACCATGGTGGCTGACAAATATGCAAAAGACAACAGGGCGGTAGATTATTTAAGCAACAAAATCATCAAAGGTGGTGGTGGCGTTTGGGGCGAAGTAGCAATGGCTGCACATCCAGATTTAAAACCTCAAGATGCTGTTAAAATTGTAAATTGGATCCTTTCCTTAAAACAAGATGCGGAAAAATCATTGCCTGCTAATGGGGCTATAACCGCAACTGAAAAAGAAGCAAAAGGTGGCAGATTAATGCAAATTACCGCTACTTATACCGATAAAGGCAGTAAAAAAGCAAAACCATTAACTGGTGGAGATGTGATTGCATTAAAATATAAGCAATAAGATAGCAAGGATCAATGAAAATAAAAGCATCCAAATAAAAAGCCAGACAATCATATCGTTGATTGTCTGGCTTTTTTTATTGAAATTTCATTGAGATTATTGAGCAAAAAATAAACCACTTCAGCTAAATATTTTCGCTTTAAGCAATTTCGGAAGCTGCTTGTTTTTTTCCTTTTAAATAATTTAAGAACATTACTGTAATTAAAATAATCAACCCGCCAAATTCACGGGTTTCTTCAATCCATGGCTGTTCTGCTTTCATGGTAGATGCAATATTTTCAGCTTGGTGTTTTGTTGCCCATGACACTACGCCGTCTGCATCGAAAAACAATAACAATGCATAAGTGATATACATCAAGATACCTATAATATTCATTATCGGATAAAACTTGTTGCGGTAAGCCATGATGCAAATGATCGTTGCATATAAATAAATGGATATCCACAAAACCGGATCAGGATCATTGTATTGAAGGCCTGCAAAAAGAATAAACAAAAATGCAAAAATGGCATTCGCTGTTTTACCCATAAAATGTATTTAATTATTGATTACGTATACCATAAAAGTATAACATTCTATACTTACATTATGGATTTCATGATATTAATCATGCATCTATTAATGATCAACAGGTTTTACTATGTCCATTCATACTACAATAACGGAAATTTATCCAATGGGCAGCAACAATACAAACAACCCCAGGAACTAAAAAGTACAACATCCATTGATGAAACAGTTGTTTTCCTACCAATAACAAAATACCAACTGAAAATAAATAAACAGGTAATTTTTTGTGGTGATGTTTCTTGTAACCATGCTGCAAAGAATATAGCCCAATAACAAAAGCGAAGAATATCATAGCATATTCTAACCAAACATTATTAATAATATTTATACCAAATAATGGTAGTGAGGTAATAACTATAGGTAAAACAGCACAATGTATAGCACAGGCAATTGAAGCAACTATCCCTAACACATCAAAATTTATCTTTCTAAACTTCATCTAATGTAAAGTTATATTATTGCAACAAAGTTGCAATAAAAATAAAGTCAAAACCAAAAAAACGTTTTTCAATTTTAACCTAAAGGTGTTTACTAAAGGAATAACTTTGCAAATGTTATGAGTAAAAAATTTATTTTGTATTCGGTCTTTTTTATATTGTTGTTTCTTACCTTTTATGCCGTAATCACTCATTATACAGATTTTGCCACCCCAAAGCTGCCGTCAATTAATACGGTAAGGGAATTTACGTTTACAAGGCAGGATGGAAAACAAATAACAGAAAAAGAGGTTGTAGGCAAAACGTATATAGCCGCTTATTTTTTTACTACTTGTAAAGGAATCTGCCCTAAAATGAACCACAACATGCAAAAACTCTATCAACAATTCAATAGTGATAGCCATTTCATGATTTTATCCCATACTGTGGATCCAGAAAAAGATTCAGTGCCTGTGCTTAACCATTATGCCGATTCGCTTCATGCCGATATTAACAAATGGTGGTTTTTAACGGGTTCAAAAGCTAGTTTGTACAAAACAGCAAGAGAAAGTTATCTGCTCGATGATCCCAAAAACAGCAGTAAAAACATCAATGAACAATTTTTACATACGCAATTTTTTGCTTTGGTAGATAAAGACGGCATTGTACGGGGTATTTATGATGGCTTAAAACAAGATGAACTCAAACAACTGGTTACTGACACCCAATTCTTACTTAGCAAATATTAAAAGCAGTTTTTGCCGCTGTAAAATTTTAACAACCGATGACAACCAATAGTCTTTCCGCCTTTTTAAAACAATACGATTTAAGCAATACCGATAGTCGAAGGGCTATTTTGGAGTTATTTTTAGCATCCTCCAGTGCCTTATCGCATTATGATATTGAAAAAAATACGGATGATAAGTTTGATAGGGTTACGGTATACAGAACTTTACAAGTTTTTATTGAAAAAGGAATTATTCATACAATACCCACTACCGATAATACGGTAATATATGCACTTTGTAGGGATGAATGTTCACCGGGTGTGCATCAACACAACCACATTCACTTTATTTGTGCAGTTTGTGAAAAAACAACTTGTATTGATGAAAGCAGTATTCCATTTATCCCATTGCCAGAGGGGTATATCTCCAAGCAAGTGCATGTGATTGTAAACGGTACTTGCAAAACTTGTTTATAAGTACCGTTTACAATGTGTGGTGGTTAATCGAGTTGATGTAATTCATCCCTAACCATATCCATCAATACTTTTATTCGCTCGGGAGAAAAATCGAATGGTAAGCCGGCAGCGGCATAAAGATCGGGCAATGAACAAGTGCCACCAAGGCTTAATGCTTTTGTATAATTTTCTAGTGCTTGTTGTTTGTTTTCTTTGAATTGTTTCCACATACCGATGGCACCCAATTGAGCAATGCCGTATTCGATATAATAAAAAGGCACTTCAAACAAATGCAATTGCCTTTGCCAGCTGATGTTTCGGTAAGGCATCAAGCCGCTAAAATCAATTGTGTTAGAAGAAAATGTATTCAGAATATTCATCCATTCTTTTGTACGTTCTTCAATAGTATGGTTTGGATGTTCATACAACCAATGTTGAAAACTATCTATTGTTGAAATCCAAGGGAAAATGGTAATTACTCGCTCTAATTGATGTCTTTTCGCACGTTTTAAGTCTGCTTCATTATCGAAAAACACCTCCCAATAATCCATTGTAAACAATTCCATCGCCATGCTGGCAACTTCTGCCATTTCGGTGGGATATTCTTTAAAGGCGGTTAACTCCAATGGATGTGCCAAAAAAGAATGGATAGCATGACCACTTTCGTGTACCATAGTCGTTACATCACTCATTTGGCCGGCGGCATTCATAAAAATAAAAGGTGCACCACTTTCTGCTAAAGGCATATTGTAACCACCGGGGGCTTTTCCAATTCTACTATCTAAATCAAGGTGATTCAGTGTTTCCATTTTTTTAAGGCAATCGGCAAAAAACGGATCAAGTTTATCTAAACAGGCAATTGTTTTTTGCAACAATTCAGCACCATTAACAAATGGCCTTAAGGGTTCAATACCAGCTGGTGAAGCCTCAATATCCCATGGTCTGAGGGTATCAACACCCAATTGTTGTTGGTGTTTTTCATAAATTTCATTCACCAATGGCAACACGTGTAAACGGACGGCTTCATGAAATTGAAAACATTGGTTCGGTGTATAATCAAACCGTCCCATCTCTTTGAATTTATAATCGCGGTAATTATCAAATCCGGCATTTCTTGCTACAAGATCCCTCTTTTGAACCAAAGAAGTAAACAGTTCATTCAAGCTGTCTTTATCTTGTAGTCTGCGTTCATTGATTGACCGATATACTTCTTCACGTTTTGTCCGATCTGGGTTTTCTAAAAACTTTGCTGCCTGTTGAAGGGTATATTCTTTACCATCAACTTCAATGGTCATTTTACCGGCAATTACACCATATTGCTGCTGCAATACATTAATATCGGCTTGAATAGGAATGTTTTCTTCGCGATATAAGTCAATACTTTTTTTAACCGATCGTAGGTAAGTGAAATATTTCTTTTGATCCAATTGAGCAGTAAAAGGCGATTCTACCAATTTACGATTCAATAGATCTGCAAAAGGTTGGATATTGGGTTGGATTTCAACATAAAAAAAATTGAATGCCTCTTCCAAAGTTTTATTTGAAGTATCGCAGGTCATACGAACTTGTCTCCAGCAGGCATCTTCGCTAACAACAGCTTCTAGTTCATTCATATCTGCCAACCAATGTTCAAATGCATTGGTGTTTTCTATCTTACGTTCGGTTAGTTCGATAAAAAATGGCTTCAAATGTTCCCATGTAGAGATGGTAAAATCTGTAGGAATAAATTTTCTTGTTATTTTTTCAATTGCTGCAGAGTAAGTCATAAGATGGATTTTTTCAATTTGGATGAAATAAGCATTAAGCTTTTGTGGATTCTACGTCTGTATCTTCTTCATCTGATTCCATATCAGGAAGTACAATTTCAATATTTTGGGCTTTTAAGGTATTGTACCAACGAACCATTTTTTTCATGTCGCTGTTGTACACTTTATCAAAATCTAGGTCAGGATATACCACTTCAAAAAAAGCTTTTACTGCTTTAGGATCTTTTTCTGGTGGCAAACTGCCTTCATGTTTTTCAATGGCTTTGAAAATGTCAATAAGATTTACATTTTCATTCACTGTAAAAACCTCAATACTTTCCAAATGAGATAGGGTATGCTGCCTTGAGGAAACAAATTTTGTACTATTATCATCCAATGAACGCAAGATTGCGCCATCTGATTTAGACCCTACAACTTCAAACAAACCGGAAAAACCGGTAACCGACACTAATTTACGATACTCCATAGTATACTTTATCTTTAAAATAGTTGGCAAGATAAATCATTTCTTTAAAGAATTAAGTTTAAACTATATGATTCTAATTTCATTGGTTTTAAGCAAAAATAAAACCACCAACTACTTGATTAAAATGTGATGAAATGCTGTACTATCTCCATTAAACACATTAAAATCTACAAAAGCTTTGATACCTGGAATTTTACCCTTTTCTGAATGTTGCCAAAAAAGCCAATTGCGTTGAATTCTTGGTTGGTGGTGTAGCGTATAATGTGCAATCCAAAGTGGGTATTCATCAAAATCGGCACCCAATTGTTTTTTGTAAAAATCGATATTGGTATAAATGATTGGTCTTACATTATAATGCTGTTCTACAATATCTAGCCATTCTTGTACACGCATTTTCAAATCTTTATTGTTAACCCCATAGCTGGCTTCTACATCTAGCACAGGTGGTAAATCACCTTTTTTCAATTTCACTTGAGCAATAAAGTGTTGTGCTTGAAGTTTTCCACTTTTGGTGGCGATAAAAAAATGATACGCTCCCTTTATTATTCTGGCATTGTTAGCATTATTCCAGTTGATTTTAAATTGTGGATCAATGCTCATGATACCTTCTGTGGATTTGATAAATGCAAATTGCATGCTGATTTTCCCAGATTTTGCCGCTTTCACTTTTTCCCAATTGATAGAAAGTTGGTATTTTGATACATCAATGCCATGAATTGCATAATTCATGGGCACTAAAATACCAAAATCTGTATACCTAAAAAGCAATTGTCTATCTTCGTTCCAATGGTAAATGAGGTAACCTAAGGTGCCTAAAGAACCCAATAAGATTATTATCCACATGATTTTATCCCCCTGTATGGGTGCTTTAGTAGTATTTTTTTTCTTCAGAGTAGCCATTAGAGTAATTCTACTGCAAAATAAAGGGATTATGGTAGATATTTTCAGATAGACTATTTTTGTGCAAGCTTTTTTATATGAATATCAATGATACTTTAAATCTATTTTCAAAAATTACGATACGCCGAACGGTGAATGCTATAAAAGTGTTAACCAGTTTTTACATCAGTAACCTGTTGAAACGTCCTATTCAATGGGGTTTTCCCATTTCTGTATCTTTTGAACCCACAACCTCTTGTAACTTAAGGTGCCCTGAATGCCCTAGTGGATTGCGTGCATTTACCCGCCCTACGGGAATGCTCGAAAACTCGTTTTTTCGGCAAACGATAGATGAAATGCACCGCGAACTGCTATACCTTATTTTTTATTTTCAGGGTGAGCCTTATTTAAACCCTGCCTTTTTGGAAATGGTAAAATATGCTTCTTCCAAAAATATTTACACAGCAACTTCTACAAATGCACATTATCTCAATGATGAAAATGCCCGTAAAACAATAGAATCGGGTTTAGATCGATTGATTATTTCTATTGATGGCACTACGCAAGAAGTTTACCAGCAATATCGGGTGGGTGGAAAATTGGATAAAGTATTGGAAGGAGCTGCCAATATCATTAAATGGAAAAAAGCACTACACAGTAAAAAACCGTTTGTAATTTTTCAATTTTTGGTGGTAAAACACAATGAGCATCAAATCCCAGATGTGCAAGCGTTGGCAAAACAAATTGGTGCAGATGCCGTATGGCTTAAAACTGCCCAAATATATGATTACGAAAACGATCCCAACCAGCTGATTCCTTCTCAAAATAAATATAGCCGATACAAAAAAGACCATACAGGCACCTACCAACCCAAAAATAAGCTTGCCAACCACTGTTGGAAACTTTGGCATGCCAACGTAATTACCTGGGACGGTTTGGTAGTTCCTTGTTGTTTCGATAAAGATGCCACACACCAGTTGGGCAATTTAGCTACTCAATCTTTTAGGGAAACATGGCAAAGTCCGGCATATAAAAAATTTAGATCGTCGTTGATGCAAGGCCGGAAAAATATTGAAATATGTGCCAATTGTAGCGAAGGCACGAAGGTGTGGCAATAATTGAGAATTAGGAATTAGGAATCAGGAATATTTTTTATTTTCGTGTATTGGATATTATCCGTGCTAATGTATATAATCCCTGCCGCTTAAGCTAGTGAAGGGTTTCCTTAATCCCAAATTGGCATTAGAAAAATTGAAAAGATTTCTTTCAATAGCCCCCAGCTTCAGCTGGGGGTTTATAAATATTATGGATTGGCTTTAGCCCAAAATTTGAAAAATTGCTTCTAATGCGTAATCTGGGTTA
>Ga0164294_10005805_pt1 | contig 10584 bp, 8 predicted proteins | sample GEODES005metaG_FD_111479 | JGI IMG/M metagenome (GOLD analysis project Ga0164294, IMG submission 111479) | Oligotrophic lake water microbial communities from Sparkling Lake, Wisconsin, USA - GEODES005 metaG | ecosystem: Environmental > Aquatic > Freshwater > Lake | place: USA: Sparkling Lake...
CGACCACGCGCCGACTGCACGCCTTGGCGACCCAAAGCAACGGCACCGCGTACCTCTTCACGTTCGGCTTCGAGGTCGGGGCGACGATCTTCAAGGGCTTGCATCGCGTTCAGTCCCTCACCGAGACGACCACGTGCAGCGCGCACTTCTTCCTCAGCCTCGCCCAATTCGCGGGCCAGATCGTCCGCCTCCACCATGAGCCGCTGCAGCCGGTCCGACGTCTGCTGAGCACGCGACTTCAGAGCGTCGAGTTGGCTGCGCGCATCGATGTGCGCACGATGCAGACGGTTGACCTCGGCCTGCAAGTGGTCGCGGTCATCCTCCAACTGCTTGGAGCGCAGCCGCGCCTCCTGCAGAGATTCATCCAACTGACTGACGGCTGCCTCGGCTTCACGCAAGCCGTCACGCAATTTACGCAACTCGCTTTCACGAACGAGCACGCCGGCATGCTCATCCTTGTCGCGGCTGATGCGGAGCCAATCGCGGCCGATCCAGACACCATCGCGGGTAATGACGGATTCGCCCGGCTGCAAACTGGCACGGTACGACAACGCATCCGCCAAGGTGTCTACCGCGTGAATGGAAACCAGCAACGAGGGTACGCCCTGCGTACCCTTCACCTTGGAAGCCAGCCCCGTGGTGGTATCGGCAAGGCCAGCCATAATGAAGCTGACCTGGCCTACCTGCAGGCCGTCGATGAGATCGGCCACGGTATCGAGGCCGTCGACACAAACGGCTTCGAGGTATGCGCCCAGTACCGTTTCCACGGCACGCTCCCAGCCGGCCTCCACACTGAGTTGCTGCGCCAAGCGGGGGCGCGAATCCAGCGAATGACCCTTGAGCCATTCGACCACACGTCCTTTGACTTGGCCGAGCGCGGCCTGCTGCAGCGCTTCGGTAGAAACCAGTTGACCACGCGTCCGCTGCAGCTCATTGCGGGCACGGTCCAGTTCTGTCTGCAGGCGTCGCTCATCGTTGCGCGCCACTTGATGATCTTGCAACGACTGCTGCAAACGTTCCTGCGCCGCGCGGCCAACTTCGGCGGCTTCCACTTCGCGCAGCGTACCTGCCTCCAACTGTTCTTCAAGCGACACGCCACCGAGTGTGTCGCGTTCACCCTCCACGCGCTCCTGCTGCAGCAGCAGGCGACGCAGACGGTTGTCGAGTTGCTCGATACGCGCACGCTCCACCATCGATTTCTGGTTGGCGTCGGCGGTCTGGCGGGTGAAGGTTTCCCAGCCCTGTTGCCAGTTAGCGAGCAGGCTCTCGGCTTCCTCTAAGCGGCCTTGGGCGGCTGTTTCCACTTCGCGGGCGGCTGCAAACTCGGGCTCGAGTTGGGCCAACGACGTTGACAGTTCATCGGCCTGCGTCTGGTCGCGGGCCAAAACGGTTTCCGCCTCTACCTGTGCTGCCGTGGCTTGGTCGAGATCCGTGCGCTGACGGGCGCGCAAATCCTTGGCGAACTGCAGGCTCTGTTCGGTACGGGTGACTTCCGCGCCCAGCTGGTAGTGGCGCGCTTGGACACCTCCCAAGGTTTCCTGACGCGCAGCCGTAGCCTCGCGCGCCTGCTCTACAGCGGACTCTGCAGCACGCAACGTGGCCATGGCAGCTTGCAAGGCGAGTTCACGTTCACTAAACGCATGACCACGCCCTTGCGCTTCGGCATCGAGATCGCGCAGGCGTAAGGCCAGCAGTTCAGCCTGGAACTTGCGTTCCTCTTCCTTGAAGCCCTGATAGCGACGGGCCGTAGCAGCCTGACGCTGCAAGTGACGCAATTGCTTGTCCACCTCATCGCGCAGGTCATTTAAACGCTCGAGATTTTCGCGGGTGCTGGCAATGCGGCTTTCCGTTTCCTTGCGGCGCTCCTTGTAGCGGGAGATGCCCGCCGCCTCTTCGATGAACCCGCGCATCTCTTCAGGCTTCGCGGTAATGACGCGCGAAATCATGCCCTGTTCGATGATGGCGTAACTACGGCTGCCGAGGCCCGTGCCCAGGAATAACTGGGTAATATCCTTGCGACGGCACTTGCTGCCGTTAATGAAATACGTGGAGGTACCATCGCGCGACACCTGCCGCTTCAGCGCAACCTCGGCGAATGCGGCATAGGGACCCGTGATGGTGCCATCGGAGTTATCGAACACCAACTCGACGGAGGCCGTACCCACCGGTTTACGGGTGTTGGAACCGTTGAAGATGATGTCGTTCATCGATTCGCCGCGCAGGTGCTTGGCGGAAATTTCGCCCATGACCCAGCGCACAGCATCGATGATGTTGGACTTGCCGCAACCATTGGGACCCACGACCCCAGTGAGGTTGTGAGGGAAGTGGGCAGTGGTCGGGTCGACAAACGACTTAAAGCCGGCGACCTTGAGCTTGGACAGACGCATCCGGGAACCCCCGTGAACAAGCGGCATAGTGTAGATTACGCACCCCTTCCTGACACCCCTTGACAGCGCATTTAAAATACCAACATGAACCAGCTACCTTCCACGCCCCCCGGGGCCCCCGCTCGCGGCCCGACTCTACCCCAAGAGTCGGTCGACACCTTCCCGAACCCGAACCCGGGCCGAGACTTCACCATCCGCATGGATCTCCCCGAATTCACCTGTCTGTGCCCACTGACGGGCCAACCGGATTTCGCACAGTTCCAGCTGGAATACGTGCCGGATAGCAAATGCGTCGAATTGAAGAGCCTGAAGCTCTACCTGTGGTCCTTCCGGGACCGTGGCGCCTTTCATGAGGCCGTCACCAACCAAATCCTCGAGCATCTCGCCGGGGCCACCCAACCGCGCTTCATGCGTCTCACGGCGAAATGGAACGTGCGCGGCGGCATTTACACCAGCGTCGTGGTCGAACACCGCCAGCCCGGATGGACGCCCGCCCCAACGGTCATGCTTCCTTAGCGATTGGGGGTTATAATAGGTGCCGTTACGCGGAGTCTTGAAGTAATCGAGGACACGCCGATGCCATCGAAGAAGCCTGTGACCAAGTCCAAGGGCTCGAATCGCCCGGTTGCCAAGTCGACGGCGAAAGCCGTCGCGCGAAAACCGGTTTCCAAAGCTCCATCAAAGGCCGCCCCCAAAGCGGTCACGAAGGCAAAGAAAGCCCCCGTGAAGCCTCTCAAGACTCCCACCAATCCCGCCGCCAAGGCCCCAGCCAAGCCGACCAAGCCCATCGCGAAGGCTGCACCCAAGGCCGCACCCAAAGCCATTACCAAGACGCCGGCCAAGACGCCTCTGAAAGCACCGGTAAACGCCGTAGCAAAGACGTCGCCAAAGGGCGCACCCAAAGCCATTGCCAAGACGCCGGCCAAGACGCCTCTGAAAGCACCGGTAAACGCCGTAGCAAAGACGCCGCCAAAGGCCGCCCCCAAAGCCATTGCCAAGACGCCGGCCAAGACGCCTTTGAAAGCACCGGTAAACGCCGTAGCAAAGACGCCGCCAAAGGCCGCAACCAAGCCGGCCACCAAACCGGCTGCCAGGCCCGTCCCTCAGCCCGTCCCCGCGGCACCTGCTGCCAAGGCCACTGCGGCTCCCAAGGTATCAGCGAAGCCTACGCCAGTAGCTAAGCAAGCCCCGAAGGAAGCACCCAAGGCGGCGGTCAAGGCCGCACCGGTGCCCAAGCCTGTTTCAGCCCCTAAGGCAGCACCGCAGTCCCCCTCACCCACCGCAAAAGCGGGTGGCAAGAGCGCCGCGAAACCCGCCGCGCCTGCCAGCAAAGAGCCCACGACCATTTCAATCCCTGCTGGTCCGTCGACCACACTGCCTCCCGCAGCCAAGTTAGGGGCGACCAAGCCCGTGCCCCCGGGCAAGCCCCTGATCAACGTCGGCAAGCTGGTACCCCGCTCGGAGGATGACGAAGAAGGTAGCGGCAGTGCCCTGCGTGGACCTCGCAACTTCAAGCCTTATCAGTTGCGTAAGGACGAGGAGTACATGAATCTCGCGCAGGTGGAGCACTTCCGCACCTTGCTCGAAACCTGGAAGCGCGAGCTGATGGAGGAAGTGGACCGCACCGTGACGCATATGAAGGACGAGGCGGCCAACCCGCCCGACCCGAACGACCGCGCCACGTTGGAGTCCGAATTCGGTCTGGAACTGCGAACCCGTGACCGCGAACGCAAGCTCATCCGCAAGATCGACGAGGCCATCAAGCGCATCGACGACAGCACCTACGGCTACTGCCTAGAAACAGGCGAGGAGATCGGGGTAAAGCGTCTCGAAGCGCGGCCAGTCGCCACCCTGTGCCTTGAGGCTCAGGAGCGTCGCGAGCGTCGCGAGCGCCAGTACGGCGACCGCGACGACCGCTATCGGGGCTGAGTCGTGGCCATCGGCAGGGGGCGTTTCGCCCCCTCGCCCACCGGCGACCTGCACCTCGGGTCGCTGGTCGCAGCACTGGCGAGCTACCTCGATGCCCGGCATCGTGGAGATGACTGGCTCCTGAGATTGGAAGATATCGACGAAGCCAGAGCCGTCCCCGGTGCTGCCAATCGTATATTCAGTGCCCTGAAGCTATGGGGCTTCGTCTGGACTGAACCTGTTGTAGTTCAGTCGAAAAACCTCCAAGCGTATGAAAACGCTTTGGATTTACTTCAAGCTCAAGGGCGCTTGTTCGTCTGCGATTGTGGCCGTGCCGATTATCAGGGCACTTATCCCGGCACCTGCCGCCACGTGGGCCGTCTGCTGCCGGCAGAGCCGCGCCCTAAGTACGGCGTCGCTATCCGCCTGAATACCAGTAATTCAGGCACCTTACGTTGGCAAGACGGTTGGCAAGGTTGGCAGCAGCAGCACTTGGAAAGTGAAATTGGCGACTTCGTCATCCGCCGCAAAGACGGCTTCCACGCCTACCAGTTAGCGGTGGTCGTTGATGATGGTGCCCAGGGAATAACACGCGTCGTCCGCGGCATGGACCTGCTGGACAACACCCCCCGCCAACTCTTCCTGCAACGTTTGCTGGGACTGCCGGAACCTGAATACGCGCACCTCCCACTGGTGGTCGAGCCAGACGGCACCAAGTTATCGAAGTCCCGTAGTAGTGCGGCGGTGGCGGAGCTAGAACCGACAACCGCGCTACGGCTGGCGTTGAAACTCCTTCGTCAGCCCGAACCCCCACCGATACTCGATACCGTGCACGACCTCCACGCATGGGGAGCCGCCCATTGGAACCCCGCGGCGCTCTCCGGTGTGGCCAACCTCCACGTGCCTAGAGGGGAACTCGCTGGCATGGTCAACCTCCAGTTGCCTTAGTCGGTACTGCACGGTGTAACATCCGGGTTCAGACGGGAGCGCCCATGTCCGAACCCCGCGTCATTACCAAGTACCCAAATCGCCGCCTCTACGACAACGTCGAGAGTCGTTACGTCGCCATGACGGACGTACGCCGACTGGTGCTGGAGAAAATTCCCTTCGTGGTGCGCGAAAAGAAGACCGGGGCCGACATCACCCGCGCAGTCCTACTGCAGGTCATTGCGGAGCAAGAAGAACTTAGCGAACCTGTGATGAGCGAAGACTTTCTGGCGCAGGTTATCCGCAGCTATGGTGGCACCATGCAAGGTTTCATCGGCCAATATCTCGAACAGAGCCTGCGCCTATTCCTGCAACAGCAGCAGCAAATGAACCAAAGAATGCGCTCAATGGTCGGCTACGACCCAGGCGGTATCACGCAATTGGCGAATTTGGCACAGGACAACTTCCAACGCTGGAAGGAAGCCCAGGACAAGCTGCTTAAAGGTTTTTTGGACGCTGAGAAGCCGTGAAGCGATAAGGGTGGACACCGCTTGCGTAGCTAGGTCGCGAGCAGGTTCTCTTCCCCCAAGTACCTGCCTGATTTCCGGCGGGAGCTTGCTGACAAACCCTACGAAAAAGGGCCCCGGAGGGCCCTTTTTACTTTGCTCTGTACCCGCCGCAACGGGCTGAGCCGGTAGGTCAGGCTTCGCCGCCCACATCGCGCATGGACAGACGCACGCGACCCTGACGGTCGACTTCCAGCACCTTCACACGCACCACATCGCCTTCGTTCAGCTTGTCGCTGACGCGCTCGACACGCTCGTCGCTGATCTGCGAGATGTGCACGAGACCATCGCGGCCAGGGAGGATGGTGACGAATGCGCTGAAGTCCATGAGACGAACGACCTTACCCTCGTAGATTGAGCCCACTTCCACTTCCGCGGTGATGAGTTCGATACGACGGCGGGCTTCGCGAGCAGCAGCGCCGTTCACCGAAGCGATCTTCACGGTGCCGTCGTTCTCGATGTCGATGGTGCAACCAGTCTCTTCGGTGATGGCACGGATGACCGCACCACCCTTGCCGATGACTTCACGGATCTTCTCGGGGTCGATCTTCATGGTGGTGATGGTCGGCGCCCACTCGGACATTTCCGAGCGCGGGGTCGACAGCACCTTGTTCATCTCGCCGAGGATGTGCAGACGACCCTCGAGGGCCTGCGCCAACGCGACCTGCATGATTTCCGGCGTGACACCTTCAATCTTGATGTCCATCTGGAGGGCGGTGACGCCGTCCTTGGTACCGGCCACCTTGAAGTCCATGTCGCCGAGGTGGTCCTCGTCACCCAGGATGTCCGTGAGGACCTGGAAGCGATCGCCTTCCTTCACGAGGCCCATGGCAACGCAAGCCACGGGGGCCTTGATAGGCACGCCGGCGTCCATGAGCGCCAAGCTGCTGCCGCACACGGAAGCCATGGAACTGGAGCCGTTCGACTCGAGGATTTCCGACACGACACGCAGCACGTACGGGAACTTCTCGAGGGAGGGCATGACAGCCTTCACACCACGCTTGGCGAGATTGCCATGACCGACTTCGCGGCGCTTCGGCGAACCGACACGGCCGGTTTCACCCACACTGAACGGAGGGAAGTTGTAGTGGAACATGAACGCCTCTTTGCGTTCACCTTCCAGCGCGTCGATGATTTGCGCGTCGCGACCAGTGCCGAGCGTGGTGACCACCAGCGCCTGCGTTTCACCACGCGTGAACAGCGCCGAGCCGTGAGTACGGGGCAGCACGCCAACGCGGATGTTGATCGGACGGACCGTCTTGTGGTCGCGACCGTCGATACGCGGCTCGCCCGACAGGATGCGGTCGCGAACGATGCGGTACTCGAGGTCACCGAAGGCCTTTTTCACCTTCTCGGCTTCGAACTTGGCACCTTCGCCACCACACAGGGCGGCATGGGTGGCTTCGCGGGCCGCACGAACGGCGTCCTGACGGGCCTTCTTGTCGGTAATGCGGTAAGCATCATTCAGGGCCTGGCCAGCAACGCCCTTGACGGCGGCCTCCAGGACCTCATCCGCCGGGGGAGCTTCCCAGTTCCACTTGGCTTTACCGGCTACCGCAACCAGCTCGTTGATGGCGCCGATGGCAACCTGCAGCTGCTGGTGACCAAAGGTAACGGCGCCCAGCATGATCTGCTCGCTAAGACCCGTGGCTTCGGACTCCACCATGAGTACCGCCTTGGCGGTACCAGCGACGACGAGGTCTAGGTCCGAGGTGGCCAGTTCCTTGGCGGGCGGGTTCAGGAGGTAGGCACCGTTCTTGTAACCGACGCGGGCAGCGCCGATGGGGCCGGAGAAAGGCATGCCAGACAGCGCTAGCGAGGCGGAAGCACCGATCATGGCGAGCATGTCGGCCTGCACTTCAGCGTCCAAGGACACCACCGTGGCGATGACCTGCACTTCGTTGTAGAAGCCTTCCGGGAACAGTGGACGAACCGGGCGGTCGATGAGGCGGGAGACCAGCGTCTCCTTCTCCGAGGGACGGCCTTCGCGCTTGAAGAAGCCGCCCGGGATGCGACCCGCGGCGTAGGTCTTCTCCTGGTAGTCAACGGTCAGCGGGAAGAAGTCACGGCCGGCAGCGGCAGACTTGGAGCCAACAGCGGTGACAAGCACCACGGTGCCGGAGGCGCTGACGAGGACGGCGCCATCGGCCTGACGAGCCATCTCGCCGGTCTCGATGGTGACGGTGTGCGGTCCGTAGGGAAACGAAACTTTATGTGCGGTCACAGGAGTATCCTTGGGAATTCGGATTTTTTTGAACGGGTGCAGCGGGGCTACCCAAAACGACACGGCCCACCTTGGAGGCGGGCCGCGGTCGGGGGCTGGCCTTTAGCGGCGCAGGCCCAGTTCGCCGATAACCTTCTGGTACCGCTCAGGGGCGGTGCTCTTGAGGTAATCCAGCAACTTGCGACGCTGGTTCACCATTTTCAACAAACCGCGACGCGAGGCGTGGTCCCCCTTATGGGCCGCGAAATGTTCGCCGAGGCCGCCGATGCGCTTCGACAGGAGGGCAATTTGCACCTCTGGGGAACCCGTGTCGTTCGCGCCACGCGCGAACTTGGAGACGATTTCCGCCTTCTGCTCAGTCAATAGAGGCATGTGATGTCCTGAACTACTTTCTAGACTTGTGGGAAGCCGCACATTGTACGGGCCTTTCCTTTGTGGTTCAACCACTTCCAGCGAAACGCGCCACGGGTCCGGCGAATAGACGCACCGTGCGCCATGTCGCCGCACCGGAAGCGTCGGCAACCACCTCTCCCAGGCCGAGAAAAGTGGTATCCGGCCCGTAAAGCCGCCAGACCTTGTGAGGACCAGCGGCGGGCGAAAAATCTTCGCAGACAGGGTTCTGGCCACGGGCCAGCGCCCGCGCCGCGACCAACGACAGCGTCGCGGCCGGGTGATCGACCAACGCGGCGTCGGCGGGCAAGAGTCGGGCTTCACGCGCGGTCTCCGCTTCTGCCTCCAATTGCTCTAGGGTGACTACGGGCAGGTCGGCGAAGGGAGCCGCCCACAGTCGGCGTAATGCAGCCAGATGCCCAACGGTACCCAGCGCTGCAGCCAGCGTCTCCCCGATTACACGGACATAGGTGCCCTTAGAGCAGTGGACTTCAGCTTCGAGCCAGTCCGAACCGAAACCCGTGCAAACCAGCTCATGCAGCACCACGGCACGCGGGGCCCGCTCCACTTCGATGCCCTGCCGCGCCAATTCGTAGAGCGGCCGGCCGTCGCGCTTCAGTGCGGAATGCATGGGCGGCACCTGCTGCTGCGGGCCGCGCAGCCCCACCATAGCCCGCTCGATAGCCGCAGCGTCGAGGGCTGGCACGACAGCCTCGGCGATGACCGGGCCTTCTGCATCGCCCGTAGCGGTCTTGGCGCCCAAGGCCAAGCGAAATGCATACCGCTTGTCGCCGTCGAGCAGGTAACCCGCCACCTTCGTGGCTTCACCAAAACACAGGGGCAACATGCCGCTGGCAAGGGGGTCAAGGCTGCCCGTGTGGCCAGCCTTCGCGGCGCGCAATAGCCGGCGGGCACGCTGGAGGGCCGCGTTCGAGGACAGCCCGACCGCCTTGTCGAGCAGCAAGACGCCATCGAGGTCGCGATACACGACCCGGGGCGGACGGTCCTCAGCCACCGTCAGCAGCGTTGCCTTCAGCAGGCTGGTCCGCGACTGAATCGGGGGCTGCGTCATCCGCGGGCACGGCAGGGTCCACGTCGGTCTGCCGCCGGCGGTCATCCGCCACGGCTTCCTTGATCAGAGCGTTCAAGGCCATGCCCTTCTCGAGGGTAGTGTCGAGTTTGAAATGCAACTGCGGGGTATGACGCAGGGTGAGTTGCTTCCCCAACAACGTACGCAGGTAACCGGCTGCCTTGCCGAGCCCTTCCGCTACGGGCGCCGGGTCCTTGCCCATGCCGAACGGCAAGAAAAACACCGTGGCATGGGAAAGATCGGGCGATACCTCCACGGCCGTGAGAGTCACCGCGCCAATGCGCGGATCCTTCACTTCCCGCCGTACCAGATCTGCAAGGAGCCGCAACAACTGCTCCTCTAGACGCCGGCTACGATGGGAACGCGGCTGCGGCATTAAAGCTTGCGCTCCACCGTCACGCGCTCAAAGCACTCGATCTGGTCGCCAGCACGGACATCGTTGTAGTCCTTAACTGCAATACCACACTCGGTACCGTTGCGGACTTCGTTCACGTCATCCTTGAAGCGACGCAGGCTTTCCAGCGCGCCCTCGAAGATGACGACGTTGTCGCGCAGCACGCGAATGGGATTGTTGCGACGCAGGTAGCCATCGATGACCACGCTGCCCGCCACCTGGCCGAACTTGCTCGAGCGGAACACTTCCTTGACCTGCGCCAGGCCAACAATGTTTTCCTTGACCTCAGGCGAGAGCATGCCAGTCATGGCAGCACGAATATCGTCGATCGCTTCGTAGATGACCGAGTAGTAACGGACATCAACGCCTTGGTCCTTGATGGTGCTACGGGCCGCGGCATCCGCGCGGACGTTGAAAGCCACCACGCGGGCATTGGAAGCCATCGCGAGATTCACATCGGACTCGGTCAGGCCGCCAACACCGCTGGCGATGACCTTGACGACCACCTCGTCGGTGCTGAGGTTGGTGAGCGAGTCGCGCAGGGCTTCCGCCGAACCGGCCACGTCTGCCTTGATGAGAACCTGTACCTGACTGGCCTTGCCTTCTTCCATCTGCTGGAAGACGTCGCCGCCGCGCTTGGCCTCCCGGGCCAACTTAACGTCACGGAACTTGCCTTGACGGTACAACGCCACTTCACG